>Ga0302134_10000384_pt1 | contig 18690 bp, 17 predicted proteins | sample CB9_SCM_MG_FD_203123 | JGI IMG/M metagenome (GOLD analysis project Ga0302134, IMG submission 203123) | Marine microbial communities from Western Arctic Ocean, Canada - CB9_SCM | ecosystem: Environmental > Aquatic > Marine > Oceanic | place: Canada: Western Arctic Ocean | collected 2017-09-19
GTCAGCTTGGCAAAGTGATAATGTGCCTTTCGCACATCGAGATGAAATCTCGGAAATCCTCACCCCAAACCAAAAGATTGCATGAAACATGATTCACGAGTTTCGATCCTACGATCTAAAGCCCGGTTCGCTTCCTAAGTATTACGAGAACACTGCCCCGATGATGGAGAAGCGACTCGAGTACTCTCCGTTGGTCGGTTACTTCCATACGGAAATTGGACCGCTAAATCGGGTTTTGCACATATGGGAATACGAAGATCTGAACGAACGTGCAGCTGTGCGATCGAAAGTGATTGATGATGGCATTTGGCCTCCACCCAATAAGGGAATCGTAGAGAAGCAGCAGGTCGATATATTCATGCCTGCTCCGTTCATGCCTTCGTTCGATAGGAAGCGGAAGATTGGACCTCTGTTCGAGCTTCGAATGTATCGATATCCAGTCGGTGCCATACCGAAGGTTTACGAAGCTTGGGCACCAAAAATTGAAGCAAGAATGAAACTTGCCGAACCGGTTGGCATATGGTCATCGGATATCGGTGGGGCGAATCAACTTGCGCACATGTGGGCATACGAAAGCTTTGAACATCGCACCGAAGCTCGCAAGCAGTTCGCATCGATAGGATGGCCGCCCAACGCTGGTGTTTCACCAATCACAATGCAAAATATGCTGATGCTTGCCGCCGATTTCTCACCCATTCAGTAGTTCGCCAGATTTTCAGGAGCTTAGATTTGTCACATCCGTTATTCGATCTTTCCGGGCGCGTTGCGATGGTCTCAGGTGGTGCGAGCGGCATGGGCCGTCAAATGGCGCTGGGGTTCGCAGAAGCAGGTGCGGATATCGTTATAGCCGAGATCAACTTAAGAGGCGCCGAAATTACCTCTGCTGAAATCGAGTCACTCGGTCGTCGCGCGATTCCAGTCGAGTGCAACGTCTCGGACATCGAACAAGTGAGATCGCTGTACAAAACGATCGACAGCGAATTCGGTCATATAGATATTGTCGGCAACGTCGCTGGAGAAGGACACATTGGCGCTCCTGAGGATTTGCCAGTAGAAAAACTCCAGGAAGTTTTGCAGAATCTTGTCGTCGGACGTTTTACGTCTTGCCAAGAAGCAGGGCGTCGGATGCTTGAACAGGGCAAAGGCTCGATCATCAACTTTGGGTCCATTGGCGGTTGGAACTCACTGGGACGAGGGCACACGGCGTACGGGATGGCAATGGGTGCAGGGATTCAAATGACTCGCGAGCTGTCGACCGAATGGTCGTCACGAGGCGTTCGTGTGAATTCGATCCTACCCGCACAAGTTTGGAACGAAGGATTACGTAAGCGGGTGGCTGCAGTGCCGGAACTGGAAGATACGTTTTTAGGCGGTATCCCGATGGGGCGACTCGGAAATCCCGAAGAAATCAAAGGCCCAGCAATTTTCTTGGCATCTGATGCTTCTAGTTTCGTAACTGGCGCAATATTGCCGATGGACGGCGGAAACTTAGCGCTAAATGCAGGCGGAACGTATCCGGGAAGCCCAAGAGCCTACGCGTAGGAGTGTTCGTTCACTACGAACTAGTGGCTACTTTTCGGCAAGTTCCGTAGTTCGTTCGATATGAAGGCGAACCATCCTGATTTCTTCGTATGTGAAGTCGTCGCCCAGTTCTTCTTTGACTGGTGCGAGATAGCCGCTATCGTTCGAACTTAGTGCCGTTTCAATAGCAGTAAATCGATCAGCGGCTGGCAGCAATTGTTCTAAGTTGAATTTTGGGTCGGCGCGACCGATTTTCTCTAGATGAGTGACGATAGTTTTTGCTGCGAAACCGCGCTCGCTGGCGATTTCGTCGACGCTGAAACCTTCATCGAATAGGCGTCTCGTTTCGTTCAGGCTCCTACTGATCGAAGGCCGACCATCTTTGGATATTTTCTTTGACGAGCGTTTACGTTTGCGCGGAGGTAAACCTGAAATAACACGCGGGAAAAGATCGTTTTGTTCACAGTATTCAGCGATTAATGTTGTGAATCGTTCGCCGAATTGATCGAGTTTGGTAGTTCCAACGCCAGTAATTGAACCGAACGTATCGAGTGAGTTCGGCATGTAGTAAGCCATCTCTCGCAACGCAACATCACCGAATATGACGTAAGAAGGTACGTTGCGCTCTTCCGAAATTTCTTTTCGAAGTGCTCGAAGAACGTCGAAAAGATCTCGGTCATAGTCGAGATTCTTGACGCTCGAACGTTCGTCCATCACAACGTTCGAACGATCTTCTTCGACTTGTGGCATTCTCGACAGCGTCAAAGATTCACGAGTGTTTAGAAACGACCTGCCTTCTTGCGAAACGTAGAGGGTCCGGTACTCGCCAGCTGCGACCGCAATAAGGCCAGCCTCTTGTAGAAGACCGAACATTTCTCTTAGTTCTTGGTCTGGAATATCAGAAGCGATGCCATGTACGGAGAGCTGATCATGTTCAAGATCACGAATTCGTTTGGCTCGTGAGCCTCGAAGAACATCGACGACATGTTTTACGCCGAATCGTTCACCAGTTCGTATGACCGCAGAGAGTATTTTTTGTGCGATCTCGGTTGCGTCGAAATCCTCTTTGACAGCAAGACAAACATCACAACCGCCGCACCCTTTATCGTCGTTCACACCGTCAGGATTGTTTGCTGAAATATTTACATTAGTGTCATCGCCGAAATACCTCAACATGTATTTGCGACGGCAGGTGCGAAGCTCGCTGTAATCAACCATCGCCGAGAGTTTGTCTGATGCGTGTTGGCGTTCTTCAGCGTCTTCGATTTGGTTGATGAAGAAGTCTTGTTTTACTCTGTCTCCATACGAGTAAAAGAGAACACATTCACTTGGTAAACCGTCACGGCCGGCTCGTCCTGTTTCTTGGTAATAGCCCTCGAGAGATTTGGAGAGGTTGTAGTGAACTACGAGTCGAACGTCAGGTTTATCGATGCCCATCCCGAATGCGATCGTGGCAACGATCACATCTACCTCATCTTTGATGAACCTGTCCTGAGTTGAACGACGAAGGACATTGTCTAGTCCTGCATGGTAGGGCGCCGCGGAAATGCCTCTTTCAGACAAATCGTAAGCGACGTTTTCAGTCTCCTTGCGGGAGAAGCAATAAATGATCGCCGATTCATTTTTGTAGCGATTTATAAGCTGTAGTAGCGATTCAAAAGCTCGCTGTTTTGGTTTGACTGAATATGCAAGGTTTGGGCGATTGAAGCTAGAGACGAACCACTTGCTATTTTCGAGTCGAAGTTGGTCAGCAATATCACGGCGAACTTCTTCAGTAGCGGTTGCGGTGAGCGCTATTACCGGTATCCCTGACAGACTCTGCCGAAGGTTTTTCAGATTGCGATAGTCGGGTCGGAAATCGTGTCCCCACTCTGAGATACAGTGAGCTTCGTCGATAGCAATCAAACTCGGTGGCGCCGTATTTAGAAAATTACGGAACCGCGACGTCTCTATTCGCTCAGGCGCTACGTACAAAATTTTGATGTCGCCGGTTGCAGTGCGTGAAAGCACTTGCTCATTTTCTTCGGGCGAAAGAGTGCTGTTCACAAACGCCGCTGGTATGCCATTGGCTTGAAGCGAATCGACCTGATCTTTCATCAGAGCGATTAGCGGCGACACCACCATCGTGTATCCGTCTCGACAGAGAGCGGGTAACTGGTAGCACAACGACTTTCCTGCCCCAGTAGGCATCAGAACAAGAGAATCGTTTCCTGCGATGACATTCGAAACGATCTCCTCTTGAAGAGGGAGGAATCCATCGAAACCGAATCGGGATTTCAGTACGGAAAGAATGTCAGTGTCGGTAGTCATGTATGGAGTGGAAACTTCGGTGCCTAGGTATTTATCGTCGAATGTGCTTCGGTCGATTTAGCAATATTCAATTGTGAACTATTCCAACTGTAAATCCAAAGCTGGCGTGACATTAATCACTGTTGCGATATTGAAGTAATTCCGCAAGATAACGAGGAAAGAACAAGGATACAATTCGCATCGCTGAATCGAATTTCAGCAACACTCGTACGAATTTATCTGGAGTCGCTCGTTGCCACGAATACTGATCGCTGGGATTGCGCAAGAAATTTCATCATTTAACCCTGTCCTAACCGAGTACGAATTGTTCTCGATTCAACGTGGAGACGAGGTACTTGATGTGAATCGGGGAACTGCGACTGCTATTGCAGGCGCCATGGAATCATTCGACGCAGAGCAAAAAGTAGATGTGATCACGACGTTTGCTGCGAAAGCTGTGAGTGCCGGGCCAATGTCCAAGGCCTGTTGGGCTCAGTTATCCACTGAATTTCTAGATTCACTGCGACCGTACGTTGGCAAAGTCGACGCAATCTACCTGTCCCTCCATGGTGCGATGGGTGGAGAGAGTGAACTCGATCCTGAAGGTTGGGTACTGGAGCAAACTCGACTGCTATTTGGCGATGACGTTCCGGTCGTATTTTCGCTCGATCTACACGGGATATTGACTGCGAAAATGCTTCGCTTTGGTGACGGAGTAACTTCGTACCACACGTACCCACATGTGGATTTGCACGACACCGGGAAGCGTGCCGCTTCGTTGCTGTTGAGCATATTAGGCGGTGCCAAGCCGGTCATGGCGAGAGTGCGGGTGCCCGCAATTGTTCGTGGAGATGAACTGAAAACTGATTCAGGATGCTTCGGGGAACAAATTCGGAAGATCAAATCACTCGAATCCAACGGGGAAATTCTCTCCGGTGGTTTCCTGATTGGTAACCCGTTCACAGATGTTCCTGAATTGTGTTGCCAAGCGTTCATCATCACAGATGGTGACAAGAAAAATGCTGAGCGTATTGCTCTTGATCTGACGACTGAATTTTGGAAAAACCGAGAGAAAATGCAGTCAGCTTTAGTTCCGTTGGATGAAGCTGTATCGAAGGCTGCAAATATGGATGGACCGATAATTTTCACTGATGCAGCCGATGCACCGTCATCTGGTTCGCCTGGCGATTCGAATTCGATAATCGCCGAATTAGCTCGAACCAATTATCAACACTCTGTCTTGGCACCTGTAACTGACGAGGCTACGGTCGACCTAGCGATAGCGGCAGGTATTGGAGGGAAATTCCGAGCAAGTGTTGGCGGCTCGCTCGATTCACGCTTTACCCCATTGGAACTAGATTTCGAAGTGAAGCTAATATCCGATGGTAACTATATTTTGGAATCGTGGGGAGTCCCGCAATATTCAGGTAATACCGTAGTACTGAAGAGCGGTATATTCACTCTGGTTGTGACATCGAGACCTGTGAGTCTATTCGATAGGTCACTGTTTCTTGGGCATGGTCTCGATCCTAAAAACTTTCACTCAATCGTCGTGAAATCCCCGCACTGTCAGCCACAATTTTTCGATGATTGGGCTGAGCACAATTTCAACGTTGATGCTCCGGGATCAACAAGCGCCAATTTACGATCGCTTGGTCACACAATCTGTGCGCGACCGATATTCCCGTTAGACGAAGATGTCGTGTTCAACTCGACTGCTGAGATTTTCGATAAAAGTTAGACATTGTTTCGAGTACCGATCGATAGACGTACGGAACTCGGTTAACGAAATAAGGCACCGAAGTCGAGTCGCTCGTTATCGGAGCGATCCAACCCGGTGCCCGGGGGGTATTTGCAGCCTCCTCTAGAAGGCTGCTATGGGATGTGCCTCATCGCCGTATTTGACCTGAATTGACTCTCTAACGACCTTGTCAGCGATCTCGGAATCGGATGTTCCATGATCGACATCAAGCACGATGTCGTACAGATTGCGATCTTCAGGTTCGGTTCCAGCGAGTTTAGAGAACCACGCACGGCGATCACTATCAAAACGACGTACTAATCGAGCTGCTTCACCAGCACCGACTCGTAAACGTTGTGCAAGCCGTTTCTCCCGTTGCTCTCGTGGAGCAAATATTCCAACGTGAACAACTCCTGGAGTATCGGTGAGACTAAGGCAGCCTCCCCGTTTCACAACTACAGAATCTCCCATAGATCTGAGATCTTCTGATGTTGCGTAAAAGGCGTCTCGATACTCACTGGTGCTTATCTGGTCTGGAAGATACTTCTTAGTAGAATTATCGCCTGCCCAGAATCCGAAATCTGGTGCCAAGTGCGGGTCCCACCCGTACATGGCCGAGCGATATAGACCGTACTCCAGAGCATTGGCAAAACGAATTCGTTTACTGCCGAACGCCAATTCTTTGCGGACAACTGCGTCAACGCTCGCATCGAGCCGCCGCGCCAGTTTGCGAATGGCAAGAGTTCGTACTAACGGAAGTCTGAGTTTCTTCGAAACTTCTGCACCGACCTCGTGTCCTCCAGCTCCGGCCTGTCCGCCGATGGTGATAGTCAACATGGGCTCCACCTCCTACTTACTTGCTACGCTAAAAGCGTGCTTTAGTGCGGAAAGCATAGCATAAGTTAGTGAACGTTTACAAACATCTGTAAAAAGTTGTCAGGAGATTGTATTTGTTGCTGAAACCGTTTCTTTAACAAAAAAATGCGTACTTATTCGTAAAGTACGCATTGAAACTTGGTGGTTTTGTGTTTCGTGCTGAGTTTGGCTAACTGCCTTGAGGTTAAGATGCAGCTTGGGCTGCTTTTTCTTCCTGAGCTTTCAATGCCATTATCTTGGCTTTACGACGGCGCTTTCGAATAACGTCAAATGAGTGTTTGATCTGACCTTCTAGCGATCCGTCATCCCACGGCTCACCGGCAAATGCCATTGCTCCACCAAATTCTGCGAGTCGCTGTTTCTCAGGTGAATGAGATTTGTACGTGATGAACAGTGCAATCGACTTGCCCATCTTGGCTTCGCGAATGGTTTTCATTGCGTGCTTTGTCGCAGGATCGGATAACTGCCAATCGAGAGTCACCATAACCGTACGGTTTTCGGCACAAGCTTCGATGGCTTCAGCACTAGTTGCAACTTCCATCACGTGTACAGAGGTGTTGAGTCGTTCGATGATTTCTCGTTGGAACGCACGTTTATCTGGGTCACCGTGAGCAACTACTACGACAAATGGGCGCTTGCCATCAAGTAGCGGAGCACGAAGCGACCGCATGGTTTCTTTCTTGGGCGATCCATCAACAGCCGGTTCATCAGATTCATCGTCTGATGACTCATCATCGGAAGATAACGCTTCGTCAGTTGATGCCGTTGGTTTGGCGTCCTTCAAAATTCTGGCTAGAATCTTGGTTGGTCCAGATTCTTTAAGTACATAATCACCGGCACCAGCAGTCACTGCTGCGGTAATAACGCCCGCATCTTCGCTGTTTCCGCAGACCACAATTCGGCCCGGAACAAGCGGTTTGAGTTCTTGAAGGTAGTCAGTAGTGATTACACCTGGAAGTTCACCACTTACAAGAACTAGATCCGCTTCAAACGCTTTAGCACGGACGATTCCGTACTTCGCATCACCAACAATTCGAGTCTCGTGACCTGCTTGTAATAGAGATCGTCCTACTAGTGAGGCGAAATCTGAATCTGCGTCGATTACGAGAACTTTCAGCATTGTTTTCCTTATTCAATTGGACCAAATGGTTGATGACACCTATGCGGAACGTTAAGTGAAGAATAAGGGCTAGCCCGATTCAGCGAGTACGTGACATTACGGGTATTAGTACATGAAACCCGCAGTCCTGTTCGCGTGCTGCAATGTGGATGCAGACCACTAGGGGCCGAATCGTTCGGTGCGGACATCGTCGTGTCGCATCCCTATATCCAAGAGGTGATTTCCGATCGCTTCAACGAATCCTGAACCGCCGCAGACGTACGCACGCGCAGGTAAATTACCTAGGTGCTCTAATGCTGTATCGATCATTGGTCGGTCGATACGACGATTTTTAAAGTCGGTTTCAGCGGGTCTTTCTCCGGAAGCGCTTCTGGTGAGCGTAATTGCAAGATGGAAATTCGGGTCTTGCTTCGCTAACTGTTCTAGCTCTTCACGGAACAAGATATCGGCTTCTGTACGAGTGCTGAACATCAGCACTGTTGGAGCAGCAGTCTCTACTGCTTGCCGCTGTCGCAACATCGACATCACGGGAGCTAATCCGGTTCCGCCAGCTATTAACAGAAGAGGCTGAGTAAAGTTCTGGCTCAGAGTGAAATGCCCCCCAATGGGACCTCTAAGTTCGATCTGATCGCCTGATTCAACAAATTCGTGAAAATAGGAAGAAATTTCTCCGTCTGATATCAGCTCGATAGCCAACTCAATCGTTGAAGGATTCGAAGGTGATGAACTTACAGAATAGCTGCGTTGGGCTTGATACCCATCCGGCGCTGTAAGCCGAACGTCGAAGTACTGACCTGCTCGAAATGTTGTTCCGACGGGCAATTCAAGCCTGAAAAGTTTCACACGCGGTGTTTCGGCGTGAACCGAAGTAACCGTGGCTATCCGCCAATCCTTAACCGGATCAGTGTTCACCATTAGTCGTTCGTATAGCGCTGCTCACGCCATGGATCGCCGTACATGTGGTAACCATATCTCTCCCAGAACCCAGGAACATCATCATCCATGAATTTCAGGCTTCGGATCCATTTAGCTGATTTCCACAGGTAAAGGTGTGGGATGAGTAAACGAACCGGCCCACCATGCTCAGGTGCGAGTGGTTTGCCAGCGTAGGTGTGAACTAACAAACCTTTACCGTCGATCACATCTGCTGCCGGCACGTTGGTTGTGTATCCACCATCACACCCAGCCATTACAAATCCTGAGGGCGAATCAACGCCTGCATCTTTGAGCAGGGTATCGATAGTTACGCCACGCCAGTCAGTGTCTTGCTTTGACCACTTTGTAACGCAGTGAATATCGGTGTGAATATCGGTTTGGTGCAGGGCATTGAGAGATTCCCATGTCCATGTGCCAATCGTGGTACCAGCTATTTCAATTGAAAAGTCCCACGTAGCTACATCAACTCTGGGAGTTGGGCCTGCCGATAGGACTGGAAATCCATCTTCCAGATACTGCCCGGGTGGCACAGGGCGTGCAGGTTCAGGGCGTCGTCGTCCGAAGAATTTATTATTGACCAATTTTCAGCCCACGTGAATGAAATTTATGCTCGGTGGAAAAGGAGCTATACGCAAAGTTTACCCATCATCAATCTTCATATCTCGCAGTATATTGACGGCATTAACCATTTTAAGCATTGCTTTAGGGAGATTTAACGATGGGATTAGCGAATTCACTAGACGGTAAAAACGCGATAGTTACTGGAAGCGGAAACGGAATTGGGCGTGCTATCGCAATGCGTTTCGCAGCTGAAGGTGCACGAGTCACTGTTGCTGATATTGAAGAAGAAGCTGGACGTGAAACTGTAGATCGAATTGAAAATGCTGGCGGTACCGCTTTGTTCATTCATACAGACACCACTGATGCTGTTGCAATCAAAAATGCCGTAGCTGAGACAATTTCTACTCATGGTGAAGTAGATGTGCTGGTGAACAATGCCGCTGCATTCGTATTCGGAAAAGTCGAAGACATAACGCCTGACGACTGGGCCAAAGTGTTCGGTGTGAACGTTATTGGGTATGCCAATTGCGTGCGAGAAGTGCTGCCTTCGATGCGACGCCAAAACGGCGGAGCAATAGTGAACATAGCCTCGGTATCTTCTTTCATCGCTCAACCCGAGTTCATTCCATACAACGCGTCAAAAGGCGCCGTCGCACAACTCACTCGTTGCTTGGCGATGGATCTATCGGTAGACAATATTCGAGTAAACGCAGTCTGCCCAGGCTCGATCCGAACACGTGCTACTGATCGCCACATTGCGGAACTTGGTCTTGACCCGGAAGGCTCCTACGAAGAGTTTGGTCAAGACTCCCTTATGAAACGTATGGGCAAGCCTTCCGAAATCGCTTCGGGCGCTCTTTTCCTTGCTTCAGACGAAGCTTCGTTCATGACAGGCGCGCAGATCGTAATCGATGGTGGAGCAACCATAGATTAGTTCCGAATCAAACTCGAAATGCCGTTTGAAATACAGCAATTATCGATGAGCAAAGTTGCGGTTCGGTGTGTAGGAAACTTGTATGTAGGAACAACACTCAGGGTGAGTTGTGCGCGGTTCGACATTAGAACAACGACACGAGTTCTAACCTAGTGTGATGCACCAAAGGTTTTATTCGAACCGCCCCGACCGCCAGAGTGGATCAGTAGCGATTGAAGTTGCGATTATTGCAATCGCAGGCTTCATCATTGCAATTCTCGGATCTGTGGCACTGTTGAGCACATCATTCATCATCACCTAAAACGGCGATGACATAGTGAACGACGGTATAACGGGATCGGCCTCACAACTCACGCTCCGAACAGGTGTGGTAGCTGTGAGTGGTGAAATCGATGTCGATGCAAACGACACCATTCTGCTGAGTGGCGTGGACGAACTTGCGGTTACGAAGTTGAAGTTTGTCGTAGAGGTGGCATCGGATATTTCCGTAAACCTAACCCCACCTCAAACAACAGACGACACCCTGATAGATCCTGACTCAAGCGGATTGTCGCCTACGACGTTCATAGCCGTTTCGTGGGATGAATTCACTACTAACGATGTGCCGTGGACAGTCGCCTTTATGGGGGATACAGACGGCGATTATCATCTCGACCAGGGAGAACGGGCCGAAATTACTATATGGCTGCACAAGTATGACGGTACCAATGTGCTTTACGATTTAGGTGCAGGTTCATCTGACGGCTTCGTAGATGCAGCGTTAGAGCTGCTGCAAAAACGAGATACGTTCACAGTCGAACTCAATGTGGGCGGATCAACTTCACTGGTGCTGCAAAGAACCTTGCCTCTTGAACTGGGCACATCGGATTTACTGGACTGAGCAGATCAGGCCGACTGGTTGTTCTCACTAAGCAAACGTCGGTGAGGATCACGGTAAACATGGCAGTTAGCCGGTTGGTCAGAATGGTTATAACGAGCGATCATGCGTGAAGGCACCGGTACGAATCGTATTTATTTAGATTGCATTAGGTAGAGACAGATTTATGGCACGCAGAGTAATTCGAAGACGAAGACCTGCAGGCTCTCGCGTCGTTCGCCGAGTTGTACGGGGTGCAGCGCCTGTAGCTCCAAAGCCCGCAGCTGCTCCGAATCCAGCCGAACTCGGGGGTTCTCCGGTATTGATGGCTACATCGAACCTCGTGAGAAATCTTATTTTGCCTAAGTTAGCGGCAATTGACGGTATCTCACTCTCTGGATTAGCTGACTCGCCCGAAAACGCACTCAAGATGCTCGTTCAAGAGCATCCTGAAGTTGTCGTATTCGACATGGACTTTGGTGGACCCTTTATCGGTCTCGACACTGCAAGATTGATGCAGAAGACTCGTATTCGCGCCGCAATCGTAATGTTGGTTCCTGAACTGGACTTTGAAATATTGCGACGCGAATCTCGTCGATTCGGCTCCTCATGGAGCTATGTGAAGAAGACGACAGCTGCCAGGGTCGATGTATTAGAAATTGTATTGAAGTCGGCAATGCGTGGTGTTCAGTGGATCGAACCTGATCTAAGTCGACCTCTCGCTTCTATATGGAAAATAGCTGAAGAAGCTCGCGACACCGAGGCCGCAAGAGCTGCGGAAGTACCTGTAGCCATTACAGCCCCCGGCAAACTCAAAACAGCTAATTTTTCAGCACCGGAACCGACTCCTCCCGCTAGTGACGATTCAGATGACGAAATCGACGATCAAGACGATGTCGCACCAGGTATCAAAACGAGTTCCACTAAAGACGCCGAAACCGACGGTCTGAAAATAACCACAGCGGCAATTGGCCATGGTGGCATCGGATCGAACGTCGGTCGAGTTCGTCGGTCAATATAAACCGGCGACCTCTAGATACCGTTGCTAGTCATAACTAGCCGCTGATGTTCGGTAAGTGCTCGATCAAGAACAGCACCATTCCAATAGCGAGTAGGGCAAGCGCTACCATATTCAGCATCCTGAGTACCAAGAATTTTGGTAGATGCTTCAGAAGGTACGCTGCACCCAACAGACCCCACATTGCAGTGTCGATCAAATCTCCGTCAGAATTGAACGACGTTAGTGCGAGGATCCAGAAAATCAACGCACCTGCGAACCCGTATACCGATGGCGTGTAGAAAAAAGGCATAGCCAGTTCCTGCTTTTTGCTTTAGTTATCTCTAAGTAGTTTGGTTACCAGTTTGTAATTGCACCATCGTTGCGGCGGAGACGTGGCGGCCAACCATGAGGTTCAACAGCTGCACTCTCAGCGGCGTCGATATCGAACTCGACACCAAGTCCTGGCTTGTCTGGGCACCATGAGTATCCATCAGCCCATTCGATTTGCTCGGGGAACAATTCAGTGGCGTACGAGCCGGGGCGTCGTGGCATCTCTTGCACTCCAACGTTCGTCGATGCCATACATAGTGCAACACAGGCAGCAGCCGATACAGGACCGAGCGGGTTATGTGGCACGATATCGATGTAATGAGTTTCTGCCCAGTGCGTGATTTTAAGCGCTTCGGTTAGTCCACCCACGATGCAAAGATCGATTCGAGCGTAGTCGATCAAATCTTCTTCGATTACTTCTCTAAAAGGCCATTTAGAAGCCCATTGCTCACCGGCGGCGATCGGTAGATTTATTTGTCGACGTAAATTGCGATAACTGCCCTGATTCTCTGAACGAATAGGGTCTTCAATGAAGAACGGCTTGAACTGTTCTAGCTCTTTACACATCTGAACAACATGGGCAGTATCGAGCCGTGTATGAACGTCGAAAGTCATCTGGATATCCGGTCCAACTGCCTCTCGAACTCGTCCCATTTGTTCAATGGCAATCTTCATAGATTCAGTAGGCTCAAGGGTCGAAATATCAGGAGTTTCGAACGATCCGCCGGTTTCTGGTTGACCCCAACGTACGAACTTCCAGCCATCGTCTACAGCTTTCACAGAATTTGTGACGAGCTCGTCGATAGTCTTGCCCTGTGTGTGGGGGTAGCTAATGACCTTGTTGCGAACCGGTCCACCCATGAGCTTGTAGGTGGGCATGTTCACTGACTTGCCTTTGATATCCCACAAGGCGATGTCGATCGCAGAAATAGCACAGGTGTAAACCTTGTCGGCAGGGAAGAAGCCGGAACGGAACATCTCTTGCCAGAGTCGCTCGGTTTCCCACGGATCGGCACCTACGACTAGTTCCGAGAGATGGTCAATTGCTGCGCCAATTGCTCGGCCCCAATTGCGAATTCCAACTTCACCTAACCCATGATGACCGGCATCGGTATCGACCCGAACGATCATGTAGGCGCGGCCGCCTTCGTCCTGAACAGAGAAACTGCGAATTTGTGTAACTTTCATACTTGAACGATCTCCAGAATTAGTAGTTTCTTGATTTACCAGTTGGTCTTAGCGCCATCAGGTCGGCGAAGTTGGAGTCCCATGCCCTTGGGATTTACATATGCACCTTCGGCTTCATCGATATCGAAGTCGACACCTAAGCCGGGTACATCGGCGCACCATGAATAACCATCATCCCATTCGATCTGGCGTGGGAAGAGCTTGTTGTCGGAAGTTCCGGGCCTACGAGGCATTTCTTGCGCTCCGACGTTTGTGGAAGCCATACAGAGCGATACACACGCTGCTGCTGACACAGGGCCGAGTGGATTATGTGGAACGATGTCGATGTAGTGAGTTTCAGCCCAGTGTGTAATTTTTAGAGCTTCGGTGATTCCACCGACGATACAAAGATCGATTCTGGCGTAATCGATGAGGTCTTCTTCAATCACCTGTCGGAATGGCCACTTCGAACCCCACTGTTCACCAGCTGCAATCGGCAGGTTCATCTTCTGTCGAAGGTTTCTGTAGGCACCTGGATTTTCAGATCTAATGGGGTCTTCAATGAAGAATGGTTTGAACTCTTCAAGGTCGTAACTCATCTGAATCGACAAAGCTGGATTCAGCCGTGTGTGAACATCCAGACAGAGCTGGGTCTCCCAACCGACCGCATCTCGGACAGCTGAAAACGACTCGACGGTTTTGCGCATCGATTCGAGCGGATCAAACACGCCGATGCCTTCGCTGTTGAAGGGTGCCGTTTCGAGCTGGTGCCATCGAAGGAACTTCCAGCCGTCGTCCTGAAGCTGCTTGGCGCTTGTTGCGACATCCTCTACTTCCTGTCCTTGCACATGGGCGTAAGAAATTACTTTGTCTCGAACAGGCCCACCGAGAAGTTTGTAAACCGGCTTGTCGACCGACTTCCCTTTGATGTCCCATAGCGCAATGTCGATCGCCGAAATGGCACACGAATAAACGGTGTCGGCAGGGAAGAATCCCGAACGGAACATCTCTTGCCAGAGTCGTTCTGTCTCCCACGGATCGGCACCGATGACTAGTTCTGAAAGATGCTCGATAGCGTGTGTAATTGCTACTCCCCATCCACGCATACCGATCTCGCCAAGCCCGTAGTGCCCTGCATCGGTGTCGACTTTGACGACGAAGTAGCCACGTCCGGTTTCACCCTGGACTGAGTAGCTTGTGATTTTGGTTACTTTCATTTCGATCTGAGTTCCTGAATTTGTTTGTCTAATATCGTGGTGGCGGGATAGTGACTGTTATTTGGCGATCTACCAGTTGGTGAACGCTCCGTCGGGTCGTTGGAAAGTAACGCCAACATGCGATGGTTTTACGTACGCACCTTCAGCCGCTTCGATGCTGAAATCGACTCCAAGGCCAGGAATGTCTGCGCACCATGAATAACCGTCTTCCCATTCAATTTGGCGAGGGAACAATTTGTTATCGAGTGAACCGGGGCGTTTTGGCATCTCTTGCACTCCGACGTTGGTAGAAGCCATACAGAGCGATACACACGCCGCTGCCGATACTGGACCGAGTGGATTGTGTGGAACGATATCGATGTAGTGCGTTTCAGCCCAATGGGTGATTTTCAATGCTTCGGTGATTCCACCGACGATACAAAGATCTATTCTGGCGTAATCGATCAAATCTTCCTCAATCACTTGCCTAAATGACCACTTCGATCCCCATTGCTCACCTGCGGCAAGAGGGAGGTTGATTTGCTGTCTCAGCTTTCGATATATGCCTGGATTTTCCGAACGTGCCGGGTCTTCTATAAAGAAAGGTTTGAATTCTTCAAGATCGCGACACATTTGAATTGTCATAGCGGGATCAAGCCGCGTGTGTACATCGAAACACAGCCCGACATCCCATCCGACGGCGTCACGTACGGCAGCGAACGACTCTACTGATAGCTTCACCGATTCCAGTGGATCGAATCGCATTGGCTGGCTAGATCCATATTCGGATGTTTCCATCTGATGCCATCGTAAGAATTTCCAGCCTTCATCTATATGGCGTTTGGCACTCTCGACGAAATCATGAACGTTTTTGCCCTGAGCATGTGGGTACGAGAGCACCTTTTCCCGAACAGGGCCGCCGAGTAATTTGTATACCGGTTTATCGACTGACTTCCCTTTGATGTCCCATAGGGCTATATCAATTGCGGAGATAGCGCACGAATAAACGGTGTCGGCAGGGAAGAAGCCAGAGCGGAACATTTCTTGCCACAGACGTTCGGTCTCCCACGGATCAGCACCGACTACCAATTCGGCAAGATGCTCGATTGCGTGACCGATCGCCACACCCCATCCACCAATACCTATTTCACCTAGCCCATAGTGCCCGGCATCTGTGTCGACCTTGACGATGAAGTAGGATCGGCCAGATTCTCCGCGGACGGAGTAGCTTTTGATTTGAGTGACTTTCATGTTCACGCCTTCAGGCTTTTGCCAAGAGTCGGGTAGGTCGATTCGGCGGCAGTGTAACTCGCAATAGCCGATTCATACGCACTATTAGCCACAAAATGCATGGCTTTATCGGTGAAATAATCGAATAGAGGATTTCGTAATAGAGAACTCAATATTTGTTGAATTACAGACAAAATTACAGGCAACTAATCTGTAATTGAAGCTTACGAATATAATTTCCCAAATATGAATAGTGCGTGAATTGTTGGGAAGAATTAACTTCCAACCAAGATCGTAAACCGGAAATTAAATTTGATGGATGATTTTAATTCGTCGTACGGTCGGTCTTGGGAGGCTGATATGACTACTGCAGATATGCCAACAGGCAAGTTGGATTCTGTGGCGAAATGGTCACTAATTATCGGACCGTTACTGGTTATTATTTTTAATTTCCTTTCACCTACAAATGGTGTAGATCCGATAAATCCGGAAGATTCCGACGCATTCATTGCGGCACTAGGCGCAGATGCTGGGATCGCTCAGATTTATTTCGTAATTGTCCTACTAGGAATAATTCTTTACACCCGAGCGCTTGTCGGTCTCTGGAGAATCGCTCCAGTGGGAACATCCAGATATCGAATGACGATCGGTATTTTGGGATCTTCAACTGCTTTAGCACTTTGGGCTATCGTTGTCGGACTCAGCTTGGCTGAAATTAGTGTTGCTGAAAAGCTGGCTACGGCTACCGCTGGAGCACAAGCGGGTGTCGCCGGTGCAGCTGAAGCTGCGGCAGGGGCGACTATCATTGCTAAAGCGCTTCACGCTGGACTATTTGGCGTTTATCAAACTGCCACATACGTCGCCTACTTATCGCTCATACCACTGGGTGGTGGACTGGCAATAAGCGGCATCGTACGTAAAGAGTTTGGTTGGGTGATCGCTCTTACCGGATTGGTGACAGTCGTTCTGACATCGATCTTCCCGGTCAAAACAGAAGAAGGAATCATGATCTTCGGAATCATGGCGTTGATTTGGGGTATTACGTTCATCGCGACAGGATTACAGATCGCTAGACAAGACATGGACTAACTTTTCAACATACTAGGGAATAACAAAAAGGGCGTACCAAACGGTGCGCCCTTTTTGATGATCAAAGTGATTCAAATTAGTCGGTGAAGTAGCTTCCGCCGTTAGGAGATATCGTTTGTCCTGTCATGTAGTTTTGTTCATCGCTTGCAAGCATTACTGCGATCGATGAAACGTCATCGACTTGCCCAGGACGTTTCAGCAGTGTCAGGGCGACTACTCCGGCACCACCACCCGAGCGAAGTTCTTCGCGAGTGAGGTCGGTTTCAATGATTCCCGGAGAAATCGAGTTCACAAGAATTCCGTGCTCGGCTCCCCAGCGTGCCAGTACCTGTGTCAAGGAGATCAAGCCAGCTTTTGAAGCTGCGTAGTGAGCAGTTGTTGGCCCGCCGTATAGGCCGCTGACAGAAGCAATGTTGATGATTCGGCCGCCATTATTTTCGACCATGAACGGCAGAACTTCCTGCGAAACGAGGAACGGCCCTTTCAGGTTCACACCCATGATCTCGTCCCAATCTTCTTCGGTGACGGTATCAATTGGCCCTTGTTTGTTAATGCCGGCGTTATTTACCAATACATCGATCTGACCTTCGGCGTCGGCAATATGTGCGACCCAAGCTTTGATCGATTCGCGGTTGGTTACCTCGACAGGCGTCATGTATGCAGTACTGCCAGATTCCGCAATTAGCTGACAAGTTTCTTCAGCGTACTTCTCGTTCGAGTTATAAGTAATCGCAACTGCTTTCGCACCTTCATTAGCGAACGCCAATGCCATCGCTTTACCTAATCCACGACCACCACCGGTGATCAAACACACTTTGCCATTTAACCGATCCGACATCTAACACCTACCTCTTTATCTATCCAACTCGACAATTTCTTGCCTGCTACTTCCAGCTAACTTCACCAGGTTCAATGTCTTTGATCCACAGTGCGGCACCTTCACGACGAGGGAACGGGAATCCCGGCTTACGTCCGAAATCTACCCCTTGCATCGCCCTGATTTTATCGAGATTAACTTCGATGCCAAGTCCGGGTTTATTCCCCATGACAATCCAGCCATCTTCAATATGATTGTCCCAGCTGTCGAAAGCTCCTTCTCTGCCCGGGTCAACGACTTCCATCATGTTGTGATTTGGAAGGGCTGCGGCAAGAGGAGCCATGAAATTGGCCGGACAATTCATCATCGTTACCGGAATTTCGTAGGCGTAGCACATGTTTGAAACCTGCCGAGCACCTGTGATTCCAGAGTGCCCAACACCGACATTAGCTACATCAATAGCCTGCTGCGATATCAGCGGGTACATCTGTCCAATATCGTTCAAGTTTTCACCTGATGCGACAGCCGCTGAAACGTTTCGTGAAACCTGCTTGAGGCCATCGAAGTCCCATCGACGAGCAGGTTCTTCTACCCAGAAAATATCGAAATGTTCTTCAATTTGATTGATGTAGCGAATTGACTGCTTTGCTGACCAGTATTCGTTGCTGTCGATCATCAAATATGGGCGATCTTTTACCTTCCGGAAAGCATCATTCATGATGCCAATTCGTCGAAGGTCATCCTTCATGTTCAGACCAACTTTGATCTTGCCGCCGTCGACGCCCATGTCTGCCATTCGAGTGTAGAACGCGTGCAATTCATTGTCGGACAGGTTGTATCCGATATCTGAAGCGTATGCCTTCGCTCTACCTTCACGTGCTCCGAGTGTTTGCCATAGAGGTTCGTCAGCAATCTTCGCCTTCAGATCCCACAGGGCAACGTCGATCGCTGCGATGGCGCCATTTACTTCACCCTCATTGTTGCCTTTGTGAACCCAATCGACCATGTCTTTCCATAGTCCGACAAC
>Ga0302134_10000387_pt1 | contig 18662 bp, 15 predicted proteins | sample CB9_SCM_MG_FD_203123 | JGI IMG/M metagenome (GOLD analysis project Ga0302134, IMG submission 203123) | Marine microbial communities from Western Arctic Ocean, Canada - CB9_SCM | ecosystem: Environmental > Aquatic > Marine > Oceanic | place: Canada: Western Arctic Ocean | collected 2017-09-19
CACCGCCCTTACCGCCCTTACCGCCGCCTGGTTTCGCGCTGACAGGCATAGCCAACAGCATCACTGCCAGCGCTACAGAGATAACCATAAACAAGGTACGACGCATGCAACATTTCCATTCTCAAGAACGACCACCCCGACCCTAGTCGTCATCGAACCGCCCTACTTCCACCCGGTTCCAGCCCTGGAAAGTCGCCTCAGCCCCTCTCAAAATTTCTACAAATGCAGGGAACTCGCGTGCGGTTTATACCGTCTCACTAGTTATGAAGCGACTTCGTCCCCTCGCCATGCTTTGCGTGCTGTTCGTGCTTGCCAGCTGCGGGTCCAACATCATTGTTGGCACCGACAGCCAAAGCACACCCATCCAGGTCGAGCCGACCACGGGAACAGCCTCTTCCCCAACAACCACGCCCGTCACGAACCCGACACCCGGCGTCACGAACCCGACACCTGACGTCACGACCCAGCCAACCGCTCTCCCCGCACCAACAGCGGTCCCAACACCAACAGCGGCCCCCGACCGCATAGTTGACAATGTTGACGATGTTGCAGCAGCTAACCAGCGCGAACTCTTGACGTCTGCACAAGCACGCTGGCAAGCCAACCGGCCGCTGTCATACTCGTTCCGCTACACGCTGCAATGTGAATGCGACCAAGGCCCCTGGCAAGTAGTCGTCGACGCCGATGGAGCCTCCACCTCGACTCTCGTATTTGATGAGACCCGTATTGCCACAGCGCCCTATCTCTCGGTCGAGGACATCTTCGAGGACATCGAAAACGCGCTGAACACTGGCGACTTTCCCGTGGAAATCGAGTATGGCTCCGACCTAGGCCTGCCTCATACCTACATCTTCAATGGGCCCGAGCTCGCCTCCGATGGCGGCTTCGTACTCGTCGTCACCCAGTTCATCGCCGACCCCGCCGACGCCCAAGCAGCAAACCGACAAGAATTTCAGGCAGCCGTCGAACGATGGCAACAAGCTGCCATCAGTGCCTATGACTTCACATTCGAAAGGATCTGCTTCTGCCCGATCGAGTACATCGGGCCATACGAAGCTTCAGCCCTCAACGGCGAAGTCATCGCTGCCACGCTCGACGGCATCGACGTGTTCGACGTCGACACGATCACTATCGAGGCCTACGGCGACCTAGTACTCACGGTCGAAGCGATATTCGCCGAGGTCGACCGAGCGATCGATGAGGCGTCCTCCTACACCGTCGAATACGACCCCGAACTGGGTTTCCCATCGACCGTCTTCATCGACTGGAACGAGCTCATCGCTGATGAGGAATCTGACTACACCATCACCGAATTCCTAGAGCAATAAGCACCGTAAACACTCAGCCGCTGGCACAACCCACTCTTCCACCCACGATCGCAGCACGGAACGCAGCCATCTTCGATGCCGCCGTCACGTACGACATCAAAACCCTCACTGCGCTCACTAGCCCTCAAGGTTCCAAGGTTCCAAGGTTCCAAGGTTCCAAGGTTCCAAGGTCAGTTTCAGCAGCGGCATAGCGCCCGATCATCATTCCAACAATGTTCGCCTGGGCTACTTTGGCACCCGCTACGGCATGCAACACCAGAAGAAGCGTGTTCACTGGGCGGCATCAAGGACCAGGGAACGAGTCGTGCGTGCCGCACTGCGTGGGCACCATGACAGCAGCAACTGCCAGTAACGACATGCTCGAGACTGTCCCTGCCGCTCTCGGCCGCGGCATTGTCGTCGCAGCTGGTGCTGAGATTCCGGCACCGTTCAGCTCCATCGAGATTGTCGAACTCACCGATGCTGTGCTCGCAGACGGCCCGACACTCGAGGCACTCATCCTCACTCTCCATCTGCATTGGGTTCGTCGAGAACCGGTTGTCATCCGATGGGGAATCGAGAGCGACGCATGGTCAAAGCTAGAGACGACTCCCCGCGATGTCTGGTCGATCGATGCCGACTTCCTGTTTCCGCTCGAACGGCTGCGCTTCCTTCTCTTCGCCAACAACTACGACATGCGCGCACCAGCAATCAAATGGTGGTTTGGGGCCAAGGCCGAACGGCTTGTGCAGGCAACCATCGCCGGACCCGCGGACGTCCTGCTTCGCGACGGGACCCCTGCCTGGGTCGACGGTGGCCCCACCGGCCCCGTTGAGCCAGTCGGCCACACCGTCATTTCGGGCGAAGAAGTCGAAACCGGGCGAATCGTGCACATCGACCGTTCCTACTCCACCTCTGACGAAGCACTCGCCGGCGATCAGCGCACGGCGACCTTGCACCCCGCGGGCGCCGCCCGGGTCATCGCCCCGGCCGGGTCGGGTAAGACGCGCACCATGGCAGCACGGCTTCGCCATTTGCTCGACGACCGCGGGTTGTCGCCCGAAAGCGTGATCGCTGTTGCCTACAACAAACGCGCCGCTGCCGAGCTTGCTGGGCGTGCTGGGGTCGCCAGTAATACGGTCCGCACCGTGCACTCGCTGGGCTGGGCGATCCTACGTGAAGGTCGCCCTGGCATTGGACTGCTCGACGAACAGGGCCAACGCCAGATCCTGGACGAGCTGTTGTCGGTGAACTGGCAAGCAAACAAGGACCCCATGGCCGTCTACCTCGAGGCGCTCAACCTGGCACGCCTGGGCCTCGAGAGTCCAGCATCGGTCGAAGCGTCGGGCGACGACCTTGACGGGTTCGCCTCCTGCTTCGACGACTACCGACGCCGCATCTACGAAAATGGTCAGGTCGACTTCACCGAACAAATTTACGGCGCCATCGAAGTCCTACTTCGCGACGGCCAACTGCGACAACGCTGGCAACGCCGATGTCGACACCTGCTCATCGACGAGTTTCAGGATCTGACGCCCGCGTATGTGCTGTTGCTTCGTTTACTCGCTTCGCCCCGGCTGCAGGTCTTTGGCGTGGGCGACGACGATCAGGTTCTCTACGCCTACAGCGGCGCTGACCCACACTTCCTGATCGAGTACGACACTTGGTTTCCGGGCGCTACAAAGTACGCCCTCAAAACCAACTACCGCTGTCCCCAACCTGTCGTACAGGCCGCCACCAACCTGCTCTCATACAACCGCATCCGCGTGCCAAAGACGATCAACGCCGGCCCCGACGCAATCCAGGATGCAACCGCGCTCGATGTGCGCAAGCATCCCAGTGGCGAACTGGCAGTCGAAGCCGCCGATCAGATCACCGCATGGCTCGAGAGCGGAGTCGAACCGCACGACATTGCCGTACTGACTCGGGTGAATGCGAGCCTGATTCCAATAAAGGCAGCGCTCGTCGATCGAGGCATACCTACCCAAGACGAGCTCTCGGGCAACTCTCTCAATCGGTCGATGGTCCGCGCCCTCTTCGCATGGATCCGTCTCGGCCAAGCGCCCGACAAGGCCAAGCGCTCCGACGTTCTCGAAGCCATCCGCAGACCAAGCCGGGGACTCAACGGCGTCGCTAACTCGACCAGCTTGCCGACAACGATGACATTGCAACGCCTGCGCGAAGCATCCGACGCTATGCAAGAGCGCCATGCAACGAAGTGGCTCAAGTTCTGCGACGACATCGCGGCGATAGGCCGGGCCACCAAAACCGGCGACAGCCGATCTGCAGTGAAAGCAGTACTTAATGCGGCCGGGCTCATCTCTTCTGCACAGAGTCTTGATCGAAGTAGTCGACAGCTGAACAAGCCAGCCCACGAAGACGACCTGGCTGCACTAGAGCGGGCCGCAGCAATCCATCCCGATCTTGCGACATTTGAATCGTGGCTGCAATCCACCATGGACCGCCCGCAGACCAAGAGTGGCGTCATGTTGTCCTCTGTCCACCGGGTCAAAGGCATGGAATGGCCCCGGGTCATCGTGCTGGGCGCAGACGACGGCGCTCTACCCCACCGACTTTGCGACGATGTCGAAGAGGAACGCCGGATCTTCCACGTGGCCATCACTCGTTGCCAAGAACAAGTCGTGATCCTTGCCGACGCCGCCCAGCCAAGCCCGTTCATCGCAGAGCTCGCGTCGGAAGCGCCGCCGATACAAGAACGCCGCCGTTCCACTGAAGTGTTCCCTCGGGCGAAGCGGCCCACTGGCTCGAAACGGTCGTCAAACTCGCCGGGATCTGACATCTCTGTCGGCGACACCGTCGCTGTATCGGGTGGAATCGAAGGGCAAGTGATGTATCTGAGCAACAGCGACGTTGCTCTCAAAACCCCATCTGGCGCACAGATGGTATTCCCTATCGCCGAGATCAGCCACATCGTCGAGAAAGCCTCGAGCGGTGTCGACGAAGCACCACTGTCCGAGGCCGACGAAACAATGTTTGAGGTCCTGCGCTCGTGGCGATCCGAGATCGCAACCGCACGCGGCGTACCGCCCTACGTCGTGTTCCACGATGCCACCTTGCGTGCCATCGCCAGGGCCAAACCAGAGACCGAGCAGGAACTCATCGCCATCTCCGGCATCGGCCCAGCAAAGCTCGAAAACTACGGCGATGACGTGCTCGACGTCGTCGCGTCAGCGCTGTAACCACCACGACCCACAACCAGCCACCCGCCACCGCATCGGCCCTGCATCAACCGCTGAAACGGTCTGAAGCCATCGCCGACATCAGCCACTAAGGGTTGGCTTGCAGGAACTGCCGAATACTGGCAACCAGTATTTCAGGGGCATCTTCCTGACAGAAGTGGCCAACGCCCTCGAGCTCGACCACGGGACTGGTTGGCCAGATGCCACGAAAGTCAGCGATAGCTCGCTGGGGGTCTATGCCCTTGTCTGCCATTCCTTCCAGCAAAATGGCAGGCTTCGAGGCAAGCGCTGGCACCCCCGCCGCACCAGCTAGTACGTAGTCACGGATACGAGCGAGGTACACGTCGATCGGGAACTCATAGCCGCCGATTGCACTGTCCCAATCCGGAAACGGCTCCGAATACGCCCGGATCCACGTGTCGTCGACCTTGCGCACGTCAAAGCCGATGATCTTCATGACCGAGAGCACCGTGGATCCCAGGTTGCGCAACACCTGCTCGGTGCGCCCATTCTCTAGACCTTCACCAATCCACCGTAACCATGGTGCCTCGTTCGGGCTGGGGAGGTCTTTGCTGTTTCCGCCGTAGCCGTTCAAAGTATTCATGTACACCAAGCGCTTGACTCGATCAGGGTTGCGCACGGTGTACGCGGTGCCGATGGGGCCACCCCAGTCTTGAATCACAAAAGTGATGTCTCGCAAATCCAGATGCTCGATCAATGCAGCCAGATTCTCGGTATGGCTCTGCAGCGTGTATTCACGATCCTGGGGCGTGCCACTCTTGCCGAAGCCCATGTGATCAGGAACGATGACCCGGTTGTGTTTCGACAAGGGACCAATCATGTGGCGATACAAATACCCCCAGGTCGGCTGGCCATGTAGGCAGATGATGGGTTCGCCCTCGCCCTGGTCCACGTAGTGCTGGCGAAATCCTGCACCGTCGAAGAACTGGGCAGAAAAAGGCCACGTGCCGTCAAAGGTCTCGTCTGCTGCGATCATCTTCTCAGCATGGCACGCGTGCTTCAACGAACAGAAGTGACCCGTCTGCCGATCGCACTTGACGGCAAGCGTCTCCGTTCACCATGTGAGAAGGCCAAATGCGAAGCGACCCAGCGGGTGTGGCAGCCGTTGCTGTCTTCTCAACTGCGTCGCGTCAGTTGGTTGACCAGGCAATGCTGCTGGGCTCGATTCTGCCCGGTTCGCTCCTGATCTTCTGTTATTGCTTCAATGTTAATATTTAGTTGTATCGAACTGGTGTTCGGGATAAGGTAATAGAGCATCTCTGGTGCCGGACGTCTTTAGCCGTTATCTCTAGACCTTGCTCTTTGAGAGACTTTGCTCTCCGAGCCCCTCACTCCTATCGATTTCTGTTGTGTCGATGACTGCTGCTGTGCGCTCATATCTTGATCCTGCGATCACCTCGTTAACCGAGGTTGTCAATGCAGGTGCGCCGTCACTCGGGTCATCAAAGCACGCTGTGGCTGAGATCCAAGCTGTCGAGCAGACTCGTCGATTGGCGGCGATCGCAGCGGTCGATCTGTTGGCTCAGATCGACGCCAGTCGCACGTTCTATGACCACGGCCATGTCAGCGCCCGCGTCATGTTCGAACACGTCGCCGGCGTATCAAGCGCCGAGTCCCATCGCCTAGACCAAATCCGTCGCATGATCATCGACGCCGCGCTGATCGCCGCTGTATGGCGCAAAGCCGACCTCTCCGTCGACAAAGCCGCTCTGTTAGGCAGGACGTTCGCGAACCCTCGTACCCGTGACCGGTTCCTGATCGACCAAAAATGGTTCCTTAAACAAGCCCATCGTTACGGCATGCACCGACTTACCAAAAAGGTGGCTCGCTGGCTCGAAGTCCACGACAGCGACGGCCCTGAACCCGCAGCGGACCCATCCTTTGGCCGACGCCGAGCCTGGTTGTCACAGGATCACTTCAGCAAGGTCTGGAAGCTTGATGCCCAGTTGGGCTCCTTGCAAGGTTCCTCGTTCAACCAAGTCTTCCGGGCCTATGTACAAGCCGAATTTAACCACGATTGGTCCCAAGCCGAAAAGATCCACGGTGCAGATACATGCACAGACCTGCTGGCGCGTTCGAACGAACAACGTTGTGCTGACGCCCTCTGTCAAATTGCCATCGATGCCGCCAACAGCGACAAGCCGTCGGCCCCGGTGAAACGAGTCCACAACATCGTGTGGACCGCCGACGCATACGAAGAACTCCTCCGTCGCTGGATCAACGCTCCCGCCCGCCTGCTCGATCCCGATACGTACAACATCACCGATATCGATGGACACCCAATCGCCGCTCAAGCAGCATTTGCCGACAGTCTGGTATCGAGCCTGCGGCGAGTCGTGCAGAATGCTTCCGGGGTCACCATTGACATGAGCTCCGAAACTCGGTTGTTCACCGGCCTCGCCCGTCTCGGCGTCGTCCTCGCCACCGCCGAGTGCTACTGGCCCGGCTGTCATGTGCCAACAAGCCGCTGCCACATAGATCACTTGAAACCCGCAGCCCGGGGCGGGCTCACCAACCAACTCAATGGCCTGCCTTCATGCCCGAGACACAACTGGCTCAAAGAACGCGGTTACACCGTCCACCGCCAACCCGACAGAGACATCACCATCACCACCCACAACGGCGACACCATCAGGTGACGTCGCGGGTCGGGCGCGCCCTGACCTGCTGAGCACCTCGGACCAGCCAGGCCCACCTGCGGTTAGGGGTACTCGATGCCAGTCAATTCCTGACTCACGTCCCACAGCTGTTCAGCCATGGCGGGGTTGTTGGCGTTGGCCGAAGCGCTGACTCTCGTCGCCCTGCCCCGGACCTCACCCCTACCGCTTGGCCCGAAATACTCCCCACCTGTAACAGATGGATCAGTAGCGGCTCTCAAGGTGGGCTGGGCTCCAGCAGCGGCATCTTGCAGCGCAACCTTTGCAAGCAGCTTGAGCGGCTGCATGAAGATGTTGGCCAACAAGTGATCGCCGAGCTCAGTTGAGGAGACACCTGGGTGAGCCGCCACCGACATGACGTCGACTTCGGCGGCCTGGCAGCGTCGTCGCAATTCAAAAGCAAACAACAGGTTCGCCAGTTTCGATCGGCTGTAGGCGGCCTTGGGCCGATAAGACTGGTCAGACATCAGATCGTCGAAGTCGATAGTTCCCGACCGGTGCGCCAGGCTGCTCACCGTCACGACCCGCGCTTCATCGGTCGATGCCAATCGTTCGAAAAGGCGACCCGTGAGCGCGAAGTGGCCAAGGTGATTGGTCCCGAGCTGACTCTCGAAGCCGTCGGCCGTCAACCCCTTCGGAACCATCATGATGCCGGCATTGTTGATCAACAGGTCGAGCCGGTCATGTCGCTCCGCAAAGGTGTCAGCAAACATTTCAATCGTGGACAATTCCGCAAGGTCGACCGTGATGACCTCAAGTGACGCGTCCGGCAGATCGATGAGCAGCGCCTGCTTGGCCGCTTCGGCTTTCTGCTGGTTTCGACTGGCGATCACCACATGGGCACCATGGCCTGCCAGCGCCTTCGCCGTCTCGTAGCCCAGCCCGGAATTGGCACCGGTGACGATCGCCACGCGCCCAGAGATGTCCGCCATACCAGCCACCGTCCAACCTGGGTTTGTCATTCCGACAGTGTGCCACCACCGTCCCTCGTGCCTCGTTCCTGGTTCCTGGTTCCTGGTTCCTGGTTCATCCGCAAAATTCTCATCTGAATTCGAACATCGCTAGAGTCTCATTTGACGCAAGGAGACGACATGGACGTCGGAATTCAAACCGTGTTCGCCAGCCACGGCTGGGACAATATGAGCGACGGGCAGGTCTACCGGGAAGAGACAGCCCTGGCACTGCTCGCCGACGAGCTCGGCTTCGATGTCGTGTGGGCAGCCGAACACCACTTCTACGACTATTCGTTCTGCCCCGACAACACCCAGTGGTTGTCCTCGATCGTCTCACAGACCAAAAATGTGGACGTGGGCACCGCTGCCGTGATCATGCCGTGGAACGAACCCCTGCAGGTCGCCGAGAAGATCGCAATGCTCGATCACATCGCCGACGGACGGCTGCGTTTTGGCATGGGTCGCGGTCTGAGCCGCCGCGAGTACGACCACTTCCGCGGCATCGAGATGGACGAGTCGCGCGGCCGCTTCGACGAGGGTTCAATGATGGTGCAAGCCGCGCTTGAAACCGGCTACATCGAAGGCGACGGCCCCTTTTACCCCCAGAAACGCACACCGATCCGGCCGGCCCCCGAGCGATCATTCGCTGGGCGCACCTACGCCGTTGCATCATCAGATGACTCAGTCGAGGCCGCCGCCCGCCTCGGCGCTTCCATGGTCATGTTTGCCGACCGCTCCTGGTCCGCACGCATGCCGTCGATCAACAAGTGGCGAGAGTTGCACCGCGAATTCCACAACACCGAACCTCCCGCACCGCTGATCTGCGACTTCGTCTACTGCCACGAAGACCCCGACGTGGCCGCAGAACGCGGTCCGGCCTACATTGCGCCCTATCTCGAGAGCGTGCTCGAACACTACGAAATTATGGGTGACCACTTCCAGGGCCTGAGCGGCTACGAGGCGTACGCCGGCGCCGCAGGGGCACTTCGTCGCATGGGTGAATCTGGCTTCCTCGAGGGCTTCCTTAGCGCAACTGCCCATGGAACACCCGAACAGGTCCTCGAGTCATATCGAGCTCGATGGGAACTAATCGGCCCCTTCGAAGCTGCCCCGGCATTTCGTTTCGGGGGCATTCCATTCGACGAGGCCGAAGCCAGCATGCGTCTATTCGCCGCCGAGGTCCTACCCGAACTCCAATCCTGGAAGTAACCGGGTAAATCGCCCAGAAGCCCACCCAGCATTGAACCTCTCGGCACTAATGGCGTCCTGGTACTCAGTTCGCCGCAATAACGAACCGGGTGCCAAAGGCCGTTACCTCGGCGCCAAATGGGCCGTGCAGGTCAGAATCCAGACCACGCGCTGCCAGAAGCTGAGCAGAATAAGCAGGGGCATCGGCGGACAGCACTAACGCCACCATGCCCTGCCCCTTGTCCCGCAAATGCGATGCGACCGCAGCCGCAAAGGGGCGACTCTCATCCAGCGGTGAAACTAGCTCGATCGCTGCACCCCAAGCAGCGGTAGCGCTGGCAACGAGCACCCCACGCTCAGCGTCAGGCTCAGCATGGGTCACGTCCAGACCAAGACCATGGCTATAGGCCTTGGCCGCAACAGACGCATCGTCGGTCGCCATGATCACTCGCACGATTCCCGACAGTCGGGGTGCTTCGGCAGTTGGCTCGTCGGGTTGACTCACAGATCCCGTTGGATAGACCCGCATGAGCACACCATGGGTCGAGCTCGGATGCAGGTCGCGACCAGTTGCACCAGTCATCAATGGCAACACGTTCATCCCGCGCAGTGCAAGCTCGTCAGCCTCGGCATTGGGATCGTCGGCCTCGAGCATGAGCGCATAGAGGCCAGTTCCCCGACGGTCCAGGAATCGGTTCAACGCCAGGCTCAAGGGCGCGTCTGGATCGCTCGGAGCCATCAGTTCCACATTGCTGCCCCCCAACGGTTGGCACATGCCGACATGGGCACCAAGTTCGGGCACTGTGCGGTCAGACATGTCGTTGACATGCATGCCAAAGACCGTGCGGAACGTCTCAACCGCAACGAGGTACTCGGCTGCAGTCATAGCGATGGCGATTCGAGGAAGCCCATTGATCATGCCCCAGCCTGGCCGCTGCGGGTCGGTCAAAGCAATCACAAGGCCTTCAGGTAACAAGAACGACTGGATCGCCCACATGTACCTCGCCCGGAACCGAGGTACTTGCGAATGCTCCGAGATCAGTGTCGTGCTCACGCACAATGGTCTTGAGCACCCGCAGATCACGGGCAACACTGGCTTGGGCAACCGTGGTCATGACGCACCGCAACGTCGGCCAGATCTCCGACACTTCGACCGCGCCGATCCGCAATCGGTGTCCCATCCACGCATCCTCGACAAAGCCGGTCACGCCGTCGTCGGTTCGAATCAGCATGTTCGGGCGGAAGCGACGCACATCAATGTCTGCACCCTCACCGATCAGCGAACCCAGATGGTCGAGCGTGCCAGTGCCCAACACGTGCAGGTGCGCCGAATCGAAGAACGTTCCGGTCGCCAAGCCATAGCGATCTGCTCCGGCAGGAAGTTGGCGTGGCTTCCCCTCAAGAACCTCCGCGGCAGGAATGCCAGCAAAGATCGTGTCGGCATCGAGTTCGCCAAAGGCCTCAGCGCTCGACCCGGCCCGCTCGACGATCACGTCTCGTCCAAGCCGTTCGGACAAGCGGGCCGAAGCAGTATCGTCCGTTGCTTCAAAGGTCTCGCCGTCCGGAGCTGTAATCAGCGGGCTGCGGCCACCAGGATCGGCGCACTCGCCAAATGCTGCAGACCACCCAAGCAGTTCCTTGGTGCGCTTTGCGGTCAGCACTCGGCCCTGCGGCTCGCGCACAGCAAACGCCCGATCACCAACGAGGCCCATGGCCCCGACCTGCGCTGAGCTCAGCCGCTCGCCCTGCATCGACTTGACCGGATACCGAAACAGCGCCTCGACCTTGCCAACCAAAAACTCACCCATTACCCCAACGTACACCGACCTGCAGGCGCCATATTTCACTGCGTATCTCAGAGCCCCCCGCAGAAGAAGCATCAACCAAGGTCACCCAACTCGGTCACCCAACTCGGTCACCCAACTCGGTTGGAACATCAGCACGTCCCGAGGGCGACGCCTTTGCCGCCCCACTTACGACAGCGCCCGACCCAACCCATTGCGCAAAACGCAGAACTGTTCTAGATTGACAAACAATGAAACGACATGAAACGTGTTTCAGCGTATTGATTGCTGTTTCACTGTTCGCGTCCGCTTGTAACGAAGGAGGCGATACCGCAGCACTGTTCACTCCATCTCCTCTCGTCGAGACGGCAACGCAGCGAACAGTGGAGACACCTCTACCTCCAACCGCTTCGGCCAGCAGTGATGACCTCATCGAGGCAGCAGTTGCCCAGCTCAACAGCGAGATAGCCGCAGGCGAAGGTCCGTCTGAGACCTTCGCCTATGATCTGCTCAGTACCACGATCGATGACGCAGGTTTCGTCACCCTCACCATCTGCGCCTGGACCGGCGACACCGTGTTCGACACCGTCCGAGATTCCCTCTACCGAACAGCGATCGCCGCCAACGGTTCAATCACCGCCACCCACGTGACCACCCCCGTCGCCACCGGCGACTGTGTCAACACCCAACTCATCGAATCCGCCTTCGACTTCATCAACGAGTTCGACAAGTACTGGGCTGATGTCTCAGCAGACCCAACCTCGTTCACACGCGATCCACGGACAAGTCAGCTGCTCACAGACAGCTACGAAACTCGCGCCGGTGAACTCACGGCGAGGTTCGTCAACGACGATCTCTATTTTGAGCCGTCCTTTATCGCCAAGGACTTGCGGACCGATTCAGCAGCCAACGTGCTCTTCCGCCTTTACAGGTTCGAAGAGCTCCAGATACTCGAAATCGTCGCATGCCGGCCAATGAATCCCGTCCACGGGGCCTATCGGGACAGCACCCTGATCGATGCCGGAAGGAGCGAGTCCAGCCCAGGCCTGCACGCCATCCACGCGTATCAGCTCGTGCTCGCACCTGGTCTTCCCGCAAGCTGGAAGCTCTCTGGCACTGATGCACTTGGCTGGGCGGACTGCTTTGAAACCGGCGACTGGCCAGCAGCCGCCAATCAGTGGCGCCCTCGCAACATCGCGCTACAGCTTCTCAACCGATGAAACTTCTACAAGTGCTTCTTACGGCCGCGCTGCTTACCACCGCCGTCCACTCCACCGCCGATGCGCAGGCGACCGGCGAGGACCTATCGGAGAACCCTCCAAACGACACAGAAAGCGCGACGCATCCGCAAGACTCGCCGTCCGGCGACGGCTTCAGCGCAGACGTGTTGAACGACACCCTCTCTGGCGGTGACGGCGATGCAACGGTTACACGCACAGCCGTCCTGTTCTTACCTGACCCGGGCCTAGATCCGCAGCACGAGGCAGACGTCTCGGTTGGCGGAGGCACAGTCGAAGCAAGCGCCGACTCAAACAGCCCCCTGCCCGGGGACAATTGCGCTAGATACTCATTGCCTGAGTTCAACTGGTCGGCGTTCTACTCGTCGGAGTTCTACTCGTCGGAGTTCTACTCACCCGAGTTCAACTGGTCAGAGTTCAACTGGTCAGAGTTCGACTGGTCGGGGTTCAGCGCAGAAGAGGACTTCTTTTACAGCCCGGTGTGTATCAGGTGGCGCGCGTGCGGCGGAGAACGAGTTGACGATGTCGTCTCCGGTCATATTGCAGGGCGGGATGCAACCGGCAAGTATCAGGAATACCTAGGCGAGATGGTCGGCTATCTGTCGTCGGAAGCCACGCTTCCCGGTGGCCCGCTCGACATCAACAGCGTGAACGATCTACTGCTCACCCAGGGCCTGGGCGAACGGCCCGGCGATGACCTCATCCCCGTCTTCTATTGGTGTGCCAACTACGACGCATTCGGCGTGTTCGACCCGGTCGACATCACGTCAGTCCGGTTCAGTTGGGACTTGAGCTATGAGGAGGTCTATGACATCCCTGGTGTGCGTTCGGACCTCTACATCCAACTCACCAGCCAGCTCGAGCTCTACAACCCCCAGCCTGGCGCCGTGCCGCCCATCGACGGGGGCTACACATTTGTGCAATGGCCGACCTGGTTCTTCCTCGAGAACCCGCTCGAACAAGAGCACATTTTCACTACCAACGACATCGACACGTTCCGCATCGACCTTCGGGCCACGCTGCTGCGAGTCGACTGGACATTCGGCGACAGCCTCGTGGCCTCATGCACTGTGAGCGACATGAAAAAGTACAACGCCGACAACGACGATCCCATCGAAGACCTGCCACCGTGCCATCACATCTTTGACCAGGTCGTTACCGAAGATTTAACGACGACCGTCTTCTACCAGATCCACGAGAAGGTCCGTAGCCGCCCGAGCGCGTCGCTCGACCACTACCCCAACATTGCATGGTCTGATTACCTGGGGCGTCTGACAATCATCGAATTGTCAACGACGGTTAGCGACTACGAGATTCATCAAATCGCCTCCGTCAACGTCCCCAACCAATGACCTGATCAATTGCCGCCGGGCACAAGGTCACATGCGATTAGCCGGCTTCGTTACCTACGTTGGGAGCCGGCGTGCGGCGGCCGAACATTCCTCGACCTTCCATCCGGAAAACCACTACGTCGTCTTGGTTGATCAGATGCGACAGGAAAAATGCCGTGCCGCGCACAGGGTCGCTCCCTGAGGGCTGCGTGCGCATTATCTCAACCGTTCCCCGCAACACATCGCCGGGTCGCACCGGAGCGAGCCAACGTAAATTCTCAACCCCGGGCGAACCAATCGAGTCGGTGTAATTCAAGAACTGTCGGGCATAGAGCCCCATATACACGGAACCTGTGTGCCAACCAGAAGCGATCAGCCCGCCGAAACTACTTTCCGCAGCAGCGTCCGGGTCAACATGGAACGGCTGCGGGTCGAAACGACCTGCGAACTCAAGGATCTCGTCGAGCGTAAACTCATACTCCCCCAGCTCATAGACACCCGGCACCAGATCTTCCCAGTAAAGAAAGTCGCTATCGCTCAACCGTTTGTGCCCCTCGGCCATCACATTCATACCTCATGCTCGCACACGAGCCTCCGGCAACGACCATCTCCCCGGCCGAGTCGAAACTACGTGCGTTAACGGCCGCAGCCCACCTCACGACAACCACGCCACTGCCGCAGGCGCCCGTCCTCCATCGTGCGCACACGACTTTTTGAACTAATTACCGCTCTCGAGTTTACTCGAACACCTGTTCGTCTTAAGGCGTAAGTTCTTGGTTGTTACTCCGTCTGGGTTGAGGTCACCTCGTGACTCCCGCTGCTATCTTCGACGGCTTGCACCAGTGGCCGATACACGTTTGTGGGATTTGTTCTTTCGAGCTTCCCACGTGATTTCCTATGCCTGCTGCTGTTGCACGACCTAAAAAACGCGACCACGCCGCCAGCAACCGACTCACCGTCGGCTGTCCCTCGTTCCGAGGCGCAGTCGATCGAACTGATCGACGCAGTCAAACACGTCCGCCGACTGGCAACAGTTGCCACGGTTGACGCAATCACCCAAATCCATCTGTCTCGCGTGTTCTATGACCAGAATCATGTCGACGCTCGCATCATGTTCCAGCATGTGGCTGGCGTGTCAGGGGCTGAATCGCATCGCCTTGACAAGACCCGGCGCATCATCGCCGATTGCGAGAAGTCCAACAGCAAATGGCACGACGGCCGCATCAGTCGCTGCCAGATAGATCATGTGAGACCTGCAGCCCGGGGCGGGCCCAGCAACCAATTGAACGGCCTCCCCGCATGCCATAGACACAACCGCTTGAGAGAACGCGGCTACACCGTCGCCCGCCAATCAGACGGCAACATCCTCATCGCCACGCCGAACGGCGACCCCGTCCGCTAACCCAACGCGAACGCTCTTGAGAGCGCCAGTTGCGCCAGATCAAAGTTGCTCGTCGTCTTCATCGGTCGAAGCCGGCAGTGTGTCGAGCGCTCGACCTGTTAGCCATTGCGCCGCTCCCACGGCTCCGGCACCGCCCAGGACCGATGCAGCCCCTAATGCGTAGCCCGCCACTTGGAAGTCAGACCTCATCTCAGTCAGATCCATTTCGCCGACCACCGGAGCGAGCACCGGATCCAATAAACCCGACGCTGCTAGGGCGAGAACATCGGCTTCGAAACCAACCGTGTTAATCACCCGCACAGCCAAGGATTCACTTACGGCCATCCCGCCAATGGACCCCACAATTCCTGCACCAACCAATCCACCCGTTGCCCCGAGCGTTGCGTTCTCAGCCAGATCCTGGGCAAGAGGATCACCCGTCAGAAGATTCTCGCCAACCGTAAGCCCAGCTCCGACTGCGGCACCACCCGCAGCGGCAGCGGCCGACGAAACCAGTGCAGCGGTCAGCCCGCTGCCGAGACCGCCCGTGCCCGCAAAAAGGGCCGCACCTGCAACTACAGCAGCAGCCAGAATTAGCGTGTCACCATGGTCTTGCATCCAGGTCTGGTCGTACCAGTCGGCTTCGAGCACTTGCTCCACCGCCGAGACCTCGGCAGCGCTCAAGCCATACTCCGAGCTACTAGCCAGAACCAGCATGAAATCGACCTCGCTGAGTTTGCCGTCAGCCCACCCCAGGCCGCCACCCTGGCTGGCGACATCAATCTGGACAACCACATTGCGCAGCGTCAGGTTGGTCTGCTGCTTGAGAACAAACAGGTTGATGTCAGCCGACGAAATTTTGTTGTCGACAGGCCGATCTCGGCCAAAGGAATCGAGGCCCACGACACTGCCACTACTCGCTGCCGAATCAAGCCTGTTGAGTAGTTGTGGCGCCCGTAAGAGAGCCGAGGCAGCAACGGCCACTTCGTTGTCGAACATCTCAGAGTTGTTGACCACGAAGCGCAGATCCGCCAACGAGACAAGGTTGTCGGCGACCCCGCCGGTGGCGGTGTCGAGGACGGGGAAGTGCTCTACCAGGCCGGTGAATGCGTTGTACTCGGCCAGAGTCATGGCAAAAGCCTGGGCTTCGGCCGCACGGACGGCGCCGTCGACCAGCGCTACGTCTTCGTCAGCAGCAAACGCTTCGATCTCGCCAAGATCTAGCCCGGCTTTGGCCGCCATGTTCACTGCAACAACGGCATCCTCGATCTGCCACCCATTCGAGATAAGCCCGCTGGCGGACTCAGCTAGCTCATCAAGCTGAACAGCCGCCGCAGCCCGGTCCAGTCCAAACTCGCGGGCAACCAGGTCGACTTGCTCGACTCGAACCTGTTCTTCGAATGCAGCCGGGAAGGCCAAGATCGCTGGCGTCCCTTGGTCGAGTTTGCGGGCGAGCCGTTCGAGCGTGGCCGAGTGCCCGACACCAACGAGCACCCCAAATAGCTCTGCGCGTTGCCGCCGAAGCTCATCAACCTCGGGGAACGGTGCTGTCTGCATGGCAGCGGTGAGTCGGTCGATCTTGCCCATCTCGAAGACCCCGGCTGCAATGTCATAGTCAAGACCATGCTCGTGAGCGAACTCGACGACTGCTGGTATTACGCCAAATACGACCGACGCAAACAGTGTCGATGCCAGGGTCCGGTTTCGGTCAGCAATAAAGGCAGCCACCAATCTGTCGAGCTGGACCTCCGACGTTGCATGAGCAGCCAACGCTGCTCGTAAGTCACCCTTCGCTGCATCGACCCGAGCATCATTACCCGGTATCGATCCACTGATCTGGGCCTGGTTCAGGTGAACCACCGTGGCCATTGCAAGCGTCACGTCCTCGAAATTCCGGCCACCAACATGAAGTGACCGATCAACAGCCAAGAGCACCGACATAACGTGCGCCGCTTGCTTGTCGGTGCCGGTCTGGGGCCGAACCAATTCCCGCAGCACCCGCAGTCGGCGGTCCAATTCAGGATCGTTCTCACTACCACTAAACGCATGGACACTGCTGACTGCACTTGCGATCGACCGAGGCGAGTCCAGTCCAATAGTGAATGACGCCAGGGCCTCAGCCGCAATGCGAATAGCAGCTGCCATTACTGCACCATCACTTCCAATCTCGTCGAGCATGGCGACTACGCCAGAGGGAATATCAGACAACAGTTCGGCGTCGACTACGACAAGCCGGATCTCCTCGCTGCGGGTAACCCAGCCCCCGAGCCGCTCGGCTAGCACTCGGGATGCGTCAACGTCCATACCGAGAAGTCCATTTGACATGTTTTCATGCTATTTCATAGCCAATGAGACTTCAAGCTTTGGACGCTGCCACACCACCCGTCTCGTTCCTAGACTGCAGGCATACATGAGCAACCACGACCATCAAGAGACGCCGCAGCCAACGGTGTGTTATCGGCATCGCACGAAAGCATCAGGCGTACGATGCCAACGCTGCGAGCAGTTCATTTGCGCGGAATGCATGCATCAGGCCTCGGTGGGCGTGCACTGCCCCGAGTGCACCTCGAACAACAAACAAACGGTCTACACCCGCGCCACCTTGCCCGCTAACCGAGGGCTCGTTACCCAGGTTCTGATTGGGCTAAACATTGCCGTCTTCCTGCTGCAGCTTGTGCTGTGGGACGCGACAATCTCAACAGCTGGCACAGCAGCCGAAGAACTCGCGGTAAACGGCCCGCGAATCGACGCGCTGGGTCAGTGGTGGCGCATCATCACAGGCGGCTTTGGGCACTTTGGCATTATCCATCTCGGCATGAACATGTACAGCCTCTACATCCTGGGTCCAATCATCGAACGGCGACTCGGGTCAGTGAGCTTCTCCTTGGCCTACGTCGCAGCCCTGGTCGGCGGTTCGCTCGGCGCCCTGGTGCTCGACGTGTTGTCCTTCACCATGGGAGCTTCGGGTGCCATCTTTGGCCTACTCGGCTTGCTCGTCATGATGTTCCGAAGCCAGGGAATCAGCATTGCCCAATCCGGCCTTGGGCCCGTCCTGCTCCTCAACCTCTTCATAAGTTTGAGCGGTTTCGTGAGCCTGGGGGGCCATGGCGGAGGCTTCATTGTTGGCCTCATTCTTGGCGCCTTGCACTTCGGTATCAATGCTCACTCTAAGCCATTATTCGGGCGCGACCGAGTGAAGCGAGACATCGCTACCGCAGCGCTCATCGTCGTGCTCTTCGTCGGTTGCCTATGGGCTTCGAGTCGTTGGATGCAAGCCGCTGGGTTCTGATAGAGCCGCAGCATCACGAAGACAGCCCTGCGGAAAGAAGATGAACCAGCCCTGATGACTTAGGGTCAAGATATGACCGACGCAATCCGCATCGACCCTGAAACGGGCCTAAAGATTTTCACCACTCGGGCCGCGAAAGCCAGCGAGAAGATCACCGGCACGGGCTACGCAGTGCTCGAAGATAAGGCACTGATCACGCTGCCAGAACAACCCTCTGGGGCAGTGTTCAACGCCGAAGAACAGGCGAAGTACCGGGAGTTCAAAGAAGCCCGAGCCGGTGCTGCTGACTACATGGCACTCGAAGGCGAGTTCG
>Ga0302134_10000389_pt1 | contig 18626 bp, 10 predicted proteins | sample CB9_SCM_MG_FD_203123 | JGI IMG/M metagenome (GOLD analysis project Ga0302134, IMG submission 203123) | Marine microbial communities from Western Arctic Ocean, Canada - CB9_SCM | ecosystem: Environmental > Aquatic > Marine > Oceanic | place: Canada: Western Arctic Ocean | collected 2017-09-19
AGTTTGCTGATGGTGCTCTCATCCTTAGCCTTGGATGATTTGTGGGCGACCTGTTCTGTTTTAAGCCACTTCTGAAAGGCGCTCTTGTTTGCCTTGTTGTGATCTGCGAGGTGTTTTTCTAACTGAGATATTTGTGGGTTTATTTTTTCGGACTCTAATCGATCCGCCTCATTCATCAGTCTCACATTGGGCGGATGATCCTCTGCATGCTTATCAAGTGCCGACATTGGAGTATTCCTGAAAAATGCTGTGAGCTGATAGTTCTCTTTCGTGGATATGGCATCGAACTTATGGTCATGGCACGCGGCGCATCCAGTAGTCAGGCCTAGCCAAACGGCGGAAGTTGTATTAACGCGGTCTTGTGCATAGAGGACATGGTATTCTTCTGGAATCGAGCCGCCCTCTCCATTGGTCGGCATACATCGACTGAATCCTGTGGCGATGATTTGGTCGAGCTCGGGGCTGGGCATCATGTCTCCGGCGATCTGTTCGCGGGTAAATTGATCGAAGGGCATGTTTTTTCTGAATGCCCCTAAAACCCAATCTCGATAGGGCCAAATTGAGCGGTAGTTGTCCAACTGGTAGCCATGAGTATCCGCATAACGAGCCACATCGAGCCAGTGGCGCGTCCAGTGCTCGGCATAGGCTTGAGTATCAAGCAGGCGATCGACCGTTTCGAGGTAAACGATGTCGAAGTCGCGTTTGTCATTCAGCAATTGATCCAGTTCCTCGGGTGCCGGGGGGAGTCCGGTGAGATCGAAGTAGAGGCGACGATAGAGTCGGGACGGCCTCTCCTCTGGATTGGGTGTAAGTCTGGCTTTTTCAAAACGAGCGGCGATAAAGCGGTCGATCGGATTGTCCTTCGCCCAATCGATGTTCGTTACTTCAGGAAGACTCTGCTTTTTCGGTGCAATGTATGCCCAGTGAGGCTCGTATTGAGCCCCCTCTTTGACCCACCTCCGGACGAGTGCAATTTTAGCAGGTTCCAAAATGGCTCCGTGAGGCGACCGCGACGGATCGATGGGCATGACCAAGTCAGGGTCTTTACTCTCCATGAGCTGCACCAGCAGGGAGTTGTCGGGGTCACCGGGGATGATGACGGGCTTGCCGTTCTCGCGTTTCTCAAAGGCATACTTGGCCTGATCGATACGCAGTGGTTTGCCTCCATTCTTAGCGATAGAACCACCTGGTTCACGGCCTCCGGAATCAGGTCCGTGACAGTGGTAGCAAGCCTCGGAGAGAATGGGTTGGATTTGTTGGTTAAAAGAAACCGGTTCCTGAATTAATGTAGGAGGGTCGGTGTGGTTACTCTGGTGGGTAACGGTTTGTTTTTTGTCACATGAAACAAGACCGCTGAAGACCGCGGCGACTGATAGCAGGGTGATAGATGCTGGATGTTTCAAAATGAGAGAGGAGGCATCAGTTGTCGACTAGATCACGAGTGCTTTGCCATGTGAGAGCGGTCGAGAATGTCGGTGACCACGCGGGCGGGTTCGACGCCTGTTAGTCGGAAGTCGAGGCCTTGATGCTTGAAGGTCAGTTTGTGGTGATTCATGCCGCAACGTTCCAGAATAGTGGCGTGGAGGTCACGGACGTGGACTTTCTGGTCGGGCGTGGTGATATTGAATGAATATTCATCGGTATCCCCATAGGTCATGCCGCCTTTGACACCTGCGCCTGCCATCCAGAGAGAGAACGCGCGCGGGTGGTGGTCTCGGCCGTAGTTAGTTTCCGTTAGGTTTCCCTGGGAGTAGACGGTACGACCAAACTCACCGCCGAAGATGACTAGGGTGTCGTCTAATAATCCACGACGTTTAAGATCCTGAACCAGTGCATAGGCACCCTGATCTACATCCTTGCACTGCGATGCAATATCACGTGGGAGATTGCCGTGTTGGTCCCACCCACGGTGGAAAATCTGGGTAAACCGCACCCCGCGCTCGGCGAGGCGACGTGCCATGAGTGCTGTGTAAGCGAATGTGCCGGGTTTTTTTGAGTCCGGGCCGTAGAGTTCATAGGTTTCCTCCGTCTCCTCTGACATGTCAGTAAGTTCAGGAACAGACATCTGCATGCGATACGCCATTTCGTATTGCTGGATACGGTTCTGGATTTCTGGGTCGCCCACTTCATTCAGCGTTTTTTGGTTGAGTGCTGATAATCCGTCGAGCATCTCGCGGCGGAGCTTGCGGTCGATGCCTGGGGCGTCTTTGAGGTAAAGTACTGGGTCGCCTTGTGTACGAAGGTTGACTCCGGCATACTTGCCAGGGAGGAAAGTGGAACCCCAGAGCCGGGCAGATATCGCCTGCACATTTGAATAAGGGCTAGAGTGCTGGGCGTGTAATACGCAGAATGAGGGGAGATCTTGGTTGAGTGATCCAAGACCATAGGAAAGCCAAGATCCCATGGAAGGGCGACCTGCAACCATGCTACCGGTGTACATGAGTTGGTTGGCTGGTTCGTGGTTGATCGCATCTGTGTGCATTGACTTGATCACGCAGATATCGTCCGCCATTTTGCCGGTCCATGGCAGGATGTCGGATACCCATGTGCCGCTCTCACCGTACTGCTTGAATTTTGTGAACGAAGGAGCGACAGGAAACTTGGATTGCTTGGCCGTCATTCCTGTCAGGCGCTGGCCTGATTTGACGAGGAAGTCTTTGATGTCCTTCTTGAACTCCTTCTGCAGGTTTGGCTTATAATCAAATGTTTCAAACTGCGATGGCGCACCGATCAATGAGATGTAAATCACTCGCTTTGCCCGGGCAGGGAAGTGGGATTTACCGGGTGTGCCTTCGGAGATGGCGCCCATGAGTTCTTTTGGCAGCAGCGAAGCAAGTGCAGCACCACCGAGCCCCATGGCATTCTTGCGGAAGAATTGCCGGCGGGTGAACGCGGTATCGTGCAGATCGACGGTTTTGGCGATGTCTGTGTAATTCATGGCGGTGTTACTTGTTCAGGGTTTCGTCCATGTTGAGGATCTGATTGGCAACAATCGACCATGCGGCGAGCTCAGAAGCGGGTAAACTAGGATTTGGCTTGGACTCGCCTACAGTGATAAGTTTCTGCGCGGCCTCTGGGCTAGCGGTAAATCTTTCCATAGCGCGATCAAAAGTGAGTTTGATGACCTTGAACTCGTCATTACTCATCGTGCGTGAGAGTAGTGCCATCGCTATAGCATTGATACGCTCCTCAGGCGTTTTTGCTTTTTGCATGACTCTCTCTGCGAGACGCCGTGAGGCTTCAACGAATTGGGGGTCGTTCATGATGACAAATGCCTGGAGCGGAGTATTTGTTAGCTCTCGGCGGACACATGAAATTTCACGCACTGGAGCGTTGAGGATGTCCATAGCAGGGTGAGGTGCGGTGCGTTTCCAGAATGTGTACATCGACCGACGGTAGAGATTTTCACCTTGGTCAGCCTTGTATAATCGAGTATTTGAACCCTTCATCGCAACAGAAGACCAGATGCCTTTTGGTTGGTAAGGTTTAACGGATGGGCCGCCGATTTTCCCCTCGAGTAAACCCGATGCCTTTAGCGCAAGGTCTCGGATTTGCTCGGCATCGAGGCGGTATCGAGGACCTCGTGAGAGCAGGATGTTCTGCGGGTCAATCTTGAGGTGCTTGGCGGTGATGACGGAGCTCTGTTGGTAGGTTGAGGACGTGACGATGGTGCGCAACAGGCTGTGCAGATCCCATTTGTTTTCGACGAAGTCCACGGCGAGCCAGTCGAGTAATTTGGGATGGGTCGGCCGCGAGCCCATGACACCAAAATCACCCGTGGTTTCCACGATGCCACGGCCGAAGAGGTAATACCAGTAACGGTTTACAGTGATACGGGCGGGGAGCGGATTCTCGGGCTTCGTCAGCCACTGGGCGAGACCGAGACGGTTGCGAGGCAAGTCTCCCATGGGGGGGAGGGAGGCGGGGGTATCCGGTGAGAGTTGTTCCTTTGCTTTGTTGGAGTAATTGCCACGTATGAGGACGTGAGCGAAGGGTTTTTTGTCTGCATTTTCCTTCATCACCAGAGTGATGGGTGCCTTCTTATCGAGGATATCTTTTTCCTGCTTCAGAGTGGTCAGGTTTTTGCTTAGTGCCTTGTGGTTGGTATCGACAGTACCGAAGTAGTGATCGCGGATTTTTTGGAGTTGTTTGGCATCAGGTGATTTAAGCGCGATCAGGTTCTTGATGAGCGAGCCGCTGCCGAGGGTGGCACACTCTGCGGGAGTGAGTGTGCGGTTGTAGATCTGGAGTCCGGTGATCTGCATGTAGAGGACGTGAGGTGAGTTCTGGCGACGACCGACGGTGAGGGGTAGATCGTTTTTAATGCTTCCCTTAAGTGTGTCGTTGTCCACTTGGAGAGGTGATGATTTTCCGTTGATATAGATCTTCAATCCCTTGGCTTTGCGACTGCCATCATAAGTGACCATGGCGTGGAACCAGGTTTTGCGCGGGAAAAGCCCCTTGGTGGTTACTTTGATGGTATCATTGGGGAATGTGCTTATTAGGTGGGCCGCGAGCTTGTTGCCATTGAGCCAGAGATCAAATCCACGAAACCCATTGGCTGTTCCCATCTTGGCGATGAGTCCGCCATTTCTACGGTGGGGGAGATTGAGCCATGCACCGTATGAGAATGATTGATCGGCTTCGAAGGAGGGTGAATTCTGAATGGTGATGGCGTTGTCTTCGAGATGAGCTGCCTTTGCCGTGGGGCCGTCAACCCACTTGACGGGTGCTTCTGTTTTGTGGGTGGTGCCCGTAGTGTCTGTGATGCCTTTCTTCGGATCGTTAAGCGGCATGGCAAAGGCCAGTCCCGGAAGTGCTTTGTTTTGTGCTGGGTTGGTTTGCTGCTCCTGATGCCAAGTTTTGAATTGAGCTTCGGCGGACTTGCGGTGGTCGGTGAGTGCTTTCTCAGCACTGGTAATTTGTTCAGCGAGCGAATCGGACTTGGCTTTATCCTCGTCGCGTTGCACCTTGATGTTAGGTGGGTGGGTGGCACTGTTTCGGTCGAGCGCAGCCATCGGTGTATTTCGGAAAAAGGCAGTAAACTGATAGTTTTCCTTGGTGGAAATAGCATCAAATTTGTGGTCGTGGCATGCCGCGCATCCGGTGGTGAGGCCGAGCCAGGCGGCGGAGGTCGTATCTGTGCGGTCTTGCGCGTAGATGGCATTGTATTCGTCAGCAATCGCACCACCTTCTCCTGTGGTGGGTAGGCAGCGATTGAATCCCGTGGCGATGATCTGATCGAGCGTGGCGTTAGGCATCATATCACCTGCTACCTGCTCACGGGTGAATTGGTCGAAGGGCATATTGGCGCGGAAGGAATTGATTACCCAGTCGCGGTAGGGCCAGATTGAGCGGTAATTATCATTATGGATGCCGTGGGTGTCACCATAGCGGGCGACATCGAGCCAGTGGCGTGACCAGTGCTCGGCGTAGGCGTCAGTCTTGAGCAACTGGTCGACCACCTCGGCGTAAATGATATCGAATTCGCGTTTATCAGTGAGCAGCTTCTCAAGTTCTTCGGAGGTGGGAGGGAGGCCTGTCAGATCGAAAAAGAGTCGACGGTAGAGTCGGGCGGGTTTTTCCTGCGGGCTGGGTTCGAGGCCGGATTTTTCAAACTCAACGGCTATGAAACGGTCGATGGGATTCTTCTTGGCCCAATCTTTATTTGCAACTTCGGGGAGCTCTTGTTTTTTAGGTTGAATGTAAGCCCAATGATCCTCGAAGACCGCACCTTCTTTGATCCAGCGGCGGATCAGGGCAATTTCCTCCGGTTCCATGATTTTTCCATGCGGACTTTTATTCGGATGGGGGGGCATGATTTTCTCTTTGTCGTCAGACTCGATCAATTCGATCAGGTAGGATTTGTCTGGGTTGCCTTTGATGATGACAGGTTGACCATTTTCACGCGCTGCGAATACGTCAGCTTCCTTGTCGAGGCGTAGAGGGTTTTTCTCGGGCTGGCGAGATCCACCGTCTGGGCCGTGGCAGTGATAGCAATATTCCGAGAGGATCGGTTGGATGTGTCCGTTGAACGAAACGGGTTGGTTAACCGCGACCAAGGTGAAGTTCTTTGGTTCTGGGTCTATGTCCTGCGCAGGTGTTTCCGCCTCAGGTTGGGTGCTGCTTGAGGGCTGTTTTTTATCACAAGCAACGAGAACCAAGGAAAATAGACCGATGGCGGTGACTGCAACATGTTTTCTGGAAATGCACATGGTAAGCGTAGGGGTAAAAGTAGGCGTAAGGATAGGCTTCAAAATCCTTTGCGCATTGATACGTAAATCTGATGCTGATATTTCATGGAAACATCCTACATATCAAGGGGAAATCAAGCCCATTACTTGGAGGGAATGGGCTGGGATACGCGGGCTAATCAAATAGCTAATGCTTGGCCATGTGAGAGCGATCAAGAATATCAGTGACCACTCGGGCTGGCTCCACACCTGTGAGGCGGAAATCGAGGCCTTGGTGCTTGAATGTCAGCTTGTGATGATTCATGCCGCAACGTTCGAGAATCGTGGCGTGGAGATCACGGACGTGGACTTTCTGGTCCGGCGTGGTGATGTTGAATGAGTATTCGTCTGTATCGCCATAGGTCATACCTCCTTTGACGCCAGCCCCTGCCATCCACATTGAGAATGCACGTGGATGGTGGTCGCGACCGTAGTTTTTGTCGGTGAGGTTGCCTTGCGAGTAGACAGTACGACCAAACTCGCCACCAAAGATAACGAGCGTGTCATCTAATAACCCGCGACGTTTCAGGTCTTGGATGAGTGCGTAGGCACCTTGATCCACGTCCTTGCATTGTGCGCTGATGTTTTTAGGAAGATTACCATGCTGATCCCATCCACGATGGAATATCTGGGTGAAACGGACACCACGCTCAGCGAGGCGACGTGCCATGAGCGCTGAATAGGCGAATGTGCCCGGCTTTTTTGAGTCGGGGCCATAGAGCTCGTAAGTCTCATCGCTCTCTTCTGACATGTCGGTGAGCTCTGGGACGGACATCTGCATGCGGTATGCCATTTCATACTGTTGGATGCGGGTCTGGATGTCTGGGTCACCGACATTTTCCAGGCTCTTCTGGTTGAGGACGGATAATCCATCGAGCATTTCCCTGCGAAGTTTGCGGTCGATGCCTGGCGCGTCCTTGAGGTAGAGCACGGGGTCGCCCTGAGTACGGAGATTCACACCAGCGTGTTTGCCGGGAAGGAAGGTGGAGCCCCAGAGGCGTGAGGAGATCGCCTGAACGCCTCCGTTACTTGAGTGTTGAGCGTGGAGCACGCAGAAGGTGGGGAGGTCTTTATTGAGCGATCCAAGTCCATACGAGAGCCATGATCCCATCGAGGCGCGACCTGCAACCATGCTTCCGGTGTACATGAGCTGGTTTGCCGGTTCGTGGTTAATGGCATCTGTGTGCATGGATTTGATCACACAGATGTCGTCTGCCATTTTTCCATGATAGGGCAGAAGATCCGAGATGTAGGTGCCACCTTCGCCATATTGCTTGAAATCGACAAACGAGGGGGCGACGGGAAACTTAGTCTGTTTCGAGGTCATGCCTGTGAGCCGTTGTCCGGACTTGACCAAGAAATCCTTGATATCCTTGTTGAACTCTTTTTTTAGGTTCGGCTTGTAATCAAATGTCTCGAACTGGGAAGGCGCGCCGATGAGGGATATGTAGATGACCCTCTTGGCGCGAGCTGGGAAGTGGGAGGTGTCGGTTTTTCCCTCCGAAATGGCACCCATCAGCTCTTGGGGCAGTAACGATGCCAGTGCAGCACCACCTAACCCCATGGCATTATTTCGGAAGAACTGCCGGCGGGTGAGCGCGGTATCGTGCAGATCAAGGGTTTTTCTGAGATCGGTCGGGTTCATGGGAGTATTATTTTTTCAGGGCTTCATCCAGATTGAGGATCTGGTTAGCGATAATCGTCCAGGCGGCGAGTTCGGGTGCGGGTAGGTTTGCGTCAGGTTTGGATTCTCCGACGGTGATGAGTTTTTGCGCGTCTTCCGGTGCGGCGGTAAATTTTTCCTTGGCTCGGTTGAAGGTCAGTTTAACGACATCAAGTTCATCGTTACTCATGGGACGTGCGAGCAGTGCGGCTGCCACTAGGTTGATACGATCATCCGTGCTTTTGGCTTCTGTCATCACACGTTCTGCGAGGCGACGTGAGGCTTCCACAAACTGGGGGTCGTTCATGAGGACAAAGGCTTGGAGCGGTGTGTTGGTCAGCTCGCGGCGGACGCAGGAGATTTCTCTAACGGGAGCGTTGAGGATTTCCATGGCGGGGTGGGGGGCAGTGCGTTTCCAGAATGTGTAGAGCGAACGACGGTAAAGTTTTTCGCCCGTATCGCGCTTGTAATTTTTCGTGTTGGACTGAGGCATGGCTACGGCTGACCAGATGCCGTCCGGCTGGTAAGGTTTTACTGATGGCCCTCCAATAGTGTTGTTCAGTAATCCAGAGGCTGTTAGCGCAAGGTCGCGGATTTGTTCGGCATCCAACCGGTAGCGTGGGCCGCGTGCGAGGAGGATGTTCTCTGGATCAAGTTCGAGTTGTTTGGGCGAAATTACGGAGCTCTGACGATAGGTTGATGAGGTGACCATGGTGCGCAGCAGGTGGTGGAAATCCCATTTATTCTCAACAAAGTCAACGGCGAGCCGGTCGAGTAGCTTGGGATGGGTGGGACGAGAACCCATGACGCCGAAGTCGCCGGTGGTTTCCACGATGCCACGGCCAAAGAGGTAATACCAGTAGCGGTTGACAGTGATACGTGCAGGAAGTGGGTTTTCGGGTTTGGTGAGCCATTGAGCCAGACCAAGGCGGTTCTTCGGGAGATCACCCATCGGAGGTAATGAAGCGGGAGTATCTGGAGTAACTTCCTCTCCCTTGTCGGCGTAGTTGCCACGGATGAGGATGTTGGCAAAAGGTTTTTTGTCTGCATTTTCCTTCATCACTAACGTGATGGGTACCTTGTCTTCGTGGGTCTTTTTCTCCTTATTAAGAGCTACAAGTTTTTTGTTGAGATCGATGTGTTTGGCATCAACTGAGCTGAAGTAATGGTCTTTGATTTTCTGCAGCTGTTTAGCGTCGGGTGACGGCATGGCTATGAGCTGGTTGATAAGGGAGTCATTACCAAGGCTAATGCATTCCGCGGGCGTCAGGGTGCGATTGTAGATCTGTAGTCCAGTGACCTTCATGTATCGGGCGTGGGGGTCCTTGTGGCGGCGGCCGATGGTGAGGGGGGTATCGTTCTTGATGCTTCCTTTGAGAGTATCCCTGATGATGCCAAGTTTAACGGACTTGCCGTCGATGTAGATTTTCAAACCCGAGGCTTTTCGACTGCCGTCGTAGGTGACCATGGCATGGAACCACTTCTTGTGGGGGAACGCATCTTTCATGATGACCTTCAGGGAGTCCTCGGGGAATTGGCTGATGATGTGAGCATAGATCTTGTTGCCATTGACCCAGAGGTCAAATCCGCGTTGATCATTGTCGATGTCGATTTTGGCAATGAGTCCAGCGATTCCCCGGTTAGGAAGGTTGAGCCAGGCACCGTAGGAAAATGCTTCGTTGCTCTCGAACGATGGAGCGGACTGAATGATGATAGCATTGTTTTCAAGGTGAGCGGCCTTAGCGATGGGGCCATCGATCCATTTGATCGGTTTCTCGGTTTTGTGTGTGACACCGGAGCTGTCGGTAACGCCGTTATCTTGGCTCTTGTTGAGTGGTAGATCGAGGACAAGCCCGGGAAGGCCTTTGTGATTATTCGAAACCGTTTGCTGGTCCTTGAGCCATGTTTTGAAGTTTTGCTCGGCTGCTTTGCGGTGGTCAGCGAGTGCTTTCTCGGTGTCGGTAATTTGTTTGGCGAGTGAATCGGACTTGGCGATGTCTTCCTCGCTTTGCACTTTGATGTTAGGTGGATGAAGAGCGCTATTGCGATCGAGTGCTGTCATCGGCGTATTCCTGAAAAACGCGGTAAATTGATAGTTTTCTTTTGTGGAGATGGCATCAAATTTGTGGTCGTGGCAGGCTGCACATCCCGTGGTGAGTCCCAGCCACGCGGCAGCGGTTGTATCTGCGCGATCCTGCGCGTAGATGGCATTGTACTCAGCGTCAATTGCACCACCTTCTCCCGTGGTGGGTAGGCATCGGTTGAATCCGGTGGCGACAATCTGATCGAGTGTAGCGTTGGCCATCATGTCGCCAGCCATTTGTTCACGAGTGAACTGATCGAATGGCATGTTGGCGCGGAATGAATTGATCACCCAGTCGCGGTAGGGCCAGATCGAGCGGTAGTTATCAATATGAATACCATGGGTGTCGGCATAGCGGGCGACATCGAGCCAGTGTCGCGACCAGTGCTCGGCGTAGGCGTTGGTTTTGAGTAGTTTATCGACGGTTTCGCGGTAAACGACATCGAACTCGCGCGTGTCGGCAAGTAGTTTTTCGAGCTCTTCGGAGGTGGGAGGGAGGCCAGTTAGGTCGAAAAAAAGTCTGCGATAGAGACGGGAGGGTTTTTCCTGTGGGCTTGGCTCAAGTCCGGCTTTTTCAAATTGCGCAGCAATGAGCCGGTCAATTGGGTTTTCCTTGGCCCAGTCTTTATTTTCAACTTCGGGAAGGTCTTGTTTTTTAGGCGGAATGTAGGCCCAGTGATCCTCGAAGATGGCGCCTTCTTTGATCCAGCGGCGGATCAGGGCGATTTCGCCGGGTTTCATGATTTTTCCATGCGGATTTTTAGTCGGATGGGGAGGCATGATTTTCTCCTTGTCATCAGACTCGATCAGTTCGATCAGGTAGGATTCGTCCGGATTGCCTTTGATGATGACAGGCTGACCGTTTTCACGCGCTGCGAATGCGTCAGCTTCCTTGTCGAGACGCAGAGGGTTTTTCTCGGGCTGACGGGATCCACTGTCCGGGCCGTGGCAGTGGTAGCAATAAGAGGAAAGGATCGGCTGAATATGCTCGTTAAAGGAAACGGGCTGATTTGCATTCACCAATGTAATCGCTCTTTTAGGCTGAGGTGAAAGCTCGGTAGTGGCCGAGGAATCAGTGGATTCTGTGGCCGTTTCCTGCTTCTTGTTTTCGCAGGAATTCAGGACTAGCGCGACAATAGCACTCGAGTAGATGAGGGGTTTCAGCATGGGGGCTGTGAATTTAGGCAGCAGTGAGTAAAATCCGTAAGTAGTGAGAGACCGCGTTAGGTTAGATGATACGTTGGAAAATTCAAATTATTTCCCTAAAAGAGGCTAAATATGGCCTCATTATTGATAGAGGCTCCCTTGTTCTATTTAAGGTGTGGGGTGACAAGGTGAACGGCATTCTCGGCCGTCATGCCGTGCTGTTCCCGGAGTTGTTCCACTTTGCCGTGATCAACAAATTCATCTGGCCAGCCGATGCGTTCGACCGGTGTGGTGATTTTAGCATCACTGAGCAGTTCGATAACACTGGCACCAAAGCCGTTGTGCAACACGTGATCTTCCATGGTGATCACCACCTGGCATTTTTCAGCGTAGCTGCGGATGAGGTCCGCATCGAGCGGTTTGATAAAGCGTGGGTTGATCAGGGCCACTGAGTGCCCGAGGGCTTCCAGCTTTTCTTTAGTCTCCAGAGCGACTTCATACATGTGGCCTAGGCTGATGATAGCGACATCATTGCCGTCTTGAAGAACTTCTCCTTTGCCTATTTCTAGAAGGACAGGTTCGTCCTTAGGAGTGGCGCCAATACCTGCACCACGCGGGTAGCGGATCGCACTGGGGCCATCTTCGTGGTTAGCCATGGTCCAGAGCATATCGATAAATTCATCTTCATCCTTGGGCTGCATGTGGATGAGTCCAGGAATGGCACGCAAGTAGGCGATATCGAAGAGGCCATGGTGGGTAGGACCATCGTCTCCTGAGAGTCCTCCTCGATCCATACACATTCTAACAGGTAGTTTTTGTAGTGCCATGTCGTGCATGATCATATCGATCGCGCGCTGCATGAAGGTGGAGTAAACTGCGAGGAATGGTTTGAGGCCTTGAGTAGCATGGCCACAGGCAAACAGGGCGGCATGTTCCTCGGCGATGCCGACGTCAAAGTAGCGCTCGGGGATTTCTTCTTTAAAAATCTCCAGTTTGGTTCCGCCTGGCATAGCCGCTGTAATCGCTGTAATCGATTTATCCTTTTTGGCAAAGTCAGTGACAGCACGGCCAAAAAGCTCGGAGTAAGTAGGATTACCTGCGGCGGCAGTGGAGCCGTCCTCGACCTTGTAAGTGCCAAGACCGTGGAACTTTCCAGGGTTGGCAAGAGCTGGGTCATAACCGCGCCCTTTTTCTGTGATGATGTGCAGGATGACAGGTTCGTCCTGTATTTTGAGATGCTCGAAGGTCTTTATGAGAAGCGGGAGATCATGACCGTCGATCGGGCCGTAATAACGCATTCCAAATTTTTCAAACAGGACGTTGGGAAGAATCAGGTTCTTCGTGTTGCGTTCCACCTTGTGGGCGAATTTACGCACGGTCTCACCACCAATTTTACCGACAAATTCAGCCGCCTTGTGACGAACCGATGAAAATGTTGGATGAGTTTGCAAAGCATTGAAATACTTTGCCATAGCACCAACGTTACGATCGATTGACCATTCGTTGTCGTTGAGAACTACAATCAATTTCTTGGTCGTTTCCTCGACATTATTCATCGCCTCCAGCGTAGGGCCACACGTGAATGCCGCATCACCGGCAACCGCAACGACGTTATTGTTTGCCCCTTTGAGGTCGCGTGCAGATGCCATTCCTAATGCTGCCGAGAGAGCTGTTCCAGCGTGACCTGCACCATAACAATCGTGTTTAGATTCCGTGCGCAGTAAAAAGCCATTCAGTCCACCCGGTGTACGGATGGTATGGATACTATCAGCTCTGCCTGTAAGCATTTTATGGACGTATCCCTGGTGGGAAACGTCAAAGAGAAATTTGTCCTCCGGGCTATCAAAGACACGGTGAAGCGCCACGGTGAGTTCAACCACGCCAAGGTTCGGTCCAAGGTGACCTCCCGTTCTAGCTAGGGAGTGGATAAGAGTGTGCCGAATTTCTTCACAAAGGGCATCGAGTTTGTCATCGGGCAAAGCCTTGACATCATCGGGTCCTTTGATTTGTGAGAGAAGTTCGGGAAGTTTAAAAGAGCCTGATTTCGTCGTCATTACTGTCGTTAGAGGGTGAGGTGCTCTCTCGAGCGGCCTCTTGGGTTGATTCTTGTGTGTTGTCGTCAGTTGACGATTTAGGTTTGAGTGTGATCAGATCAAGTCTTTTTCGGGCATCGCCCAGTACGGATTCGCAGTGGCTGATGAGTGCTGCGCCGCGCTCGTAGCTAGAGATAAGTTTTTCCAGTGGTAATTGTCCTGATTCCATGGTCTCGACCATGCTTTCAAGTTCTTCCAACGCCTCTTCGAAGCTGGGTGCTTTGTCCTTCTTTGAAGAGCTGTCTTTCTTTGCTGGTGGCATAAAAAAGTGGGGCGGAAATTACTCGACAGACTCTACAACGGGACGGTTAGAGTAATACATGATATACCCGTAGCTGAAGAGTGGTTGCTTGTGCTGGTATCGCTGGGATAGGGATTTGAACTGAGGGTGCAGGTCGATAAAGTTAGGTGCGTTGCCAAATCTTGCCCATGCACCATAAACGAGCGGGTAGAGTTCGCCGTAGGTGGATTTCGGGGCGCCGGTACTGAGTATGGGTTTGTCGTTGAACGAGTAGGGGGAAATTAGAATGCCACTAACTGGTGTCTGCTGATTGGTAGCGAGCTTTTCAATTTTTTCGATCTGTTCGAGGTTCTGAGGGAGCCATACTGACATGCGGTCGGCATACCATGCCACAGCCCACGGGGTATCACTGATGATGATGTCCTTACTTGTGGTATTGTCGGCGAGAGTTCTGTTATATGCTTTGGGGAAGTAAGGAGGCCAGTGTGGGAATCCACCAAAACCTTCAGCTTGAAGACCTCTTTGTAAACTTTGAGGCAGGGAAAGTAGCATTGGGCCGGCACTGATGGCTACGATCAGAACTAAATGGGCATAACGCAAGGCATCCATGGATTGTGGGATATTGAGCCTTCCCCATAGAATGGAGACCATTGCCAGTCCGTAAGCGGACATAAGTGGTGCGAACAGAATATGGATTTGGTTTGAGTCTGTAGCGCCGTCACGAAGTCCATAGATAGACATGCCGATGCCAGCGAAGACCCACATCAGTAGAATAAGCCAGCGGAATGAAGCGAGGGAAGCCCGCTTAAACGGGTGCAGAAGAGCGATGAAAAAGAGCGGCGCAACGAGTATAGCACCGAAGTTCCTGTGGAGATCTGAGATTTGGCGTAATGTTGTCCCCAGAATATTAAGGAGAAGTCCTTTTAATCCCAACTCTTCACCGGCGGGTGAGAGGGAGCGCATGATGGCATCCTCGGAGGATCCCAAGCCATCGTGAATCGCATAGTAGGCAGTGCCAAATGGGCTCCCTGTGGGGCTAATGTATAGGAAATAGACCACCGGCAGGACAAATAGCGCGAGCATGCCCATGAGCGCCGCCGCGATGACACCACGTGGTTTGAAATAGACGGCCGCAAAGATAACAAATCCGATATACATCCAGAGCGTTAGCCAATGAGCCAACACAAGTAGGCACATGAAGACACCCGAAACGAGTATGGGGCCAAGAGCCGATTTATTTTCCTCCGAGTTCTCAACACCTCGCCAGAGAAAGAACATGGCGCATGAGAACAACATGAGCATCAGCATTTGTGGCATGCCGGATTGCGAGAGTTTCCACATCAGCTCACAAAAGAGCATGAGTATTGCGGTGACTGATCCGATGGTTGTATCGAAAATTCTCGAGACGAGCAGGTAGTTGATGCCAATCGATATGAGGAAAAATATGACACAGGTGGCGGCGATGACCCGGTCGAGTTGGTAGATGTTTGATTTTTGCGGCATCCTCCAGCGTTTGTTGTCTCCAGCGTCGGTTGCTTTTAACACCGCTGCGTAAACACATGGATTAAGTGGCGCGTGGTAGGTATCAGGGAGGTTTTCGAGACTGGGCATTTCCTTGTTCGCATCATTCATTTGCCAGAGAGCAACAGGTCGTATCACCTTAGTCGAGTAGCCATTACCGCGGGCGATTTCTCTTCCGATCTGGGCTTGCTCCATACCGCGAGGGGAGGATAGGCCTTTGAAATTGAAGAAGATAGAAACAGCAGCTAGGCCGACAAGGATAACAAAGAAAATGGCTCGGCGGATGATTTTTGCAGGGTCGTAAGCAGTCGTGCCTGTAGAATTGGAAATGCTCATAGGTCGTAATAGATGGGGAAGGAAATGGGGGAAGTGAAGAAGGAGTAGGTAGCTTGGATGATGTTTGTGAGGCTTTAAAAGGAGGTTTTATGGTTTGCTTTCGAGCTCCTTGAGTTTGCGTTGGAGAGTGCGGCGACTAATTCCAAGGAGGCGCGCGGCATCGGTGCGATTGTTGTCTGTGTGTTGAAGTGCAAGTCGTATGGTGTGCATTTCCAGCACATGCAAGTTGAATTCCCCCTCGGAGGCAAGCGAGTTTTCGTCCTTTTCGCCCATTTCGGCATATGACTGAGTTTGAGATGGTGCGATCAAGGGCGGTTGATCTTCGCTGGAACTCAGGAAGTAGGGGAGATGGCGGGTGTCGATCGTGGGATCATTGCTCATAACCACACCATGTTCGATAGCTGTCCTTAACTCCCGGACATTACCTGGCCACGGGTAAGATCTCAGTAATGCGAGCGCGTCGTCACTCAGCGATTTGATCTCTTTACCATTTTCAAGAGAGAATTCGCGAAGGAAAGCCTGGGAGAGTAGAATGACATCCTCGGCGCGTTCGCGAAGTGTGGGCATCAAAACCCGAACGACGTTGAGGCGGAAAAAGAGATCTTCTCGGAATTTCCCCTTGCTGACGAGATTACGGAGGTTTTTGTTAGTGGCTGTAATGACTCGGACATCGACGTTGACCGGTTTGTTCGATCCGACACGTTCAATGGTGCGCTCACCTAACACGCGGAGGAGTTTGACTTGGGTCGCCTGATCGATCTCTCCGATCTCATCGAGAAAAATGGTGCCTCCGTCGGCCTGTTCGAATCGGCCAACTCTCTTCTGGGTTGCTCCAGTGAAGGCTCCTTTTTCGTGACCGAAGAGCTCGCTTTCAAGAAGTTGTGGAGATAGTGCAGCGCAGTTGACGACGAGTAGTTTGTCCGCAGGTCTGCCGCTAAGTTGGTGGATGGCGTGTGCGACGAGTTCCTTGCCTGTGCCACTTTCACCTTCGATTAAGACCGTGGCACGGGTCGGAGCCACCTGACTGACAAGCTCGCCAACTTGCTGCATGGCTAGAGAATTGCCAATAAGTTTTTCCAGGCCATGTTTACTAGAGCCCGTTTTCTCGCGCAGGTTCTGAACTTCATGCTCAAGCCGGACGTTGTCTTTTTCCAGTGACCTGCTGCGTAATGCTCGTTTCAGCAAAAGCTCCACCTCATCGAGATTGAGTGGTTTGGTGACAAAGTTCCACGCTCCTCGGCGCATCGCCTCCACGGCGGTATCGACGGAACCGTATGCGGTCATCATGATTGACACGGGAGGGCGGGGGAGGGCCAGAGCCTGATCGAGTAAGTCCATGCCGCTATCGCCTGCTAGTCGGAGGTCGGTTAGCATGAGGTCGATCGGTTCGCCTTTTAGCAGTCCCATCGCCTCTTTGATGTCGGAGGCGACGTAACAATCAAACTCATCCTCAAGGGCCATACGGAGGCCATCGCGAGTGGATTTTTCATCGTCGACGATGAGTAAAGTGGCGGAAGTCATAAAGCTTAAGAGTGGGGGGCGGTTTCGATTTCAATGACCGAGTCGTTGTGATCTTCGAGTAACCTGACATTGCGGTTTTGCCTCGGGATAGAGATGGTGACGGTGGTTCCTTCCCCAGCTTTGCTGTCGAGTTCGATCTCTCCGCCGTGCTCGCGGACGATACGGCGGACGATGAGTAGTCCCAGTCCGGTGCCAGATTTTTTTGTGCTATTGTAGGGTTCAAAAATGGACCCCATCACCTCAGGAGATATCCCCGAGCCATGGTCGCGGATGGTGAGCGTCACTTCGTAGTCGGTGACACCTGTTAGTATATCAATCTGACCCCCGCTAGCTGGTAGGGCTTGGAATGCATTTGTGAGAAGGTTGTAGAGAGCCTGTTTGATTTGGTTGCCATCGAGTTGGAGCAGGGGAGTGTTTTCTGCGAGATCGAGCCCCACTTTGACATGACGCTCTTCAAGTTCGGGTTCTATTAAGGTTAGGGTTTCACGCAGCAGATCATGAAGCTGATGTGGGTCACGCTCAGGCAGGGTAGGGCGGATGGCCTGGAGGAATTGTTTCAGGATGGTATCCAGTCGCCTGATTTCCCCTTGGGCGGTTTTCAGGTGCTGAGTGAGGCTTTGTTGATCATCCTCGGGGAGTTTTTTGAGTTTTCTCTCTAGAAGTTGTAGATGAATGTCGAGCGAGTTGAGTGGATTTCCAATTTCGTGAGCAACTCCAGCGGCAAGCAGTGTGAGGGCATTGAGTTTCTCACTTTCAACATTCTCCTCTGCCTGTTTTCGGGAGCGGGTGATATCGCGGACTAGTAGGACATAGCCGAGTAGATGATCGTCACCTTTGCTATCACTACTCCCTCCGCTGCTGAGGGGAGAGAGGTAGAAATTGAGAAAACGTTGATCGGGGTAGAGGATTTCCATGTCCCTGCTGACGATACGGCCGGGGTCGGCGAGCTTTTTCCAATCCAGCCCTCGCACAGTCATAGAGAGGCTCTGGCCGATGCTCTTTACAGGATCCACTCCGAAAATGCGGGATGCGGATTGATTGACAAAGGTGATCTGGCCATCGGGATCCAGAATCATGACACCTTCTTGCAATGCCTCGAAAACGCTCTCCAGGAAGCCCTTCTCTCGAACCAAGCGCATGACTAGGCGTTGTACTTCCTCAGGCTCTACCTGATCGAGGCGAGCAATGAGTTTGTCTAGGAATCCTGATTTCATGATCGGTGGGATTTCGTTGCAGAGGATGGGAAAAGTTCTTAGAGTGGCGGCTATGACAGAAGCACTCGTGGTATTATGCACCTTTCCCAGTAGCGAGAAGGCGCGACAGATTGGCACACATCTTGTGGAAAGGCAATACGCGGCATGCATCAATATTTTGCCTGCTGTTGAATCGATCTATCAGTGGGATGGAAAGCTGTGTCAGGAGCAGGAAGTGATGGCCGTGATCAAGACAACTCGGCAGGCTTTTCCCGTGATGAGCCGGGAACTATCAGCTCTTCATCCCTGCGCTGAACCCGAAATCATTGCGATGCCAGTTGTCGATGGTTCGGCGGGCTATCTTGCCTGGCTCACGGATCAGGCTCGGGGGTGAAACGGTCGTCCGAAAAAAGCTTATTATGTTTTTGCTGCTTTTTATTGCATGAAGTGGAAAACCAGCTATATAATGCCGCCCCCAAGTTCCGGGTCGCCTATCTCCGATAATATTTCGGGGGTGATGGCGCGCCCGGTTTTTACACATTGTCATATATCCTAAATGAGGGATCTAATGCGCGGGGTTTACCACCACAATTTCA
>Ga0302134_10000394_pt1 | contig 18570 bp, 18 predicted proteins | sample CB9_SCM_MG_FD_203123 | JGI IMG/M metagenome (GOLD analysis project Ga0302134, IMG submission 203123) | Marine microbial communities from Western Arctic Ocean, Canada - CB9_SCM | ecosystem: Environmental > Aquatic > Marine > Oceanic | place: Canada: Western Arctic Ocean | collected 2017-09-19
CTTGGCATCCACCGTATTTGGAATCTGGATGATGGTTCTTTATCGTGAATCAATTAGAATTGATGATGATGACATACTTGACCAAACCAGCGATGTGATCGCTGACTTAGGAGAGCAAAAAGATGTTCCAAGTCTTGAACCTTCAGCCCCGCCCCCCCCTAATATGGTAGCCCCACCACCTCCTAATATGGCAGCGCCATTGCCCTCAAAAGAATCAGTTCCAGCCCAACCATTAGCACAAGGCCAACAGGGAGTGGCCCCAGTCCCAAGTGGAGGTTTGCCTCCTGGATGGACTCTAGACCAGTGGGGGCACTATGGCTGGACTTGGCTTGAGCAGCAGGGGCGGGCCTGATTGCAAACTCCAAGCAATGAAGAAAAGATGACAAATTTGCATGAGCGAATCGTGCACATGGTCAGACAATTGAATATCCCAGTTATAGAAGTTAGTCTTGTTCTGTCAAAATATATCCGAGTGTTAATCGATGCATTAGAGGCAAAGGCGATTGAGTCTAATGAAGAATTACCTCCGCGTCTAATGCACTCATGGGCCTTGGAAGAGGAGATACAAACACAACCGAAAGATTTTAATTTCGATTTAGAAAAAGTCTTGTCCCTTGTAGATGGTGATAGAATGGACATTCTTGATACATTAATTCGAACCACAATTAATGATGAAGAATTGGCTTTTGTTGATTCTCTCTTGTTGATGAGGCAATGGGAACAAGATGTGCGGCAACGTCTTTCCCTGGTTGAATCACCGGGGCAATTATTTTCTCCGATGGAACTTCCTGAGGATCATTGAATGGAATCATCTATGGGCCAAGTTGAAGAAGGTCTTGCTCCTGCTCAATTCATGCGCCTGCGTATATTGAGCGTCAGTATATTGATGCTTTTGGCTAGCCTCTCCGGTTGCATAGGTGATATGGGTGGTGGAGGGTTATTCGGTAGCGATGAAGAAAAAGAGTTATTCGGTATCCCTGGTGGTTTGACTTTGGCCTGCCTACAAAGTTCTAAATTTACCAATCTGATGATAGAAATTGATTATACAGAGGGCTATGAACCTCAATCACAGACTCTTTCGACTTTGAAATCAAGAATTGAAAGCGTTTGTGATAAACCCGGTGGAGTGACCATAAAAACAACCCAAACTGATTTCGGTCATGGCGATAGTTGGAGTGCAGATGATGTTAGAGAAATTGGACGCGAGACTAGGGAAACTCAACCCCAAGATGGCTCCACTTTACGCTGGCACCTTCTTTTCCCTAATGGCTCCTATGAGACAAATGGAGTTCTTGGAGTAGCAGTAGATGCATCAACTGCAGCAATTTTCTTGGATGATGTTCGGGATGCTGAAGGATTCTTGTCAAGGCCGAGCGCAGAAGCAATAGAAAATGCAGTTACAATTCATGAAGTCGGGCATCTTCTGGGCTTGGTGAATTTAGTCTATACTTCACCTGCAGCCCATGAAGACTCAGACAACCCTGGTCATTCTAATAATGAAGATAGTGTCATGTATTGGGCCATTGAATCATCAAACATCGCTAGTTTTCTCGGTAATGACGTACCAACTGACTTTGACTCAGATGATAGAGCCGACTTGGCTGCTATTGCTGCAGGTGACTTAGAAGTTGATAACCAACTTTGGTCATAATCCAATTCCGAGATGTTTGTTTCTCTTTTTGACAACTTTTGCATTAGCAACCTGCCAAGCATCAACGATTGACCAGCCCCACAATCCTATCCAAAGGATGACTGTGAAAGAGAGAGGAACCTGAATTAAAGTCCAATCAACTGCCTTTTGATGTTCGCGGTTAAAATGCTGTCCGAGGAAAAGCAGTGGCACCGCAGCAAGTATGATTGCAACTAATGGCCTCATTGAGCCCCAGACACCCACGCCTGCGGTTAACTCTCGCCAGATAACCTTGCCAATCCCTAACTTTCTTGCCTCTTGATGGGGAGCAAGTTGGATGACAATTTCTTCTTCGCTCATCATTGACCACCTCAATATCTATCGTGGAAACTAACGATTCCAGATTCTTTACTTGCAAGTCGCTTCCACATAATTGCCAAAATCAATAATCCGGTTGCAAGTACTCCAACTACATATTCGAAAGGTACGCCAGTTCGATTTTCAAGGCCGTGGTTAATTGAACTAAATCTCCAAGCAACAATTGCTGCTAATATTGCGGCCAAGAACAGAGTGTATACCCGTCGGTTAACAGCAGATTTAGACATGTCAGCCATGTCTTTTGGAGTCATTTGCATTCCTAGTGCGGCTCTCAACCACATAGGAAGTAAGCGCTTGAAGTCATTAATCGATTGAGAGCAAAGCCAAAGTCCGACACCGGGGCCAAATAATAGCCAATCTATGTTTGTCCAATCCCAATTCATTGGGTTAAATTCCCCACCCCATATGGATGAAATTGCGAAGAAAATTGAAACACCTGCAATGGAATAAAGCATCACATCGGCAATTATCATTCCCAAATCAGCACCCTCTTCTCCGCTATCATCGCGGAAGTGACTGCTTGAATCCGTCATCGCCATTTGCTCAAGCTGCCAGTCGTCCATCGGCTTGGCTCCTACCTTGTTGCATAATGCTCTTGTGGCTAATTGCCCGCCAACAGTCGTAGATGGTGGATGATATGCGTCGGCGGAGGGTGTTGCTAACAGGATTTCCTGCTTTTGGAGGGATGTCCAATAATATTAGTGAGGATGTTATCAAAGAATTATCGAGAAGAGGTAACTCTAAGGTATCTTTGAGGGAAAGGCCAAGAGTTGATGATAGAGGAAATACACTATCAACAGATATGCCAATCGTTGAAATTGAGTGGCAGACTGAGTTATTGACTTGTGATGAAGCAGGTTCTTCTCAGATTGCAAACTCTCTGAAAGACCTCGAAGTTGATGCAATACTACACCTCGGCTTATGCACTTCATGTATTACCCCAAGAATCGAAACTCAGGCAAGAAATATTCTGGAGATGCGAATTGCGGATAATGCTGGGAGAAAAATCAGTGCAAGTGAAATAATAATTAACGGTCAACAGTTTATCCAGAGTTCATCTCCATTGAACCGCTTTCCAAATGACTCATTTTCCACTAAACTTAAACAATCAAATGATGCAGGTTCATTTGTTTGTAATGAAACCTATTACCGCACTCTATCTGCTATTGATTTCAATAATCAAAAAGACCATTTCGGTAGAGAATTACCATGCTTATTCCTACATCTTCCTGATTTTGACAAGATGGAACTTTTTGAGGCAGTAAAATTGGTTGAAGAAATTGGCGCATGGCTTTGTGAAAAACCCCGAATCGTAGTAGCATGTTCGGTGCTTGAAGGAGCCGATGGCAAATTTATCAGTTGTAGGCGCTCACCAGAAGAATCATTTTCTGGGATGTGGGAATTTGCCGGCGGAAAGGTGGAGAATGGCGAATCTATTCCTGAGGCTTTGATTCGTGAAATAGATGAGGAATTAGGAGTCGGGATTGAAGTAAAAGGTGCATTAGCAAAACATGTGCATGAAATGGCCCATCTTGAGATTGAATTACATGCATGGCACTGTAAAATAATATCAGGCCAACCACGACTTGTAGTTCATGATAAATTACGTTGGTTGAAAGTAGAGGATTTTCTAGATGAGGAATGGATCGGTGCCGATTTACCGATGATATCAAAGATTCAAAAACTACTCCTTAGTTGAACCATTCTCTAATCCGCCCATCTTTGCTCATGGCGGTTTCATCGCCAATTTGTCTTGGCACATCTTCTCTTCCGCGATGCCAAGTTGCCTCTTGCAGCCAAGCTTTGAGATATTCGCATTGAAGTGAAATGACGAATGTCCCCCCCAATGGATTCTCTCCAAGCAAACAAAAAGAGATTTTCTTATTGATTGCTGCTTGCCTTGATAACTCAAATGTGGTTTCCTTTCCTTGCAACTTTTGGCTCATAGCATCTAAGGCAGTATCGAGGACTCTATCTTCGTGAATTTTATGGAGGAAATATTCTAAGTCCAGATTATTAAAGGACCAAGTGATTTCATCTTTATTGTTTGGAAAACGGCTGCTTTCAAAGTCTAATCCATCAGGTAAAACCTCAGGAAATATATTTTGAAGGGCTGAAAATACTGTTTCAGGAATATCAGCAGCGCTGAGTTTGGTTGTACACGATACCCTCACCTCTTGGCTGTCCATGACGCCTGCCATGCAGTGGGATTCATCAACCATGCGCCCAACAGGCCTTCCATGAGTGCCGAGGTGGCCCCAATGGTAGCCTCTGTCGTTCCAACCTTCAATGAAGAAAAATGGATTGGACGTTGCCTCGATTCATTACTTGCCCAAACCCACCCTTCATCACGGCATATCATTCATGTCGTCGATGGAGGAAGTACAGATGATACCCTGAAAATAGTTAAGGCGAAGATGAATAAGAATGTAAAAATCGTTCTAATCAACAACCCAGAAAAGAGAGTCCCACAGGCTAGAAACCTGAGTCTAGGTGCATTGGATGAGGAGGTGGAGTTTGTCTTTGAAGTCAATGGCCATGGGTGGGTGCCAGTTGACCACTTGGAAAAGAGGATTTCTGACCTTCAAGAAATTGAATCTGAACAGACTAAGAAGGTAGGTGGAGTTGGCTGTCTGGTAGTAGCAGCGGAAGACGAAGAGAAAACCATGATAGGTGATTGGATTGAATCTACATTATCTTGCCCATTGGGGAGCGGAGGGGGGCAATTTGCTCGTTTTAAAGGGCGCCATCAGCACAATGTACCAGCATTTGTATTACATAGAAAAGAGGCATTACTTGAGGTCGGTGGATGGGATGAAGGACTCCCAACCAATCAAGATTCCGACTTGAGTATGCGCCTCATCAAAGCTGGTTGGCCACTTTGGCGCTCAGATGTTAGTAGTTTTCAAATGGTCAAACGGAGAAGTCTTTCTGGTTTTATGAAAATGTGCCGACGCTATGGGTTTTGGCGAATTAAAACATTAAAAAAGCATAAAAGCAGGGTTAATCCAAGAGAATTCCTTCCTATTATTGGACTATTACTTACTGTGGCATTATTTGCTACTCAAAACGATTATCGTTATTACCCCCCACTCATTTATGCAGTTGCCATTAGTCTAATTGGTCTATATGAAGCTCTGAAGTTTAGAAATACGACTTTATTGGTTGGTGTTCCATTATTATTGCTAGTTCTACATACCCAATTTAGTATTGGATTGGTAGAAGGGGTTTTTCGAAAGCAACAGGAACTTGTAGATAGATGATGTACAGTTAATGACAACCTTCAACAGTGAATTGAATTGGAGGGGAAGGCATGGCAGATGAAAAGAATCCGATGACTGGTTGGGTCATTTTTTTTATTCCAGCGTTTTTCCTCTTCCTACTTTCGAGTTTAATCGAGCCGATGCGTTTGGCGTTTAGGGACCATCAGTGGGTTCCTTGGGTTTCCTATTCTGGTGCTTTAGCAATTGGTTGGATTATAAGGTCCAGATTGTCGGTCAAGAAAGATCATGAATGGCAGAGGAGCAAAGCAATTAAACAGTTAAACAAGCATTACGATAAGGAAGAAAAAGGCTTGTGGCAAAAGGATACTAATGTCACCACTGACCTCAGTGTTGAAGCGCAGGCAACCATGCAGGGAAGCGTTGGAAAACTATTGAGTTCAAAGGAAACAGAAGAGGTATCCCGCGATGCAGATGATGGCTCAGCGGAAATAAATCTCCTAATAGATGCGGACCATGTTTCCAAAGCAAACCGTAGAGTTTCAGGAGAAGAAAACTTTGATGACGAACAAATCCAATCTACAATCGGCACAGTTCGCAGGCATAGTATGATGGACCGTTTCTTTGATTGGATAGCCAAGCGTTTCCGCAATCAAGACTCTCAATCGATACGTGACCAAACCAAGCATGCAGCCCTTTCAGCAAGAGCCGGTGAAGCCCCCGTGCAGAATACCAACCTTTCTGAAGTACATCAAAAAAACGTTGTAGTCAGACTGGAAAATGAAAAAGAAGCGGTTCCTGACGGCCCGGTAAAATCCAAAATCTTAGAAGTAAAAAAGGAGGAAGAGATTATCGCCACACCTGAACAACCACGGGAATTATCAATCGAGGAAATGGCTGGTATGGGTCAAGGAAATGCCCAGCAGATACAATCAACCTTTTCTGGTAGCAAATGCTCTGCTTGTGGCCAAGGTTATGCAGCAGGCAGTCGTTTTTGTGAAAATTGTGGCAGCGATATTTGAGCCATGACAAGCGCTCGATTCTTATGATGCGGGCGGACCGCTCACTTTAGAGGCGAGCGGAATGGCAAAGCGAGACTACTATGAACTTCTCGGAGTTCAACGTGATGTTGATGCTAAAGAACTGAAGAATGCTTTTCGTTCATTGGCTCGGAAATATCACCCTGACAAGAATGATTCTCCCGATGCAGATGAGAGGTTCAAGGAAATTCAGGAAGCATTTGCAGTGCTATCAAATTCTGAGAAACGCCAAGTGTATGACCGGTATGGGCATGAACCGCCGGGCGGCTCTCCCTTTGGTTCGGGTGGTTTCTCCGGTTTCAACATGGATTTTGATGATATCTTCTCAGGGAATCTTGGCGACCTCTTCGGTTCATTCTTCGGCGGCTCTTCTCGTCGTCGTCACTCTACTTCTCGGGGCAGCGATATTTTACTGCGACACATTGTTCCATTCCAATCAATTTTCGATTCCTCTGAAGAGGAGGTCGAAATAACTCTGCCAACTGCTTGTGAAGATTGCGAAGGTAGCGGAGCAATGGATCCCGATTCATTGTCAACTTGTCGTGACTGCGGTGGAAGAGGCCAAGTAACTGTACGAGAGCAAATGGGACCATTCATCAATCAAAGCACTAGGACTTGTAGTAGTTGTTCTGGAAGAGGGCAATTAATTGACGAGCCATGCGAGTCTTGCAATGGCCATGGTAAGATCCAGAAAGAGCAGAAGTTAAGATTCAATGTCCCTAAAGGAGCCTCTGATGGCACACGGTTACGGATGCGGGGCAGTGGCGAGCCAGCCCCTCAGGGGAGGGGAGAGGCAGGCGACCTATACATCGAATTGCGTATCGAGGACCATCCTTGGTTTGAGAGAGATGGAGCCGACCTCCTGATGTCTCTACCACTAGGATATCCGGACCTAGCGTTGGGCCGCACAGTTAGCATTCCCCATTTCGATGGCCAAGATTTGGAAATCAAAATCCCCGCAGGTGCTCGCTCAGGTCAAACTTTGGAGATAGCGGCTCGTGGCTTACCAGATGCTAGGAGTAGAGGTCGAGGGAACGTCATTGTATTACTGAAAATGTATATGCCAAAGAAATTATCTCGGGTCGTGAAAAAGAGCCTTGAAGGATTGAGAAAGGACTTATCTCTTGATGATGCTAAGACTCTTGATGAAGTTCGAAATGATGCTGATGATAGAAGAAGCAATCATTGATCATTCTTCTTCAAGTCTAATTGAACCTGTGTGCTTTGCAGCCACCGGCTTATTCTCAACTAGCCCACTCATCGAGACTTCAAGTCCAGTCCCATTACCTTCTAATTCTACCTTTAAAAAGGTGCGACTACCTTCTGGTAGGGTATCTAGGAATACCTCATCTCCTCTCGATAAGAAGCGAGGTTCAGATGATATTACCCTCCAATGTGCTCCCGCACTGACCTCAAACCTGACCGCTGCGACTTGCCATGCACCCTTCAGGATGTGAACTCCAAACAAAACTGGAATCCCTCCTTTGCTGGAAAACTCGGGCGCCAACTTCCATACCGCCAAATCGACTGCATCTGTACGGTATCGGATATTTGCTTCGCCCCAAGTCTCCACACCTTCTTCCCAATCGAGAGTAGCAATGGTTCGTAGCGATAATTTCAGGTCAGAAATTGCCTGCCTGACTTGACCTTCTGCTATCATTTTACGCAGTGTCTTCAGACGTTCTTTATCTCCTGCTAATTGGGCTGCACGGCGGCTATAGATTCTATTAGTCCAGATGACCCAGATAATTGGGGTTAACATCAGGAAACCGAGGAAGTAGAGTAATGCCGTACTGGCCTGTGAAACGAATCCTTCCGCTTTGAACCAAGGCTCGATACCTTCTTCACTTTGAATAACTGATATTTCTATGGTCCAAGGGATCGGGCTGACGCTGACATCACCCCAGGTCCAATTACCTCCTCGGTTCATCAATTCAACACTTCTAATTCTCAGAAGGTGAGTGCCTTCGCCGACTTCAAGGGTTGCCATTCCCTGAATTCCGTCTTCGACGATAGTACTTGAGTTTGAGACTATTGTCCGACTTGACCAGTCCATTTCGATTAACTCTGCAACGACTCTAGTATTATCAGCGGTCAACTGTAATTTGATTCTATACCTGCTTTCTTCCCAACCCTCCAAGTTTAGAAGGTATGTATCTGCTCCATCATAGGCCGGAAGGGAAAGCCAACCTGTATGGCTAACGCCTTCTTTTAATTGAATGAAATCCCAATTTTCCATTGCACTATCAATGTTCATCGGAATAGCCCCATTTGCATCGACACCATTGCCAATATCTCCAAAGGTTGTTCTCATAACATTAAATGACCAAATTCCTGTTTGTTCATTTACTGAGGATATTGACACTTTCAACAAAGCAGTTGCCTCTGGGGTCCAAATACTTGAATCAGAATTATGAGTCGAATCTGATTGTAAACTTTGGAAGGTCAAAAAGGGGACCCAAATCCCATCTACCATGGCGCTGATATTGACATCTAAGGCTGTAGTTGAAGATGAGGTGAATTGCCAGAGGTGAGGCCCACTCGCATTTAGCATGATAATCTCTTCATCACTTGTTGAGAGTAATCCATAGAAAGTAGCACTTTCTTCATGTAATTCCTGAACATCGTTTATCTCACCTGTTGCTGGCCAAGTATCGCTGCCTCCATGGGCAGCAAGCCTTGCCGAAAAACTGCTGTTAGCCGTTGCTGTTGATGCCTCTAACCAAGTGTGATTATTGGTAGTAGTTTGCCAAAACCTTTGTGGTATTGTTGAAGAAGAGGAATTTGACTGGCTGCTCAGGCTTGCAAGAACTTGGTTACCTTCATCGCCGGATAATAATCGCAATTCAACATCGGCGGATGAATGAAGTAGACTTAGTTCGAGAATGTCAGAAACGTTTGCATCCACTAGCCAATACATACTATCTATCCCATTGAAGGTGGCGTTTACCCAAGTGGCGCTTGGGTCGTGAATTCCACCTCTTGTCGTTTTTGTAGCAACGATTTCTGCCAAATCTGAAATCGATAAAAATGACCTTGCCTGAACTGCAGCATTCCTTGATGAAGATGAATCAGCATTTCCCAGTGAGTTCAATTCAGGTAGGCTTGCTTGAATATCAATATTTAATTGGTCGCTGCCAGTGTTGCTTAGGTTTAACCACGCAACTCCTTCTGCAAGTTGCCCGCTGGCTACAGCATTAGCGGTGATTACCGCAGTATTTTCTGATACACTATCAGAAACAGTTAGCAAAAGGTCCCTACAGTCTCCTCCGCAGTCAGCATCAACCCAAAATCCACCTGCTCGAGATGAAAAATTAATCGAGATAGATTCACCACTCGGTAGTGAAATATCATGGAGCAAGGCCTCTTCATCGAGGTTTTGCACTCCTCTATGACTAGCATTACCGTTAATAATCAACATTGGACTAATAGCCAATATTGCACCAAATATAATGGCGGCTATTCGATGCTGCATAGGTGGACGTCGGGGCTTGGCCTTTCAAATGATTCAAACCCATGACCCATCACGGGTCCAATATGAACGTAGATACAATGGGCCTAACGGTACAGGAGTCACAGCGTTTAGGGCGGATTTACGGATTGGGGGACAGGGGCTCGCCAGCCGCATTGACACCTTGTTTATTAGTTGAGGAATCCGACGCTGAATCAACTCCTGCAAGCATCGCTCCATTTATTTATCAACAAGATAATAGTAAGATTCCAGGAACTTTATCGATAAAGGGTAGGCTACGAATGTCTATACCTTTTGACACAGATGGGCCTGATTGGAAAGTTAGTGTTGGCCACGTATTACCTCCTAGCATGGTTGCTGCGGACACGGGGGACCGCGGTGGAAGTGGCGCATTACTACCCATCTCATGGCAACGAATGAATCATGATGAGAAGTTATTGAACTTGGAAATTAAGCCACAAGTTATTGTTTTACTTGATGCCCTCCAATTAGCCAATCAACAAGGCGCCCTTGGCAAGGCATTATTCACCATCCGTCAACAATTCTCTTCTGCCCTCATTTGGTGTCCTGGGATTTCAGGTCCTGATAACTTAGCATTGTTGACTTGGATGGGTGTCGACTTGCATGATTTAGTACGTACTTCACAATGCGAAGCGCATCATGCCTTGCTTACGGATAGCGGCCCTCGCAGGCCTGAAAAAAGCCTTGATGAAGTAGTGGATAGAGCAACCCACTTGGCTATTTGGAAAGCTGAATTGGCGACGGTTCGTAGGGCGATTCGTGATGGTACCCTCAGAGAGTTGGTCGAACAAAGAGTGCTTTCAAGTCCAAGAATGGTTGAACATCTTCGACACCATGATGCGCTTTTATCAATTCCAGATCAGGACACCGTCTTGGAATCTGTTGTGGCAACTGAAAGAAGGTTCAGAGCACATTCCCAAGCCTCCTTTAATGACCCAGAGATAGTTGACTGGGTGCGATTTATTTCAGATGATTATTGTGCTCCTGAAGAACGAGATAAGGTGCTGATTTTACTTCCTTGTAGCGATCGAAAGCCATATCGTGAATCGCGCTCTCACATTCGTTTTGGACATGCAATTGGCAATACAACCGCCCATGAAGTCATGGTAACCAGTCCACTTGGCCTAGTTCCAAGAGATTTGGAGAGAATTTGGCCGGCGGCACATTATGATGTCCCAGTAACAGGGGATTGGAATAATGAAGAATTAGAAAGAATTCAAAGCATGTTAAATCGGTTAATCGAAAATCAAGGTTATTCTCATGTCATCAATCATAGCGGTATGAAATTGGATATCCCAAGTGGCGTTTCAGTTGTCGACAGCCGCTCTGATGACGGTGCAACTTCACAAACTGCGTTTGAACGTCTACAAACTGCGGTTCTGGAAGCAAAAGAGAAATTTGAGTTAAGAGGGCGCTCAAACTATGTGCAATTAATGGAAGAGTTCCGCTCCATCGCCCGTCGTCAAATGCGCAATGATAGTTGGCTTGATGGTTTGAGAGTAGGCGGAAAACCACCCCGCTGGAAGGTCTATGATGGAGAAACACAAATCGCTCAATGGCTCCCTGATAGAGGGGCTTTATCGATGACAAAAGCCGCACTGCCACGTTTATTAGAGGGGAACTGTTTACCTAAAATCCATTTACTCGAGGGTGTAAAATGGAGAGGTGATGTATTTTCTTCAATTCTAGAAAGCCATGACTCCGATATTCGAGAAGGTGGGGAATTATTAGTATTACAGGGTGGGAAACTGCTAGGCTCGGCGCGAGCTAGTGTTTCTGCTTGGGGTTGGCCTGATACTCCTGGGAAGTTGGCAAAGGGCCATCAGCGTCTATGAGGTGTTGTTGTGCTTAGCGATGTGGTTATGAAGGAGAAGCAGGTCGACGGCTCGCCCGAGGTGTGATGACATGGCAAGAATGTACGCTCATAAGAGAGGAAAGAGCGGTTCAACCAAGGTCCATGGACAGGATCTTCCAGAGTGGGCCAACACCGATAAGAAAGAAATCGAGGGTCTTATTTCCTCTCTCCACGCAGATGGAAAGACTGCCGCTACCATCGGTACAATTCTACGTGACCAGCACGCAGTACCAGACGTACGCAAGGTAATTGGCCAGAGGATTACTTCCTTCTTGGCTTCGCAAGACGTGGTTGCTACTTACCCCGAGGACATGATGAGTCTAATGCACAAAGCAGTTAGTATCATCGATCACATTTCTTCAAACCGCAAAGACCTTCACAACACTCGTGCACTCGAATTAACTGAATCAAAGATTCGGCGTCTTGCTAAGTATTACCAATCCGAAGGTCGACTTGCTACTGATTGGAAATACAAGCGCGACCAAATCCGTTTGATGGTTGAGTGAACACCCACTTCATTCCTCAAGTTGAAGTGCATTGTCCGTTTGCATTGTCTTTGTCGCAATGTTCCCTTTGCATAGTTTAGAGGAGTTCAACTCCATAACTACAACATTAGAAGAGGCGGTAGAGTTTTTGAAAAACCAATCAAGTATTAGTATTATTTTTCCAGCAAAACTTTCTTCTGCAATTGCCGCCTCTTTGATTGAAGCTGCATTTCTTGATGTGGGTATGGCTTATCATCGAAAAATAAGCACCTCTGATTCGATTGAGAGTTCAGCGCCTTGTATTATTATTGACCCTGATGAGCAGAATGAATTGAGAATTGAAAGAGGCTGCCTAATTCTGGGAATTAATAGCATGGAATTTAATATTGGCCATTCTGGAAAGCGAAACTTAGGGGTCCTAGAACAAGTTGGAATGGCAGGGTTACTTGCTGGAATACTGGCGCCAGAAGGTGAAAGGACCAAGAGATTGAGGCCATGGATCTTAGCGGGGTCTTGGCTTAGAGATTCCCTTGACACTGCATACGACCCCCAATATATGAGATTAAAGGATCTTCTAAGTGAAGCTGGCGAAATTCAATGCCTGCCATTACCAGAACTTACCGACTGCGACTTAAGTCAATTACCAGGTATATCAACCAGTCTTTTGTCAAGAATGCGGAAGCGATGGCATTCTATGAGCCTTGAGCAGCGTTCTGAGGCGATGAGTGATTTACTATTGCCAGTATTGGAGAATCCAGACTGTGCGACGGCTCGAATCGAAGAATTGGGCTGGAGGCGGGTAGTTGGGACAGGTTGGGTTTTGGATCTTGCAACAATGCTGAAGAAATCTAGAGATTCATGGTTGCCTGACCCACTATCTGTTTCAAAAGCGATGGATTCTCTGATTAGTACTGGTTTGCTCTAAGCAACAATTTTCAGAACTCTGCCGCAACCACCACAAGGCAGCCTAAGTGGCCGGATATCGGAAACTACGGGATTGACAGTAGTGCATTTAGGACAAGAGATAGTTGGTACCTCAGGCATTGAAGAAGTGTCGGGCATTCCATCTTCTCCCAAGCGCTTAGGTGTGATGATTGTTGTCACCATCCAGATTCCACCTATCCCGCCGATCAATGCTCCAATCCCCTCCATCGGGAATGCATACCAGTAAGCAGCTGCAACCAAAGGAATAAGAATACTTTCAAGGATTAGTGGCTTCTTGTCTTTACCACGTGCTAGCAGTAAACAGGTGGAAAATAATACTACTATCAATGAAATACAAATAAAAGCCAATGGAAGGGGGGAGTAAATGGGGTTAGTGCTGGTTTTTACTTTTAAGTCCAATTTATTCCAAGATAATATGTCATCTGCATGAACGGTGTATACTTCTTCGGTAATGTGCCTTTCATGAGTCGTTTCCAAGTCCTCACTGCTCTTCTCATGAATATCCGTGAAAGATGATTGACTATCACTGTGAAGACTAACATCGAGGGACACTTTATTCCAGTAACTTTCGGATTGAGGGAGTATGAATTGTTTCAATAGGTCAAAATAATCACCTTCCTTTATCGATTGGGTGGTGCTAATTATCAGGGATAATTGATTGCGATTCACATTATAATCATCGTTCAAATCTATGCGCACCTGTATTGTGTGGAATTCTCTAAAAGAGCCACCAAGAAGTGATTCTGACTCCAGTTGAAGGGCATTTTCTAAGAAGTTTAAGGTTAACTCTTGAGATTGCAGGCGGGAGGCGAATTTTTCAAGTTCATTATTATCTATTATCCCATCTTCATATTGTGATTGGCTAAACCCACCTTCAAAACGTGTCCATACCGAGTCTATATTCAAAGATTCTGAATTTTGGTTGGTAATCCCCCATCTCATCCAATATGCCATGTCATCTTTGATGACTAATTGAGTTGTTCGAGTTATTACAATTCCATCCCCTTCATCGAGGTCTGCGTCGATGATGACAGAGAGCCCATTGCTGTTATTAGTTCGAATTGGCTCTTCAGATCCATAATAAGTCTCAGAACCATCCCCCTCTTCTAATTGAACTTCAAATTGACCAGAGGCCTGCCAACTGTTACTGCCGCTTTGCATTACATAGTTAATTTCAATCTGTACACTATCGCCACTAAATGATTCACCTGCATTCCAAGACCAAGTTACCTTGACATCCTGACCGGAGGGGGTCTTGACAGGTTCTCCACTCAATAACTCTCCATTTACTGAACAAGTAATACTTCCTTCTTCCACTAACTTTTGACTAAATCCAGAGCGAAGAATTGCTGGAATATGTAATGTTCTCCCATCAATAATTGGTTCTGAAATATCTATATCCATTAGTGGGAGGTTTGCTTCGAGTTTACTTTCATGTTCTTCATCACCCCACAAGAAGTCAACTCTAGCATCAGAACCTGGAACTACAAATACTAGAGAACTCATTACCAATTCAACCGATACTGTATCTGAACTAACAAGTGTACCAGCATCGACTTGAATAGAAGTTGTCAAGGTCCCACTTCCACCCGGGACATATGTGTCCCCTGCAGAAGTTTGACCAGTGAATTGATTTGGGCCGATGTTGAGTTTTACCGTCGCATTTAGCTGCACACCTGCAGCATTTTCAACTTCGTAGGTTATTGAGAAGGTCCATTCTTCTGAATTAAGATCTCCGTGATATCCTGGCTGGAATGACCATGTCCCGATGCTTTCCTCATTTGGAATTGATGATGTGAGGGATTTACTTTGCAACTCGTCCCGGTCACTATCAAATGGTGATAGGCTGCTGGCACCAGTCAAGAATAGGTCAATAGCCTGACTGTCACAGCACTCACCACTTGCTTTAACAGTAGGTAAATATGAATTTGGCGCAACAATTAATGAGATTAAGAGTAGACTTAGGACGAGAGCCGGCTGTACTTTCATCTCCTCACCGAACACCTTCTCGTACCAAGCACCTTTGAAACCAACGTCTTAAGGTACAGTCAATAAGCCTATTTGGCTATCACAGGGCTCTTTCGAGAACGCTTCCAATTTCCTTCTCAAAGAGAGTGACTAATGCTTCAGAAACTTCGTCATGCAAATCGTCTGGTAATATGGAAAGGCCGAGTCTTGTAGCGGCACGAGTTGCTTTCAACTCAGCATATATTGAACGGGCCTTTGAGGTGAAGTAATAGGTTAGTGATTCTTTTAATTCCGCTTTCAATTCTGGGTCTTCATCGATTCTATTTTTGATGTGAGCCTTCAATTCGTCTTTCACTAATTCTCTAACGGCTTCGAGAACTAAATCTTCGGTTTGCATTAAGTCTTTTAGTTGCTCTTTTATCGAGCCGCCTAATATTCTCTCAATTGCCATATTGACGGGGAATCGCACCTGATGTTTCAATCCTTGCACTGTTTTTCAATCCTACTTTTTGCAAAAAGTAATAATGAGATGCTTAATTGAACCGTGGAATCATTGAATAACACTAGCCGCTCTGGCCGGTTTAGGTGAAATGAATGTCCGAAGTACGCATCCGAGATTTGGTCCTAACAGATGAGCACGATACAGTTGAATTAAGCGACTCCTTAGTCGATGCCGCAAAGAAATTACTTGGCTTGCCAAGAGGTATCCTTGTTGCGCTCGACAGCGGAAAGGTAAAAGGAGTTTTGACCAGTATTCAAATCCTATCTGCAGTAGCAGATGGCATCGATATGAATACAGAGAACTGTGGTGGACACATGGACACAGATGTGATGGAAGTCGGTCAAGATGACTTAGTTTCAGAAATTGTCGCTACCATGAATGAGCGCCGCCCTAATGCAGTGGTTGCAACAGATGAAGACGGCCAATTCGCTGGCTATTTCTCTCCTAACGACTATCGACAAGCAATGTCTTTGGCTGCTAACAACCCAGCAATCAAGGCGCTTGAAGAATGATTTCAATTATGGCTTAAAACCAAGCCTGTTTCTTCAATAATCGCATAGCCGACTCTTTCGAGTTGTACTTGTGTTCCGATGGGATGCGAATGCCCCTCAAGAATGCCTTTTTGGCAGACGATCTCATCATCTTCATTGTAATACAGGTTTGTCTCTTCACCATTGGCCACCCAATGAACTATTCTCAGACCGCCCGCTGAATCAATTGAAGTTATGATTGCTTTCCCTTCAGTTATTTCAACATCGGCTAGATCTTTCAGTCTAAATCTATTTGAGTTTGAAAGTGCTTCATCAAGGTCGGCTTTTTCAACCATAACACTTTTTGCAGAAAGGTCGATTTTCCTTGGCTTGAAATCAGAATGCTCTGGATGGGAGGGTACAGTGATGGATGTAGGTAATTCCCCTTTAGATAATTCCAATAATTTTGGTTCGCGAACAAAACTGATTCTCGGGGATTTTATGTCGATAAGTTTGGTATCATGGGAAAAAAGGCTCGAAAGTGGTACGCTGATATCTTTCTGAGTAAGCCCCAACTCTATCCAGAATGCTTTCAATGCATCTGCATTCATTCCTTTTCTGCGCATAGCCGCGATGGTTGGCAAGCGAATATCATCCCAATCACTATATTTTCCTGAGTCTATGTCCTTGCGTATTTGAGAGGTTGAAAACCCTCCATATTCGTGAATTTTCACTCTTCCCCAGTAAATCGTAGTTGGATACTGCCAGCCAAATTTCTCATAGAGCAATACTTGCTTACGAGTAGAGTCCATCAAATCTTTACCTCTAATGATGTGAGTGACATTTTGCAAATAGTCTTCAACTGCACTCTGAAAATCCAATAATGGCCAAACTCTCCAACGACTACCGATATCGGGTCTTGGATGAGGATTAGTTTTGGTATCTTGAATCCTAAAGGCTGGCCAATCACGAAGGGCTGGATTTGGTAGGGTCATGTCAGTTTTCACTCTCATTACCGCATCTCCGGGGTTTAGTCTTCCATCTTTCATTTGTGCCCACAAGTCGAGGTTTTCTTCAATACCTTGATGGCGATGAGAACATTCTTGCTGACTTTTTCGGATTTCCTTGAACGCATCTCCACTGCATAAGCAGATGTATGCACCTCCCATCTCCAATAATTGAACTGCATGTTCGTGATAATGTTGCATTCTCTCACTGGCTACAACTACTTTTGGTTTCAAGCCAGTTAGCCATTCAACTTCCTCTTCAATTTTTTCATAAGCAGAGAGAAGAGGGGCTTTTTGAACTGTGTCGGTATCATCGAAGCGCAGAATCAATGTTCCATTGTGGGCTTTTGCGTATTCTGAATTTATGATAATTCCTCTACTATGGCCAAATGACAACAAGCCGTTTGGATTTGGCGCGAACCTGAGAACAACCGCTTCTTCCCCAACATCGGGAAGGTCGGGTAGCCCAACCCTTCGTTCTTTCACTTTCTTTTCAAGTAAATGTGGAGCAATTGATTCCAATTCTTCCCTGATAAAATCTACTCCCTCTTCTTCGAATAAAGAATTTGCATTTGCTACTAATCTAGCAACCATTGGCGAGACATCCTTCCCAAATCGCCTTAAATCCGCTCTTTCACCCATTAGTCTACCAATTACACTACCAGCTTTACCAGCCCCTTCATACTCCAAGGCATTGGCAAGGCAATAGGCACGAATTAGGGTAGAGGTCTCCTCATCGGCTTGCCAAGACATCTTTCTCGCTGTGCGGCACGGCCTACACGTCTTCAATCAGGCGGCTGAATTACCTCTTTAGAATAGAGTTTTTTGAGGAGGTTGTAGTTCACCGTTTTCAATGATAGGTCTTGTTGGTGGCATGCCTTGATTACTCTCCTTCCAAGTATCTGTAACTGTCTGCCATCGCCACCTTAAATCTGGGTCGCAGATTCCATTGTCGATTAGTTTCCGCACTGCCAATTTTGTTTTTTCATCAGACGGATAGCCAGAACCAAGGTCAAAGCCTTTCAATATCGATAATTCTTCAATTTCCTTATCCCTTACTGTTTTGGCAAGAATACTCGCCGCCCCAACTGCAGGATGAATATCATCAGCCCCGTGCCGGCTATCTACATTCCAATTGCTCCATGGCCAATTTTTTATCATTCTACAGACGTTCGTAGCAAAGCGCATTGGATTGGTATCACAGGCATCCAATTCAAGAATACCACTTCCTTTTAGGATAGGAAGTTTATTGATTACGTGCGAAAACAAAATGCATTCGTGTTCATTCAAGTTCCCTCTTTGCATGGCATTATCGATTGCTGCTGGACTTGAAGAATGAACAAAGAAATGCCAATCTCTTGACTCGGATTCCTTTCTCAACCATTTTGCCAATATGTCTCTCTTCTTTGGAGACAGTTTCTTTGAGTCCTTCACACCTTCTTTGACAAGCAGATGCAGATCTTCTTCGGGACAAGCAAAACTTGCCACTACCAAAGGTCCAATCACCGGTCCCCTGCCAGCCTCATCTACACCTATGTGCCACATATTACCGCCTAAATATCAAGATCATCTGAAC
>Ga0302134_10000397_pt1 | contig 18460 bp, 14 predicted proteins | sample CB9_SCM_MG_FD_203123 | JGI IMG/M metagenome (GOLD analysis project Ga0302134, IMG submission 203123) | Marine microbial communities from Western Arctic Ocean, Canada - CB9_SCM | ecosystem: Environmental > Aquatic > Marine > Oceanic | place: Canada: Western Arctic Ocean | collected 2017-09-19
CGTTGGCATACGGTGATGAGAATTTGCTCTTGCTGGGTTTTCAAACCAAACTTGCCAAAAATTCTCTCTGCGTTTTTGAGCAATATCATCTAATTTACCTCCGTCAAACAACGTCGATTCTCCTAATCCATCAGCTTGATGACAAGCTACACACCCCACGGACGCGAACACTGTTTTTCCCGCCTTCGAATTACCCTCTAAGGCTAATTCACCGTTGGGCTCAGAGTTTGTCGAGGATTGAAAAATATATGCCGTAATGGCCTTGGCTTGTTCGTCCGTAAACCCAAATGCTGGCATCCGACTGCCAAATTGCACGGCATCTTCATCACTTGGAATCTCGCGTTGTAGACGCTGGGCAACCCACTCGGGTTTAAGGTAATCGCGCATGTGATTCAGAGCTGGTGCTGGACCCAACGTCGCGTCAATCTTCAATTCAGAGTGGCAACTGGCACATCGCAGTGCGTGGGCCAAGTGTTCACCGCGGCGATACAGACCAGCGACAGATTTGTCCGGAGCATGGTACAAAAACTGATAACCAATTGGCTCAAACTGAAAAGCGGGACCTTGCCAATAGAGTTTTAACATTGCCTGTTCTGCTGTTGATTTATAACGGATCGTGATTGGGTGCCAGCCGAATTGCATGTCCATTGGCCCAGTAGACACCAAGCCAGTTTTTTCATCTCGCACACTCACCGTACGACCTTGGAATTCCAATTCTACTTCACCGTGACAATCCATTGAAATTGTGTGAATCCCAACCGATTGAAAAAACACAAATCCTTTCCACGTAACCTCGAACCGGGTCCCCACTAGTCGGGTGTCTGGAGATTGTTGTGCCCATTGAAATGACACGATCGCATCAACTCGCTTAGCTTCATTCCCGTGAGTATCTTTATAGGTAGCCAGCAACCCTGGCACATATTCGTCCGCCAACTCGGCAAGAATTGCCTCTCGATTCCCCTGCGCCATACACGAAATGCCGCTTACCAATGCACTCGTGATGTACACCAAACAGGTCAACGCCACTAAGTAACATCGCCGGCTGTCATTTCGATTCTTATTTTTCATCGTTAGCCTTGTATTATAAATCGGTATTATAAATCGTTCTACGCTGTGGTTTGTCATGGAACGCGGAACGCAACATTCATCCACCCAGTAGGTTCTATTCAGGTCGTGGCACGCCAGATTTTTCAAACGCCAGAGACATATTCTTGTAACAGGTACGAATTGCCTGTCGCGGATCGTACCCCGCTTGCCGCCATAACATGCTACTGACTTCACAAGATATATCACCACGATATCCACCCTGAAAGAGTCGCTTTATTAACAGTGCAAAATCAATCGCGGCAGTTGAACCGGGTAGTTTGAACTGATACCCACCCTTGGGGTTTTTGATGGTATCTTTCACCGCCACATGTGCTGTTTTGGATACCGCTTGTTCAACCGTCAACTGTAAATCCAATCCCGTATAAATATAGTGACTGAAATCGTAAACCATACGTAAACGCTGTGGATTGCCTAATTGTTGCATGATCCAAAGTGCTTGTGCCGGATTCGACATACCACCCCCACGATGTGGTTTGATACAACAGGTCACGTCATGTTCAGTCGTAACTTCTACCCATTTACCAACATGATCCACCAATAGATTCTTGCGTTTGTCCCAATCACCACCACCTAAAACCGTTTGAATTACACAATGCTTGTTGTCGGTTAAATCTCGTACTAACTCAGACGCCGCTTCTATCCGCTGGAAATTACCGGCGTTGATCGTCGCATCATCTGATGGCACGGTGTGTTCCATCAGTGATGTTAGTACTAACTCCGTATCGTAGAGAATGCGTCGAACTTGGCGGCGGCGCATAGTCGACATATTTTCCGGTGCCGCGTCGAACCCTTTCGTGGCTGTCAATTCAACTGCATCATAGCCAGTTACCGAAAGTATCGGGAGCACATGTTCTGTCGTGATACCACGGGCACCATAGGTACTGAAACCAAGTGTCATCGTGTTACGAGGTTCTGCTGGAGCCGCTCTAACATAGGGGCTAGCAACAGACGCAAGGGCAGCGGTGGCGAGAAACCGACGCCGAGAAGGGCTGGTGAAAGGAAACGACGAGTGCATCAAAACGGAACACCTACCATCAATAGAGAACAACAGCAAAAAGTATACAGCAACCATGATTATAACGAATTACGTTACCCAATACGTACCTGGAACAATCTTTAGATGCTGTCGTACAAGGCCCCAATTATCAAACTAATCCATTCGTGCCAATTCGTGGATGGAGCTTACCCGCCAAATCGCAGTATCGGCGGGTAGTGAACAACAATCCTAATCCCAATCGGGTTGGCGTTTTTCTAGGTAGGCATTGATGCCTTCGGTGGCGTGAGAGGTTGTACGGCTTGCTGCAACCATTGCTGCGCCAAGTGTCAGCGTAGTTTCAAGACGCTCGGCAATCGTCTCGTTTAGCAACCTTTTGCACATCTGCTGTGCTTGAGCCGACCCCTGCGCAAGGTCGACTGCTAATTGCTGAGATCGAGCCCAGATCAGATCATCATCCACGACATCGTGAACAAGACCAAACTGTTGCGCTTCTGCTGGTGTCATCGCGGCGCCCATCAACCCAAACCTCGCCGCAATCGCACCTCCTCCACGAAACTCAAGCAACCCCAGTGTTAACCCCGGCACGAGCCCGCGATGAATCTCAGGACTTTGTAACGTCGCTCCCTCGGCGGCGATGATGAAATCGGCAGCTAAGGCAAGTGCTAATCCCAATCCAACTGCAGGACCGTTCAAAGCCGCTATGATCGGTTTGGGAAACCGTAGCATCACCAGCAGCAACTCAGCTAGTAACTCAACATCATGATGCGTAGGTAACATCTCTTCCGTATCCAAATCACTTTGTAGCTGCTTTAAATCGGTGCCGCTACAAAAAATCCGCTGACTACCCGTCAAAATAACCGCTCGAACATTCTTCTCTTGATGCAAATCGCCCAACGCGTCCCGCAATTGCACCATGCCGAACGTTGTTAAGGCATTGCCACTCGACGGATTGTTAATCACAATTGTGCCGCTGGGAACATCTTTACGCACTCCAATAATATTTTTCATGGTGTCTGCGATTCCTCGTTACTGTTGGTTTTTTGATTCTGTTGAATGTTCTCTTCAATCAACAAGTCAACTCGACCCGCTTGACCTCGAGTCCACATCTGTAGTCCCTTAAGTCTAATTCTGCCCTGTTGATAATAAACTTCACTCAAACTTTCGAAATGAGTTCGAAATCGATTACTACGTTGTACTGCGAAATCGGCAGGTCGTTTAATAATTGCTTGGGCAACCATCTTTTCAAATAGATATCCCGCGATAAGTTGATGTCCGCGAATGGTTGGGTGGACGTGATCTAGGAAAATATTACTACCTGGGATTTGAGCTGGTGACTGTTCCGCGAAATATTTTTGCACGTCAATAACTTGTAACTCCTGACTGCTCGGTACTGACACTAAAAATTCGTTCATGACTGTCAAAATGCGTAGCGGACATATGTCTTCGTCTTTAGCTTGCAACAACACGTCACGCGCTTCTGCTCCCGCATCATTATTTAACAACAATAATCCAGCTTGATAAAGTGTGGCAGCGTTATGTGGGTCGAGTTGCGTAAGTTGATGAGCTGATTCTCTGATAGGTGTGGCTGACCGACTCTGTAATTGGTTGGGGATCTCTGATTTGGTTTGTTTGATTGATTGAATTGTCGCTTGGTCTAATCCTGATGTTGGCGCCGACTTGAAGGGAGGGCAATCGCGAATATTTGACGCCGGATTACAGAGGTATAAAGGAACTCGATTGGAATCACATATTTCGACCATCTTATGAATATTAAATTTGAAATGTTGGATAACATTGGCTTGCCAGGTGCGGTCACGCTGATAGGATTCCAAACCTGCTTGATGATCGAGAATGGTTTCAACTTCTGTAGCGAGGCGAACTTTTTGTGTCGAAACCGAGTCCCCTGTTATTTTATGCCACATTTCGCGAACTAAATGTATGGTGCGAATGTTACGGACTGCTTGCTGACTTATCGACTGCCAACGTGATGGATCACGTAAATGGGCATAAGTACGGTCTTCCAAGAACTCGTTATGTCCAGTGTAAATAACAACCAAATCAGGTTCGTAGTTCATGACTTCGGTAAGAATCGGTAGCAATCGGTAACTTGCATAAGAAACACCACCACAATTGACAACCTCCCACTTACGGTTGGGATCGGCTACTTCAAGCTGTAGTTTAAGCCAGCTGGTAAAGGAGGTTTCCACTGCAAACGGCCGGCCTTGAACCGTGGAGCCGCCGAGACAGAAGATTCGAAAAGTATCATCCGTTTTGGTTTTAGGAAACGACACCTTTTGAAAGTATCGTTTCCGAGCGGCTACTGTTTGATACTGCGTTTGTTCCGCGTTTAACTCAAATAACGATACTGGGTGATTGATCGCAATAAACGGATCGAGTGCTTCATTGACAGCGCCTAGGCCGAGTATCCGCAGGCTAATTTCAAAAAGCACAAATGGTAATATCGCAATACCAATAGCTGCACAGCGAAATCGCCATGAATGCCGCGATAAATTAAATCGCGTTTCTGATTGTTTAACCATCATTCGCTCAGTTTACTGTTAAAGCCCACCCCTGAGGTGGGGGGAATCGATATATTCTTTCATTGATATAACGGTCGAAAACCGATAACCTAGAACGGTAGGGAATTCTTTTAATCAATTCAAGTAGCAGATTTACGCTTTTATGGCTTCAGCAAACAAACAATCTCGCAATCATCATACTAACCACGCATTTTCCGATCTACACGGACGAACTCGTGAAGGGATGGTGATGCACGACCGTCGTGGGATGTTGAAAGCGAGTGTGGCCGGCTTGGCTGGGCTATCTCTACCCGGATTGTTGCAAGCTCGAGCGGAAGCCACGGCAGCTGGTAAACCGATTAGTAACGGGAAGAGTGTAATATTATTGTGGATGGCTGGTGGTCCTAGCCATATTGATACTTGGGATCCAAAACCAGATCGCCCGTTTGAAAACAGAGGGCCATTTGGAGTCACTAGTACTAAAATTCCAGGCGTGCAAATATGTGAACATTTGCCACGGCAAGCCGCTATGCTGGACAAGGTTTCGATTATTCGTAGTGTTGATTGCCGCGGCAGTAGCCATCAGCCCAATAAAGTGATGCAAACTGGAAATCGTAACGCCGCGCCACGAAGCAATCCTCGGGGACATCTTTACCCCAGCTTTGCTTCAATGATCGCTCGTGAAAAAGGCGCTAATCAATCTGGTATGCCGGCTTATGTAGCGTTTGAAAAACACCCATCACATGTCGGTAAAGCTGGTTACCTAGGAAAACAATACGACCCGTTTCTAGCCAATCAAGCGTGTCGACTTCCGGTTTATTCAAATGTCGGAGTGGATTCTGGGAACCTTTCCGGTGCAAATTTATTTTCAATGCCATCCGGTTTGAGTTTGGAACGTGTCCACAACCGACGTCAGTTGTCACGTCAATTCGATAAGATACGAACAGGTTTGGATTTGAACGGTTCGATGGAAGCATTGGATGTTTACAACCAGCAGGCCGCTGATATGGTTCTCGGGCGACGAGCCCAAGAGGCTTTCGATATTAATCAAGAACCACAACAAGTTCGCGAACGCTATGGAAAACATTTGTGGAGCCAACAAGTACTGCTAGCACGGCGACTTGTAGAATCCGGCGTCAGTTTTGTTACGCTTGACCTAAGTTATCACACCGCCTCCGGGACCTGGGATAACCATGGCATCCCCGGGGGAGTGTACGGCGGAATCTCCAAAGGATTGAAGCCACTGTTGGATTTGTACGACCATTTCCATACGACGCTAATCGAAGATCTCGAAGAACGTGGAATGTTGGACGATGTGCTGGTTATTTCAATGGGCGAATTTGGTCGTACGCCCAATATTGGCACCCAAGGCAGTACCGATGGACGCAATCACTGGCCCGTCGTCATGAGCATGTGTCTCGCCGGCGGTGGAATGCAGCATGGACAGGTGATCGGCTCTACCGAAAAAGATGGCGGTGAAATTCGCACTCGACCTGTTACTCCCGGTGACATCGGAGCGACCATTTACCGTCACATGGGTGTGCCGATAGACGTCACCTATCAAGATGATGGTGGACGCCCGATCGCTTCTATAATAGATGGAAATCCAATCAACGAGCTATTTTAGTAGAAGATCTACGTCTATATCAGGTCTTCCAGTCCGTTATCGGTTTGTACGTTGTATAACGTTTGTAATGCCCACAACAAAAAAACAAAATAATTCAAGGTCAACGCGTCGATATCGAAAAAGCTAAATAGTTTTTTGTCGATCGGCGAATGGATGCGTCGAGTCCCGTTAAGGAACCCTAACGGATTGGGACTCCCATCATGAAGAAAAAATTTACTTTCGTAATTGTCGTTACCGTAATCTTGCTGGCGTTATCACACGCTCGCGAAGCCTTGGGGCAATCGTCTTCGAGTGCTACTAATGCCCCCACCGGGCAACCACATCCGGCAGTAGCACGGATTCGCTCACTGGAATCCAATGCCACTTCATTTGGTTCCGGCACGTTGATTTACCGGCAAGGCAAACAAGGTATTCTAATTACCAATTACCACGTTATTAAAGATGCACAAGATGATATTCTTGTGACATTTCCAAGTGGCTTTCGCTCGTCTGCTAAGGTCGTCGCGACCGATTCCCGCTGGGATCTCGCGGCCCTACTGATCTGGGCTCCGGAAATCCAAGCAGTTGTTATCACTGATAATCCAGCTAAGCCTGGAGATACATTGACAATTGCTGGTTATGGTTCGGGACGTTATCAAGCATCTTCGGGAATCTGTTCCCAATATGTTTCTCCGGGAATAAATCAACCTCGGGAAATGGTAGAGTTGCGGACCGTTGCTCGGCAAGGAGACTCCGGTGGTCCAATCTTCAATCAGAACGGAGAACTGGCTGGTGTGCTGTTCGGTGCCGGCTGGCGTACAACGGCTGGCAGTTACAGTGGCCGCGTCAAGAGTTTTCTGTTACCCGTTGTGGCTCGCATGCAACAAATCCCGGCTCCCCTAGCAAATGCGACTCCCACCGTGATTCCAGCAAACCAAAACTCTGTTACTCCGGTAACTAAACCTCAAGTAAAAATCACGGGGATCAATCTTGAAACAGAATCTGATGGAGACGTCGGTACAACCAATTCTTACCCAACACCTGCTTTAGATTCGCTTGAGTTGCAATCCATTGAAATCGCAAGTGAATCCAAGGAAAACACTGAAAACGAAGTTCCGATCGAAGATGAATTCGCCAATGCAGCCCTGATGGATGAGGACTTTCTATCGCAAAATATATCGGTGGCGTTAGAAGGTGCTGAGCAAGCGGAAGATAAAAGTGTTGAATCTGAAGATGCCCACATCGAGGAACCAACCGCAGCAGTAATTGCTAGCGACATTACCGTCGAAACAGTCGAGGATCCTACAATAGCGCCAGTCGACACTGAAACCGATCTCGACGAAACCAGTGATCAACCGAGGGAAGAATCGACTGAACCTGTATCAATTGAAACCGTTGGCATTATGGAGACTCTGCCGACAGAGCAAACTACGGACACCGCAGCAACCACCGCTGAGATTACGGATGTTTCAACAGACGCTGATCCATTAATAGGCTGGGAACAATTCGCTGGCGATACATTACTCAAGCAAATTAGAACCATTCTTGCAGGTATCGGTTTCTTTGTAATCGTTGTACAACTTGCGCGTCGCCGTCAATAATTCATCCTGAGTTACCAAGTCATTCAATGCTCATTCGACATTCAAATGTGTAGCGTTAATACGGCCATCGTGCAACGCACTGGCAACTAACGCATATTGACAGCCAGCAGAAGCCAAGGACTTTAGGTCTGCCACACTGCGGACACCACCGCCAGAGATAATCTCCAGGTCAGGGAACTTGCCTGCTAAATTTCTGGTCAACGACAAGGTTTCCACCCCCTGCCCACCACCGACTGCAGCCACATCAAGCACAATCATTTTTCGAAACCCAATTTCAACTGCTTTCCGCGCTACGCCAATCGCATTCATTGTCTGCCACAAACTTGCATCCGCGTGTGTATCTGGCACGATCAATTGGCCACCTTTTAGATCTAAACTAAAAACCGCACGCGTTGGCCCCACTGCCTCGAACACCTGTTCTAAATCCTGCGGTTGGGGACAACACTCAAGCGCGATAATAACGTACGCTAACATATCGAGCGGAATTTGACGGCTCAGTTTTTCGAGTGCCGTAAGAGTCGCTGTCCCAGCATCGAGCCATATATTGATTTCCGTGTCAAGTAATTGTGCAATTTCCATGACATTTGCAGCGCCACCCGTCAGGGCATTAAGATCTGCAACATATAAATCCGTAAATCCAAAATGTTGCTGTAAAGACTGACAAATTCCAAGTGGTTCTGCGCTGTCCGCTAAAACACTTTGAATCGGCTGATAAGAAGAGCGCTGACCAGCTTTGCCATGGACAACTTTGCCATGGAGAAGATCAATTACTGGAATGACGTTTATTTTTGGATGTCTTATTTCACACTGCAATGAATGGTGTCCGTCATTCAAACGTACTAAGAATAATCCACATGGGTTAGCAGGCCCACTCTCGTCCGCTCGCTACAGTGGGAATTCGTCTTCTGCTGCTTGTTTTGCATAGATGGGCATATGACGATAATAGACTTCAAGAATCATCGTGGCGAGTGTCGTTGTATATAGACGACCCCCAGATTTAGCGCCATGATCAGTACCAATCGCCCAACTACCACTGCTGTGGCCGTTGCCTTTTTCTTGCGATGCCACTAGAGAATCACGTAACTCTTTGTTCCAAACGTCCCAGAGTTTACCACCAGTGTGACGCATAACTTGGGTGGCATAATAGTTATAATAGATATTGCCTTTAGAGGGGCCCCATTTGGCAAGTTGTGCCACGCCACGTTGCAATGCGGGTTCTTCCTTTTTCCAACCCATATACATCCGGCACAACAGACCAACAGCCGTTGTTGCTTGTCCCGCTCCGGGTGATGTGTAACCATAAGTTGCACCGCTATTGGCAGCAACGGAATCTAAAAACTTGTAGCATCCTTGAATCGTGGCTGGTGGGACTTGTAGATAGCCCATATGGCCACTTTTGAGTGCCATCAACTGCCAGCCAACAACCGACGTATCACCCGCTTGTTTAGGTGTATATCGCCAACCACCTCCGACAGGATCTTGTGCGTAGACGATAAAGTTCAACGACATTTGAGCAGGAGCCATTAATTGACGATCTTTAGTCATCGCAAATGCTTCACAGAGCGTAATGGCCGCTAGTCCATGTGAATACAAACGGCCACCGGGATCGGTTAAGTCACCAGTGGCGCCTTTAACCTTCATCGCACGGGTCAAATAATACAGTCCCGCTTCAACTTGTTTCTTATACGCACCTTTTTTATGAGTATTGCCGGCTCCCAAAAACGGAAGCAAAGCCATTGCCGTGGCACCATTCATCGAAGTCTTTAAGCTACCAGCCTTACTGCAATTACAACGTTGACCATTCAGAGAATGGTCAAAACTCCAACTCCCATCGCCGTTTTGATGATTCGCAATCCACTTGAGCGCCATCGCAACAGCCGCTTCACTTTGCTTCGTACCACCGTAATCTCGTACCATAACCGCGCGCGCTTCGGCTCCACGTCCAGAAACACCTGAGCCCACAACCGATTCGGTAGAAGACATCAAGTCAGTTGTCGGAGCAACTTGATCCGCAATCTTTTCAAACTCAACTGAAGCCACCGGGGCTTCTACGTCATCAGCAATGTCAATCTCTTCAACGTCTGCCACTTCCGCTATCGTATCAACTTGCACTTCGACCTCGACCTCCTCTGTCGGGATATCAACGGGTTCGTCCAAGGTGTCGGTTAAGTCATCGACAATTTCTTCGATGATGTCATTTTTACTCATGACCGACGTCAGCAATGGTAAGTCTTTCTCTTCCTTATCAAGCGCCATCCAACCGAGTACAACCAAAATAACCAGATGAACAACTAGGCTAAACATCCAACTTGGTACTGCTTGAAACAATATAAACCGGCCCGAGTTACCTGTTACTTCAGCGGCTGCTGGTTCGGTTGCTGGTTCGGTTGCTGAGCTTTGCGCGGGAATAGCAGCCGGGGCCGCATGTGCCGCCGGCGGTGTACTGGACATCTCGGTAGCACCCGAGTTACCTGAAGTGCCAGCTACGTTTTGCTCGGTTTTTCCGTTGTCGTCGTTCATCTCAGGCATCATATATTACTTTCGAGGTGTTTTGTATGTGCGATCTTAGCATTAGCTATACAGGCTCGTTCCATTTGATTTTTTATGTAAGCAATCATGAAGCGATAAAAATAGCAGAGAGCGTTGTTCTTATATTATACGTTCGCCGTGACAAGGATATTAAAAACAACTGCTATCGTCTATTAAAACTATCGGATTTTTGGATAAAATCAAGTAATTCAATTCCCGATTACTACTTAAAAAACGGTTTCACCGAGGAAAAAGTACTCTTCTTTTCACTAATAACGGAAGACACATCTACATCGCTTTTACCTCTTTCCCCCCCCTTCCCACTTAATCGCGAAAACGAGATTGGGGAGAAAACCTAAGTTGACCTGAGATTTCGGTGCTTTAGCCCCTGTTAAACAAGCTATAGCAAGTCTAAAATGATAAATTAATTAAAACCAATTTTGTATTTTATGATACTCGCTTAATTGAATAAACAAGCGAAAAAGGCTTGAAGGACGTAAACCATGGCAAAGAAGAAAGCTGAAACTGTTTTCTTAGTATGTGAAGAAACAGGCGATTACAACTACGCGATTAAGCGAAAATCTGGAGGCGAGCGACTGTCGGTTAAAAAATACAGTCCACGTCTACGTCGCCACACAACACATCTGGAAAAGAAAAAATAATGCCTGCCAATTTTGCCAGGCAATGGTGCTCCATTGTTGAAAAACCAAGCGCTCAGCGTCTTTTGTTATTTTCAACCGATGTCATCCTAAAAATCTAGCGGACTCACAATTGTTCGCAATATATTATAATAACGGCTCGCCAATTTTTTTGATTGGCGAGTCTTTTGATTTTGCTGACAGTGGTAGAAGCCACCGGCTGGCTTCTACCAACAAATTCAAAAACTAGATCTAGGAAGGCGAGGTAGCAATGCGCAAACAATGGAAGTTTCAATCTTTCGATCCTGATGCAGTTGCTGCTCTAGAATCCTCCGCTCGAGTGCCTAACATCGTGGCCCAATTACTTATTGGCCGCGGGTTAACCGACCCTGCGGAGGCTCAAGCCTTCCTGAATATGAAGCTTACCGACTTGAGACCACCCGGCGAATTACCCGGTGCTCAGTCCGCTGGCGAGATTATCTATCAAGCGGTCCAAAACAAGAAACGTATCGAAATATATGGGGATTACGATGCGGATGGCATGACCGCTACGGCCGTATTACTACGTTGTCTAAAGCGACTAGGCGCTGATGTCGGATATTTTGCTCCCAATCGCATGGACGATGGCTACGGTTTAAACAGTGATGTATTAAAACGGTTGCACCAGCAGGGAACGCAAATGGTCATTTCTGTAGATTGCGGAATTGCCAATGCCGAACAAGCAGACTTAGCCAACGAATTAGGCCTACAATTAGTAATCACTGATCACCATGAATTTGGCGATCGCTTACCCGCTGCCGCTGCGATCGTACACCCACGATTGCCGGGATCCGCTTATCCGTTCGGAGGTCTTTGTGGAGCCGGCGTGGCCTTTAAAATTGCTTGGGTCCTCTGTCAACTCGACAGCGGCACTGAGAAAGTCACCGCCGAGCATCGTGATTTTCTCATGATGATTTTGGGGATCGCAGCGATTGGTACTGTCACCGACGTCGTGCCATTAGTTGATGAAAACCGCGCTATCGTAATGCATGGTTTACACAGTTTAAAAAATCAAGCATGCCCAGGCATCGAAGCATTAAAAAAAATTACGAAAATTCACAACAAACCACGCCTCGATAGTGATGACATCGGTTTCAATTTAGGACCGCGGTTAAATGCCGCTGGACGTTTAGGTCAAGCCGCGCTCGGAGTTGAATTGCTAGCGACTGATGATCCCAAACGTGCACTTGAACTCGCCACCTACTTAGATCAACTCAACGAAAACCGTAAGACGATCGAACGCAGCATTAATATTGCAGCGACGAAACAAATCAAAGAAAGCTACGATGTCGACAACGACCCCGCGTTTGTCTTAGCCGGTCATGGCTGGCATGCCGGCGTGATTGGCATTGTCAGTGGTCGCTTAGCGGAAAAATATGCGCGTCCAGTCATCCTCATCGCCCTCGATCAACTAGCGATCAAGCCCGGAATCGGGTCAGCCCGTAGTGGCGGCAGCGTAAACCTACACAAAACACTACAGCACTGTACGGAACACTTAGAAAAGCACGGAGGCCATGCAGCCGCAGCAGGACTTACTATCCAAGAGAAAAACATCGACGCTTTTCGCAGCGATTTCTGTGACCAAGTCGCAGAAATGTTGAAAAACGAATGCCAAATGGCAGAGTTGTTTATCGATGCGGAGGCTCCTTTTATTCAACTAACAACTCAGAACGTCGAGCAAATACAACAATTAGCGCCGTTTGGAAAGGACAATCCTCGCCCAGTATTCGTTGCTAGTGAAGTCGAGATTGTGCCTAAGTCAGCCAAGCGAATGGGCGGGGGTCAGCGTCATCTAACCGTCACACTTACCCAATTCAATAAAACAATGCGCTGCGTCGCATTCGGACAAGGGGATTGGGCCGAGGAACTTGATCAAGTCAGCGGACCAATCGATGTTGCATTCAAACCCGTAATCAATGAATTCCGCGGCCAACGTAACGTCGAATTACACATCGAAGACTGGCGTCTCAGTCAGTAGGGCGGGGCTCAGTCACGGTTCGTCGATTCGTTCATAATTTCTAGGTACCGTTTAATACTTCGCTCATACGCCAACCAAGCTTCATCTCTTTCCACTTCGTCGGTCGACTGCACAGCAACAACTGAGACGACGCTGAAACTTAATAACAACATTGTCGCAAGACAAGTATTAGCTAATAGAAAACGGTTCTTTGGCATCATCGGTCAATTCTCTTTTGTATTTTCGGTAGTACCACTACTGTTTCATTCTAACGAAAACCGCAGGATACGCTGCTCAAAAAAAAACGGCTTTGACCGAATTGTCGATCAAAGCCGTTTGCATTCTAACAATCTGCGCCGGTAAAATTATTCGATTTTACCTGTACCGTTGGAGTTTAGGGTGATTTTGAATGTCGTCGGAGACTCGATCGCTCCCACAACACACTTGTTATCCCAGCCACTCCCAGTGGAGTAAGTCAAATTGAATGAGTTGTGAATCAACGAATCAGCGCCGCCAGGATCCAAATCATCGGAGTCGGGGTTCATCATGGCCATCATTTCAGACGAAGGATCGGCGCCATCGGCCGGTGGTTCACCTGATTCGATTTCAATGTCCACTTTTTCAAACTTGAAAACACGCAGTACATAATTTCCTTGGACAGCTCCAGCTACCGATCCGCTCGTCGGAAAAGTAGTCGCCAGAGTGAACTTGCCTTCAGCATCCGTATCTCCGACTGCATTTTTGGCTGTACCATCGCCGCCATCCGGCATGATTGCAACGGTTGCGTCAGCGAGGGGTTTACCGTCGTAGGTAACCGTCCCCGTAACAATCGTTAGAGCAGGATGTGATTCTCCACAACCAACAATCGTTACCATCAGGGCAACGCAAAACAGGCCAATGATCTTCTTGTACATTGTCGTCTCTCTTTTCTAAAAAGGATCCATCATGAGTAGTAATCGAATTGTTCTGTCTATGTAGAAAGTTTGCCCGCGGAGATAATCTCTTAAAATAATGGTGGGCATCAACTAGTTAAATATAGCACTTCAAATCAACAAACAACAGCGATCTATTACCAATTTTTATCCATAATCGTGATCGATATGCTGTGTTTTCACTAAAATCAGTACAAGTAATTTACCTTTACATCGTGTTCATTCGCTTACAATTCTCAGTACTCCGGCTGAATCACCTGTCATCCAAGCCTCTTTGTGTGGATGTTTGGCAATCACTTCAATTCCGACTTTACTTACCTGTTTCTCAAATTGCACCTTTGCTGTTTTATAGTCGACGGTGATAATCCTTCCATCACTGGTGCCAACAGTAACTTCGAATCCGCCGGTCCGGTTTACCGCTGGAGCCATACACAACGGCATGGCGGATTTCATTTGATAAAACCGAACCATCCTGCCTATGCTGGGCTGCCAAAATCGAACGGTTTTATCGTCACTAATCGTACAACAAACCGATAAAGATTTTGTTGGCTGCTGATTAACTCCTGAGACTGATGGCCACATTGAAATGCCATTAATTCTCGCTCGATGATTATCAAACATTCTGGTTTGTCGTTGATTAGCAGCATCCCATATCCGCATGGAAGAATCACCTGAAACGGAAACGACCATATCGTTCATAAACCGCGCTCCCATCACTGGCCTAGAATGTCCTTGAAACGTCCCCTGCACCGTCCCGTTTTTCAAATCAACTAAATGACAATATTGGTCATGTGAGACCGTCACTAACAACTCGGCTTGTACGTCCAAGTCATACACCACATCAGCGTGGTGTTCGAGAAACCAAATCGAACGCTTTTTAACTAAATCAATTAGTTCAACGGATCCTGATTCACCAGGCAAACCACCTGCAATCAAGAGTTGGCGACCTTGCTGAACATACCTTAAGCACATAACCCGCGGTACTTTTGTATCGATGCGGACTACCATCGCTCGGTTGGTTAGGTGACTGCGAAACAGTTGTTCCTTATGAGCAAATATAATTTCATCAGCCACCGGCGATATAACCAGAGCGGTCACTGGTGAAGGTCGGTCTGCGGCAGTCGCGATCACAGTGGTGACCCCAGCAATCCAAACCACCAGCACGACCTCGTACCTCAACAACTTATTATTTGAAAACATAGCACTAGTGTCTCTTTAGGTCAGTTCTGAGATAACACGACTACCTACTGGCGTCAAACGTACGGGGCGACCATCGCTAGTTGGTAGTTGCGCCGCTGGATTAATACCCAGCAAATGATATATACTTGCGGCCAGATCTGCCGGAGTAATCGGGTTATCTTTTGGGCTTTCACCGGTGCGATCACTAGCTCCAATAATTTGGCCACCATGAACTCCACCCCCAGCAAGCATTGCACTAAACACTCGCGGCCAATGATCACGTCCGCCATTTGTATTCAGTTTAGGTGTCCGTCCAAACTCGCCCATCACAACGACCAATGTATCGTCTAACATGTCCTGCTGCTTCAGATCTTGAATCAGCGCTGACAATGCTAAGTCCAACGAGGGGATCAACCCAACTGGTTCCTTGGCGCCCGCATACCCGTCTTTGAGTCGCGTCACGAGATCATTATGTGTATCCCATCCTTTATAGTTCACTGTCACAAATGGTACTCCTCGTTGCACCAGTCGCCGCGCTAACAAACAACTTTGCCCAATGGTCTTCCGGCCATATCGTTGTCGTAATTTTTCAGGTTCCTGGTCTAACTGGAAAGCAAGTTGCGACTCGCGAGATCCGATCATCTTAAAGGCCTCTTGAAATCCATCTGCATCAGTAGCATCATAAAACTGATTCAGTTTTTCGAGATACTTTTTCCGTCTTGCCAAGTTGACACCGGTCAACCCATTTGGAATCTGCAAATGTTTAACTTTAAATCCCGGTTTTGCGGGATCACTTTCTACTGAAAATGGCCTCGCGGAATTTTCCAAAAATCCGTTTCCTGAGAAACTCGCTCCACCTACACGAAAATGAGGAACTGCGATATGCGGTGGTAAAATATGTCCACCTGCACGCTGCAATTCATAATGAGCTAGCACACTTCCAAAACAAGGATACTCAAGCACTGGCGTTGGTTTGTATCCTGTCAGCATATAATGGGTGCCAAAGTTATGTTCTCCCAAGGGTGACGTAATCGAACGTACCACGGCAATATCATCGAACATGGAAGCTGTCTTTTCCAAGCATTCGCTAAACCTTACGGCTGGCAATGATGTAGCAACAGTCCCCAAGGGCCCTCGAACCTCAGCGGGAGCATCTGGTTTAGGGTCAAACATTTCGAGATGGCTCGGGCCGCCATCCAGCCAAATCAAGATACATGATTTGCCATTCGGTGTTTTAACGGAATCGTCACCGGTTACACGAGAGGTCAACTCGAATCCTCCGACCCCTACAGGGTGAAGTCCACCTCCAATCGCGGCGAGTGTACCAATCTGAATAACATCACGACGAGATAGATGTCTGGCGTGTGCACGTTTATTGATTTTAATGCTGACTCCCAAATTCACGACTTGCCAATAAACTCCAAAGCAGGTCGCGGATGATGTCAATTTTTTCTTCCGTTGATACTTTTTCCGTTAACTGATTTTTCCAAAAAACCAATTCAGCTTGTTTAGGTAATCGACTATACACTCGGACATACAATTCTTGAATCAATTTCTCACCCGATAGTTCTTTATTTTCCACTTGCTGTTCTAACTGCCTCAGAAAACTATTTTGCCCATTTAGCTTATCGTTAATCAAGGCGCCGTTGATCCATTGCAACCGTTGAGCGATCGTAATCTCTGCGTTCACCACACTTCCGCACTGCTCAAGTTCACACCGCCCCACTGCATCGAGTGCGGCAGAAGCAATATCTTGGTAAGGAATTTGGATCGCACGAGTCGCCGCGTTGAATCCTGTAAACTGCGTGGCAACACCCGTCACATCGGATATCGCATCCAACAATACTTCAGGAGGCAGCGGACGGGCGAGATAACCTCGATAGAACATTTGTTGACTCAGAGGCACTTTGCGAGCAACTCGCCGCTGATAAGCACCGCTTGTCATGATTTGCCGAATAGTATGTTGAATATCAAAATCGTGTTCCACAAAATCATCGGCTAGCCATTGTAATAAGGCGTTGTGTGACGCTGGATTCGTTTCACTCATATTAGAAACAGGGTTCACCAACCCGCGGCCCATCAGATAGCTCCAAATGCGATTAACCGCGGTCTTAGCAAAATACGAGTTTTTAGGAGAGGTGAGCCAATTTGCAAACGGCACTCGCAAATCCAAGTTTTCCTGCTCACTTGATACATTTATATATTGATCACCTGGAATTTTAGGAATCGCGGCTACACCCGTTACGGGGTGGGTGACCTCGCCACGCGATACAACTTGCACTCGAGCACCTTGTCGTACCTTAGCAAACACCGCCGCGAGTCCGTGGTAATCATCCTGTGTCCAGCGATCTAAAGGATGATTATGGCAATTAGCACATCTCAAGCGAACCCCCATAAACAATTCACTCGTCAATTCGGCTTGCTCCCGAGCTCCACGAACTGTGCGATAAAACTCAGTCGCTGGTTGTTCCTCAATCGTCCCTTGTGATAACACCAATGTGCGCACCATCAAGTTATATGGCTGCTGTTGTAGTTGCTGCCGGATCCATTGATAATATGCACGAGCAGCAGTGTCCGATTTTGCCTGGGGTCGGATTTGTAGCATTCGTGCTACATAGAAACTCCAGTAATCGATATATGTACGTGAACCAAGTAGGTCCGTGATTAGATTTGCATACTTGTTTGGATCAGAGTCTACGATATATTCACGAGTTGCATCGACTGTCGGTAGTTGACCTGTTAAATCTAAATAAACACGGCGGACTAAGGTGGCTGAACTCGCACGCTGCTGCGGTTCCAAGTTTAATTGCATCAACTTACCGACAATCTCTTGGTCAATGCGAGGCAGCGTGGACAAATCATGATCTACTGCTAACTCAGCAGGACTCCGGTTAAATGGTACTAGCACCATTAACGGTTTGACTTGATTCATAAATCGAGCAATCAACACATGCTGACCACTACGCAAAGCAGTCAATTCACCCGTAGTCATATCTAATCGCAATGCATCTTTGTCTTGAATCGACCAAGTCACGCGATCCGTCACGTCCAGTTGTGTTCCATCGGAAAAAGTAGCCAAGGCCCTAACTAAGTCTCCCTGCCCTTTAGCAATTGTCGAATTGCCACTCTTTAGTCCAACATGAAATTGGGATAACTTTCGCTGGGCTACTTCGCGTGCACCTTCTGCTATCCAGCGTTCTAACAGTGCCGCCGCAGCACTGTCCACATCCAATACGGTACCACCACCATGGTCAACATAGCCCGTTGGCTTTTTAAGAATCAAACTCTCCCCAGGATGCTTCAAATTCAGCCGCCGCCCCTTAAACTCGCTCGTAATGGCTGCAAAATCACGACCA
>Ga0302134_10000398_pt1 | contig 18435 bp, 14 predicted proteins | sample CB9_SCM_MG_FD_203123 | JGI IMG/M metagenome (GOLD analysis project Ga0302134, IMG submission 203123) | Marine microbial communities from Western Arctic Ocean, Canada - CB9_SCM | ecosystem: Environmental > Aquatic > Marine > Oceanic | place: Canada: Western Arctic Ocean | collected 2017-09-19
TACGCCTGCCATGAAGGCAATTATGGTATGGTCGGAATTCTGGGAGGAGCTCGAAAATTAGAATCTATGGAAGGAAGTGAATAGTCGAGTGAGACTTCTTTACTATGGGTTTTATTTGCTCTCTTTTACTGCGGTTTGTCCCAGCGCCCACCCCGCAGCTATTGATGAAGCTGCGGTTCTCGCTGCGATGGAAAAGCCTGGGAGATTATCTGACGACATAGAAAGAGATCAGCGCAGCAAACCAGCATCAATAATCCCTCTACTCAATTTAGAAAGCAGCGACTATGTGGTCGATATTTTTGGTAGTGGCGGTTACTACAGTGAATTATTAGCTTCGGTAGTTGGCGAAGATGGTGAAGTTTTCCTACATAATAACGCTGGTTTCGAAGCATGGGGAATTAATGGATTAACAGACAGGTTCTCTAACAGAAATCCAGGAAATATTATTCGCCATACTCGAGAGGGATTGGAGCTAGATCTAAAAGAAGAGTCAATCGATGGTGCTCTTATCGTAATGGCAATTCATGATATGTATGTTATTCCCAAAAGGTACAATGGTGTTGAGTATGTTCAGGTTGGAGAAATGGCGAATGCGCAGTACTTGTTACAACAGGTGTATTTTAGCCTTAAACCCGGCGGCAGATTTGTTGTAATCGATCATGCCGGAGATGAGAGTTCTGACAATGAAACTGTCTCAGAACTGCATCGTATAATAGAGTCTTTTGTGCGGAAAGAAATTGAAAAACAAGGTTTCCAATTTCTTTCCAGCACCGACTCCCTTAGAAATAGCGAAGACGATCGTTCAATGATTGTTTTCGATTTAGACGTTCAAGGCAGGACTGATCGTTTCGTCTTGACCTTCGAAAAACCAGAATAAGAAACCTTACTTTCTAACCCATTTCTGCAGGCAACCTCCTGACGGACTAAGATCACAGCCTGATGTGAGTCCGGCAAAAATATTTCCTAGATTATCTGCAGCCATTCCTTCAGGTCTCGTGCCAGGAACAAAGAATTGCAAAGAGCCGTTGACTCTGCCGACTCGAATACCGACTTGGAACCCTGGATTACGTGCTGTTGAGCCGGGGCCACCTTCCGGCGCAACCGACGGGCCAGCTAACTCGCCACCTGATTCGGAATCAGCAACGACCATAGTGCCATTTTCAAGAATTGTAATACCACTGGGTCTACCGAAATGGCGCCAGTCATCAAGAAAATTAAGCTCTTTATCCAAGATCTGTACTCGATTGTTAGACCGGTCCGCTACAAATAGTCGATCGTTAGCGTCATAAGCTAAGGCGTGGGGGCCCATGAATTCCCCTGGGCCAGCGCCGAGCTTACCGACTGACTTAATAAAATCACCTTCGGGAGTAACAACGACTAAACGATCACCATCTTGTTGCGCATTAGAGGGCCTTGGCCAATGCCCATCAGCTATAATGATATTGCCGTCTGGAGTGACGGCGCAAGCAGTCGGCCCAATGAACGTGTCCTCTCCGGCTATAGAGACACCAGCCTTACCGAGACTCAGCAGGTGTTCTCCTTCCTGACTGAACTTGTGTATCTGAAAGCCACGACCAGCGGTAGATGGATCATCGCGAAATGGTCCGCTGTCCCCTGCCCACAAATTCCCATCATTATCCATACAAAAACCATGGGCCTGCACAATCATGCCTTCACCAAAACTTTTCGTAATCTGTCCATCCGCATTTATATAGTTAATAGGCGGTTCTGAACGGAAGAGCATCCACAAACCTCCAGTGTCATCTGGCAATAACCCAATAGCCGCTCCCCATTCCTGACCTGGTAACAACGTCGGCCAGTCTTCAACTAGCTCAAATGGATTATCCATAGTACTGGTTGTTCGTCGAGAAAGTTGTTGAGATTTCTCCAACTCAGCTTGTTCAACGGCATTTTGTGCTGACACATTTATAGAATACAAATTTAATATTAAAGCACCCGTTAAACTAATAATATTTTTTAGTAATCGCGATCGCATTCTTTAATCTCCTAATTATTTTTCTTTTTAAATAAATATAAATTTTAACTAAAAAAGAAATTACCCACCCGCTTACTCATATTCAAGTTCAATAAAGAGAATATTCCTAACAGGCTTTTTTCTTAATTCTCCAAGCATGCAATAAAGGCTCTGTATAACCGCTGGGTTGTTCAGCTCCCTTAAAAACTAAATCACAAGCTGCCTGAAAAGCAATAGAGGTTTCAAAATTACCTACCATTGCTTGATAGAGCGGATCATGAATATTTTGTTGATCTACCACTGCTGCCATTTTCTCAAGCGTCTTCCTTACTTGAGATTCGCTACACACTTTATGGACTATCCAATTAGTAATATGCTGACTTGATATTCTTAATGTCGCACGATCTTCCATTAAACCAATGTTATGAATGTCAGGTACTTTAGAACAACCAATACCTTGGTCTATCCAACGAACTACATAGCCTAAAATTCCCTGCGCACTGTTGTCTAGCTCGTGTTGAATTTTTCCTGCGCTTAGAGATAAAGAGTCTTGCAAAACCGGAATTTTTAGCAGTTCATCTAATGAAGCTGGCGTTCTCGATCGCAATTCTTCTTGCTGAGCCTGCACATTAACCTGATGATAGTGCAGGGCATGCAATACGGCTGCAGTGGGTGAAGGCACCCATGCGGTATTTGCCCCAGCTAAAGGATGACCGATCTTTTCATCCATCATTCTCGCCATTAGATCCGGCATGGCCCACATACCTTTACCAATCTGCGCCCTTCCGCGAAGACCGCAAGCCAGACCGACATCGACATTATTATCTTCGTAAGCGGATATCCAAGCCGCTGTCTTCATTTCAGTCTTTGGCACCATAGCTCCTGCCGCCATGCTGGTATGCATTTCATCACCGGTACGGTCAAGGAAGCCAGTATTTATAAATGCCACTCTGTCTTTGGCTGCTCGAATACATTCCTTTAAATTAACTGATGTTCGTCGCTCCTCATCCATGATGCCGACTTTAATTGTGTTCGGTGCTATTTCTAATAATTTTTCTACAGCAGCAAAAAGATCACAAGTAAAGGCCACTTCATCTGGGCCGTGCATCTTCGGCTTAACGATGTAAATACTGCCAAACCTAGAATTCCTCAGTCGATTGGACTTGTTAACATCGATAGACCCTACTGCTGCGGTAATAACAGCATCCATTATGCCTTCAAAAACTTCATTGCCATGGCCATCAATGATTGCTGGGTTTCTCATTAAATGACCGACGTTTCGAACCAATAATAGACTTCTTCCCGGTAAGGAAAAACTCTCTCCTTTTAACGAAGTAAAATCTCGGTCCTCCTCGAGTATTCTAGTTTTTGAAGCACCTGCTTTAAGAAATGATTCTTTCAAATCACCTCGAATTAATCCCAGCCAATTACGGTATACATCAACTTTATCTATAGCATCTACTGCTGCTACAGAATCTTCACAATCCTGAATAGTGGTAATGGCTGCTTCTAGAACTATGTCTTTTACTCCCGCCTTGTCTGTTTTTCCGATCTGAGATTGCGGGTCGATCTGAACTTCGATGTGCAAGCTATTATTGAGAAATAGGAATGAGCTCGGCTGATCAGCCTGACCGCGATAGCCTTTTAGTTGGGTATTGTCTCGCAGTGTTGTTATGGATAAACCGCATTCTGCTCGCAGCTCACCTTGGACGATGGAATAAGCCGAAACGCTTTTGTGGCTATCGTCAACTAAAGGGCAAGCTTGGTCCAAGAATTCACGGGCATATTCAATGACCTTTGCGCCACGAATAGGGTTATATGCTCCGGCTCTTCCTGCTCCATCTTCTTCTTGGATAACATCAGTTCCATAAAGCGCATCGTAGAGACTGCCCCAGCGGGCATTAGCGGCGTTTAGTGCAAAGCGAGCATTTTTTACCGGCACAACTAGCTGGGGTCCTGCCTGAATAGCTATCTCATTATCAACATTTTCAGTAGTAATGGAAAAGTCATCACCAACGTCGATTAGGTAGAAGATTTCTCTTAAAAAATTTTTGTACTCTTGAACGTCTATTTTACCTGGATGGGAGAGATGCCAATCGTCGATTTTTTCTTGCAGTTGGCTTCGTTTGTCCAATAGCTGTTGATTTCGATCAGATAGCTGATCAATGAGTAATTCAAACCCCGACCAAAAATCTTCTTCACTCAGTCGGAGTGAAGGTAATAATTCTTCACCTATAAATTTTTCTAGTTCTACGGCAACCAACAAGCTACCCTTCTGAATTCTATTTTCCATAGAGTAGAGTGTACTAATTCCTTAGATAATGGTCACTATCAGTCTGACAACTAACGGAAGAGGCTTATTAAGTGGTCATTGAAGGTCTAGGAAAGTGTTTACCTAGGAGTCGGCCTAAGTATGGGTAGGTTTCTTGGTGCCAGGGCCAACTACCATAGATCCTAAATTTTGGCAGGCTTCTAGTAACCGCTAATAGGGAGCTCTGCCGTATACAACATTGATTTGTCCAGATCTTCTGCAGCCCAATCTAAAAGTGTTTCCATGCTCTGACTAACGCGGGCATTAAATATTTCTTCGGAGTTTACTCTGACTTCTACTTCTTCAGAGAAATCTATCTCCTCAGGGTTTAGCAATAACGTGAACTCAGTTACACCACGCGCAGTAACATTAATCAGGTTTCCTCGTCGATTTACCTGAATTAACCCTTGGTTATTTGTGCTATCAAGGCTATCTACTCTAACCCACAGATTGCGATTATATTTGTCAGTACGATCAGCAACCCATTGCACATTTTCTGGAAACGCATCCCGAGGATTGGCCGCCTTGAATTGCTCAATCATCGGCGTTTCATCAGGGAGCCAGTCGGTGTTGTGGCCACCACCCGCGATTGCTTTGAAGGTATGATTCACCCCGACCTCGTCGAGGATATCAATAAAGGGCTGTACCGCAGATACGGGATAAAGCCGATCGTTTTCTCCATTAACTATGTAGAGGGGTTTGTTCATGAGGTTCTCAAAATACAAACTATAGCCACCGCCACTTTGAGGATTTCTCAATACTCCCGGATGACCAATATATGGGAGAAAAGCCGACCAGGGTGTTGGTTGTTTAAAGGCAAAGAAATACGCACCAGTGCCACCATCTGAGACACCGCTCAGGCTTACGCGATTATCATCGATATTGTAAGTTCGTTTGAGAGTTTTGAGAATTTCCGGTAGGTTCTCTGCTTGATTATCATGCCACCAAAAAGCGTCTACCCATGAAGCAGGCACGACGATAATCCGATCTTCCTGCTTAAGTGAATCGTAACCTCGACGCCACCAGCCACCGCCAGCTTCCCATTCAGGACGACTTACGCCACCATGTAATATGAACTCCACTGGATAGGTAGTAGCTGGGTTATAAGTCTCAGGAATTAGAAAAACATAGGGAAAACGAGTCCCATCAGCAGCAACTCGAGCGCTTTCTTGTTGACCCTTTGGTACATCGGTGGAATAGTTTGGTCCTGCCCGCAACCATCGATAAAGCGCATCCACATCTCCAACTTCGCTTATTAACAGCTCACGACTATTCTGTAATTGTTCTGTAGTTTCGGCTTGCCAAAAATCTAGTAATAAGTCGCCACCGTCTGCTAATAAAACAATTTGCTGGGAAAAAAGCACACTGCAAGCTAATAGCAATTGAACTAATTTGGGTTCAGGTTTCATCTACGCTCACATGTTCTTGAATAGAATTTATAATAAGTTTATCAAAATATTTTCTTATTGAGGCTCTCCGCCTAGTTCAGAAAAGAGTGCTCGAAGAAACCTTTCTGGATCACCGTACCTTTCATTATAAGCGCTGGTTGGATCCGCCGCAGCAATCTGATCATAGCTCATGCCTATTGCAACCATGGGCTCAACTCGAGACTTTATATCTGAAATCATGTCACGAAATCTTATGACGTCCATACGGTTGGAAACCACTCCATGGCCAGGAACAATTTTAGTCTCAGGGCCTGCAGTCCCTATCAATATGCCAAGAGCAGCCAAAGTCCCATTCAGAGTGCCACCATTATTAGTATCGATTACTGGGAAAGCTGTGGTGCGAAAGACATCGCCAGTGTGAATAACATCAGAAGTTCGGAAGTTGATAAAAGCATCACCATCGGTATGAGCGGGAGGAACGGCGAATGCGTGTACTTCCTCGCCGTTTAAATGGATTGTTATCGTGTCATTATAAGTTAGCACTGGCAGCGCATCCTTTGGGGATTGTTCGCTGAGTCGAACTCGAACTTCATCGCGTGCAAGAATCAAAACTCCTCTCTTGCCCATATTCTCGTTACCGCCAGTATGATCACCATGGACATGAGTATTGATAAGAAAACGGATCTTACCGCTATTGAGTTGGGATATGGCGGCAATTATCTTATCTGTAAGTGGCGCAAATTGATCATCTATCATTACTACACCATCTTCTCCAACAGATAACCCAATGTTGCCACCGGCCCCTTCCAAATAATAGAAACTGCCTGATACATGATGTGGCACTATTTCTACGGCACTGAAATCTTGCTGGGCGCCAAGCAAAGGCGTGATGAGTAACATTGCAAATAGCAAAATAAACTGGGATTTGACTTTATTTGGTTTTGTCATGCTAGATATCTCTATATTGGAATTATTATTCTACTGCTAGTTGCAGCCGGGAATTAAACTATTGCACTGATTGCAGCATAAAATCACTACCTTCGAAAGTCCATGCTTCCTGCAACTATGTATTTCATGCCCAAGATCAAATGACTAAGGCACTCGTTATTCGTAACAACTTGTTGCTAAACCAACTATGGCGGTGACAGAGAATCGACAAATGATAAAAAAATGGGGGAATTTTCTTAATGCTGCAGACCTCCTTGATTAGAGGAACATCTGCGTATAGCAGCGAGGGGCTACAAAATTGTGGCGACTGACGTATTATGGAGGAATGATGCTTAGCTGGCTCAAAAAACACTCTTTAATCGGTTCTCAGGCTCTCGCCTTAGTCTTTGCTGTGGCTATGAGTAAGGGCAGTGGTACAGGCGTAATTCTCGCTCAGGAGGCATTATTAGACACTCCGGCTGCTGATAGCAGTGCTGTTGCCGAAATTGAACACCTGCCTAGACTAAATCTCGATAATCCATTGCGGCTCAACTTTTCTGGCTCATGGGAAAAGGATTTCCAACGTAGCGACAAGTGGGAGGATGAACTGAGCCGCATGATGGCTATCCGCCAGGAACGCTCAGCGATACAGTCTGCCGGCGGCGGCGGCGTATTAGGCCCATCGGTTTCCATAGGTAATATCAACCTTAATTCCAGTCGTGTTCGCGGCTCAAGTATAGTTGATCTCGCGCGGCTAGCGGAATACGTAAGCCGCCAAACCACCATGGACATTTATCAAGATCGAAACGAGGTCCGGATCGAGCGCCGTGGCGAAGCTGATTTGGTATGTACCCTAGCAGAAGGCCCAACTGAAACTTTTTCCAGCGACCATGGCGCGGAGATGTGCGGCTGGGACAGACAACAACTTGTGTTTCGTGCAGCATTGCCTGGAGATTTAGATATCATGCATCGCTTTAGTGTCTCTTCCAATGCAAAGGTATTGAGGATGGTGATTAGTATTTCTAGTCGAGATTCAGCCCCGTTTAACTTGGTTCAAGCCTTTAACCGCTATGATGCCCCCTCAGACCCGTTCAACTGCACCCAGACAATTACTCGCGGCAAAGTTTGCAGCCAGACCACTATATTAGAATAGGGCAATCTAATGCTTTCATGTCGGTCTTCAAACTTCTCTTTTAGCACTCAGCCCTTTTTTAAGTTTCGTACGTCTCACATCTTTTCTCTTTGTGTCTTTTTACTACTGACAGCCTGTGGTCAAACTGCGATTGCGCCCGACGTGATTCTTATTCCTCCAGTTGGTAGCGTCACGCTTAATCGGAGTATTGATACACCAACATCAGGAAAGCAATTAGATATCGGAGTCCTTGTCTTTGAAAATCAACCGAATGGACAGGATGCTCAAAGATTTGGCGATTGGGTTTTCGCCGAAATTCGAGATAACGAAACTCACTATTTACCTTATGTACTTCGCGATACACTGCTGGATTCGAATCAATGGGGTGCAGTGCGAGTCTTGCCAGAATTTGATCCCTCTCTCGACCTTCAGATAAAAGGCACTGTACTAAAATCCGATGGTATTGATTTACACTTGAAGATCCAAGCCGAAGATAGCACTGGGAAAGTATGGTTAGATAAGACCTATGCCGACACAGCCTATGAAAGTGACTATCCTGAATCAATCCGCTTTACTAATGCCAACCAATTCGATGCTACTGGCTTTGTTGATCCTTTCCAAGATATCTATGATCAAATTGCTAATGATTTACTGCTAGTTAAAGAAACTTTCGATGTTCCAAATCTTGTCAACCTGCGTCGAGTTTCTCAAATGGTCTATGCCAATGACCTTTCGCCCGAGACTTTTGGCTACACCTTGAACAAAACCATCGATGGTAAACTGATGGTATCCAGTTTGCTCGCAGAAAATGATCCTATGTTGGCGCGAGTCGAGGACATGCGACTCCGTCATCACCTCTTTATCGACACCGTAGATCAATATTATGAAGCTCTACACAAGGAAATGCAGGTAGCATATATTATCTGGCGGCGTTACTCATTTGATCAGATCAATGAGGAAGAAATCACTGCTCAGCGTGCGTTCAATCCCGATCAATATGGCCGCTCCAGAAGTTTCCTATCTCTTACTCAACGCTATGATCGTTATCGTTGGAGCAAGATATATCAGCAAGAATTTAGAGAATTAGCCTCGGGTTTTAATCGAGAAATAGCACCTGCTATCCTGGATTTAAATAAAGATGTTTACGGATTAAGTGGCACCATGGAAGAACAGTACATCCAGTGGCGCCGAATATTACGAGCACTATTCGAGCTCGAAAGTGGGTAGGGAGTTAATTCTAATTAGTCACTTGAATTTCTATAGCGATTCTGCAAATTTTATGAGTTCAATTTATTTTAGTGTCAAAGCAGGGAACATAGCCAGCGATGAGTTCTAAACGAGCTAGCAGGAGGGAGTTTCTTGTTACTACTGCAAATATACATATTTTAATATTAGTAGGGGCGGTTGTTATGGAACGAATCTCTCACCGAAGCACGAATAGCTCGAGCTTTCCGATTGCATTAACCGCCCCTAGCTGTAACATAGAAGAAAGTTCTTCCGAGAAATGTGGCATTTCAGACACAATATCAACTAAGGTGAGAAATGGTTAATTGCTAGCACTCCAAAGAATCAGAATTTGGAACGAGATTAACAGAACAAATAGTATTAGATCACCGTTTAACATTATAAAAATACATTTTAGTGATATCCAAAATATAATTAAAAGTAGAAGAGGTTATGGCATGAACGAACAAGCAGTGGTTGCAGAAACTTCCAAAGTAAAACTAATGATTATCGCTTCATTTGGCATGCTCATTGTGGGGGGCATTATTGGATTTCTAATATACTCTTCTCTGTGCCCATGTGAACGAACTCCTGGCGGTTTTTTATTTGGAGACAATGGTGAAGCCCAGGTAGATGATTGGTCGTTCGCTAATCAGGTTCCGCTTTGTCAATTACAAATCTATGCAGGTATTCGCCCTCATTCTATCAACTTAAATTGCATGTCCACTGCAGAGGGAGAAATGTATTTAAGTTGCTCGGTTTGCGATACAAAATACTGGGCCAGCAAAGTTGGTGAAGATGAAGTAGGTTCTATGAGGCTTGATGGCGTTGTATACAAAGTACATTTAAATCGCATTACTGATGCTGCAACTATGGACCGAGCATGGGCAGCTCGCGTAGCAAAATTACAAATGCATGGTGGACCTGGCAATCCGGCTCCAGAAACCGGGACACCGCGAGCAGATAGATGGTGGACATTTAGAGTAGAGTCTCGCTCTTAATATTTCTCTATGATTTTTAGCTAGAATAGTAGTGATTGAAGATTAATTGGGAGGGTTGAGAAATGAAGACATATTCAATAAGGTTTTCTAAGATCTATGTATTAGCAGTATTAAGCTGTGTGTTTGGTTTTTCAACTGCGACTGCACAAAGTTGGGTTGACAAGGCTGTGCATAATTTTGGCGCTCCTATCAACACCATGTGGGCAGAAGGCGAACTTTCTTTCGCCGACGATGGCACCATGGTTTATTGCAGCGCTCGAGAAGACATGGCTGTAGCTCCAGGTGATCCCAAGGATTTATATATCGCTACCTTCAACGAAGAAACGGGTGGCTGGAATACACCGGTTAATATGGGTTTACCAATAAATGCTACACCTGCAACGAATGTAGACCCCCTGCGCCTCGGTGATGATCGCGAGCCTTGGATAACTGCTGACGGCAATACGATTTATTTCAAGTCGGATCGTTCGGCGACTACTTCACCGAACAATGCTACTGACTTGTTTATCACGCGAAAAGTTAACGGAAATTGGACAGAGCCAGAACTTATTGGATTCCCTATTAGCACAGATGAAGGCAACGAGCACTGTCCAGCAATTTTACAGGATGGTGAGACGCTTTGTTTTGCCTCCAGGAGAGCGGGAGGTTTCGGCGGGTCTGACATCTACTGTTCGCAGCAAGACAGTGATGGCAATTGGATGGATCCAGTGAATCAAGGCCCTAATATCAATACCACTGCAGAGGAATTCCATTTCACTCAAGACGAGAACGGTATGGTGTATTTTACTTCAGACAGGCCCGGAGGGTTTGGTGGCATGGATTTATGGGGCTCGCAGCAACTGGGAGAAAATAACTGGGGACCTGCGAGCAATTTAGGGCCACAAGTAAATACTGCAGGCGCGGATATGTGCCCTGCTCTGCCACCCGGTTCTGATACATTTTCTTGGTTTTCCAGCCGCAGTGATAATAGTTTCGGCGGAATAGATATTTTTTGGACCAATAAAAACAACGTGGATATTCCATAATATAGTTATTAAAAATCATTCATAAAAATACTTAGATTAGAAATGCTAACAAATTTTTTAGCTTAATAAGCGGTAATAAAAAAGGCGAAAGAGAAAGCTCTTTTGCCTTTTTTATCTTGATTTCCTAGTCTAAATTAACATCACAGGTTCGACTGTATTTTCGCTGACAGTTATAAAATAACTATGCCAACGCAGTTTCAAATAACGCCAATAACCTACCCCAGGCTCGTTCTGCTTGTTCTTGGTGGTAGACGGTTGAATCGATGGCACACCAGCCATGCAGGGTATCTGTATAAACTTCGATCTCCGCTGAAAGATTGGCCGCACCATAAGCTTCGCGTAAGGTATTTTTCGCATCTGGGTCACTGGCATCATCGTTTTCTGCCACGCAGTGAAGCATGCTCGCAGTAGTGTCTGGTATTAACAAATGCGGACTATTCGCCTCGCCTGTCGCAAGACCGCCACCGTGAAAAGTGCCGCCCGCTTTAAAACGATCTGGAACAGCTGCGACTGTGCGCATAACCATTGGCCCACCCATGCAGTAACCTGTTGTACCAATACCGCGACTAGTATCGACAGCATCTTGCTGATCTAACCAGCCCTGGAAAGCGCGGGCATCGGTAAAGTGCGTGTCCGCGTTTAGAGCACGAGCCATTGGCATCACATGGTTTCGAACCTCAGGTTGACCAAAACTCGCTCCGAGGCTAACCACCGGAGCATGAGCGCTGCGATAAAAAGGATTAACTACCAGGACGGAATATCCTGAGCGTGCGAGACGCTTGCCCATTTCCCGAAAACCAGGTCGCAAACCTAAAATATCTGGCCAAACCAGCACTGCCGCATGGCTGCCATTAGCAGGGTGGACAAAATAACAGTCGGCCACACCGTCTGGCGTCGTTATTTCCACATCAGTCTCGGTAACCGATTGCGCATTAGCGACAGGTGGCAACATCATGGCCAAGCCAGCAACAGTGGCGAATTTAGTAAAGTCTCTTCGAGTCATTTCGGGATGGCGGCGTAAATATTCGTCTACATCTTTTTGAGTATCTTGATCACACATGGTTTTCTCCTAAGGGTACAGTCTTATTATTGTGCTGTTTTTACCGCAATCAATTAAGAATAGCTAGCCCATTGGGCAGCACGAAAGCTCAAGATTGTTGTATAGTCGGTGAAAAGAATTGAAAAAGGGAAAATCCATGACTTCATCCTCTAGGCGTCAATTTCTCCATAAAGTTGCAACTTCTAGCTTGCTGGCAAGCTTTCCTCTGCGAAGTTTCGCACAAGGCTCAGAGGTATTCACGGTGGCTGGCAACGGCATAGCAGGCTATGAAGTTGAAGGACCCAGTGGCGTGGTTGCCACAGAAACAATGGTAAACAATCCCTACGGCATTGTGCCGGGGCCAGACAATGCCCTGTATTTTTGCGAGGTTGATAGCGGCCGTATTCGGCGGATCGACTTGAGAAACCTGCGACTGAGTACCGTTGCTGGCAATGGTGAGAAGGGTTATATGTCAGAATCTAGACGCCCATTGGAAACAGCATTCTCAGCCCCCCATGAAATTCGCTGGGATCAACAGGGAAATCTCTATGTGGTGGAACGGGATGCTCACGCAGTGAGACGAATAGCAGGCCAAACTGGCCTAGTCACCACGTTGGCCGGCAATGGTGAGCCGGGAGATTCAGGTGATGGGGGCCAAGGAGTAGTATCACAACTACGTCAGCCTCATTCCATTGCTTTCGACTCTCAAGGCAATCTATTAATTTGCGATATTGGCAATAGTCGACTACGAATTGTGAGCCGAGAAACTGGAATTATTTCCACTCTCTCAGGTACCGGCGAGCGAGAAGCTACTCCAGACAGCGGACCTTTAACCGGAACTCCTCTACTTGGGCCTCGATCCCTTGATACGGACCCTGACGGCAATGCCTATCTTGTATTACGGGAGGGTAATGCGGTTTATCAACTGGATTTGCGTGGCAACCGTTTACAACGCATCGCTGGGACTGGAGAAAAAGGTTATACCGGTGATGGCGGCGCCGCGATGGATGCGACGTTTAATGGCCCTAAGGGAATAGCCTATTCCAGAACGGACAATTGCCTGTACATCGTTGATACCGAAAACCATGTTATTCGGCGCATGTCACTGACAACTGGAATTATTGATACGGTACTCGGCAGCGGAGAGAGAGGCGATGGACCAGATGGTGACCCATTATTATGTAAGCTAAATCGTCCTCATGGTGTTTGTGTGCATAATGGACTCGTTTATGTGACTGATAGCGAAAGTCATCGCATTCGAGCAATTAGTGGTTTGTTGTCATAAAACTTATAAGGAGATTTAAGAAATGAAAGTTTTGGTAAAGTGGGTCGGTATACTCATTGCGTCGATTGTCCTAGCCATCGGTGTGTTCCTATTCAGCATGCGCTTTAGTGATGGCCCGATAGCAATCTTTTCTGGTGGCCCTTTTTCTTCTGGAGAAATCAGTGCAGCTCCTGATAGTTGGGAATTCTTGAAAGATCGCGGTGAAATAGAATTCCAGACCCTGGACCCAAGCACATCTAGAATCGTTTGGCTGGGAGTAAATAATGACCGCTTGTTTATTGTGAGTGGTTATATGAATACCAACTATGGAGCTATCTGGAAGCAGTGGCCTCATTACCTTGAAAACGATGATCGAGTTATCCTTAGAATTGATGGCAAAATCTATGAACAACGTCTGGCTAGAGTAATGGATGGGCCAAATGTCCTACCCATTCTTAACGAGTTTGGTCGTAAGTATGGAGGTGGCAGTATTTCTTCCACAGAATCTATCGCCAACGGTGATACTTGGATGTTTGAAGTGGTTGACCGCTAGTCTGGAGATCACGAGAGTAATTCAATAGCGGTTATATTGAGCCTTGAAAGGGGTACCCTCAATAAGGCAATAGCTGCCTTTAATATCGAGATTTGATCAATTGTGGCATTATTGTGCTCTAGGGTTCCGGTTACTACCCCCTTCAGAAACTAGATATCGCAGGATCATCTTAATTCGACGCGCTATTGTAGGAGAGACTTATGACTTTACTGACAAACATCCGAGAATCACTATTTGCTCTATCAGTCCCACTAGTGCTTATAAGTTGCGGAGAATCTGAACCCCAGGCGCCGGAACTAAGTTTTGCAGAGACCTTTCAAACTCAATTGATTGAAGCACAGCCTGGTGATGTCATCACTATTCCTGCAGGAATCCATGAGTTTACTCGCAGTCTTTCATTGACGGTCCCTGGGGTTACTTTACGTGGCGCAGGGATGGATGAATCGATTCTTTCGTTCAAAAACCAAGTCCAGGGTGCTGAAGGTTTATTAGTGAGCGCAGATGACTTCATAATTGAGGACCTAGCGATCGAAGACCCCATTGGTGATGCACTTAAAATTAATCAAAGCACCAATGTCATCATTCGTCGGGTGCGCACAGAATGGACACGTGGAGCTCACACAGAAAATGGTGCCTACGGCATCTACCCTGTGCAAACTACAAACCTACTTATTGATGGCTCTATAGCAATAGGAGCCTCAGATGCTGGCATCTATGTTGGTCAGTCTAACCAAATTATAGTTCGAAATTCTCGCGCAGAATACAATGTTGCTGGGATTGAGATTGAGAATTCTACTTTTGCTGATGTCTATAACAATGTAGCCACCAATAACACTGGTGGAATTCTAGTATTTGATTTACCTAATCTGCCAGTTCAGGGTGGTCAGTCCACGCGTATTTTTAATAATGAGATCTTTGATAACAACCAAGAAAACTTTGCACCAGAAGGAAATATAGTTGGTAATGTTCCAGCTGGCTCAGGCTTATTAGTTCTAGCAAATGACAACATCGAAGTCTTTGGCAATCGCTTTGAAGGCAACAAGAGCCTCAATATTATGATTTATAGTTTTGTATTGAACGGCCGCGTGGTGAGCGATGAAAACTATGATCCCTACCCTGAACAAATTTATGTGCATGATAATAATTTCGTAAATGGTGGCGAAGCTACCGAGAGCCCTTACCTGGTGCCCTGGTTCGAAGAAAATGACAGTTCGATTCCTAATGTCGTTTGGGGTGGCTTAATTAAGGATGGTGGTAGTAGTGATAAGCTTGTTTGCCTAGGCGAAACTGGCAACCAAAGCTTTCTTAACTTGAACGGCGCGAAAAATGTAGCTGACGCAAGCACCGACGCCACACCTCATCGCTGCTCATTACCAAGACTCCCCCCCGTTAGCCTTGACCTAGCAGGTGATGATTAGGCCAATCTGAATCTACGACTAGACTGATTCCAAATCACTCTGTAATTTATTTAACAGACTTGAGTAGAGTTTAGGATAAGCTTTGATCCAGCATTCACAAAATTCCTCCGTCGAGCTCATCTCAAGAAAGTTCCAGCGAACTTCCCGCTTTTTGCAATAATAAATCTAGCTTTGCCCAACACTCCAAGATATTGAATAACCATACAATCATTCAATCAAGGTTTTGACGAACAAGAGGACAGGTCTATGTCAAACAATTGCACCGTAAGAAAATAAATTAACAAAACTATAGATGCCGACTCAGCAACTTTTAATACTGAAGGAAAGGCAATTCTATTGATGTGCAATATCCGCAAACATATCGTCAAAAGCAAAGCTGTAATAATCGGACAAGATAATAATTCGACTAAGAAACACAAAAGGCCTGAGTAACTTGCTACACAGGTTTTTTTAGTCACCTATATTAATAATTTTTTATTCAAACACCGTATTATTATTGCGAGCAATATTTAGGATAGTTTCTTTAAAGCCTAGCAGCAAATAACCTTCTTTAATAAGCGTATCGGTCGCCTCTTCGTATTTTTCTAAGTAATCCGCAAATGAAGAATACAACCCAGCTATCGAGTTTCTCGGATCTCTGGACTGCACCGCTGTTGCTGTATTTGGTGAGAAGGGGATATAACCTCCGGTGAGACGTGCTAAAGATTTTTCAGCCCCAGTCACAACGGCGCGCAAGTTCCACGGAGTAAATGTTGCAAGCGGCACTTGTGTTAATGGCGGCAACACTGTGCTATGGGAAAAATCGTTATTGTCAGTATTAACTGCTGGCACTAATGTCCGGTAGAACATGTCAGTACTTTTGGGATGGATATCGATAATTCGTTCATCTCTCCAACGATCTCCATAATTAGCAAAGCCTACTGTATAAATCGAGCTTGGATAGTCGATACCATAAAGCCTATTCCAGGCACCTCTGTTTATCCCCCTCTCTGTGTGAGACGGCACCAAAGTGCCATCAGCGATACGGGGGTATCGCGATTCTGGTGGCTGCTGATCGTGAGCAACCCAGTTATACATAGCGACTAATAGCGAATCCGCAAACGGTGCCCACATATTGGGGTTTGGTGGTAATTGACCGTTACCAGCGGCGCGTGGGGCACCACTACCAGAGCCGTGTTGCGAACCACCTATAGTATAAAAGCGAACCTCCGCAGGCAGCTCGGCATCTGCTGTGCCCTGAGGATTGGTGTGAGGCAGGGATCCGCCACGAACCCAATATTCATTTGAAGTTTGAATATGCATGACTTTCGGTACTGTGTTTGATGCTCTGGCATTGCTTAAGATTCCTTCAGTAAGACCGGTAAAGGGGTCCGTACTTTCTCCATAGGTAAATGGAAAGATATCATTGGGATATAAATGATTAGAGTGTTGACCATTGGTGCGGGTTGGCATGGCGAACCGATTATTAAACATACCGTAGCCGGAACCAGCAATTACTGGAATAACCCCATCGAAAACTTTCCGGCCTGCAAGATCAGCGTTAAAACCGTCATACATGAATTGCCTCAGTAGTCGCCCACTTTGGCTATTGCCCCAAGCAACTGTATTCTCGATCTCGGGAAGATTCAACTGATCTAATTGGTTACTAGCCTCCCCGCCGTGACGAATCAATGAAACCATATCCCGTATAGCTGCCATGCCAGCACCAGCCAATACTGGGTTCTTTGCCTCATAGATAAGTTCGTAGATATGGCCAGCGAGGAAACCACCCTCAAGGTTTAGGGTAACTGTAGGTTGGTTACTGTCGGTTACAGCTTTTACATCGAGAGAGAATTGGGATCTTTCAACTACAATCCTCGGGTCATCTTGATACAAGCGGTGATTCAAAGTAGCTGTACGCAACCCTTCTTGTGTCGGCTCATAGGCAAGGTGTCCACCCCCAGCAATATTTACATCATTTGAATCTTCGCCAACGCTGACTTCATAACGGACATCGCCAGTAATAGGCTGTTCCACACTTCCCACTATGGGGGCATGCAATCTCAACCTACCGCTCCTTGGAGAAAGTTCATTAATCCAGCCTGTTACTAGATAAGTGAAACCCATTTTGCTCATCGGGTGGCTCAGTGAAATTTCTGGAGCTACTCGACTGCGACCTCTATTATTAACGTTATAGAGCAGCCCCCCATTGGCTATAGAGGCAGGCGGAACCAACATCTTAAAATCTGCAGCATATTCTACTAAGCCATCAGCATTCACTGGTGCATGAGCGATATCGATAATCGCTGCATTCATAGAGTCAGAAGGGTCGAGGGTCAAATATAGAACACCATTAATAGCTTCATAGCTAAAGTTACTTGCCGGCTCCGACAAAGTTTCGCGGCTAATGACTTCAATACGACTAACATTCGCGGAAAGTGAACTACAGAAAACCAGAAGTCCTAAAACAAACAATGATTTGTTAAAATTAATTTTTATCATAATTTATCCAATAATTATTATTAATACATATGAATTACTTAGCACACAAATTCTGGAATGGCCTGTTTATATATAAGAGCCAGGAGTTTTTAACATTTCTACTCTGCTGTCAACGGTTATACAAAACGACAGAAATATTCTTAAGACTAGCAGAGTATTAGATTACTGCGCAGAAATATTTGCCCCCCTCTGTGAGCGCCATTCGGAGATATAAGGCATTAGAGCTGTCAGCGCCGAGCCAATTACTAGCAAAAAAGCCCCCAATATGGAAAGCCACCCTAGCCGGTCTGAATATTCATAATTAGGAAAAAAAAGCACTACTACTTTTAGAGAGCTGATGGTGAACAAAGGGGCCAAGGCGAGAGTAGCACTAACCTTGGATGCATCCCAGCAATTCAGCGCCTCGGCGAAACACCCGTAAGCAACCAAAGTATTGATACAACAAAACAACAGTAATCCTAGTTGTAAAGCAGACAATTGGAAAAGGCTAGTTGGCGTTATAAATGGCATTAACGCAAAAGTAGAAAAAATATAGATGAGAAAAAGTATTTGAACTGAAGAAAATTTCAACAGGAGATGCTTTTGCAATAGCGCATAGACTGTCCAAGTTATAGCGGCAACAACTACGATTAGTACGCCGATAGTTTCGGTATTATTGGTATTTACGAAATTGCTCAAACGGTCATTAAAAAAGAGA
>Ga0302134_10000400_pt1 | contig 18369 bp, 17 predicted proteins | sample CB9_SCM_MG_FD_203123 | JGI IMG/M metagenome (GOLD analysis project Ga0302134, IMG submission 203123) | Marine microbial communities from Western Arctic Ocean, Canada - CB9_SCM | ecosystem: Environmental > Aquatic > Marine > Oceanic | place: Canada: Western Arctic Ocean | collected 2017-09-19
TGGCCCGGTTGCCCGGGCCAACGGCTATGTAATTGGGATTCTTGAAACCCCTGCAACTGCGAGAGCGGTGTAAGCCATCCAGTTGTTCGACACACGGAACCGTATTGGTCTTATGGTTGTTCATACAAGGTACGTCCGTACTCATTTATTATCTATTACCTAATTATTGTTTCGAACAAGTTTAAAACTATGTCTAAAACGCGAGTTCAAATGAGTGTCAGCACTTACGCGGTATTACGCGTTGATCCCACGCGATGCCACCGGTGCTGGCACGGGTCAAATACAATCACCGCGCAGTCCGAGCACAGGTTTTGTGCGACCGACGCACAGGTATCTAAAAGTTCAGGAGCAAGGTCTGTTGGAAGTTGTAGTCGCTCAGAGTGATGTCACCGAGATAGAAGTCGATGTATTAGTGGTCAACCTTTTCCAAGGAGTGACCACGCCTGGTGGTGCGACTGGCGCTGTTGATTCAGCTCTAGGAGGCCTAATATCCGAACTGATAGCCGATGGTGAAATAACAGGATCTGCTAGTGAATTAACGCTAATTCACACACCAAATTCGGCTTATCCGTCTTTCAAACCCGCCCGAGTGTTAGTTGCCGGGCTCGGATCTAGCGAATCGTTTGATACCGATAGCATCCGACGAGTGTCAGCTTCCGTCGTCCGCAAACTACGGTCGGCACGAGTGAAGCGCGCTGCGACGATAGTGCACGGAATTGGTGTCGGGAATATTGAAACGACAGCCGGTGCACAGGCGACGGTTGAGGGTGCTCTGCTTGGTGCTTACCGATTCCTTAAGTACCGAACAACAGATAAGAATCGAAAAGCTGACGTCGGAACACTGACACTTATAGAAGGCGATTCGTCGAAAATCGATGCCATCAAAACAGGCGTTGATCGAGCAATCGCCTACTCTCAGGCAGAAATCCTTGCTCGCGATCTTGTGAATGAACCAGCAAACAAACTATCTCCAGCCGATCTCGCCGCTGTCGCCCAGAAAGTATCAGCGGATAACGGGCTTGCTTGCACCATTCTTGAAGAAGCAGATGTGACCAAACTAGGAATGGGCGCATACGTAGGAGTGTCTCAAGGCGGTCCACGGCCTCTCAAGTTCATCCATGTCACGTATGAAGGTGACTCTGCTCATCCTGAAAACAATCTGTGGCTGATCGGAAAGGGCATCACTTTCGATAGTGGTGGAATTTCGATCAAACCCGGTGCAGGCATGGGCAAGATGAAGGGCGACATGGGCGGTGGAGCTTCGGTAATAGGTGCGATTCAAGCGATTTCACAACTGAAGCCGAAGTTGAACGTGCACGTAGTCTGTGCAGCGACCGACAATATGCCTGGTGGATCGGCACAGCGACCGGGTGACGTTGTTACCGCTATGAACGGTATGACTATTGAGATAGACAATACTGATGCTGAAGGTCGACTAACTCTTGCCGATGCCATCGGGTACGCAAAATCTAAGGACGCTGTCCGTATCGTCGACGTTGCAACGTTAACCGGGGCCGCTCGAGTTGCGTTAGGTGACGGAGTTAGTCCTGTATTCGGAAATGACGATGATCTTGTCGATGCAGTACTTGAAACGAGTGAAACCGTTGGCGAATCTATGTGGCGAATGCCGTTGGATTCAGTAACTAAACGTCAGAACGCTTCGAAGATAGCTGATTTGAAGAACACTGGCGGTCGTGGCGGTGGATCAACGACTGCAGCTCACTTCATCGCCGATTTCGCTGGCGAAACTCCATGGGTGCACATTGATGTCGCCGCTACCTCGATGTTGGACAGCACAAGAGGCTGGATGCCAGCCGGAGCAACCGGTGTGCCGACCCGATCATTGATTGAATTAGCTATGAAGCTTGGTGGCTAATTCATTACTGTTTCAGAACAATAATGGCTAAACAGTACGCTAAAATGGCAAGGGTGACCTGTCGTGAATTATTTCGACGGGTCAACTTGCCTTGATGCTTGAAAATCGAGTGTTTTCAAATTGACCGCTTGTATCACCGATGCTAGCGTTGATTGTCTGTGGTGGGCGTAGTGAAGAGGTTATCACGCTAGGTTGTGGCCCTGGAGACGAGGGTTCAATTCCCTCCGCTCACCCCATATATCCAGTTCAATTATTCTGGTTTTAGGCGATTACAAACCGCCTTTCTCTCGTATAAGATTGAACTAGCAAGAGACCCCGATCACTTGGGGTTACTTCCTGCGCCCGTAGCTCAGTGGATTAGAGTATCTGGCTTCGAACCAGAGGGTCGGAGGTTCGAGTCCTCCCGGGCGTACCATATTGAGAATAAAAGAGACCCCTTCAGCAATGGAGGGGTCTCTTTTTGTGTTTGAATAATTCTGATTACTTCTTTGCGATGAGTGAATTCATCTGCCTGAGAGTAGTATTCACCCGCAATCCCAATTTCAGGAATTTTCGGAGTGAATATCTATGCGAGTGATACTTGTTGGTTGTGAATACGTTGGTACGACGACGTTGGCCCATGCGATAGATGATTGGCTTGAAGCCAATATGGGCGTTCGATTCTCTCTTATCCATGATCACTGGAAGATTCCGCACACTTCGGGGCATCCCGATGACTCGACTCCCGAAGAGCAAGAATGGCTACTGGCAGCATCTCCAAAATTCAAGGAAATGCACCAGCGACACAGCCTGTACTACCACGTGCAAGCTAATACTTTTAACGCTCACGACGATGGCATGGTGATCGGCGCAGCTATCGAAGACGGCGTGTACGGTCCGATGTACTTCGGATACGGTGGACCCGGCCATCGATTGGATCGCGAGACTGTTCAGCGTCAGTGGGAGAACACGATTCTCAACTTCACAGATGAAACCGTTCTTGTTCATGTCACAGCTGAAACAAAGGTTATTGCTAAGCGATTACATGATGATCCTCATGACAACATGGTGATTTCCGAAGGTGATATCGACAAAGTTAAGAATCGATTCACCGAATTGGTCGAATGGTCAGTCATCGATAAGAAGATTCAAGTCGACAACAGCGGCTCGATTGCGGACACCGTCGCGCAATTTGTTGCGAAGATAGAACTGTATTTGACGGACATCGACCGTTCACGAATGAAAGAGCACTCTTCAAAGTAACGAAACTATGAAAATAGGCATTCTCTCCCGCGGACCAGGCTTGTACTCGACTCGACGATTAGTTGAGGCAGCGCAAGTGCGCGGTCATGATGTTCGTGTTGTCGACTACTTGCGTTGCTACATGAATATCACTTCCAGAAATCCGCAAGTGCTGTTTCGTGGAGAGGCTCTAGATTTCGATGCTGTTATTCCTCGTATTGCTTCTCGAAGAACGTTTTATGGAACTTCTGTAGTTCGCCAGTTCGAAATGATGGGGGTTTACCCTTTGAACGAATCTCAGGCAATAAGTCGCTCACGTGACAAATTGCGTTCACTACAGATTTTGTCTCGAACAGAAGTAGAGATGCCTCACACAGGCTTCGCAGAAGAAACACAGGACATTGAACGGCGTTATTGAGGCTGTAGGCGGCCCACCGCTGGTTGTGAAGCTATTACAGGGAACTCAAGGCATGGGCGTGGTGCTTGTTGAGTCTCGATCAGCTGCCAGATCGGTTATCGATGCGTTTCGGCAGGTTGAAGCCAATATTCTCATTCAGGAATACATAAAAGAGGCCAATGGTCGAGACATTCGTTGTTTGGTCATCGGTGGCAAAGTAGTTGCAGCGATGGAGCGTGTGTCAGATGGTTCTGAGTTCCGAGCAAACCTGCATGAGGGCGGAACCGCTCACGAAATTGAACTCACTCCAACCGAAATTGAGTACGCCTGTTAAGCAACAAAGGCGCATGGTCTCGAATCGGCAGGCGTAGACATTCTTCGATCTGCTAGAGGTCCTCTCGTACTCGAGGTGAATTCCTCACCCGGATTCGAAGGAATCGAAACTGCAACCGGTGTTGATGTGGCTGGAATGTTGATTGATCACATCGAAAATCAACTTGAATTTCTGAATACGAGTCAGCAGGCATCGTTCTGATGGTTTCTCAACGAAACCGACGTAAAACGATCAAGGCAATTGGTTGCCGCGAACGTGTGTCGTTTCCCGATTTTGAAGTAATAGGGGTCAAAGCCAAGATTGATTCAGGTGCTCAAACATCGTCGATTCACGCATTTCGTCCACGGTTTAGCCAGCGAGACGACGGTGAGTGGGTTTCATTTGAAATTCATCCCCGGCGTAGAAGTCGAAAAGATGCCATTCGCGTAAGTGCGAAGGTTTTTACTCATCGCTGGATACGTAGTTCGAACGGTAAGCGTGAGCTACGCCCCGTTATCGTGACGAAGATGAGTTTGGGTAGCGAGGTTTTTGAAGCCGAAATGACCCTCACTAACCGTCACTTAATGGCGTACCGGATGATTTTAGGGCGGTCAGCAATGCGAGGTCGGTTTACGATCGATCCGGGTAAGTCGTACCTGTTCGGCGAGTAGTAAGAACGTAAATCGAATCCATATTAGCTTTCGCTAGTTGCGTGGGGCGGTATCATTCATCCCCGAACCTATTTCGTTACCGATACTTGGAGAGAATTAATGCCGCAAGACGTCGTTCGCTATGGACTGCTTTCAACTGCACAAATTGGCTTGAACGCCCATTTGCCAGCATCTTACGATTCGAAAAACTCCGAGATCGTATCTGTTTCGTCTCGAACCGCAGCCAAAGCTGAAGCTGCTGCCAAAAAGCACAACATCGATCGTTGGTACGGCTCATACGAAGAGCAACTCGGTGATCCTGATATGGACGCCGTGATCAACTCGCTGCCAAATGGAATGCATGCCGAATGGACTATTAAAGCAGCCGAAGCTGGCAAGCACATTCTTTGTGAAAAACCTCTTGCCGTATCTGCTGAAGAGTGCCAGCGGATGATCGATGCCGCCAACGCCAACAATGTGGTGCTTGTTGAAGCATTTACTCACCGCTGGAACCCGCACATGAGAATGGCTCGTAAGCTGATTGCTGAAGGCGCTATTGGAGATATCCAAACGATCGATTCTGCACTTTGCTTCAACATTGCAGAACCCGATGGAAATGTACGTTTCTCTCAGGAACTTGCCGGGGGCGCGCTCTGGGATGCAGGTTGCTACGCCGTGTACGCAACAAGATTTGTAATGTCGGCAGAGCCAGTTCAGGTTCGAGGAATGTCACACGATTCTGGTGATTGGGGAATCGATACGACGTTCTCAGGTTCAATGAAGTTTGCCAACGGTGCTATCGGAAACATCACAACCAACATGGAACAGCCGTTCCGCTGCTACATCAACATTGATGGATCAAAGGGACGAATCGAAATCCCTGGCATGTTCGATGATTCAGGACCAATCATCATCAAGACTGGTGATGGTCGAAATGGTGAGAAGACTGAAATCATCTCAACTCCAGCTCCGTACCGATTCGTGGTTCAGTTCGACGAATTCTCTGAATGCGTACTTACAGGCAAGAAGCCTGAGTACCCAGCGGAAGACGGACTTCGAAACACAGCCGTAGTTGAAGCGCTGTACAAGGCTGCAAATATAGGCAATGCCGTAGATCTGAATCTCTAAAGGTTCTTCAATCTCAACTTAGTAGGAAGCAATTCGGATAGTACATATCCGGATTGCTTGCACGCGTCACTCGGCAAAAGGGGTAAGATGCCCCCGCTACTCACCACTGCTTAGCTATTTATTAGGTGTAATCAACTATGTATCCAAGTGATGTTCGACAGAAATTAGCGTCTGGTAATCCAGTTCTAGGAACAAGCATGTTCTCTCGTGAGCCGTTCGTTGCTCAGTCGATTTACCAAACCGGAGCCGACTGGGTGTGGATCGACCAGGAACACTCGCCGCAAGGATTTGAATCCGTCGGAACGATTGCTGTTCAGGGTCGTCAGGCTGGCAGTGCGCCCGTCATTCGCATCCCTTACAACAATCCGGGTGACATCAAGAAGGCTTACGACGTTGGAGCTGTGGGCGTGATGGTCCCGCAGATCGATACTCCAGAAGATGCCAAGAAGGCTGTCCACTGGGCGAAGTACCCGCCGGTTGGCATGAGAGGCATTGCACCGTTCTTCGCTGGATACCTCGGTCTATCTCAGCAAGACATTATCGACAACGCTAACGATGAGACGATATTGATGCTTCAGATGGAAAGTGTCGAGGCGTATGAGAACCTCGATGAAATTCTGGCTATACCTGGATACGAAGTGCTTCTTGTAGGCCCGACTGATCTTTCAGCTTCGCTTGGAATCAGTGGCGACATTCACAACTCTAAGGTTGAGAACATCATGACTGACGTCGCTCAGCGAATTAAAGGCACTGGTAAATATCTTGCGACTACATTTGGCGATGTCGATGATTGCCGCCGCTGGATAGGTGAGGGCTATCAGATGATGAACGTTTCAAGCACTCTTGCGCTCGGCACGATTCAGACTGCTGAGATCTACGCCGAACTTCGTGAGACTTACAAAGCGTAAGTTTTGCGATAATAAAGGGAATAAAAAAAACGGCGGGAGCAGTCCCGCCGTTTTTTGTTTAACTCTCGTTTAGATGGGATTTTGACTAGCCCATATGCAACGCTACACGCTGTGCCTGCGTTCCAGTGTCCTTGCCTTGCCATTCAGCGAACTCGAAAGCTTCGTTGACTTTCTCCAACGCAAATGAGTCAGATACAACATCCATGAGTTGGTACTTGTCTTTGGTCTTCACGAGGAACTGCAAAGCAGATTCGATAACCCACGGGTTGTAGTGAACAGTACCGACCCACTTGGTCTGGTTACCAATTATTTTGCTCGCCGGAATGGTGAGGCTTCCGCCGCCAATGTTTCCGATGTCTAGATACGAACCGTTTACTCGGACCATGTCGAGACCTTCGTAAGTTGCAGCTGCGATACCCACAACTTCAACAACTACATCGGCACCAATGCCACGAGTCAATTCCATTACTCGTTCGACACGAGATTCAGGAGTTGGGTACTCAGACATCGAAATGGTCGAAGTAGCTCCACAGTTCATTGCACGGTCGAGTCGATTCTGCTGACCGTCGATTACGATCACTTGGCTCGCACCACGTTCGGCTGCAACTGCAGTGGCGTAAATTCCTAGTCCACCCGCACCCTGAATTACGACGGTGTCGCCAAAGGCAACGCCGACTCGTTCTAGTCCGAACAGAACCTGAGCAAGTGCACAGTTCACAGCTGGAACAGCCTGGCTCGGCAATTCGTCAGGGACTTTGTAGGCGTAGTGCCCGGGTTGAAGATAGAAGTACTCAGCCATTCCACCGTTGCAGTAGTTGTACTTGTCGAGTCCAACCATGTTGCGTCGGGATCGGAATTTGCATGCGTGGTGTTCGCCTCGGATGCAGTTGTAGCAACGGTGGCAAGGGAAGAAGAACGGGAACGCTACGCGATCACCCTCTTTGAGAGGGCGGCGAAGAGAGTCGGTGTTGATTCCGTTGCCCAATGAGTGGACCACACCAGTAAATTCGTGGCCAAGAATTCGGCGCTGAGAAAGCGGTGCGCCGTCTCCATCGCCACGCCATACGTGAAGATCTGATCCACAGATGACGGCATCAGTGTTCTTGATCAGGATTCCACCTGATTCAATTTCTGGTGTAGGAAGGGTCTCCAGCTCGAACGGCTTACCCGGTTCGGTGAAAACGGTTGTTAGGCCCTGGGGCATCTAGAAATCTCCGTATTGGGAGTGTGTGAGTAAATTGCTGTTTGAATTTAATCTCATAGACGTAATTCGGCAACTGCTGGTACGTGATGATTTGCACGAATCATCAAAAGATCGTTCGCAATGCAAACAGGTTCACAGCGTAGCCCTGCGCTCTAGGGGTATACTCCGCCGGTTTTCCGTGTTTATCCGAAGGCTTAAGCCCAGCGAGTTGGTGCTACAAGCAGGATGACCTAAATTAGAAAGGGACAGCAAGATTTGCTGGAACGTTTCCACGTACCTAGTGATGTAGCGGTGCACGTCACTCCAGAGGACATGCACGCAACGGTCACCGATATTTTCTTGAAGATGGGCATGCCTGCAGATGACGCTGATACAGCGGCAGAAGTGCTTGTTTATGCAGACATTCGTGGCATTGAGACACATGGTGTTTCGAACATGCTACGTCGCTATGTTGAGTCATTCGGCGAAGGTGGGATCAACCCCACACCGAAGCCGAAAATTATCCGCGAAATGCCTGCAGCTGCGACTCTCGATTGTGACGGTGGTCATGGTCTAGTTGTAGGACCTTTAGCGATGGAAATGGCCATCGAACGGGCTGAAATTTATGGCATCGGAACCATCACTGCTAATAACGGTCAACACTTCGGTGCTGCTGCTTATCATGCAGCAATGGCGATAGACCATGGCATGATCGGTATCTCAATGACCACTGGCGGAATGACTGTTCTTCCTGTCGATGGGGCAAAGCCGATGTTTGGTCTCAACCCGATTGCGGTTGCTGTGCCAACAAACAGCGAAGCACCGTTTATTTTCGATGCTTCGATGAGTTCGGTTGCGGGAAACAAAATCGCTCTCGCAAAACGACTGGGCGTTAATGTAGCGCCGGGTTGGATCGCTGGAGCCGACGGTGTTCCTATCATGGAAGAAAGTCCTGTTCCAGACGAGTTCTTCATGTTGCCAACTGGCGGCACTCGTGAAGGCGGGGCTCACAAGGGTTCGAGCATGGCGGCTTGGGTAGAGATCATGTGTACTCTGCTTGGTGCTACGGGTGCTGGACCAAATCGCCGTGGCGGGGCAGCTCACCATTTCATTGCGTACAACATTGAGGCGTTCACCGATCTTGAAGAATTCAAGAGCGAGATGGACATCTACATGAACGAAATCAAGAGCACTCCTCCAATTCCTGGCAAGGAACGCGTTGTTTACGCAGGCCTGCCAGAACATGAAGAAGAGATCGAGCGACGTGAGAACGGAATTCCATATCACCCCGAGGTGATCGATTGGTTCCGTGGTATTACCGGCGAACTTGACATTGAGTGGCGACTAACTAACGACTAAATCAGGCATCTGAATCAGGAGTTTCTATATGGCAAAACGAATAAACAAATGTATTGAGTTGCTCGAGGCGGGTCAGCCCTTCTACGCAACTCATCCGACAGAACTCAGCTACGAAGCTGGTGTGAAGGATTCTCAGACTTGGGCAGATATGCTCATGATGGATTTTGAGCACCACCCATTCGACACGGTTGGGCTAACTAACTACATGCGTGGATTGCGAGACGGCGGACCAACACCAAGTGGTCATCTCACTCCAACAGTCCTCTGCACATTGCCTTCAAATGCAATTACGCCAGAAGAAGTGCGGTACAACGCATGGCAGGCACGACACGTGCTCAGCGCAGGTGTGCACGGAATTCTTCACACTCACACACGCACAGCCGAATCGGTGAAGGCATTTGTACAGATCACTCGATACCCATTCCAGGAACTCGAGCGTGACGTTATCGGTGAAGGACTTCGAGGAGCCGGCGGACAGAAGCCTGCGAACGATATTTGGGGAATGTCTACAGCCGAGTATGCCAAGGCTGCTGACCCATGGCCATTGAACCCAGATGGTGAACTTATTCTGGGTCTGAAGATTGAAGACCGTTACTGCCTTGAGAACGTCGACGAAATCGTTGAAGTTCCGGGTATTGCTTTCGCTGAGTGGGGACCTGGCGATATGGGAATGTCTCTTGGACACCCAGATGCTCACGACCCACCTTACCCAGAAGAGATGAACGACGCTCGTGACAAAATCGCAGCTGCGTTGAAGCGAAAGAACATTGGTTTCTACGCAAGCTGGGCCGATGACAATATGACGTTGGAACAAAAGGTCGATTACTCGATCGACGTTGTTGGCGTCAAAATGATGGGTGCAACTGAGGAATGGGCTGCCTACGGTCGAAAGAAGACCGGTCGCACGATGCCTGTTTAGTCGATTATTCGACTTTTCTCATGCCCTTACGAAAATTCGGGCATAACAAGCTGTAAATTGAGTCGAGTCCGCGCAGGCGGGCTCGACTCGCGTTCAACCTAGTTCAACAAATAAAACGAATCTCAGGAACTCAAAACATGAAAGTACTAGTAACCGGCGGATCGGGAATCGTAGGTCATTACGTGATCGACGAGTTATACAAACTCGGTCACGAAGTGGTTAATGCCGATAAGTTCCGAATGACCAGTAATTTGGGGCACAGTGGCACTACCGGGCAGCTCGCCAGTGCTGACGCTGCAGTTGAATTACGAAAGAACTGGCCAAAGATCCCTACGTTCTTTGAAGTTGAAATATCTGACTACGGCCAAGTGATTTCAGCAATGGACGGCTGTGACGCCGTTATTTCATTGGCTTCACGACCTTCTGCAGCTAATTACGTTGAAGAAGACGTGGTCAAGACGAACACTATGTCGATGTGGAACATCTGCCGAGCTGCCGAACAGCTCAAGGTAAAACGAGTTGCGCTGGGGTCTTCATATAACGCCGTCGGTGCGATGGGCACAGCCGCACGTTGGGAACCAAACGAGGTCAAGCCGCCTGAGTACTTCCCGATGGACCAGAATGTATACACACGCTCTGAAGATCCGTACTCGATTGCTAAATGGCTTGGCGAAGAAATCGGCGAGGCGTTTTCTCGTCGCTCACCGTGGATGGCAATTGCAAGCATGCGATTCAATGGCATGTGGGATGACGCTTACTTCAAGCATCTACAGGCGAACCCGATTACCGATCCGTGGACACGATGCCAGGGATTCTGGACGTACTTGCACATTCGTGACGCTGCCCGAGCCTGTGTTCAATCGGTTGTGAACGAGAACTGGAACGGTCACCACCGTTTCTTCTTGAACGCTAAGGACACAATGCTTAATATCCCGACGATGGAAGCAATAAAAACCGTCTACCCAGATGTTCCATTGAATAAAGAATTAGAAGGCTTCGAAGCTCCGCTTTCGACCGAGAACGTGAAGGAAGTAATTGGCTGGGAACCGATTTACTCATGGCGTGACGAACAGTTCAGTTCATAACAACTGAATCGGATCGAATCTGAATAAGCGCCGCGCAACGTAAACTGAACGTATGTGTGGCGCTTTTGTTTATGTATATGTCGGTGGAATTCGCTACCAAATCATGGGTGGTGACGTTGAACGCGCTGGAATAGGCGATCTCATCGCTCGCCGACCCGATCTTGGAAATCGTTTCAACATTCGACCTACCCAAGATGTAATCACTATCGTCAACGAAGATGGTCGAGCGGTCGCCAAGCCGATGCGCTGGGGACTGATTCCTAGTTGGGCCAAGGCGGATAAGCTCCCACGCAGTACGTTCAATGCCCGTGACGATCGATTGGCGGAATCGGGGATGTGGCGAGAGCCGTTCAAGCGGAGTAGGGGAGTAATACCTGCGAACGGGTTTTTCGAGTGGAAGAAATCCGACGCCTCTAAGCAACCGATGTACATCACGCCAAAAGAAGGGCAACCGCTGCATTTCGCCGCTGTCTACGATTCGTGGATCAACGAACACGGCGAAACCGTTGATTCTTGTGCAATAGTGACGACTGCGGCAAACGATTTCATGTCATCAATTCATGACCGAATGCCTGCCATTCTCGACGAAGAGACAATCTCACTTTGGCTCGATACGATAACTACAGATAGCAATGAACTGCAGCCAATATTGATGCCGGCTTCGAACGACCTGCTACAGGCTGTACCCGTATCGACCAGAGTGAATTCGTATAAAAACGACGACGTTAGATTGCTCGACGAAATCTCGGCTATTGAACCCGAAAACATTGGTGGACAGCTAGGCTTGTTCGATCAATCCGACGAATAGCCTTCTTGAGACCTATGCAGCCTCCATCTGAATATCCTGAAAACGACCCATCTGAAGATCACGAAGATGATCTCGTGAACGATGCTCACGGTCCGTCACAGCGCGATATTGATCGTTCATGGGATGGCTATGAGACCGGTGGCGGCAGAAAACGATTGGGTGGATGGGCCTGGAAGCTGATAATCGTTGTTGTATCGCTCGTTGTTTTAGGATCGATGTCCATCGGGATACTCGGACCACTTCTCAATGGTTCCGATTCGTCACAACCTACTCCACCAGACCGAATAGATGCTGACGTACTACGTGTAATCGATGGCCGGACAATTGTCGTCGATACCGGCGACGGTGAACAGACTGTGAAGATGATCGGGGTCGGATCGGCAGTGTACGGAGATCCGTTTTTCGACTTCGCGCAAGAGGTAACTCAGAGCTGGATTGGTGGAAAAGGAATTCAACTCGAATCCGACCAATTGGAAGCAGATGAGCAGGGCAGATTAATGCGTTACGTCTTCTTAGACAACGTGATGATCAATGCAGCGCTCATATTGAACGGACTCGCCGAAGCTGAGACCGACGGGCCTAACAGCCGCTACGATGGATATTTGGCAGAAATGGAACGACAAGCGAAAGAATCGGGCGTCGGCATCTGGGATACATCGTTCGGGAATGAAACTGAAACAGATGATTCTCAGGCACTAAACGAACAATCAGAGATACAAAGCGAATCCACCAGTTGACGACTTCGAGCGGTGCTCAACCGAGTCGTTCTGGGCAGCGATTCAAATCGGTAATCTCAAATCCTTCGTATCGGCGGCTGTGGGGCATCGGTATTGCCTCCACGACCATGCGATGGATGGAAACCGTAGCGCTCGGCATTTATGTATTCGAGCTGACTGGGTCACCATTCTGGGTTGCTGTAGTCGGCTTCTTACGCATGATTCCCATGCTGCTTTTGGGACCAACGATTGGGCTCATTTCTGACCGAGTGAATCGTAAAGTCCTAATGGGAACTACGCTGGCTACATTGTCAGTGGTTTATCTCTTCATGACGATTTTGGTCATAACTGATCAGATCGAACTGTGGCACATTTGCATTGGTGCGACGCTTGCGGGAGTGATGTGGGCGACTGACTTCCCAGTGCGCCGTGCGATGATCGGCGACACGGTGGGATCAGAGGGCATTTCGACGGCAATCGGCATCGACATGGCGAGTAGTAATTTTGCCAGGGTGATCGGTCCGTTAGGAGCCGGAGCGTTCCTCGCTACGTTAGGCGTTCAAGCCGCCTACCTCACGGGCACAATCCTGTTCGCAATTGCGTCAATTCTCGCGTTTTCGCTGCCGTATGTCGCACCCACAGCCCGAGTCCAGCAAAGCTTAGGCTATTTCGCAAATTTGGCTGAAGGGCTTCGGCACGTCAAAGCCGATCAGATAATCGTTGTAACTCTGTTGATAACGATAGTGATGAACATTTTTGGCTTCCCATATCAGCACATGGTTCCGGTTATCGGAGCTGAAACGCTGAAAGTGGGACCACTCCTGATAGGAATTCTCCTGGCGACCGAGGGATTCGGAGCTACGATGGGTTCGCTTGTAATAGCGCTGAAGGCTCGTCCCGGTGGGTTCACCAAAATTTACGCAGTGGGATCAGTTTTGTTTCTAATTGCGATCTTAGGATTCTCATTGATGCCGTCATTCTGGATGGCACTTCCGATACTGCTGATCGGTGGGTTCTCTATGTCAGGATTCGCGACGATGCAGAGCATTATCGTGATTACATCGACCCCAACCGAAATTCGAGGAAGAGTACTGGGAGTTCTTGCGGCAACGATTGGAACTGGCCCACTTGGAGCATTGTTAGTCGGAGGGCTCGCTGTGTGGTGGGGTGCCAACAACGCCGTAACTGTGATCTCGATCACAGGCCTAGCACTCACCGTTATTACGCTATTGATCTGGCCGTCATATTTACGCATATCAGTGAAAATTCAGTCGTCAAACGCTGGTGTCGCTGGCAAAAGCGAGTGACATCACATACAAAAACACGGCTAGGAATATCAGCAGTATTACGAATCGTGGGCTAAGTTTGATTTTCACTAAAAAGGTCTTTGGATCTCAATTATTTCTGTAAACGGAACCAATTCAATTTACTCTCTTATAGCCCTAGATATTGACGGAACGATGATCGGTGAAGATCGAATCGTTAAGCCTGAACTAATCACTGCTATTGATCGCGTACAAGCGACCGGAGCAATTGTTTCTGTTTCGACTGGTCGCACACTTACACCGGCATTACATATCGCAAAAGAAGCCGGGGCGACAGGTCCAGTAATCTGTTTCCAAGGTGCGATGACATACGATCAACGCAAGGAATCGACCATCCGACACGAGCAACTCGACGAATCGATCACTGCTCAAGCTATAGCTGGACTGACTTCGATTGTCCCAGAAGTTATGATGTTTCTCGGAAACGACGTGTGGGTCGAAAAACGCTCTAAGTGGACAGATGGTTATGGCCAACGAATGGGCGTCGAGATTCGTGACACAGATTCATTGCTTGGGATGGCTGATCGAAAACCGACTGCGATAGTTGGTGTTGGAGAGCCTGAAGTCGTTGGTCCATTGGTCGACAAATTGCACAAACAACTGGACGGATCAGCATTGGTCACGCATTCGTTGCCAATGTTTTGCGAAGTAGAAGCAATTGGAGCTGGCAAAGATCTGGCTGTCGAGCATCTCTCGGCAATGCTTGGTATTGACCAAAGTGCTGTTATCGCAGTCGGAGACGGCAAAGGCGATCAATCGATGATTGAATGGGCTGGCTTAGGCGTGGCTATCGCCGGAGGGCACCCAGATGCGATCAGCTCCGCAGATGAAGTAATCGCAATTCCTGAAGAGTCAGGACTTGTTGATTTTCTTAATAAACTTATTGATGCAAGTCAATTTGGGCCACCCCGTAACTAATCTCACCTAATATTCAGTTTCTAGTTGACCGGTATAGGCAAATAGGCAGGAATTCTTGAAAGACGTAATCGTTCTCGGTGGACTAAATATGGATTTGATCGTGGATACTCCACGATTAGCTGGCCCAGGTGAAACCGCTGAAGGCACGCGCTTTTACACAACCCCTGGCGGTAAAGGCGGCAATCAGGCCGTCGCCGCTGCTCGATTGGCTCAAAGCCCGGGATCGGTGAAGATGGTCGGCCGTATCGGTGACGACAGTTTTGGCGAAGAGATGGCGCAGTTTATGCGTAATGAAGGCATAGATACTTCTCTGCTGATTCCTACTGAAAACATCGCTTCAGGTATCGCCGTGATTTTTATTCTTCCCGATGGCGAAAATCATGTGAACCCTGTATACGGAGCAAACGGACTCTGCGATTCACAACAGTCGGATGATGTGAGAAATGCACTCTCAACCGCTGGTGTTCTACTTTGTCAGCAGGAAGTGCCGTTACCTGCGACCAAAGCGTCAATCGATGCCGCTGCAAAAACCGGAGTGATGGTCGTTCTAGATCCTGCACCTGTTCGTGATGTGCCAAGCGGGTTCTACGATTCAGTATCAGTACTTACGCCTAATCAGGGTGAGGCTTCATCGATGGCAAATATCGACGTCATTGATGCTGCATCTGCCAAATTGGCTGCGGTCGCGATACGGAACACCGGAATCGAAACAGTCGTGGTGACGCTTGGTGACCAAGGTGCGTGGGTCGAATCCAACGGAATATCTGAACTACTCGACCCGTTCAAAGTCGATGTTGTAGCTACTGTAGCTGCCGGAGACGCATTCAACGGTGGATTCGGAGTTGGCATTGCTTCCGGCATGAATATGTTGGACGCAGCTCGATTAGGAATGGCGTCAGGAGCTCTGTGTGTCGGCAAGGACGGCGCACAAGAGGCGATGGCGACACGAGCTGAAGCTGAATCTCTGCTGGCATCTCAGGGCTAACCAAACCAATTAGACTCTTGGTGGCTCGCCAGTGATATCAGCAATACTGCTGATACCTGCCGCATTCATCAACTTTGAGAGTCGTTTGTTGATTCGTGCTGGCAATCCCGGTCCGCCATATATGAACGCCGTGTAGAGCTGTACTGCCGACGCACCTGTCGCCAGTAATTTCCATACCTGTTCAGCTGTCGAAACTCCTCCGCAAGCGATGATCGACGCCTGACCCTGAACCTGTGCCTGAATATCGGCAATCATCAGTTCAGTGTGCTCGAATAATGGAGCACCGCTGAGTCCGCCTCGTCCAACCTTCAGGCGGGTATTCTCGATCGGGTGAGTGTTGGCAACAACAAGACCATCAACGCCAGCATCGACTGCCGTGGCAGCCAGTTTGAGCAGCTCGCGGCGGTTCTCATCGTTCCGTGGCCATGGCGGGAGTTTTACGAACAATGGCACTTGTTTTTCAGCGACCAATCCTTCGATCAATCCTCGAAGACGGCCGGGTTCGTGAAATATGCGTAACCCTGCTGTATTTGGACTACTGATGTTCAGTTCAATTCCAGATACCAGCGATTGAGATTGTCGAAGACATTCGAAAATCTCATCCTCGATAGTTCCGGCGATGCTGATGAGCACTCGGTTTTTATATTTCTGAGACTTTTTCAGTCTTTTGATTGCTGGTTCCAGACCTTGGCCTGGGAATCCCATCGAGTTCATCACCGCTTTTTGTTCTGGAAGGCGAATCATTCGCGGTTTTGGGTTGCCGGGGCGAGCGGAAAGAGTCACAGTGCCGCCAGTTGTAAACCCGAAGCCCAGATTTAGTACAGAGCCTAGTACTTTGCAATCTTTATCGAAACCAGCGGCCATGCCGATTGGCGTAGGAATTTCGATACCCGAAATGTTCGTTCTGAGCTTGCTGTCGTTAGCACCGTTTCCAATACGAAACGCGTTCCAGATACCTGGAATACCAAGTGCTGTTTCAGCAGCTTTGTGAGCGCCTTCAGGTGGAAGTCTGAAAATTAGCGGCTTTGCAGCCAGACTGTAAATACTCGTTTTATCGCTCCAGATTGTCGCAACATTACTTTGGAATCGCTTTATTTGTGGTTAAGTCCAGAATAACCAGAAGTAAGATGTTAATCGCTCCCAGCACATAACTCGACTCAATTATCTGGGACAAAGGTCAAATCTACTCACATGACACTGGAATATCACTTCGGCAGCGCCACCGACCCAAAAGGCCACGCTCTGATCTATTTTCGAGATGGCTCGGACCCAGACCGCGTTGGCGCTTCGTATGTGGTGATTCTGCCAGTATCAGTTGATATCAGCAAGTACGTACCGCCATTCCTCGCGGGGCAGGTCGAACAACTGGGTTCAGGTGATATGTCATCTTTCGCGTTCCCGCCAGCCCCGGAACTCGTTCCGTCAGAAGCTTGGTTACGTGAGACTGCGAAAAAACGTGGAGATGATCTACTATTTGGCGGCGCAGTGAACTTGAGCGATGTGACTTCGCTTATGGAAGTCGTCGCTGGAATATCGGCTGAGTACGCAGCCCAGTATGACACCTCCGCCGGCGTCGTCCGTGATACAAGCACAGGGAAAGTGAAAAGTGGCTCGGATTCCGCCGGTGAGATAGCTGCGGAGAGCGCACCGACCGCTGATGTAAATGACGTCATGTACGGGATGATGTCGGAACCAGATTTGCTGACTGAATTGACGACCCTGATGGGCCGATTCCAGTATGAATCAAGCGGTGGCGATACAGCTGGTGCTCGTGAGAGCGAGGCCAAGATTCGAGCTGTCGGAAAGCACGTGCCTGAAAATCGTCGAATAGATCTGTTGATCGAATCGGCTACTGACGGCCGTCCAGAATCAGCGAAACGGGCGCAACTTTACTTGGACAGGGCGTTTGCAATGTACCGAGAGGATTACACCCGGGTTCACGTGATCGAACAAGAGATCCAGGCGCTCGACGCCGACTAGTTCGACTATCCCAACGCTACTTTGAGCTGATCAATCGTGATGTTCCCACCGCTGGCGACTAGCACTACGCGCTTGCCTCGTAATTCATCCTTCATATTGACCGCAGCGGCGAGCGTTGCCGCACCTGCATGTTCAACGAGCGTTCGAGTCGCTTCAACGTAAAGCCTGATCGCATCGTTGATATCTGAATCTTCTACCAGCACGAACTCTTTCAGTCGGTTTCTAAGAATGTCAATTGTGAACGAATACGCCGATTCAGTCGCTAAACCTTCTGCGATCGTCGACATTGGGTACGTCTCGATCTTGCCGGTTCGCCAAGCGTGGTAAGCGGCTGGGGCATTGACTGTCTGGACCCCAATAACTTTAGTTGAGGGCGAAACAGCATCAGTGACGATGCAAGCCCCACAGGCTCCTGAGCCTGCGCCGACGGGAGCGAACAGTACATCGATGTCTTTCAAGTCTTCATGAATTTCAACCGAGTACGTTCCAACTCCTGCGATTAATGCAGGTTCATTGGCGGCATGGACGAATCTCATCCCATCTCGCTCTGCCAGCATCTCTGCGTGCTCTCGTGATCGTTCAAAAACGTCACCATGAA
>Ga0302134_10000404_pt1 | contig 18334 bp, 16 predicted proteins | sample CB9_SCM_MG_FD_203123 | JGI IMG/M metagenome (GOLD analysis project Ga0302134, IMG submission 203123) | Marine microbial communities from Western Arctic Ocean, Canada - CB9_SCM | ecosystem: Environmental > Aquatic > Marine > Oceanic | place: Canada: Western Arctic Ocean | collected 2017-09-19
GGCGTTCGCCAGATTCAGGATCGTGTCCAGATCCTCGCTGACAGTCATCCGTCCCCATCGGGTCTGGATCATTGTCTGGTCACCCACCGGTTCAACGGAGATGACCGTGTCGAGGTTGAACAGAATCCTGGAATCTTCCTCGGTATAACCGGTCGGCGAAGCCTGTGTCAGTTTCACGAAGTGTGCCATTTTCTGTTTCCTTTATTTCATGCTGATTGACCTTCAATCAACAACCAATTCATTAATGCACAAGTCGGAGGGGTGTTCAAGGGGATTCTCGGTTGTGATGGTTTTGTGACCTTGGCCATGCGGATTGCAACGCCGGGTCCACGAAGTTATTCCGCTTGGCCAAGCGCTTGGCGGACGGGGCGGCTGCGGATGTAGAGCCACGAGAATTGCGCCGCTTGGCCAAGCGAATAGACGATGTAGGCGAAGATGGCTCCGGCCAGCCAGTCGCCGTGTGCGCCCACGGCCAGCCCGGCCACGATCACCACGAGAAACATCGCCACTGACTCGGTGACACTGCGGGTGTTGTTCGAGTGCACAAGCAGTCCCTGGAAAAAGCTGCTGCCAAAGCCGAACGCGGCCAGTGTCAGCCCCGCCCAGACGGCTTGGGAGGCGAGCTTGGCCAAGTTCGTATCGAGTCCGCTGACGGTGCCGAACCAGCCGTTGGCCAACGGCGAAGCGATGATCAGCAGTTGTAGGCAGAACACGCCCAGCGCGGCCTGCGATGCGAAGCGTCGCAGTGCTTTGTAGCCACCGGGCCGCTCGACCAGCGCCACCACGACCTCGAGGAAGGCCAGGCTGATCGAGCGAAACAAAAACGTGAAGCCGTTGAGCGCCGGGAGGATGGCCAGCGACTCGGTCGGCGACGGCATACGGCTGATGCCGGCGGTGAGCATCGGCTGCGCGGCGAGGCCAAGTAGCGGGCTGAGCGCTAGTGGAATGTAAAACGAGAGGAACCGTTTGCGGTTGAGGGGCGGCTCGTCGGACTGCGCCACGGGCAGGATGTCGCGAACGATTGGCCGGACTTTCCACGCGATATAAATGGCCTCGATCACCACGCCGGCAGAGACAGCGGCTGTGGCGGCGATGATGCCAAGCTCAGGCAGGCTGACGCGCTTGGCCATGGCGTGGCAGATGAACAGCATCGACACGACGGCGAAGAGTCGGGTGAGCGTGCCCCAAGTGACGGTTCTCGAGTGGCCGAATCGAATCAGCACGCCTTGGTTGAATCGCCGGTGGGCTATGGCCCACGTCCACGGTGTCATGATGATCATGCCGAGGCGGCTCGCCTCGAGGATGTCATCCTCGACCCCGAGCAGGCCGCCGACGAGCCAGTCGAACAGCGGTGTGATGGCGACGAGCAGGTGCAGCGCCGACAGGCCACCGCCGGCAATCATCATGAAGCGCCACAATTTTTTGTACGAGGCAAGGTCGCGGCTAAGCTTGGTGCTGGCGGTGAGCAGCATGATGATTGGCGCTTCGATGAGCAGCGAGAGCGGGAACACCACGCCGCCGTAGGCGCCGAGGTTGATTTCGGGGTTTGCCAGGCGCGCCACCACGGCGCTGAGTAGCGGCAACTCGATGCCCATCATCAGCCAGCTCAGGGCGAGAGGGAACCACGTTTTCCAGACATCGACACTGGTGACGGGTTGACTTTTTGAGTTGTGCATCTGATTTTCCCTCCCGACTTTTGCGAGGGCTTTCCCCTTGGGGGACGAATCCTTACGGCAAAGGCGGAGGCGGAACGATGCAAATAAATTCAATAGTCAACCAGGCCATTAATAAGCAGATCGGGATGGAACTCGGCGCTTATCTCCAGTACCTCACGATCTCGACCTACTTTGACGTGGAGGGGTTGAGCGAGTTGGCAGCGTTTTTCAAGGCGCAGGCCGAGGACGAGCGCGACCACGCCGAGCGGTTCATCAACCACGTGGTGGCCTTCAACGGCAAGTTGGAGATTCCTGCCATCGAGGCACCGCTCAGCACGGTGTCTTCCGTCGTGGCGGCGGCCAAGTTGTCGCTCGACTGGGAGATGAGAGTGACCGAGGAGATCAACGGCCTCATGAAGCTGGCCGCCTCCGAGGGCGACCACATCACCGAGAATTTCCTGACGTGGTTTTTGGACGAGCAACTTGAGGAGTTGTCCACAATGAACAAGCTCCTGAAAGTGGCCAAGCGGGCCGGTGAGAACGAGCTCGCCGTGGAGGAGTTCATGGTGCGGCAACGTGGACAGCAGCAACCCAACCCCCCAAGCGCGAATGAGTAGCCCGTCCGCGGCTGTCTCGGTCCGGCTCGTGTTGTTTGACATCGACGGCACGCTGGTCAGCACCGGCGGCGCCGGGATGAAGGCGTTTGGCGAGGCGTTCGAAGCGGCGTTCGGCATCGCCGATGCCACGGCCAAGATCAAGTTTGCGGGGCGCACCGACTACTCGCTCTTTCGCGAGTTGTGCGAACATAACGGAGTCGGGCACACGCCGGAAAACCGCGAGTCGTTTTTTAACCACTACCTTCGCCTTGTGGACAGTCATCTCGACACAAACGAGGGCGGGCCGTTCCCCGGCGTGGTACGGTTGCTCGACGGCTTGGCCGCGTTGCCGGACGCGCCAGCGCTTGGCCTGCTGACCGGCAACATTCGCGAGGGAGCTAGGCGCAAGCTTAGTGCGTACGGGCTGTGGGATCGGTTTGCGCTGGGCGGCTTTGCCGACGACAACGAGGATCGCAACCTCATCGCTGTCACCGCCGCGGTCAAGGGCGGTGAGTACCTCGAGCGCAAACTGGCCGGCCCGGAGATCGTCGTGATCGGCGACACGCCCAAGGACGTCGCCTGCGGCAAACACATCGGCGCGCGCACGCTGGCTGTGGCCACGGGCGGGGCGACGCTGGAGGCGCTTCGGGCCTGTGAGCCGGACTGGGCCGTGGTCGATCTCACCCACCTGACCGCCGCTGAAGTCCGCGGCGGCTGATTTTCCGCTTGGCCAAGCGCTTGGCGGCAGAAAGCGGTTTTCATTCCAGGTGCGCTTTGGTAGTATCCTCTCCTTCTCGAAGCACAAATGAGCACGGAGCAATTTTCACTCAAGGGCAGGACGGCACTGGTTACTGGCAGTTCGACCGGATTAGGCAAGCGGATGGCGATGGCGCTTGGTCAAGCGGGCGCCAAGGTGGCGTTGAACTACAGCAACAATGAGGAGCGCGCCGCCAATGCGTTCGCTGAGTTTGAGGCCACTGGGGCCGAGGGGGCGATGATCCGCGCCAACGTGACCGACGAGGCCGACGTGAACCGCCTCGTCGCCGAGGCTGGCGAAAAGCTTGGCCCGGTGGACATCGTGGTGCTCAACGCCACGCCGGCGCAGCCGCAGAAAACGATCGAGGAATACGACTGGGATTTCTACCAGAGTATGCTCGATTTTTTCATCAAGAGCCCTTACCTCGTGACGCGCGCCGTGCTGCCGCACATGAAGCAGCAGCACTGGGGCCGCATCATTAACATCGGCTCGGAGGTTGTTCACCTAGGCATCACGCCGTTCACGGCTTACGTGGCGGCCAAGGGCGGGCAGAACGGGTTCAACCGCAGTCTCGCGCACGAGTTGGCACCGTGGAACATCACGGTGAACATGGTCGCGCCGGGCTGGATCCCGGTTGAGCGCCACGAGAACGACCCGCAGGAACTGAAGGACGGCTACTTCGCCTCCATCCCGATGCAGCGCTGGGGCAAGCCGGAGGACTTGGCCGGCACGATTGTTTATCTCGCCAGCGAGGCGTCGTCGTTCGTCACCGGACAAAACATCCATGTTAACGGTGGCGTGACTGTGCATTGATTCTTTTACCGAACTCAAAAACAATCCTATTAAAAAATGATCAAAAAAATGACCCTTTGGACTGCGGCAACCGCGTTGGCAGTCGTGGTGGCGTGTGCGCCGAAAACCTCGAGCGACGGCGGCTCCGGAGCCGCCACCATCGCTTACGTGACCAACGGAATCGACCCGTTCTGGGATCTCTGCGCGGCGGGAGTGCACCAGGCGGAGAAGGAATTCGGCGTTCGGTGCGAGATCCACATGCCAACCAAGGGCTTGGCTGACCAGAAAAGCATAATGGAAACGCTCCTAGCCAAGGGCATCAAGGGCATGGCCGTTAGCCCTGTCGATGCCGAGAATCAGACACCTTTCCTCAATGATGCTGCCAAGCAGACTGTGCTGATCACTCACGATGCCGATGCACCCAAGAGCGATCGGTTGCTATACATCGGCACCGATAACTACAAGGCGGGTCGCGCGCTTGGCCAATTGGTCAAGGAGGCGATCCCGGATGGAGGCGAGGTGATGATTTTTGTCGGCCGACTGGAGCAGCTCAACGCTCGGCAGCGCCGGCAGGGCGTCATCGACGAGCTGCTGGAGCGCCCGCTTCAAACGCTTGGCCAAGTGAAGTTCGACGAAGTGGCCAAGGTGTTCAAGGGCGACAAGTACACGGTGCTCGACACGCGCACAGACAACTTCGTCATGGACACCGCCAAGTCCAACGCCGAAGACGCCATTACCAAGCATCCGAAGCTAGCTTGCATGGTAGGGCTGTTCGCCTACAACCCACCGAGGTGCCTCGAGGCCATCAAGGAGGCCGGCAAGCTTGGCCAGATAAAAGTGTGCGGCTTCGACGAGGCGGATGAACTGTTGCAAGCGATCAAGGACGGCAACGCTCACGGCACCATCAGCCAGCAGCCGTGGAAGTACGGCTACCAGTCGGTGCGCGTGCTTAAGGCGCTGGTCGATGGCGACACCTCGGTGATCCCTGAAAACAAGTTCATCGACGTCGGCTACAAAATTGTCACAAAGGCAAACATCGACGAGTTCTGGGCTGAGAAAAATAAGATGGCCAAGCTGGGTGCTCAGGAATAATGGGAGACGCCCAAACACCGCTTCTCGAGGTTGTGGCCCTTGAGAAACAGTTTCCCGGCGTCCTCGCACTTCACGACGTCGATCTCACCCTGAACCGGGGCGAGGTGCTGGCGGTGGTCGGCGAAAACGGTGCCGGTAAAAGCACGCTGATGAAAATCCTCGCTGGCGTGCATACTCCAAACGCGGGGGTTATCCGCATCGAGGGCAGGGAAGTGAGGATTCAATCCGTGCGGGACGCGCAGGACCACGGCATCGCGCTGATTCACCAGGAGCTGAATCTCGCCGGCAACCTCGACATCGCGGCAAACATTTTTCTCGGCAACGAGCCGCACAAGGCCGGCTTCATTGATCGCGGAAAAATCCACGCCAAGGCTGCCGGCCACCTAAAGCGCGTTGGGCTGAATTTCCCCACCGACACCCTCGTGGCGGATCTCACGATCGGCCACCAGCAGTTGGTGGAGATCGCCAAGGCGCTGTCCGTCGATGCGAGGATCATCATCATGGACGAGCCGACCTCCAGCCTCTCGCAGGCGGAGAGTGCGACACTTTTCAGGGTCGTTCACGATCTGCGTTCGCAGGGGATCAGCATCATTTATATCTCCCACCGGCTGGGCGAGGTGATCGTGCTCTCGGACCGGGTCGCCATTCTGCGCGATGGCGAAAACGCCGGGGAGTTGGCAGGGGACAAGATCCGCCACGACGCCATGGTCAAGCTGATGGTAGGTCGCGATCTCTCGCAATTCTACCAGCGCAACGTCACCGAACCGGGCAGCGTGGTGCTCGAGGCCGAAAATCTGAGAACGCCGGCGCATCCCCAAAGAGGTTTGTCCTTTTCGGTTCGTGAGGGTGAAATTGTCGGCGTCGCCGGGTTGGTTGGCGCGGGCCGCACGGAGCTGCTCCAGACGCTGTTCGGGGTCACCCCTGCAGTCGGCGGAACCCTGAAGATTGCCGGCAAGGCAATCCATCCCAAGACACCCCTCGAGGCGATCAAGTCTGGCATCGTCCTGGCGCCGGAGGATCGCAAACAACACGGACTCATTCTCGAGATGAGCGTCCGTGAGAATGCCAGTCTACCGCGACTCCGCATGGACCAGAAAGCCGGCTTAATTGATTTCGACGCGGAGATCGAGGTGGCCACCGACATGGTGAAAAAGATGGACATAAGGACGCCCGGCTTGGAGCAGGTCGTTCAGTATCTTTCCGGTGGTAACCAGCAGAAGATCGTTCTAGGCAAGTGGCTCGCGATGAAGCCGCGTATGCTTTTGCTCGACGAGCCAACCCGTGGCATCGACGTCGGCTCGAAACAGGAAATTTACAGGCTGATGGAGGATCTGGCCTCTAGTGGCGTGGCAATTTTATTTGTCTCCAGTGAAATGGAGGAAGTTCTCGGCATCGCCGACCGGGCGCTAGTCATGCATGAGGGCGCCATCACAGGCGAACTCGCCCGCGATCAACTCAGTGAAGAAGCCGTAATGCAATTGGCCACCGGAAACATGGCCGCCGCCTGACCCTATCAGATCATGAATAAAAACATACTCGGAATTTTGGGCTTGTTCATTTTTATTTTCGGCTTCACGGCGTTGAGCAACGAAAACTTCCTAAGCGCATACAACCTCCAAAACCTGCTCAAGTGGTCCAGCCTCTATGCCATCATGGGCATCGGTGTGGCGTTTGTGATCATCACCGGCGGGATCGATCTGTCTATCGGGTCGGTGATTGGTCTCGTGGCCTCGCTGATGGCGCTCATGGTCAAGAGCGAGTGGGATCCGGTGGTGGCTGTACTTGTGTTGATCTGCCTTTCGTTGGGCATCGGCTTGGTTCACGGCCTACTGGTCACCAAGATGAAACTGCAGCCTTTCGTGGTGACTCTTTGCGGGCTGCTGTTTTATCGGGGTATTTCCCGCTGGGCTACGGATAACCAAAGCATGGGATATGGTGACACGGCTGTTTTAAACTCAATCTTTAGCGGTAAGATTTTCATCGGTTCATTCGGTTTGCCCGCGCCATTTTTCTTCTTGGTAGTCTTGGCTGTATTGGCCGCAATTTTTCTGAACCGAACCATATGGGGGCGTTACCTCTTGGCTCTCGGCAATAACGAGAATGGCGCACGCTACAGTGGCATTGAGACCGATCGGCTAAAGATCACTGCCTACGTGATCTGCTCCTTTTTGGCTGGATTGTCAGGATTGCTATTCGCCTACGAATTGGACTCTGTGCAACCAGCCCAGACCGGTGAGTTTTACGAACTCTACGCCATCGCCGCCGCCGTGCTGGGCGGGTGCAGCTTGCGCGGAGGGCAGGGAACCATTCTTGGCGTGATCATCGCCGCGGCGGTCATTCGCCTGCTGCGAAACTCCATCAATCTTCTCGGCATCTCCACCCACCTCGAGTACGCCATCATCGGGATGGTCATTCTTTGCGGCGTCTCCACCGACGAGATCATCAAGCGCATAATGGCCAAGCGCCGTGCGGCAAAATAGTTTCACAACGGACAGCTGAAGGTAGTCATCCCTACTTTTTCACCCATTCGGAGGATTCGCGTGGGCTTGTTTGTGGATCTTTTTGTGCAGGACCAGCAGGCGATGCAACTCGATGATCGGTGTTTTGTGATCGTCTACCCGCAGATCGATGAACAGGTCGTTGCCACCGGCGTAGCCGCCTTTTTTTCGCACCACGAGCAAAGCGGCCGATTGCCGGCCACGCGAGTCGCCACCGGCGTCCTGTCCTGCCATCAATGCGTTGGCCAGCCAATCGCACAGTCCACCTTTGGCCTGTTTTTGTAATCGCTCGAAGCTGGAGGCCATGGCGTCCACGACTTCCTTGCCGGTGAGAATGTTTCCCTGCGCGCAGAAATTTGGTTTCTCGATGTGGCCGGCCCATTGGTGACAGCCGCTTCCTGTGAACGACGCGCTGTTGCCACTGGCATCGACGATGCCCAATTGCCGCAATCGGTTGTTTCCGTCCGACGAGATTAGCGTCTCGACTGTTTCCTTGGCCGACTTGCCCTTGGCCAAACGATCGAGACCTTCTGGGCCGTACTGGACATTGGCGTACGATTGAGTCGCGATAGCGCCGACGCCGGCTTTGGCCCACGGCACCACGCTGCCAACCGCGAAAAACTTGCTCTGTACCGCCACGCCGAGGTCGCCGGTGAGAGGGTCGAAGCCCACGATCGAGAACGTTGCCACCGGCCTGGTTGTCGGCTTGGCGGTGGGTTCCTCTTGGTCAAGCGGCTTGGCCAAGGCGGTCGGTCCGACGGCCAATCCGGCCAGTCCTTGGCTGGTTCGCTTGATGAAAGTTCGTTGATTGATCCGGTTCACGACGGCGATGATATCGTCCGAGGCAAAATGGATCGATTCCAAACCCGCGCTTGGCCAAGCGGGTGACTTGTGTTCCAGAGGCGTGGCTTTTATCCTCCCCTGGTCGATGCCCATCAAGACACTCAAACAAAAAATGGCCGAGGGACAGGAGGTGCGCGTGATGGCGATCAGCGCCTTCCCCAGCCCGAAATTCATCGAGGTCGCCGGCAGGTTCGGCGATATTGACGGCGTATGGATTGATCAGGAGCACTCTGGGTTGCCCAATCAGGATTTGGAGATTTTGCTCTTGGCCTGCCGCGCCGCCGGGCTGGATGCCTTTGCGCGGGTGGCGCCTACCGATTACGCCACGGTAATGCGCCCGATGGAGGGCGGCGCGAGCGGCATCATGATGGCGCAGGTTAGCAGCGTTGCCGAGGTCGAGCAGGCGGTGCGCTGGATGAAGTATCACCCGGTCGGCGAGCGCGGTATGTTCCTCGGCAACTTCGAGGCGGAGTTCGGTGCCAAGCCGGCGCCCGAGCACGTCGCCGACTGCAACCGCGACCGCTGGACCGTAATCCAGATCGAGACCGCCGAGGCGGTCGAGTGCGTCGAGTGCATCGCGGCGGTCGAGGGCGTAGATTGTTTGTTCGTCGGGCCAAGCGATCTTTCCAACAATCTCGGCAAGCCGGGCAACCCGATGGATCCACACGTGCTGGGCGCCGTTGAGCGCATCGCCGCTGCGGCCAAGGCCAACGGCAAGCCTTGGGGAGTCCTTTCCAAGACGGAGGAATTCGCACTCAAGTGCCGCGAACTGGGCTGCCAATTATTCAGCATCGCCGGCGACCTCGACTACATCAACAGGGGCATCGCTGCGAACAAGTCCGCCTTCCCCAATTTTTTCTCATGAGCATTGAAGCAAAACTAACCGAGCTTGGCATCGAGTTGCCGCCGCCGCCACCGGCCGTTGCCGCGTACGAGCCGTGGATGCGCACCGGCAATCTCGTCATCACTTCCGGCCAACTGCCGTGGTGCGACGGGGAAATGGGCTTCGCCGGCCGGTGCGGCGAGGAGATCACCGAGGATCAAGGCTACCAGGCGGCGCGCCAATGCGCCATCAACGCCATCGCCCAAATCAAGGCGGCGGCCGGTGATCTCGACCGAGTGAGGCGCATCGTGAAGGTGGACGGCTACGTGCACACCGCGCCCGGTTTTCGGGGCCATCCGCAGGTGCTCAATGGCGCGTCCGAACTGTTCAACGCCGTCTTCGGCGAGCGGGGCCACCACGCCCGCTTGGCCATCGGCGTCGACGAGATGCCGCTCAACGCCGCCGTGCAGATTTGTGTCACCGCCGAGATTGAGGATTACCCCATTTCCTGATTGATGAGTTTTGCCCACCTTACCTTGGCCACGCGCGATGTCATTGCGTCGCGCGAATTTTTCGCCGGGACGCTTGGCTGGGAGTCGATCGAGCGCCCCGGCAACATCGACATCGATGCGGCCTGGCTGCGCATCGCGCCCGGGCAGGAACTGCATCTGCTTCGTGTGCCGGATTTTGAGCCATCCGGATTTGAGCGGGAATTTGGCCGCCACTTCGCGGTCGAGTATCCGGCGGACGGCTTTGCGGGATTGAAGGAGCGCTTGGCCAAGCGCGGCGCGGAACTGGTCGACCCCATTCGCGAAACCCCGTTCGAGCGGTTCTTTTTCCGCGATCCCAACGGCTATATCTTCGAGGTGGTTGACGCTGACCATGCTCCCGAAATCTAATCCCCACCGGCGATGCCACTTTACGAATATACCTGCGGGAAGTGCCAAAAGACGAGTGAGCACCTGGTTCGTTCCAGTAACGAAACCCGGCTGCCGGGTTGTCCGCACTGTGGCTCGCGCCGGATGAAAAAGGAGCTGTCCGTTTTCGCTGCTGCGGGTGGTGAACCCGATCCCGTGCCTCCCAGTTGTTCCGGGAATCCCGGCAACTGCGGCAGGTGTGGTTAAGGATTAAACCCGGACGACAGGGTTGTTCAGACAACCGATTCCGGAGATTTGGATGTGAACTGTGTCGCCTTCCTCGAGCGTGAAGTCGTCGTTCGGCACGATGCCAGTGCCGGTGAGCAGCGCGCAGCCGGACGGGAACACTTGCGAGTGAAACATGGCGGCGCTTAACTCGCCGAAAGTACGTTTGATCTGGTTCACGCTGACGGTTCCTTCAAAAACGGTTTCGGCGCCGCGCTCGATCTGCATTGTGATTTCCCACTCGCGCGCCTCCTCCTCGCGCGCGCCGACGCGCACCCACGGGCCAACGGCGCAGGAGCGGTGGTACACTTTGGCCTGCGGGAGGTAGAGCAGGTTTTCACCCTCGATGTCGCGGGAACTCATGTCGTTGCCGACGGCGTAGCCGGCGATCTCGCCGCGCGAGTTCATCATCAGCACGAGTTCTGGCTCGGGCACGCTCCACTGGGCATCAGCCCGGATGCCGACCGGTTCGCCGCAGGCCACCACTTTTTCGGGGAGCGACTTGAAGAACAATTCCGGCCGCGTGGCATCGTAAACTCGGTCATAGGCGGTGGCGCTGAAATCGGACTCCCCCATCCGGGCGTCCTTGCTTCGCAGGTACGTGACGCCGGCGGCCCAGATTTCCTGCACTTCAATCGGGCTAAGCAGCGTCACGTCAGCGAGTGGGATCTTAGTTAGTTCTCCCAAGCCGGCCAAGCGCTTGGCCGCGTCGCCGCTCTCGAGCAGCGCGGTGATTGACTCGATGCCGGCCGCCGACAGGTCGAGCAGGGCGTTGTCGCCGTTGGCCAAGCCGATACAGATCTGGTTGTCCTCGGTCAGGTAGCGGCAGATTCTCACGCGGCGGATGGTGTGCGTTTGGGCAAGCGGGGTCAATCCCAGCTCTTTTGCCAAGCCCTCAATTGCCATCGCCGCCCGGTGGGGTCGAAGAACAAGGCGGTCACTGTCAGGCCCATGGCGGCGATGAAAAACAGGACCGCGTTGGGCGTGCGTCCGCCCCAAGCATCCCATGGCCATGGGAAGCCAAAGAAGGCATAGTTCAACCCGAAGTAAATCCAGGTGCAAAACAGGAGCGTGCTGCGGATGAAGGCAGGGTGTTCACCGGCCGGTTTTGCCTTTCGCGCAAACCAGACAGCAAGGGTCACGGCCAGCAGCATCGGCAGGATAAGGTAGGCTAGCCAACTCACGCTGGGGTTGATCGGGTCTGCCAGCGCGCGCAGCGTCTTGCCGGCGATGGGCAACAGGGTGATGGGCAGCAGTTGCAGGTAGGGCCACCAGCGCCCGCGAACGCAGGCCACCAGCGGGATGAGCCCCATCATCAGGCCAAGATCGTATACATCGTCGATCCATTGGAAGCTGCTGAACTCGACCAATGTCAGGAGGGATACGTGCATCGTCAGCAACAGGCCGATCAGCCAGGCGGGCAGGGGGCTGACATCCGGTTCCGACGAGACGGCGACCTGCCGGCGGTTCAGCCACAGACCAAGGCCAAGCACCGCACCCATCACCGTACCAAAAGCGGTCTCCATGATGTTCCACCAGTTGAAATACCTAGTGAGACCACCAAAGAAACTTTCACGGAAAAAATCCGGGTTCCATGCATTGGTGGCCTGCAGCGTTTGGCCAAGCGGGAAACCCAGCGCTCCGCCAAGTATGCCCCAAAGCGCGAGGTTGCGGGCGAGCCGATCCCCCTTGGCCAAGGCGGCGTACAGGATGCCTGTCGCCAGTGCGCACAACAGGCCACCCCAGATTTCTGGCCGATGCTTCAACTCGACGCCCGGCTCCCATTTCCAGTGGTCGGAAAAATACAGGAACGGCAGCCGGTTATTCGCCGGGTCGTGCGGCGAGTTGAACAGCCACCAGCCGATCAGCACGGCCATCAGCATGCCTAGGGTGAGCAGGAACATTTCAAACGGTTTGTAGCGTTTGCCTCCCAGGCCCAGCCCAAGGAACAGCCCGACGAAACCGATCCACACGCCACCCTTAATCGCCAGCCCGAGCATTCCCCAGCGCAGCGCCTCCCAGTTGCCAATCAACGGCCCGTCGTGTGTCAGGCCGATTGTTTGGCCGTACGTCATCGAGCCGCCGAAACCCATCGCGATTGTCCCCATTGCGGCGGCCCGGATCATGTGAATCGGCGTCTTTCCTTGGCAGAACAGGAACACCAACGTCAAGCTAACCAGCGCACCGGCGATCATCGCGCCGGTCTCGTGTCCGTATTGGCCGCGGATGCCCCAGCCCATGCCTCCGGCCATTGAGGTCGCCAGCATTGCCAGCCAGAGTGGGGGATTGGGGGGCGTCTTGTCGGTGTTCATAATTCGTTGATAGTCCCGGCCAACGTGCCGCGGATGAGCGACCCGTCGTCGTCGTCGAGGTCGTACTTCAATTCAAACTGCATCGCCCTCGCCAAGCCGAGCACGTGCAGTACGACGGTCCGTCCGTCGGGTAGCAGCTTGGCCGTCCGTACCACGACTTTATCGCGCCCGTTTTTCTTCGGCTCGCGGACGGACCAATCCTTCGAGCCATAGTTTTTGCTCCAGAGATAGTTCCACTGCTCGAGGCTGTAACTCTCCGGGTCGGTTGCCAGTTCGCGATCCAGCTTCACATCGAACGTCAGTTCCAGTTCGCCCGGCCGCGTCGCGTAACGCGTCGGCTGCCGGAGCGCGCCGCCGACAAATCGTACCCGCTGAAAGCAGCCGTCGTGCACTGCCGCCGTCTGCCACCCGCGCAGGCCGCTCACGTACAGGTGGCCGTCGTGCGGATTGAACCGGCCGCGCATCGCGCCCGAGAGGTAGCGGCCGGGGAGTTGCAGCATCGCGCCCTGCCCGGGATGCGATTCATCTGGTAGGGCCAGCAGCGCGGTGCACCGGCCGTACGACAGGTGAATCATCCGCCCTCCAAGGGCTCCCCAATGCCCGGGCGGCACCCACACTTGTCCGCCGGCGGAGTTGTCAAAGGCACGCGGCACGAAGGCAAACGGCGGATCGTATGTCTTCGGTTCCTTTGCGCGATGATGCATCGGCATGAAGCCGTAAAAGCCGCCCTGGTGCATCACGTCCACCCGCGTCTCCGGCACCCAGCCGCCCTGCTGATCGCCCACGGAGATCACGTCACCGGGTCCGATGCCCAAGCCATTCGGGTTGCGGAAGCCGGTCGCGAATACGTCCAGCTTCCCGCCGTCGGCGCTGATGCGGATCAGCGAGCCGCCGTGCGGTGTGTTCTCGGAGCACTTGGTGAAATAAAAGTTGCCCCTCGAGTCGGTCTCGAGACTCGTCGCGTATGCGTGCCCGCCGCCGGCCGAGAGCAGATCGTTGTTGAAGCATTCGTAAAAATCCGCTTCGCCGTCGCCGTTGAGGTCGTGCAAACGTGTGATCTGGTCGCGTCCGATGACGTAGGCATTGCCATCGACCACCTTCAGGCCAAGCGGCTGAAACAGGCCGGTCGCGAAGCGGCGCCACGTCACTTTTTTAAGCGACGAGTCGATGTCGGTGAGCCGCCATACGTCGCCGTGCACGGTGCAGACCAACGCGGAGCCGTCCGGCAAGAAATCGTGGCCGGCCGTGAACAGTAGCGCGTTCCACGGGTTGTCGAACGGTAACCGGATCGTGTCGATGGCAAACGCGCCGCGCTGTTTGCCAACGACCCCCTGTGTGGCCAGCGGCGGCCACAAGCCGGGGCCACCATTGGCCAAGCGCGACGGTGGCTCGATGACGGCGTTCGCCTTGGCCAGCGTAACGATGGACTCCACTTGGCCAAGCGGTGCCTGCACGATGAACACCTTGGCCAGGCGCTTGGCTTCGCCCGGTTGCACCGTCAGCAAAATACGGTCGTTTTTCACTGCCAAGCCGGTGCCTTGGCCAAAAGCGGCGACCCAAAGCGTTTCGTCGCCGGCGGGAAGTTGGGCCACTGCCAAGCCTCCGATCTTTTGAAGCACAGCAGTCTCCCCTCGCTTGGTGGCGATCAGGCTGGTCAGTGGCTTGGCTACTTCGCCAAATTCAAATGTGCGAGTGAGGAACAGGCGGCCATCGGTGTCGCCGGCCCATGGCGACTCGAGCACCGCCGTCTCTTCTACGGTGTAGCTCAACGCCACGCGGTTGCCGTGCCGGTACAGGCCGCGGTATTTGGCCCGGTTGCGGGGGAGCGGCCCGAGTTTGCGTGGTCGTGGGTCGTCCAGTTTTCCGTCATGTGCCCAGCCTGGTGTGATGCCGTTGGCAAACAGCGTACGGCCCTTTGGTTTTGGTCCGCCGATCAAGCCGTACCGTCTCGGGTCAAACTCGAGAAAGCCGTCCGACCACGCCGCGCTGTAGCCGAGTAGCTCGGTGTTGAAACAAACCGTGGCCTGCGACTCGTCACCAACCTTGATGGCAATGCCCTTGAGTGTGCGGCCGTGCGGCGTGTGGATGGAAGCGCTCATGAATGGCCCGACATCGACTCGGTTCCAGCGTCCGTCCGTCCAGTCCCCCTCGACCTGTTCGGCCACGGCCTTCATCGCGGTCGTCGCCGGAGTGGTTTCCTCCGCTTGGCCAAGCGCGCTGAGCGAGCAGCCAAGCGACAGCAGAGCGGCAAAAAATTTGCATTGGGGTAAGGTCGTGAATTTCACGGGCAAATGCTCCTCAATCGCAGCGGCATGTCAAGCGAGAGGAAAGCCGGGCTTGAATCAGGCCGAACAACAGTCTGGTTTTTAGCCAGGAAATATACCGCAGTGTACGAACCGGTCGACGAGGGTGGCTACGTCGCTTGGATGGAGGAGATGCCCGGAGTCCAAACCCAAGGTTAAACATATAGGCCGAAGCCAAGTAGAATCTGCTCGATGCGTTCAACCTCTCCCTCGAGTATCTTCGCGACAAGGCGATCGGTTCAGGATTTAAGTCTGACAGGCTGACCCGGAGGGGTGGCAGACTCAATCCAAAAACAGTTATTTCTCGCACTTGTTAAGAGTATATTTTTTCCTGCGACTGCCTACCGGTGGTGTCGCTCCGTTCAACCACCGGCTAATGGCTGTTACGCTTTCCTCGTGGAATTGGGAATCAACTATATTACCCAAGGCTTGCACGCTGGGGGCAACTCGCACAGTCTCCCGACCCGTGAAGGAGTACCTGATCGAAGCTTTACCGAGGCAGGCTGCTGATTGGCTGCCGAAGGTTGGCTCCGCGCTGCTTATACTGTTTGTCTTTTGGGTTCTGGCGGTCGTGGCGCGCATGGTGGTTCGCAAGGGAGGCGTGGCTGCTGGAATTGACTCGAGTGTGATCAATCTGCTCGCGCGCTCGGCGCATGTTGTGCTGCTGGTGATCGGTTTAGTCACGACGCTTGGCACGCTGGGCATCGATGTTTCCGCGATCGTGGCTAGCCTCGGGTTGACCGGTTTCGCGGTGGGGTTTGCGCTGAAGGACTCGATCAGTAACCTATTGTCCGGGGTACTGATCCTGATCCATCGGCCGTTCAACGTGGGAGACACGATCAAGGTCAAGACGTTCGGGGGGCTGGTGAGTGCCATCGACCTGCGATATACACGGCTGGAGCGGGGCGGGGAGAAAATCCTCGTGCCCAACTCGCTGCTGTTCACCAACCCGATCAGCATTCAGTCCGGGTCGGGGAATGAAAATTGAACGATCACCCTATTGCGAGTGTCCCAATTGCGTTTGTATCGTCCTCCACAATCCGTTTTTCATTGAAAACAAACCTCAAAACTGCCGCCGATCTGTCAGCCGTCCTACTGGCCGGCTTGGTTTGTGCCCCGTCGGTTTTTGGGGATAAAGCGAAGTTTTATTCGTCGAAGAGCAGTCCCTCGCTCAAGAGCCGAGCCATGGATGTCCAGTCCGGTGTGGGGCGGAGCAGCCTCAACAAGGCCAAGTCGATGAGCGGGGTTGGAATGGCGCTTTACCCGAGCGGCAGTGCGTCTATGGATCGGGCGACCACCAAAAAATTACTCGATCTTTTCGACCAAAAGAAAAACTGGATGTTTAAGGACTTGGATGAGCATGGCAGAACAGGTGACACAGGTGAGGATGGGCCCCGGGAAAATGACCTGCTCGGCGATGAGAGGGGCAACCGTCAAAATTCATATTTCAAGTCGCGCGGAGTGGTGCAGGATTTCCTTCGATCAGACGAGAAGGAGAAGCGGCCCCGAAACAAATTGCGTCGTCGCGGCGAACCGGTGCGATCGCAGACCGAGGAGGAGGATGAGCTGTCGGAAAAAGGGTTCGAGATGAGCCCGGACAGGCTTAAGAAGGGTGGCAGGAAAAAGGAGGAGTTACTGTTCCGTGCCAATTCGCCGTTTGCCGCCAAGACGGCGCTTGCTGATTTTTCACCTTTTTCGCGGGAGAGCAACAAGACTACGGCTCGATACAGGAGTCCGGGCAATCGTCCGGGCCTGAATGACGGACGCTCGAAGGTAGGCAAGACGCTTGGCCAAGCAGGGTCGGCAAGCCGTGGCGGTTTTTTTCAACAACAGCAAAAAAGTGGGGGGAATTTTTTCAGCAACAAAAACTTTTTTACAACCAAGCCGGGTGCCTCGAGCAATGGTGCGCTTGGCCTCGACCCGATGAGCTTTGGCCGTGGCTTAGCCCCGAAGCCGTCCACGCCGGTGACGGGGGTTGGTGTTGGCGAGATGTCGGCCGGCTTCAAGCTTCCGCGGGGCTTGGCTTCTCCGGCAGCGGCGAACAGTCGTTTCTCCTCATACAGTGTCGCGCCCCCGGCGACCGTGCGCCGGGAGTTGCCGTTGCTTTTCCAGTCCAGAGATCGGGGGCAGCCGAGCATTCGCAGCGGGCTGCTGAACCAGCAGTCTGGCGCCAATGCGAAGAAGTTAGGTCGGGGTTTCTGAGCGCCCGCTTGACCAATCCCTGCGAACTGTGGCCCACTCACCGGCCTTGAAGGCCCACGCTGCCAAGCCCCAATTCCCCAGAGGTACCCAAAGCCTGTTCTGGTTTTTCTTCCTCAATTTTCTGTCGTGCCAGATCATCATGGACAGCCCGATCTTCCTGTACGCGGTGAGTCTCGGGGCCAGCGCCATCGTGATTGGCCTCATCGCCGGGATGACGCCGCTGATGGTCGTTTTTCAGATTCCTGTCGCCGCGCACGTGGGGCGCTGGGGCTACAAGCTGTTCATCACCACCGGCTGGTCGTTGCGGTTGGTTTTCGTGTTCGGGCTGGTTTTCGTGCCGTTGATGGATGGCGTGATCAACCAGCAAAGCCAGCTCGCGCTGGTACTCGTGCTGTTGTTCGCCTTCAACGTGGTTCGCGGCATCGCCAGTTGCGCTTGGTATCCGTGGATTCGCGGGCTGATCCCGGAGGACATCCGAGGCCGCTATCTCACGTTCGAGAGCGCCTTCGTCAATGCCGGCAGCCTCGTGGCTTTCCTGCTGGCCGCGGTGTACCTTGCCCAACCGCCGACGAGCGGGCAGTTCAGTGTCCTGTTCGCGTTCAGCTGCCTCGCGGGGGCGGGGAGCATCTACTTCATTCGGCGGGTGCCGGACGTCGCGCCGCCAAGCGAGGAGGCCGGGAAAAGGCAGGAGGCGCCTTGGGCCGAGATTTTCGCGAACCAGCCGTTTCGCAAACTGCTCTGGGTGGAGTTGTTCATGGCGATCGCGCTGGGTGGTCTGGCCGCGTTTACGGTCAAGTACCTCAAGGCCGAGGCAGGCATGCAGGACAACCACATCATGCTCGCCTCGGCGGCCAAGTTCGTCGGCGCACTCGGGACGCTTTGGTTTCTTAAGTCGCGTCTCGACCGCATGGGCAGCCGGCCGATCATTTTTTTCGGCCTAGCCATTGGCTTGGTTTGCGTGGCGGTGTTTGGGCTGATCGCCGGCGGGGTGGTGCCGATCAATTTTTTTGTCATAACCGGACTATACTTCAGCTTCGGCTTCGTTCTGGCGAGTGTCACCATGTCGATTACGCGGCTGGCCATGGCGACCGTGCCGCGCCTGGGCAGCATCCACTACTTCGCCGTGTTCGCCGTCGTCGGCAACATGGCCATGGGCCTGTCGCCGATGCTTTGGGGGCTGATGATCGACATCCTGTCCGGCCGGGATTGGGTCTGGCTTGGCGTTGAGTGGAACGAATACACCATCTACTTCGCCGGTGTCGCGGCAGTGCTGCTGATTACGGCGCTGGCCACCGTGCGGCTTGAAGAAGCCAAGGCCG
>Ga0302134_10000407_pt1 | contig 18288 bp, 22 predicted proteins | sample CB9_SCM_MG_FD_203123 | JGI IMG/M metagenome (GOLD analysis project Ga0302134, IMG submission 203123) | Marine microbial communities from Western Arctic Ocean, Canada - CB9_SCM | ecosystem: Environmental > Aquatic > Marine > Oceanic | place: Canada: Western Arctic Ocean | collected 2017-09-19
TGGCTCTCGTGCCACCGGAGGAACGTACCGTGATGGCAGGATCGGCTAATTTGGGTCGTGGGTTCGGTCGAATGCCAAGTTCGACCGTGACTGGTTTCCTATGGGCGGGGGCGTACACCGTTGCGCCGTGGTTGATTGGTGGCGGTCTAAAGCTGGCTTACGATTTCGCCATTTACTTTTCGTTCAGGAACGTCGAGTTGCCTGAAGAGAAGGACTAGTTTCGCCCGGCGTACATCATCGCCTTTGAAGGATCGATGATTTCGTACGGAATGCCGGTTGTCTGAACGGTTTTTTCGCCTCGATCAGTGGTGAGAATCGTTCCGTCTGATCCCAATACTCGACCAGCCATCATGATCATTTCGCCGCTCACAAAGCTGTAACTCGCTTTGCCTGATTCGGGGTCGACAATCGTGATGTCGGCGTCGAAACCCTCAGAAAGACGACCTTTTGAAGCAAGGCCGATCATTTTCGCCGGGTTCAAACTGAGCTTCAGAACCATTTCAAGCGGTTCTAGCGCTCCGAACTTCACTAAACGCATCGCCTGTTCGATATTTACGTTGCGAGGTAGTGCTCCGGCATCACTTCCAATGGCATCGACAACGAATTCGTTCTCAGAATTTTTCGCAGTGGTTAGTTGGAAAGCAGATTCAGCACCGTTCACCGGAAAACTCATCGGGACATCGGTATTGCCTGCATCGAAAAGCTCAACACCGCGTTCGCCGGTCACAAGCACAAGCCCTGTTCGAGTTTCTTCAACCGTAGAGGCATACCCGTCTCGAAGTGCCGCCCTAATTCCCTCGTCGGTTGGTGCGTAATCTCTAAGTTTCAGGCAGTTTCCAACTACGTCGGCAAGAACGTTGCCATCTTTATCACATTTTCCTAGGGTGAAATTAGGACGTGCTAGATGAACTTCAGAAACAATCTGACTTCTCAGGTCATCGAGAATTTGTAGCGCTTCTCGTATTTCGTCTTCGACACTGAGAATGGAACCGCGACAGTAGGCGTTGATGTGAGCTATATGCACCCGCCCAGTGCTGCCAATAAGCGCTGGGACTTCTCTTAGACCATCGAGTCGTGATCCTGTTTCGGTAGTGCCGACATGGTAGGCGACATAGGCTCCCAGATCGTTTGCAGTTGATATGAACCGAGAAGTTTCTTCAGGCGTGAACGGGTAGTACCCGCCCCATAGTTTGATTCCTAAAGAACCTGCTTCGAGTGCTGTTCCGACGACTTCAAGAATCATGTCGGGACTAAGCCGCCCCTCAGGGACGGTCTCTCCGGGCTTTAGATAGCCGAGACTGCCAACATTCACTCCAGAACCGCGTGCGTTGATGCCAGCGGTTAGTGCGTCCATGCTTCCGCCGAGGTCGATGACGGTAGTTGCACCGGCTGCAGCCACCATTTGAAGCCCTATGCCTCGGATTCTTCCTAAATCGGCAGCGTTCGCAACGTGAGCATGGGAATCGATCATTCCCGGCATCACCCACTGGCCGCTAACGTCGATCGAATCGTTGGCTTGATCAGGGTTGATATCTGAGTCGATTCGTTCGATCACACCGTTTAAAACGGCGATATCAGCAATATCGTCAAATCCAGTGTCGGCGTCTAGAACACGACCGTTACGAATTAGTAGATCGTAGTGACCCAAATAATTTCCTCGTTCTTTCGAAGCTATTTTGCGATTCATACGGCAGAATTGGACGCAGTTTATTCACTAATTTTCAAATTGGCTCAGGCACACGGCTAATTTGTGGGACATCGAACCCGATTTGAACACGAACACCATTGCGCTAATCAAGCCAATTCACATTTTCGCCGTATTAGCAGGGCTGTTGATTGCAACCTTTGCTGTGATTGCCCCGGCGCTTGCTCAGGATGATGCTGAAGTACCGATTGTTGGTTACAGAATTCTTGACGAATCGGCGGCGGGACCACACACGATTCAGCTTCAGGTGAGTCCGGTAGCCCCTATTCTGGGCATCACCCGATTTGCGATTCGAATTCGCGATACTGAAACCGGCGAAGATGTTAGTGACGCAAAGGTCAGCATCCTGGCTTCACCATCTGAAAAGGGTGAGGCTCAGTACTCTCTCGCACTTAACTCGCCAGCCGACCGTACCTACTATCTTGCACAGCTTGATATGGAAACATCTGGTATTTGGGCAGTTGAGGTCATTGCTGAATCAGATCTCGGTGCTGGTACTACCGTGATGTCGGTTCAAGTTAGCGATCGAGGCCGTAGTGGCACTGGAAATGATTGGGGCCAAGCCCTGTTTGGCTTAGTCACACTCTCGTTTGTTGTTGGTATCGGTTGGGTTTGGTATCAGTCGAAGCAGGCGCTTAAGCGTCGTGATCAACAGCAATAGTCTGATTCGTAATTTTTTGGCTCGTAACGAATTCTGTAGGTTTTGAGTTCAAACACCATCGGTTTTCTTGACCAAGCGCACTCTCAATGCTACGTTTGCGGCATCTTACAGCGGTGTGCGACAACCCATGAGGAACCGGTCTTCCCGGTGCGTCGTCTGCTCACCCATTGAGACGAAATCGCGTTCTGGTACCGATTTTGACTAACGAGGAGCACGCTATGACTGAACCGGTACGATTCGAGGCTGAAGACATCTCTCCAAACGAGAGCGGTCGAGGAATGATTGCTGAAGCAGCACCGTTCGTGGCTTCTGTAGAACGATTAATGATCCGAGTTCGCAGTGCGAAACTCACTGATCAGGCGCAAATGTTAGACAACCTTCAGGCTTGGATTGACCGAGCTATGACAGGTGGAATCGACGTTCTTCGGGACGGCGATCAAATTTTGAGTACTTTGAGCGCCAACGTAGGTGAAATGATTCATTCACGAACGATGCTGCGACGCATCGTTTCGCCAATGGTCGGACTCTCTGTGCTTGCAGGCGCACTTGCCGCTGTAACGGTAACCGTTGCAGGGGTTGAAGCACTATTTCTTTCAACACCGCTCGAAATTGTATTTGCAGCAGTGATATTCGGAATCGCAGGTAGTGCATTTACGGTTCTTCTACGAACTGTGACGATGCAGCTTGAGTACACCGAAAAAGTGGCACTGTTTATGGTTGGGCTTGCTCGACCGTTGGTCGGTGGAGTTCTAGCGCTGGCGGTGTTCGCACTGTTCGGTTCAGGAATTATCTCGCTGCCTCTGGTTTCCGATCAGGAAAGCACTACTCGAATTTCCTTCTTGGCCGGTTATGGCGGAAACGGAATATTCGCTGGTCAGCTGGCACTGTTTGCCTTCGCATTTGGAGCTGGAATCTTCGAGGGTTACCTCACTCCACGGTTCTCACGTGGAATGGCTCGAGTTGCCGACAAGGTCAGCTCTGTAAGTTCGTAGTCCTCACCAGTTCGATATAACGATCACCAACAACAAAAGCCCGCTCACGATTTCGTGAACGGGCTTTTGTTGTTGGTGATCGGAGTTAGTTACCGAGTATTGCGGGTGGTTTGGCCAGCGCTCGGGTCGTTTGCTTCATCGAGAGTCATCGAACCCATCCACACGATCACGGCGACGATTAGTGCTAACAACACGAAGAGTGTGATCAGCATCGACTTGAGCGGCGAGCGACGTCTCATTCGAGGTTTTTTACCTAAGATTCGTGCTTCCATAGCCGCACTTTCCATGCGGGAACCTAAGCGAGGGTCGTTCATGTTCATCTGGAAACTCCGAATCCGTTCTGGCGCAGTTATACGCAGGTTGAAAATTAGCTGAAGAGAACTACTAATAGCACCAGTATTACGATCGGTGAAGCCATTAGTAATCCGATGAGAGTCAGCCGTAGAGCCGCTTTGGTAAGTCTTGCCCAGACGTTCGAAGATTGGGTGCCGTTTTTGTCGCCTTTGATTGCGTCGAAGACAAACACGAACATAGAGGCATTGTGAGTTCCGGGGTCGTGATTGTTCATACAGGCTCTCCCCAGCCGTAAACCCACCAGAAGAAAACGACCAAGATAGTCAGTAGGACGAATAGTCTAACTTTGGCACTAGACCGTCTGCGGCCGCGGTAGTGTCGCTGGCGTTTTGAATTGGCCTGGACTTCCATGCCTTTGGCTAGGATCTTGCCGCCGATATTGTGATTATTGTGGTGTTGCACGATTCGGTTCCTAGCTGTTGGCCCACCATACAATTGCAATTATTGGAGATAACGTGATCAGTATCCCTAGTAATTTGGCCTTCACAGAGGCTCGCTTGCCACGACTGTGGCGATTGCGCTGGCTATGAGAATTTATCTCCATCCCCTTCGCCTGAATTCTCGAACCAAGATTATGTTGATTGTCCTGATTCATTGAGTACCTCCCGATCGATTGGGGTGACTCAGCGTGGAGCCACTATTCCAATGCCGTAGGCACATCTTATACCATCTGTGATTCCTGATTCATTGCAGGCAGAACGCGGGACTTGGTGAGTTCTGGTTCACTGACGTTACTCGAGCGAGGAAGCCCAAATTACCCCGGCTATAACGGCGATAACGGGCACGGCAAATACGAGAATTTTTAGCCAACTTGCTGATTTAACTTGATTCTTGTGCGCCGCACGAGTCGCAGGCGCGTTTCGTTCAGGACTCGCAGTATTAGCGTCATCCAACTTGGGGTTGTACACGATTTAACTCCTAACCCTTTGCCCACCAGATGATGGCGGCAAAAATGAACACGTAAAACACTGCCCGGGTAATCAACTGGCGAACTGTGACCGTTCGGCGACCATCGGGATCACGATCATCATTGCCTTTATTCCAGGGATTCACTTTTGACACTCCTAAAAAGAGTTAAGTAACGGCGAACAGCTGCTTAAACTTTACCTTTGAAACCAGCGAGTTGATCAGAAAATGTGAATACCGCTGGTAGTCCGCCGGTGTGAAGGAATATGACTGTTTCGTCGTCACTGAATCCACCTTCTTCGACCTGATCTATCAAAGCCGCCATCGCAGTTCCGGTGTAGTTGGGGTCGCAGATGATCGCATCAGTTTGGGCAGCAATGTGAATCGCCTCGTTGACCTGTGCGCTCATCACGCCGTAGCCCTCACCAACGTACTGATCGAGTACTCGCATGTCGCTCTGCTCGAACGTAACCGGCAGGTCAAGAAGTTCCTGAATATCTTTGTTGTGATCGAAAATGTACCCGCTTAGTGGAACATCGTAGTTCACCGTGACTCCAGTGAACTTCCAGTCGAGTCCCATCGACTTCGCTGCGACGATCAGGCCGCACAAAGAACGACCCGCAACGCCGATGATGTGGACGTTATTGAGATCGTTTTCCTTGATTTGTTCGAGGATTTCGATACCAGCCTGAACGAATCCGACCATGCCAACGATTCGAGGAAATAGGTGGTCTTGAATCAGGTAAGGCTTGTGACCTTCGGCTTCAAGCTCTTCTTTGAGCTTGGTTGCGTAGCCTTCGGCATTGCCCGACTGATATTCGTCGAGTAGGTGCAGTTCTGCGCCAAGAATTTTGTCGATCAGTAGGTTGCCTTGAACGTTTCGGTTCGCAGCGTTCTTGAGAATGAGGATGTAGCGCATGCCGATTTTGTTGGCGGCTGCAGCAGTCATTCGGGCGTTGTTCGAGTGGTAGTCCATGATGTTGATCATCACGTCGTAGCCTTCTTCGGCAACATGAGGCATCTCGAACTCGTAGTGTCGAGCTTTATTGCCGCCGTACGCCAAGCCCGTCATGTCTTCACGTTTGATCCATATCTGCGGACCTCCGAGTCGCTCGGTGAGCCGGGGCATTTCTTCGAGCGGAGTCGGCAGATGAGCGATGTTCATCCGCGGCAGCTTGTCGATCTTGGCTTGAAGTTCGTCGGGAGTGAGGTGTTGTGTCATGGTGCTGCGGGTGCCAGTGGCACTTTTTATATGTGTAGGCAAATACGGGCTAAGTCGGGAATTGTAATGGTGAGGAGCGACTTGTGTGGTTTGATATGTGCTTCTGGATCAGTTCTCGGATTAGTCGACGAACTTATCGGCGTGGGCGAAGAGTTGGGGGAGGCCGCCTGAATGGATGAAGCAGATCGTTTCTTCGGGGTCGATTCTGCCAGCTCGGAATTCTCCGATTAGACCCGACATTGCTTTACCGGTGTAGTTGGGATCGAGAATGAGCCCTTCTACCTTGCCGACCATCTGAATCGCTTCGATTACTCGATCATCCGGCTCGCCATAAGCAGGACCTCGATAATCATCAAGAACAGTTAAATCGTCTGCATCTAGCGAAACTTCAAGTTCAAACATCTCGGTAACCTGTGAAGAACGATCGACAGTTATGTTTTGGAAATCTTCGATGCTGCCGGGTGAGTACTGACAAGCAGTTGCACGCCAATCGAGTCCACGATTTTTGGCGTACAGGCGTAATCCGGCAATCGAACGGCCCGTAAGCCCCCAGAACCTAACTGGCCCTGTGACCTCGGCGTCTTCGAGCTGTTGCTCAAGTTCAAGACCCGTTTCGAGGAAACCGATCATGCCCATGATGTCGGAGAACGGATCGTCGGGAAGAATGTAGGGCTTGCGACCAGCTTTGGTTTCTTCGGCAAAAAGCTTGTCCGCCATCTGGCGACCGTAATCAGCCGGTGTCCGGTGAATATTGGCGCCCATAAGCTTACAAAGCAGTAGGTTGCCTATGAGCGGTGCGGTGACCATATCGATTGAAACGATGTGGTATTTCAGACCGGCTTTCGCACAACCAGCGGCAATGAATCGAGCCTGATTCGAGTGGTAGTGGTTGATGTTGATGACGGTATCGAAGCCGCCTTCGAGAATGTGAGCAATCTCAAACTCGAAGTGCCGGCCCTTGTTGCCACCGAACGCCAAACCTGTAACGTCATCGCGCTTCACCAGCATTCGATTTGGCACATCAACGCCTTCGTCGATAAGTGCTTGCTGCAATCGATCAAGCGGCTCTACTGGCGTATTCAGAGTCGAAAGCTTGAAGCGAGGAAGTTCTTCGAGTTTTGTACGGATATGTTCTTGCGAAACGGTCAAATTTGGGATTCCTGCGTTGACGATATTTTTGGCGTTAGCTGTTCTGAGTTGGAAGCCAGCCCCAAGGATGAGGTCCGAAATCGAGTGCCTGTGGGATGCCATGTTTGACAGCCATTACCGGCTTGATCGCCTGTGATCCAGCTTTCGTAGCCCCCGAAGATTCTCGGAACGAGAAATCGCCTTCGACGAGATCGACAATCGAGATATCGGCTGTTGTTCCGACGCTAAGCGAGCCAAGATCGTCGTCAATTCCAAGAATTTCGGCTGGCTTTGAAGTCGTCATACGAATCGCATCTTCGAACGAAATGCCAAGCGTCATCACCTTGCCCATGCACTCGGTTAGCGAGAACACCGGTCCAGCGTAGATGCCCATTGCAGTGATGTCGGAACTGATCGTGTCAGGCACGAAGCCGGAATCGATTACCGACTGCGCCGCAGCGAACGTGAAGTTACCTCCACCGACACCTACATCGAAGTAGACGCCGTTGTTGCGAGCTTCCTGCGCCTGTGAAATTAGCGATCCGTCTGCGAGCAAAGCTCCAACGGCGCCGCTCAAAGTATGAGTAACCACATCGCCTTTGCCGAGAATATCGGTGAGAATGCCGGGCGTTAGGTCGGCAGCGATTGGATCTTGCGCAGCAATGTCGCCGACGTGGATCATCACGAATCCGCCAGCCTCGTCGGTAATCGCCTTTGCAGCCTTCGGTATGTCGTTCCCGAGTGCTTGGATTCCGGGAGTGACCATTCGGGCTTTTACGCCCTTGATGATGCTTGGATTCGACTGAATGACTTCAACCGATGCATCGTGATTTATATCGTCGGCAGATTTCAATTCAGGAAGGTTTGCAACGCCCATTTTTCCGATGTTAAGAAGTGCGAGAAGACGGGTTTTGGCGTTTGGAGCGAGGTAGTTCACCAACCCGCCAGAATTCAATGCGCCAATAGATCCAGCGTCGAGAATGGTCGTGATTCCTGCGCTGACACCAGCTGTGTCGGCATCGACCATGAATTCGTCGTTCGCAGGCTTGCGAATGCCGCCAGCGGCGTGGGTGTGAAGGTCGATCAGACCGGGTGTGACGACAAGTCCAGTTGCATCGACGACTCGCTTGCTCGCTGAAGCGTCGATGTTGGCTTCAACAGCAGCGATCTTGCCATTTTTCACGGCGATATCGAGCTTGGCGTCAACGTTGTTGGCAGGATCGAGTACTCGACCACCAGAAATAACGAGATCGTAGGAAGTAGGTTGGGTTGGCATTTTTATGGAAGTTGTCATCCTGAACTTGATTCAGGATCTGTTGGTCGGTTGGTGGTAGCTGGTTCAGCAAGCGATTGTGAGGGAGTACATGGCGGTTGTCACCCTGAACTTGGGAATTGGCTGTCATCGAGAGAAGCTAAACCGGCGGCATGTATTATTGTACTTAGTGTAGCTAGTAGTCATTATTTAGCATGAGCAAGTTTCGATGAAATAGTCAGGTGAATTATGACGAGTAAGAACAGAGTATTTGTGACCAGTGTTCAGAGAAGAACGAAGACTGACCGGACGATCTATCAAGATTACGAAAATTTCGATGATTCATTTTTCATAAAGATAGGCTGAGAGTCAGAACCATTGGGTCTAACACTGAAGTCTATCTTTATGAAAAAGGTAAAAGATCCGTCGGGACCGGGATCAAGATACCGACAGAATCGGTTCAGGCACTGATAGGGGCTTTGATGGCATCAGGATCGGCAGGAACGAGCCTGACTGCAACATTGAAAAATCAAAAGCAATGATCTTGCTCTAAAGCCTTCTTCACATAGTTCTGTTTCAATGCCGAATATATCGGGCACATAACGAGCGTCAAAATCCGCTAATCGATTCCATTCTGTACGTAGTTCATCGAATTCAACTGAATGGATATTGTTCTGTTCTCTCCAAAGCCACTCGTAAAAATTTGCAACGTGATATCTATATTCACCGGCAAACTGACGAATGTGAACTAGCTCTCCATAAGATTCGAGCTTCTGCATTGCCAATTTATCATCGGCGAATCCATCGAATTCTTTGAGGGTTTCGACATCAAGTCCCATTCGTAACTGCGTGTCAAATTTACTGTTAGTTCCTGGAACCTTCGTCATGTTCATCGAATTGTTTTTTGGTGGTAGCCAATAGTGATGGACAAAATTCCTCAAAGTCTGGGCGAACCGGTGGAGACCATTGGTTTTAAATTCGATGTCAGTATGTTTATCCAGAGTTTCTTGGAACGGGTGATTTTTATATAAGTGCTTTCGATGCCGTCGAAAGTGGTCAACCAGCGAAAAGGAAGAAGCGAGAAAGTTCAATAGGAGTCGTGCAATTTCGTCATGTGCGTCGTCCATTGCATCTTTTGCATGGGTTGCCCAAATGGTCGGAATACTCTTTGGGTTTTCGATTGCGGCTGCCAAGCGATCCAAATCTTTGTGGTTGCGATTGAGCATTACCATTCCGCGCTGGATAGATTTGATACTTGTGAAAATTACCCACTCACGACTTTCAAATAATTTTTCTCGTCGCTGCATTTACTCGGGGTGAGTTTGGATTTCAATGCTGCTCATTCCTAATACTCCCTCAGCGACCCATCTGGATTGATCAGCGGTGGTCGGTCGTAGGGTACTGGTGGGTAGTGCTTGAAGGCTTCTTCGTTTAGTTCGACGCCGATGCCGGGTTTGGTTGGCACTTCGAGATAGCCGCCTACTCGTTTGAGCGGCTCTTTTACGAGTTCAGCCTTGATGCCTTTATCGTCGTCGTACGGGTATTCCTGAACTGAGATGTTGTGCACAGCGGCGTCGATCTGCACGCAAGCCGCCGTAAGAACACAGCTTAGTGGGTTATGTGGAACCACTCCAACATAGGCTGCTTCAGCCAACGCAGCGATCTTCTTCACGTTGGTGATGCCACCGGCAAGTGATAGGTCGGGTCGAACAAAAGCTGCGCCCTGGTGCTTCATAAGATCGCGGAATTGGTAGACGGTGTAGAGCCGTTCGCCCATCGCCAGCGGAATTGGCTGCTGCTGAGCAACCCAACCCCACTGATCCATGTTTTCTGGTTCGATAGGATCTTCGTAGAAATACAAGTTGAACGGTTCGAGCGCACGACCTAGTCCGATAGCCTCAGCTGGCGTTAGGCGATTCACAACGTCGATCATGATGTCGCAATCGGGTCCAGCCGCTTCTCGAACAGCAGCGATGCGCTCAACTGCGTTGTTCTGCATGCCGGTGAAGCTCATGTTTTCGAGCCCGAGTCCCTCTTCGAAATCGGAATTGCCGAAATCTCCGAACGGATAGACCCTGAGCGCCGTGAATCCTTCTTCGACCCTTGCTGCGGCTTCCTCAGCTAGTGCTTCGGGAGTGTTGCCGCCGAGATGCGTGTAGAGGCGAACTTTTTCGCGAACCGGTCCGCCCAACAGTTCGTAAACAGGCTTGTTTAGCGCCTTGCCCTTGATGTCCCACAGGGCGATATCGATAGCGCCGATAGCCGCCATCATGTCGGAGCCGCCACGGAACAACTGCCTACGGAACATGTGCTGCCAGTGTCGTTCGATGTGGCCTGGGTCTTTGCCAACCAAATACTCAGCGCAGTACTCAACTGCAGCCCGAGGAACGAACGGGGTGCCGCCGGTTCCGGATGCTGGGTGAAGTTCGCCGACGCCGGTGATTCCTTCGTCGGTTTCAACCTTCACGTAGTTGAAGCGTGAAACGGGAAGGGTTGTTACTGCTGTGACTTTGATTTTTTTAACTCCGGGCTTTTTCGTTAGTCGCGCTCGTTACTTTGTAACTCGGCTCCGCGTTGCAGTCTCCTACCCCTAACCCCTTCCATTCGGAAGGGGGACAGGACAAGTCGATGCAGAAACATTAGGGCGCATTGAACACCCGAGGAGTCGAAACGGCAATAGGTACGCCGAGTCGGACGAGGCTCAGTTCAGCAATTGTTCTAGTTCATCGGCGTATTTTGGGAATTCGGCGACTGTAGGGGCCATTAGATTTGGAATCTCGTCGAACGGAGCCTTGAGTCGGCGATCGACCCATTCTCTGCGTGACTCGTAGTTTGGAATATTCACGAGGAAACTGTTGACGGCATTGAGGAAATTGATGAACGAACATAGGTAGCCCAATCTTACGTCGTTCTGATCGCCCGACCAGCCGGAAGCTGACAGCCCACCTACGTACGACTCAAAGATTGCTCGTTCGTTCTGGATTATGAGATTTGCCTCGTCGATTCCGAGTGTGAGCGACGGTCCGGTCAGCATTCCGGCATCTGCACCGATGGGATCCATCGTCGTGGTGCCCCAATCGATGCCAACAGTCCCCGATTCAACCGGAAATAGATTTCTCGGATGGCTATCTCCGAACGCCAAACTGTGAGGTAGAGATTTGCCGACTTCGATCAACTGGGTAGTGAGTTCGGCAATCCGAGTCGCAGTTTCAACCGGAGTGCTGCTGTATGCAGCTCGTATAGCGGTCGAGTTATGTTCTTCAACTAATCTAACCGCGTCAGATCGGAAATCCAACATGTTTAGTCGGTCTACAAATCGGTTGCTCAATATGTCGAAGGGAACCTCTGTTTTGTTGAGGTAGTGATATCCGTTGAACTGGCCAATATGATTCGCCGCAGTCGTAAATTGCTCGAGATTCCATGGTGGCTGTGGTGATTCCGATAGGTCTTCAAGCCACAGCGTCAGCATTCCGTTGTCGAGCGACTCGGAGTGATAGAACTTGGCTGATCGAAATGGCACAGCGTCAGACGAAAAGATTCCCGATTCGTAAACCTGAAGCTCACTTTCAATAAGGCCTGAACCGACCGTTTCAGAAGGATCGATGAGTTTGAGCACGGCGGACCAGGACTGCTGTTTGCCCGACGAAAGTGCTTCGCCTGTGACGATGAAAAGCCCGATCGTGCGCTTGTCGTTGTGGTCGACAGTTATTTCGTTGAAATTTGGCGTTTCGGCGAGTGATGCAGTTGGGTCTTCCAGCACGCCACGAGCGACTGTGGTGAAGGTTTCGACGCTCGTTTCGCCGAGTATTTTCTCGACTTGTTCTGTCAATCGAGCAAGCCTTTTAGTTCTTCGACGTATTTTCGTTGAATTTTTGTTTTCCGACGAGAGTTGCTGATTGGTCATCAAGAACGCCCCGAGCAATAGTCGTGAACGTCTCGTTACTTGTTGTTACTAGTAGTTTTTCGACTTGTTCTTTCATCTAAAGCGTGTCCTCGACTCGTTGGAGCAGCAGTTTCAGTTCTTCGGCGTATTTTGGGAGTAGTTCAACTACCTGCGCACTCAGTTCAGGGAATTCATCAATAGGCGCGCGGGTCCGTTGTTCAGTAAAAGCGCGTTTTGCGTCATTTCTTTTCCGCTGTTCGAAATTGAGTGGAGCAAATGTTGTACGCAGAACATACTGTGAAAATTGCAGGAAGAAGCCAAGTCGCACATGATCGGGGTTTCCTGTCCACCCGCTCGACTTCAGACCATCGACGTACGATTCGTAAATCTTTTGTTCGTGCTGAGCAATAAGCTGCCGTTCGGCTTTCCCAAACGACAATCGCGACCCGATGAGAACCCCGATATCACATCCGATTGGATCAAAAGCAAGGTTTGCCAATCTATTCCGACGGTTTCGGAGCCAAGTGGAAACAGATTTCTGGAGTGACTGTCTCCAAACGAGAGGCTGTGGGGGTAGAGATTTGGCAACCTCACCTGCTCGCTCGTACGAGGCCGCGTATTCCAAACCCGGCTCAAGCGGAATGTCACCGAACACTCTTCGCAGGATTGGATCGTCCGGAATTTCCATCAGCTTGGAGTAATCAGAATGCCATTCGAACGTTGTCATCCGAAGGTAGTAAGCATCTTGCGTAACTTCGATTGGTAGTTCGGTCTTATTTACAAAGTGATATCCGTTGAACTGGCCCAGATGTTTCGCAGTGCTGATGAAATGATCGAGAGTCCACGGCGGTTGGGGCGCGGCAGAAAGGTCTTCCAGCCAAAGCACGTGTAGTCCATCGCTATTCTTTTCCGCCAGATAGCACTTTGCGGGTCTCAGTTGCACCTCGTCGTCATTGAGCAGTCCCTGCTCGTAAACCTTCACCTCGTTCTCAGGAAATCCCCACGCAGCAACGACATTGTTAGTTGGCACCGATTGGTCGATGATTTTCACCACTGATGACCATTTATGATGACCGCCGTTTCGAGCTGAGACCGCTGTTCCCGAAACCTTCACGATTCCGATGGTCCGATCATCGTTGTGGTTGTTTGTGACCTAGGCGAATATGGGCTCGCCCACGAGCGTCGCCGAATCGTCAGCAATCACCTCACGTGCGACCGTCGTTAGGGTGTCAACGCCTACATCAGCAAGTAGTTTTTCGACTTGTTCGTTTAATGAAATGTCCGTTTTCGTCTCAAGTTCATTGTTTTGAAGCTTTTTAGCACATAAAGCGGCACTCTACTACATCTTTCTGCATATGCCAGTCGTTCGACCCTAACGAGCCGTCCCGGGTATAAACTCGGCTTGCATTTTTCGCAGAAGCAGCCGAGTTCAACAATTCGACTGTGTTTGGATACTCACTCTTCGGTGACTGGTCATAGCTCCAGTCAAAAGGAAAAAACTCATGGCAGGACCCCTGCGCGTCGGATTAGTTGGCGTTGGCCAACGTGGACTTCAGCACGTTCAAGCGCTGGTAGGCATGCAGGCGGACGAGATGGTGCAGATCACCGCTCTCGCCGATCCGTACCCAGAGAACCTTGAAGACAGCAAGATCAACAAATTCGTTGATGGCTACTCGTCAGCTGGAATCAAGATGTTCGATAGTGCCGATGGCATGATCGAATCGGGTCTTGTCGACGCCATTTGGTTCGTCATTCCGCCGAACCAGCACAAGGGCGAAATCGAGCGAGCCGCAGAGCGCGGAATCGCTATTCTCGCTGAAAAGCCTCAGTCGCTTTACTTAGACGACATCATTTCTCAGGACATCGCAATCACCAAGGCTGGCGTGCCAAGCACCGTCGGTTTCCAGATGCGACACGACCGTGGCTACACCGATATACACAACTACCTCAGCGACAAATGGGTTGCTGCCATGACGATGATTGCCGAAGGCGCAGTCGAGGGTCACGGCGTGAAGCACACACGAACTGAAGAACAGGGTGGACCTGCCAACCGAGTTTGGACTGCCAACCGAGCGTGGTCGGGTACATCGGTTGTCGAAGCTGGTATTCACCAGACCGACATCATGCGGTACTGGACCAGTGACGACGTCGACTGGGTTCGAGCAACCTACACCGACCGTCCTGCTGAGCTTCACGAAACCGAGGGCGACAATCCGATTGCCTACACCGTGACTTACGGCATGAAAAAGGGTGGTGTTGCAAACATCATCTTCACCAAGCCTGCCCGCTCGTACTACGGCGGTCGGTTCGACGTGATTATTCACACTCACGGCACGATCAAGCTTGAAGACGATTTTGTCGATTACACGTTCGATGGCGATTGGCCACCGGCTAAGAACCCGACTATCGATCAGGTTCGCAAGGTGATTTCGGCTGGACCGCACACCACAGCTATGGGCAAAGAAAGCACACGAGCTATCGGACAGGCGTTCGCTACTTCGATTTCCGAGAGCAAGCCTGAAAATCGCTTGAACTCGTTCAATTCTTCGATCAACTCACTAGCTGCTGTATTGGCTGCGAACATCTCGAATGATCTAGGTGGCGAGAAGATCGTTATCGACGAGTTCATCAACGACGACAAGTACGCCAAGTACCGAGTGAACCCAAACAGGTAACTCTTACGAAACACCGACCCTGTGATCAGTTCACGAGTAAATCGTTGATTTGTTCATTTTGTTCATAGGGTTATTTTTTAGATCGACAATCCCGGAGAAAAGTAATTGCCAATCGCAGGTGAGTGGTTCACACCAACCGAGCTAAGTTTCAACTCAATAAAGGCGCGGCCTGAAACGACTTGGGTTCATTTTTCACTCGGTGACGGGAATGGCATCACCGGACAGGGCGAGATTACCGACACGCAGGTTGATCAGTCGATTGCTCCGATCGTTGCTCGATTGGCTAACAACCTTCGTGGCCGTAAACTCAGATCCGATACAGATGTCATTACGGTCAATAATCTGTCCATTGAGCAGCTCGAAACCGATCTTCCGCTGGCTACAGCAGTAAGTGGTCTACGTTGTGCCGTAGCCGATGCGCTTGCACAAGTTCTTCGCTTACCATTGGTCGACTACCTGCGTGAGTTGTATGACCACGAGGGCAAGGCTTATCGCAAGGTTCAGCTGTACTCGAACATAAACCGTGCACTGAAACCGACGTTTGACGGCCCGATGGATCGTTCACCTGACGGCTTTGCCGAAATGGCTGAGCGCGCAATGGAAGCCGGATTTACAACTGCCAAGTGCGCACCGTTCGACGAATGCCGTGCTCCGTTCAGCAAATCAGGACTTCCTAGGGAAGCCGAAATGGGCCTCGACCGTATTCGAGCTGCGAAGCAAGTTATTGGTCCCAATCGAACACTATTAGTTGATTGCCACTCAAGATTTGATCTTGAATCTGCACTGGCGTTGGAGCCAGAACTACGAGAAGCAGGAGTTGGCTGGTTCGAAGAGCCTGTCGACCCGATCACGATGGCTGATGATCTGCGAATCATTCGTGACAAAGCCGAGATGACTATGGCCGGAGCCGAAATGGGCTACGGAGTTGGTCTGTTCAAGAAGCTGATGGAAGAAGACGTTCTCGACGTTGTGATGCCTGATGTGAAGTTCTGCGGCGGGCCAGTTGAAGCGTATTTGATTGGTCGAGAACTGGAACCACGCTGGAAAGGCTCGGTTTCGATGCATTGCCCATCGGGTCCACTCTCGTTGTTGGCATCTGCACATGCAACGGCAGCGTTCGGAGCTACGATCCCGCTAGAGCACGCTGTTTACGAAGCTGACTGGCGTCACGAAGTGCTGGAACCGTTTGAGATCGTCAAAGACGGCTATCTTGAGCTACCTGATGGCCCGGGACTGGGTGCACGAGTAGATCCTGTTGCGATTGCCATGCGCGGCAAGCAGTGGACTGAGTAACCCAGAGGGTCGTTTTCTTTCGTTTCACGTAACGCCGAACGGGAAATCGATTAATTCCAAGAGTAAATCTGACCTGACAGGTTAGAGTGTGGAGCGCTACCGCTACGCTTGCGATAGCGGGAGTAATTTTGCGTGCCAACTGATCTCGTAATATCTGGCCCGAACCTAACCCACCGTTCCGCATTGCTGGAACGGCTGGTCAATTTTGAGATTGAACCGGGCGCTAAGTTCGTGGTTGAAATGCACTTACCTGGCTATTCGCTGGGCGAAGAGTGGGTGTCGTTGCCTAAATCGGCACAAGACTCAGAGAACGGCATTATTGTGATCAGTTCTGTCGACCCGCTGGCAGGTGTTCGACCGAAATTCGCTCTATTGCCACCGTTCCCTATCACTGATGCCAGCGAATCAAACTCGTTCGAGTATCTCCGATCCTTCGATTCAAAGCCCCACACGATTGCGATCATCCTTCTCAGGCTTGGGCATTGGGCAGTTGCGATAGCCGAAGATGGCAAGCTGGTTGTGACCAAGACGGGTAGCCGGTACGTGAAGAACCAGCATCGCAAAGGTGGTCAATCATCGAATCGATTCAGGCGAGGGCGTGAGAAGTGGATTCGAGAGTTATTTGATCAGGCCGGAGAGTTCGCTAGCGCTCGGTTCAGGGATTATCCGGGGCATTTGGAGTTCTTGAAGCTTGGTGGCGACAGAGTCGTTCTCAGTCAGTTTTTGAAGCGGATAAAACTGCCAGATGGGTTGGGAGACCGTGCCCTTCCGAACCGAGTGGCTGTGGACCAGCCGGGACGAAAAGCTCTTGATGACGCCGTTAGGGATTCGTGGTCATATCGAGTTTTCGAGTTCGGTGAGTAGCAAGCTACTCTAAATTAGCTGTTGAATTGTTTATATTCGGAGCAATCGCTAGTTTGGGTTTTTTTTCGTAGACCTGTAGATTGAGTTCATGGGATTTGGCCGATATCTAAAACAGCTGATAACTCCTGAACCCGAGTCAGACCCTGTTGTCGCGCCCGTCTCCAATGATCATTCGGCAGACGCAACTCCTGTGGTTCCAGCTATCTCTGACGAAACTGGAATAGAAGTAATCGATTTGGGCGACTCTGATCAAAACCCTAATGCGGCTGAATAGATATGGCGGATACATCTATTTCAACTGAATCGGTAAAAAAAGCCAGTACGAAATCTTCCAAGCAGGCAACGTGCCCGCAATGTGATGCCGTGTTCAAATCTTCGCAGGGACTAGCAGGTCATCTGAGATTTCGACATGGCAACGCCGAATGGTCGGATGCTGTTGATCGAGCGAAAGCTCAACGCATCGACACGCTTACGTCGTTCGCCGGTATGCCTGCTCTGCCGCAGACTACCCAGCTTCTAATAGCCAAACTTCATCGCAAGTACACAGCTGGCAAGAAAACCGATCCTCCGACTGATTGCGTGTTGTGCGGAGCCATCTGCAAAACTCCGCAGGGGCTCTCGGGTCATATGCGATACCGTCACGGATTTGGCCCACAGAAGCCCGATCCTCGGGCTACAACCGATCTCGTACGCTACGTGCAGTCGAACGAGATGCCAGAAGTGGTGCGAGAAGCGATATGGGAGAAAATTCTCCGCATCGAAGGATTCCGCTGGTAGCGACTACGCAGCGTCGTTGATAATCCGCTCGTCGGCAAGCACTGCCCAAACGACCGATGCCGCGTATATGCCTCGTATATTCGAAGGCCCGCGCTGTGGCCATTGACCAAGCGCCTTTTTGAACTGGCTTCGAGGTATTCGAGCGCCGCTTTCTACGACCGTTAGGTATCCAGAGTCGACTTCGTAAGTGAAATCTTGACCCCGCTTGGTGGATATTGCCTCGCCGGCGCTGTTCTCTATACGTCCCCAGAGAGCGTTAAATGCTGGATTTGAGTTATTGGTCGGATTCTGCGGTTGAGTTGCCCTCCGTGGACGTGGAGTTGACTGTGCTGGGGCGAATTGGATGGGTGTAGGCGGAACATTTGCCTTGCGAATCGCCTCGTTCGGCTCAATCGTCTCATTCGGCGGCTCTAACTCAGAATCTTCCTCTAGAGAGTTCTGAATGAACCTATCGATGCTCATTCCGCGTTTGTGCGCCGCTTTCACGAGAGAACGGTAAGACTTCTGGGATACATCGATGATTGGCATAGAGGTTTTTCCATTCACTCCCTTTGAATCTGTAGATCTGTTGGCGAT
>Ga0302134_10000408_pt1 | contig 18256 bp, 13 predicted proteins | sample CB9_SCM_MG_FD_203123 | JGI IMG/M metagenome (GOLD analysis project Ga0302134, IMG submission 203123) | Marine microbial communities from Western Arctic Ocean, Canada - CB9_SCM | ecosystem: Environmental > Aquatic > Marine > Oceanic | place: Canada: Western Arctic Ocean | collected 2017-09-19
TGGTGCGTGTGAACCTGCTTGTCCGGTATCTGCTATTTATGCAGAAGAAGATGTTCCAGAAGAAGAGGCTGCATATACAGAGATCAATGCTTTGTGGTTCACCGATAAAGATGCTGCTCGATCAAAAGTACCTGCCTAGATTAATTTTGTCGCTTCCAGCTTGCTGACCGCAGCGTGTTTAAGGCCTTTAGGCCTGAGTTGAGATGATAATTCGGCCATATATTGATAAATATTCGCTGATAATGGACTTCTATTTCTCTTGATATGCTAGAAAGCCGTAGGCTATTCTCGATGAGAGTTGATTAAAATTTAGTAACCAATTATCTAAACACACCGTACGGGCTATATTACGAGCCTTTTCTCCGTATTTCGTTGATGAACCTGTAATGTGAGGTAGATAGATCTGCAAAGGGCTCTTAGTCTGGTTGCTAGTTTGTTGGCCCTTTATCATCGTTACGTGCCACGTGGCAGCGAGTTAGTTATTGAACATGTGGTTCGGTTTATTGGTTCAGCAGCACTAGTTCCTCAGACGATGATTACTTAAGTTAATGTTTTCTTCCAAAATTTCCAACGAGGCTCTGTTTTTTGTGGATTCTGTTGAGCTTGTTCGATTGCCTGATAGGCGTCGTTAATGTTAATAGAAAGGCGCTGTTTTAATTTTACTGGTGATTCAATTAAATCCATCGCGAAACTTGGGTTTGTTTTCGTCTCTGGGAATAATGCTTGTACCGTTTGACTGAATTCAGGGACCATCGAGCGACCATCACCTATAGCAAACTGCTTGAGCTCGTTGATGACACCATTCAGGGCGGCACCAAGCTTTATAATATCAGCGTTTGATAAGGGAATTGTTGATGTGGCTTTATGAATATCGTTTTTTAGTAAATCTCGTATTTCTTTCATTCGGGCGATTTCTTCAGCGGAATTTCCAGGTAAACCAAGGCTATAAATAGTGGCGAGATGCGCAAATTTTATGTCTTCTGTCTTAAATGAGAGTTGATTCATGACAGTCAGTATAGCCTGAACTCGAATTGTTTAAATTAGGCTACTAGGAACGTCGTAATAGGTAGAGTTGACAAACGTTTTGTTATCACCCATACTTCGGCCTATCAACAACAGTCATCTAAAATATGGTGACTTGTGAAGGAGGTTTTCGATGTCCGGAAATTATTGGTCAAGACGCCCGATATCTCGACGAGCAGTTGTGCGCGGAAGTGCACTAGGCATGATGGGATTAGGTGGAGCCGCACTTATTGGTTGCGGTGGAGGAGATGAAGCTGAAGTCGCGGCAACATCTTCCGGAAGTAGCGCTGCGACTGCCGCAGCAACACAAGCACTTGTAGCACAACAAGCTGCTGCTACTGAGACAGGTATTTTGACAACGAGAGTCGATACTTCAGCTCAAGCAACACGTGGAGGAATCTTTAAAGGGATTACTCAAGCGGAGCCAGAGCAGGTTGACCCACTACAGGCCACTTCTTATAAAGCAGCCTATTATTCTCGCTATGCTTACCAAACCCTTCTAGAGTTCGAGCCAGGTTTGAACGATCAAACTGCAAAAGGTAACGTACAGGGTGGACTCGCCGAGTCTTGGGAATTTGCAGATAACACTACCCTGATTTTGAACCTTCGGAAAGATGCAAAGTGGGATCCACGTCCACCCACAAACAGCCGACCATTTGTTGCTGAGGACGTAGTTCAATCGTGGAAGAAATTCGAGTCTACTTCAAACTCAGCTGCTGATCTTGCAAATTCCAGAAGTGATGACGCTCCAATTATTGATATGGTGGCAGTCGATGATCACACGGTTAAAATCAGTATGGCTTTCAGCTTTGGAGACATTCTTGCGGCGATGGCCTATTCCCGTTGGTTTATGATTCAGCCTCAGGAAGCTATAGCTGAGAAATACAATCCTCGAGATGAAATTCGTGGTACAGGACCATGGATGCTTGACAGCTGGGATCGGTCAGTCGCTATGCGTTGGCGAGCAAACCCAAACGCATGGGGTTCGAATAAGCCATTTATGGATGGCTTTGATAATCCAGTTATTGATGAGTACGCACAGAGGCAGGCGCAGTTCAAGGCCGGCCAGCTGTGGTGGAGCCAGACTCGTCAGGAAGACATAATTTCGACTAAGGAAGAGATTCCTGAGCTTGACGTTTGGCAGAATCCAGTTGAAAAAGGTAACTGGGGAATCGCGTTTGGTCTCAAACCAGGTTCTATATGGCGAGACCAGAGGGCGAGGCAAGCACTATCGATGCTTATCGATCGTGAGCTCATTAATGATACGTTCTATGACTTGACAACATTCCGCGATAAGGGATGGCCAACCAAGGCAAGAATTCACGGTATGGGTATATCATCTGGATATAACGACTACTGGGTCGACCCGGCAGCTAAAGAGTTTATGGATTATGGCCAGCAGTACACTGCTGCACAGAGTAAGTTGTATTACCGGAACCCTGAAGAGGCTGCGAAGCTTATGTCAGCAGCAGGGATGGAGCAGGGATACGAATTACCAATGAAGTGGATTTCAACTACTGAGTATGGTTCAACGTTCCCGAGAGTAGGAGAGGCTTACCAAGGTTTCTTTGAACAGGACGGTCACTTTAAGATACAAGCTGAGCATCCAGACTATAAGACTGACTATCTACCACACTATTACTATGGTAGTGGTGACTTTGACGGTATTATTTGGGCTGCTAAGCAGGGTGGTGCGGGTGGTCTCCCATTCGTATCACAGACAATGTTTGCTGACTTGTACTCTCAAGGCACGAGACAGCATGTCGCTTATACACCTGGTGGTAACCAGCACAAGAATGAGTACAAGAATCCTGTTGAGGTTGACGCGATTGAAGGTACTAGTGCCTCAGATGCTGCAATCCTAGCTATTCGTGGTGAAACGGATCAGGAAACTCAGCTTGCGATGATTCGTCAGTGGCAGGTTGATAATGTCGAGCGGATGCCTTGTATTCCATCAGGTTGGCCATATGCGGTTGCACCGTATGCGCTAAGCTGGCCGTTCACTAAGAACTGGGGTAGTCCACGTGACCACCTTGAGTACGAAGAACAACAGCGTTTCTCTAAGGTGTGGATTGATGAGCCACTTCGGAAGCAGCTACTCGGCTAAGTTAAAACTGTGTTTTGTTAACGAAGGACTGATATCAATTGATATCAGTCCTTCCGTTACGTTTTCGGCTTGAAATATTCGTGAGAGATTTTGTCTTAGGAGTTTTTGCCAATGACGGCCTATATTATCCGGCGCGCTATTTTGACCCTCATCTCAATTTGGATGGTGACAGTACTTATTTTCCTATTACTTCATGTAATAGGCCCATTTTTTATATCGGATAGATCACTTGATCCAGCGGACTGGACTGAATCAATATCATATTTTCTAGTACCAGAAGAACAACTTAGTGATCCTGAAATGGTACGTCAAACTTTGGCCCGAGCAGGCCTCGACAAACCAATTTTGGAGCGTTATCTATTTTGGGCGGGAAACTTGCTTCAAGGAGATCTCGGTTCCTCAGTAATTAGCGAGCGACCAGTATGGGATGAACTTAAGTGGAGACTTCCCGTATCAATAGAACTTGGTTTAGTTGCGCTCGTATTGTCCGCGGTTATCGCGGTGCCACTAGGGGCTCTGACGGCTGTTAAACAGGATACTTCGGTGGACTATACGGTGCGTGGTTATGCGATTGCACTCAGCGCGTTCCCGAATTTTTGGATTGCAACGTTACTAGTTGAGTATGCGTCTAAATGGTGGAGATGGGCTCCTGATATTGAATTCCAGCATCTGTGGGTTGATCCAATGCAACATTTCAGCGTGATGTGGCTTCCGGTCGTGCTGATTGCTCTAACTCCTGGAAGTGTCTTTGTTCGATATATGCGTGCCACGATGCTCGAAGTATTGCGACAGGATTATATTAGAACAGCCCGATCAAAGGGAGTTGTGGAACGAATGGTTATTGTCCGACATGCTATGCGGAACGCAATGATTCCAGTTGTGACACTGTTTGGTCTGGTTGTCCCTATTTTGATTGCTGGAAACGTAATTTTTGAAAGATTCTTTACGCTACCAGGTATGGGGAAGTACATAGTTGACGCAGTTGGCGATTTCGACATTCCAGTTATCCAGAGCGTGGTATTAGTATTTGCGTTAATAATTTCAATAACAAATTTTCTTGTGGACCTTTCCTACGCTTGGATCGATCCGCGAATTCGATATGGTTAGGGGAGGGTGAATATGTCAGAACAAGAGACAGCATCATCGACTGAAGAAGAGTTTTTTGAGCTCATCCCTGAAGATGATCGACCGTGGGCCGTGCAAAAACTTACAGGAATGTTAAGATTCGCCAGGCGAAGGCCTCTTGGTTTTTTTGGTGGCGTGATAGTCGTAATTTTCTTAGTCATAGCAACTTTTTCAACGTGGCTGGTTCCTTTCGATCCATATCAGCAATCGTTAGGAGATCGCTTTCTTTCACCCTCTTGGACCCATTTGGTGGGAACCGACTATGTAGGTAGAGATATAGCTTCGAGACTTATTTACGGCGCGCGCCTATCACTTTTTGTGGGTATGGGAACTGTGATATTGAGCGGTGTTGCGGGGACAGTCATGGGTATCATGTGGGCTTATTTGGGTAAGACATTTGATTCTTTCATGAGTATGATGGTGACAGCGGGACTTGCTCTTCCTGACCTTGTTTTACTTATTATTGCAGCGCAGATAGCACGGCAGGCAGGAGTGAGTGAGATAGTTGCGATTGTTGTGACTCTGTCCTTTACAAGAATGTGGGGAGTGACACGTATTTATCGAGCGGCTGCGCTAGAAGTGAGAAGCAGACCATTTGTGGAAGCTGCTGAATCATATGGAGCAAATTCTGCACGGGTCATGGCTAAGCACGTGCTGCCGAACATTCTTCCACTGATTATTGTGAGTAGTACTCTGGCACTGCCGAATGCGATTCTTGCTGAAGCAGGACTCTCATTTCTTGGATTTGGTCCAGCAGGTGAACCATCTTGGGGTCAAATGTTTGCGGGCGAGGCTCGGGAATACTTTAGACGCCAAATTTGGATGCTGTGGGCACCTGGTTTGACGATTGGATTAACTGTGATGGGCTTTAACTTTTGGGGTGACGCGATGAGAGATCTTCTTGACCCACGACTTCGAGGAACGACCTAGCAATAAATTTGTTTATGGTGCGCGACTTGGATTAGTTACCTTTGAAGTCCGGATCTCTTCTTTCGAAGAACGCAGATAGCCCTTCTTGAAAATCATCCATTTTCATCAGGCTCCGTAGATACATCAATAAGTGATCGGCGCTTGATTCAAAGGTGTCATCTTGGCCCAAACGGAGCATTCTGGTAGTTGCTTGAACTGAAGCAGGTGCATGAGCCGCTATTTCTGCGGCCCACTGTTCTGCCGTGTGTAGTAATGCTTCGTCCGGTACCACTTTATTAACAAGTCCATGCTCAAGACATTCTTCCGCGCTGAGTGTTTTTCCTCGTAAGAGTAGTTCTGCGGCTTTACCCTGTCCTACTAGGCGGGGAAGTAGCCACGTAGCTCCGGACTCTGGGAGAAGATTTCGTCGGACTGTAATGAACGCAAATTTCGCGCTTTCACTTGCTATTCGAACGTGGCAGAGCAACGAAAGATCCATTCCATATCCGGCAGCGGCGCCATTCACCGCACATATAACCGGTTTATCCATCCGGTAGAGAGCGAGAGGCGGCGACTGTGTAAGATCAAATAGGTTAAATTGCGATTGATTAGATGAATCGCTTTCACTCTCATCCTTTCGTTCAACTTGCTGAGTTAAATCAAGCCCAGAGCAAAAACCTCGACCAGCGCCAGTCAGAATGACTACCCGGACTTTCGGGTTGCGATTAGCCTGTTGCAGCTGTTCTGAAAGAGCTTTAAGCATCGGATCATTTATTGCGTTAAGCCGATCTGGCCGATTAAGAGTTAAAGTAAGGATGCCTTCTTTAAGCTCTGCGAGCAGCTCTTCGGTCCCAGTGTCTATGGAACTTAACTCAGTCAAATTGCTCTCCTTTTTTCAAGAACTAAGGCGTCATATTCTTCAGTTTTTTGGAGTTGCAGAGTAGTCTTGGTATGGGCCATCTCTCCAAGCTAGAGCTTCTTTCAGTCCACCTTCTTTGAACTTGTCACTCCATCCGTAAGATTGCGTGGTGAAGGTACCAGCAGCATCGAGGTCCGTGCTCGAATGGACGCTTGAATATATTCCCATATTCTCGTGAAATCGATTCATGTGAATCTTTAGCTGTGCTAGGTGATCGGCAGGTAAGTTTGCAACACGTTCAGCTAAGGCTAGAGTTTGCTCCTCGAGCTGATCGAAAGGAACTGCTTTGTTTGCCATACCTAACTCAGCCGCTTCAGTGCCTGAGATATTGTCACCCGTGTAAAAGAGCTCCTTTGCTTTTCTCATTGGAATAAGCAGTGGAAGAATCATTGAGGTTCGCGTCCCGGCAAAACGTAATCCAGGATGTCCAAAGCGTGCATCATCAGCGCAAACAACTAGATCCGCCATCATTGACAATTCACACCCACCAGCAATGGCATAGCCATGTACCTGAGCAATAGTTACTTTTTGTAGGTTCCAAAAATACATGTGGATATTAGTAATTCTTTGCATTCCAGCACGAACACCCTGCCAGAGTCGCCGTCCTTGGTCATCTACGGTTTTAAACTCTCTTGCAACAGCGTCCGCGCCCGTGCCCTTCGCGGGGGTAAGATCGTAGCCAGCAGAAAAAGTCCTACCTGCTCCACGAACAATAATCACTCGAGCCGTATCATCAGGCTCTAAATTTTCTAGAGCATCTCGGAACTCAAATAATAGCTCCTGAGAAAGGGAGTTCATTTTTTCGGGCCTATTTAACGTTATTCGAGCTATTTGATCGTCTTTTCCTACGCGATCGATTAACAAGTTATCGTATTCTGGGTATGCCATATTACTCCTTCTGGTCCAATTGTTTTTTAATAAATAATAATTTAATAGATGCTCGAAAGTATAGCGTGAACTGAGCTTTTTAGTTAATTTATAAAAAAAAACCCTGTTAAATAAGGGTTTTTTTTATTATTCGCTTGCTTCTACAGAAAGCTGTTATTTAGTCAAATAGGAGAACACTCCTAGCGACTTCACCATCCCGCATTGCCCGAAGACGGTCATTCACGTCTGAAAGAGGTGCAGTCTCTGTGATCATTTCGTCTATCTGTAAAAGGCCTCTTTTATAGAAGTCAATGTACACAGGCATGTCAACTTTAAAGTGGTTGGAGCCCATGCTTGAGCCCTGTATTTTCTTTTCTCGCAGGAACTCAGGTCCTGGAATTTCAACCATTTCACCTTGCGGAATCATTCCAACTATCGTTGCGGTGCCTCCTGGTCGGATAGCGGCCCAACATTGCTCTGCGAGAACCTTCAACCCGACGCACTCGAACGCATAGTCAGCGCCACCGCCGGTTAATTCGAGTACTTTTTGGACAGCATCTTCAGTTGACGCATCTACACTATGTGTTGCACCCAGCTCACGAGCTGTGGCCAACTTATGTTCGATTCGATCAACGGCAATAATGGTGCGTGCTCCAGCGATTCGTGCGCCTTGAATAGCCGATAATCCGACTCCACCGGCTCCAAATACCACTACAGTTGACCCAGCCTGTACTTTTGCTGTCTTAAGCACGGCTCCAACACCAGTAGTGACACCGCAACCGATCAGTGCTGCTTGCTGGAACGGCATATCCTTATCAATTTTTACGACTGCATTCTCGTGTAAAAGCATTTTCTCGGCATAAGATCCTAATCCTGCGAATTGGCGAACACCCTTACCTTGCCATAGAACTCCAGGATTGACATCCGGGTCACGAACTGGTTTATTAGCACAAAGGTGAGTTTCTCCAACTAGGCATCGATTGCACTTTCCACAATAGATAGAGAGGCATGCAATTACGTGATCACCGGGAACTACCTCCGTGACGAGCGGCCCGACAGCTTCCACGACCCCCGCAGCCTCATGACCGAGAATTGCGGGACCTGGCATGAAGTAAAAACCATCAACAAAATGCAAATCTGAGTGGCATACGCCTGACGCTGCCGTTCGCACAACTAATTCGTAGCCCTGTGGCTCATCGAGCTCAACATCCTCTATGGTTAACTGTTCATGTGCGCCATGATATATAGCAGCTTTCATCTGGATACCCCCCGTAAATATGAGTTACTCAATTTGTTTTGTATTCTCACAAATAGTGTAACGATTGTTTGATGAAAATAGTGGGAATGTGTGCTTCACGAGACAGTTTTGCCGTGACCATACTTTAAGACCAGCGCCGACGAAAGAAACTTGTAGTAACCTTTGTTTGTGCCAAAATTACAGTCCAAAAGCCTCCCGCTAATTGTCGACCAAGTCGATCTGGCTCGAATAGTTCAAGAGGTTCGAGACAGTGGCATATTTGCCCTAGATTTGGAATTCGTCACGGAGGGTTTTTACTCTCCAAAGCTGGCATTGGTTCAGATTGCATGGGGACAGATGACCGAGCCACAGATTGCACTAATTGACCCACTCCAAGTGGATGTGACCGAATTAGTGGCACTAGTGGCGAATGCAAATATCTGTACAGTAATTCATGCCTCACAGGCCGATTTGCAGATACTCGGAGACCAGTTTGGCGTTCGAGCTAAAAACTTTATTGACACTCAGATTGCTGCTGCCTTTGCCGGCTTTCAAGATCAGGTAGGGTACGGCAATCTGGTCGAACAAATCACTGGAGTTCTTCTGAATAAGGCTTCACAGTTTTCTGATTGGGTGCGGCGACCACTAAGTGAGAAACAGCTTTTATATGCGGCCAACGATGTTGAGTATTTACTCGAGTGTTGGAATCATTTAGAGTCGAAACTTCGTCAAACTGGGAGACTTGAATACGTATTACTTGAATGTGATTCATTCGCTGAATTATGGTCGTCTCGGCCACCTGTTGATTTGTCTTATTTAAAGGTGGATAAAGCGAAATCACTTCGCCCGAATGAGATGGGTGTTCTCAGGAATCTGGCAGCTTGGCGGGAGACTAAAGCACGCGAGAATAATGTGCCACGAATCCGTATACTGAGCGACAGAACTCTCATAGAAATCTCTAGAGAAATGCCTGAGACTATTGAGGAAATGGCGCCAATACGTGGCCTGACATCGGGTCAGATTCGAAATTTTGGCGATACATTGATTGAAGAAATTGCCTTAGGAAGAGCCGACCCAATCAAGCCTGCTGACAAGAGGGGCACAAGAAAAATTAATTCCACGTCATTATCCTCAGTGCTTAATGCGATTATCCAGAAAGAGGCCAAGACCGCTGGGATCGCGTCGAGATTTATTGCGACTAGATCCGAGATTGATGAACTAGTTCATTGGTTTCTTTCCTCAACTGCAGTTTCGGAAGAACCGGACTTGAGAATCTTACAAAGCTGGCGGCGTGAACTAGTAGGAAACTCGGTACTTGAATGGTTAAGTGGTAAAAAGACGATTATCGCAGCTCGTGACAGCGAGGTTGGATTCAGACTTTCATGAGTATCAGCCAGTTACCCATCAAGTCGGTAAAGATATTAGGATGGTCACATGTTCGATATTAAGATTTCTGGCGGCACTATCGTAAATGGCTCGGGACAAGAGAAATTTCTGGGCGACATTGGAATTATTGATGAACGAATAGCTAGTATCGGCGATCTACGTGACACAAGTGCTCATCAAGAAATTGACGCTACAGGACTAAGTGTATTGCCAGGGTTTATTGATACCCACTCACATGCCGATGGTGTGTTATTAAAAGAACCACAAGGAATTCACAGCATCCGACAGGGCGTAACTTCGGAGATTCTTACTCAAGATGGAATGGGTTGGGCACCTCTCGACTCAGCAGACTACAAGAATCACGCAAGATATCTTGCGGGGATACTTGGTGATCCCCCGTTGGATCTAGATATGTCGAGTATTTCAGCCCTACGTGGTCACTACGATGGAAAGACAGGCCCGAACGTCGCTGTACTTGTCCCGCACGGGCCGGTTCGCCTAAACGTCCTTGGTTTTACGGACGCGCCACTGCGAGGCGACGATTTATCGAAAGCTCAAAATATAGTTAGTAAGGGTTTGGATGAGGGAGCGGTGGGTTTATCGACTGGACTTTCGTATTACCCGCAATCGTATAGCGACACCGATGAATTGCTAGGGCTTTGTAAGCCTGTGAAGGCTTCGAATAAAGTCTATGTAACGCACGTACGAAATCATAACAATGAAAGAGCGAGATACGGGTCAGGTATAGAAGAGGCTTTGGCCATCGCACGTATTGCTGAAGTTAAAGTACATATTTCCCATTTCATGACTCGACCAACTTCTGCTGGGCAAGTGAAAGAATTGATGGCACCCATTGATGAAGCGAAGTTAGCTGGGGCGGATGTAACACTTGAGTGCTATCCGTATGCTGCTAACGCAACGATTCCAGGATATTTTTTGCGAGGAGAATTTCATGAGGGCGGTATTGATGCTCTCTTACAAAGACTTCAAAAAAGCGAAAATCGAGAAGATTTAGTTGATTCATTGAGCACGCTCTTTCCAGGCGCCTTGAGTAATGCCGCGTTCACACGAATGGTTTCAGAAAAGAATGATGCCTTAACTGGCTTTGCATTCAGTGATGTGGCGAGTGACCGTAATTTGTCGATTGAAGAAATGATTATAGAAATTATGCTTGAGGAGCAACTGGCATGTGGTTTTCGAGCCATACCACCGGCGTCTGTTTCGGTGACGCGGCAAGTCGAATCAGACGTTATTGAGTTGTTGGCTCGTGACGACTACATGTTGGGTAGCGATGGCATACCTCTTTTGGAAGGGGAAGGATTGCCTCACCCCAGGGCCTACGGTTCGTTTGCACGAGTAATTGGGCCACTTAGGCGACGGCACAAGGTTCCCATAGAAGAGTTAACACATAGGTTGACTGCGCTTCCGGCACAACGTTTTGGTTTGACGGATCGAGGCGTCTTGCAGGAAGGAGCTTTCGCAGATATTGTCGTTTTGGATGATGATAAAGTTCATGACTTGGCCAGCTTCGAAGATCCCTTGATGGGGCCAACTGGAATTGCATATGTGTTAGTCAACGGTAGGCCAGCGGTGAGTCAAGGGATGCTAACTGGGGATCTGGCAGGAAGAGCGATTCCATGATGGTAAACCGCTATGCGATTATCGATACCCGAGGCGAAATTTCCGAAAGATAGGTCCACAATAATGGAATTAACATCGTACCAAACACATAGATGTGGTGAACTCAACGAAACTCACGCAGATGTGGATGTGTTGATTACTGGGTGGGTACACCGGCGTCGCGATCACGGAAACCTTATTTTTATTGATTTGCGAGACTCCTCAGGCCTAGTGCAAATAGTGTTTAATCCCGATGATGATTCAGCACTGCATCAAATTGCGAGCGATTTGCGAGTTGAATATGTTTTGCAGATCGGTGGAACGGTAGTTGAGCGCAAGGCAGGTGCGGTCAATGAAGATATATCGACAGGTAAAATCGAAATCAAAGCGACTAAAATTACCGTTCTTAATGAATCGCTCACTCCGCCATTCCCATTAAATCAAGACAGTAATGTTGATGAGGCCACGAGATTACGATACCGATATCTTGATCTTCGTCGAGAGCGAATGCAAAACAATCTTAAGCTACGTCACCAGATAGTTAAATCAATTCGTTCCTTTATGGATGACCATGACTTCATCGAGGTGGAGACACCAGTGCTGGGGCTAGCAACGCCGGAAGGTGCACGGGATTACTTGGTTCCAAGCCGGGTTCATCCGGGTCATTTTTACGCACTCCCACAAAGCCCTCAACAGTGGAAGCAGTTACTCATGGTGGCGGGATTTGAGCGATATTACCAAATCGCACGATGTTACCGTGATGAAGATCTTCGCGCAGACAGACAACCAGAATTTACTCAGTTGGATTTCGAAATGTCTTTTGTAACTGAGGAAGACGTTATGACGCTTACCGAGTCGCTGTTTTGTCAGCTGGGTGATTTGGCCGCGGGCGAACGCACTATGAATCGCGAATTTCCACGAATCACATATGCTGAATCGATGGAACTTTATGGAACAGATAAGCCTGATTTGCGCTATGAATTACATCTGCAAGATTTAACTAAACATGCGATTTCTAGTGACTTCAAAGTTTTCAGTGAAGCGGCCAACAGTGGACAAAGGCTGCGTGGCTTTGTTGTGCCAGGTGGAGCTGATACTTCACGAAAAGCTCTAGATCGAATGACTGAGATGGCGCGGGAAGCTGGTGCTGGTGGACTTGTTTGGATGAATTTTGATGGGCAAGGTTCTATTGCAGACATAACTTCTGACGAAATTCGGTCCCCCGTATCGAGATTTTTCTCTATCGAAGAATTAATTGCGTTGGCTAGCGATGCAGGTGTAAATAGAGGTGACTTGCTGCTGCTCGCAGTAGGCGAGGATAAGCTGACATCTCGAGTACTGGACGTTTTAAGACGTCATGTTGCAACTGAACGAAACTTGGCGTCTGACAAGGAGTTGTGCTTTGTATTCGTTACAGAATTCCCTATGTTCGAGTGGAACGAAACTGATGAGAGATGGAGTGCAATGCACCATTTATTCACAGCTCCGTTTGAAGATGACATCCCACTTTTGCAATCCGACCCAGGTGCGGTCCGATCACGTGCTTATGATTTGGTGGCGAATGGCTGGGAACTGAGCTCAGGTTCTATTCGAATTCACTCGAGAGATCTGCAGGAGCAAGTGCTTTTGACTTTGGGATTGACGCTGGAGGAGGCTAGAATAAAATTTGGCCATATGTTGGATGCATTTGAATTTGGCACGCCACCACATGGTGGATTTGCTCCCGGGATAGATCGAACGGTGGCTTTATTTGCAGGTGAGAAGGACATACGAGAGGTAATTGCGTTTCCAAAGACAAAATCTGCCTCTGACTTGTTAATGGGGGCACCTTCAAATGTGTCTAGAGAGCAATTAGACGAAGTGCACATAGCTACAAGTCAGCTTGAATAAGATCAGACTGTCGTTTGTGTATTTTATTGAGCTAAAATAGTATTGAAACATAAAATGTATTAGTTTTCCTTTGCGTCACGCTGGAAGGGCCCGATGTCTTCACGTCAAATATCCGGAATTTTGTTAGGTATTGTCGGAATACTTGTGCTAGCTATAGGTGGCTTAAGCGCGATTCTTCTATTTCAAGGAAATGAACAGCAAACTACGACCGCTGCTGTCAACCAAAATGTAAGTTCCATTGAAAAAATCGATCCAGCAGGCCGCGAACTACGCTTACCAGGCGGCGAGCCTGTGACGCTTGACCCGCACCTCACTACGGATGCTGTTTCCGGTGCTTATATAGTGGAGATCTATAGTGGCCTTGTAACTATGAATGCTGAACTAGAGATTGTGCCTGACTTGGCGGAGAGTATCGAAATCAGTTCGGACGGACTGGTATATATTTTTTCTCTGAGAGAAGACGCTAAATTTCATGATGGTCGCGGGGTAACGGCAGAAGATGTCGTTTGGTCAATTCAGCGTGCTGCGTCGCCCGAATTACGATCGACAGTCACACTGGAATACCTTAAGGACATTGTTGGCGTTAGAGAGTATTACTATGGATTAAAGTCAGAATTGGCAGGCGTTGTAGCCCTTGATACTCGTACGATTCAAATCACTATTGATAGTCCGAAACCTTATTTCCTAGCGAAATTGACTTACCCATCGGCATTTATTGTGGATCGATCACAGATTGAATCTAATCGGAATTGGGTTAGGTCTCCGAATGCAACAGGCCCCTATAAACTTGCTGAATGGAATCTTGGCGAATCAATAGTTCTCGAGGCCAGTGAACATCATTATCTTGGGCTGCCATCTGTTCACAGAGCGATTTATACATTAGCTGGGGGCAGTGCACTCACACGATTTGAGAATGATGAGCTCGACGTTGCTTATATCAGCATTAACGATATAGATCGCGCACGAGACCCGTCTTCAAGCTTGTATAAGTATTACCAAGCCACAGCTTCAATGTCATTATCATATATAGCCTTTAATGTGACACAGGCACCATTTGACGATGTCCATGTCCGTCGGGCGATGGCAATGGCAATAGATCGACAAACGATCGCCGAGGTGACTTTTAATGGAATGACTTTACCTGCAACAGGGATCCTTCCCCCGGGAGTGTTTGGCTATACGGAAGTGGACAAAACACTCCCGTATGATCCGGAGGCCGCACGAGCAGAATTTTCAAAGAGTAAATACACCAGTTCAAATATGCCGCCTATTGTATATACGGAGACTGGAGGTGGCGCATCTGCGGGGCTGGATACTCAAGCCTTTATTGAACAGTGGCGCCAAGTATTGGGACTTGAGATAGAAGTCAGGCAGGCGGACTGGGCCAGTTTTTTAGATTTAATAGATTCAAATTCGGCTCAAATGTGGGGTATAGGGTGGTCTATGGACTATCCGGACCCAGAAAATATACTCGATATCAAGCTTCACGGAGAAAGTCGGGAGAATAATACACTGTTTTCTTCTCCGCCAATCAACGAATTGCTTGAGAGCGCTCGAACGAATTTTTCAATATCAAAGAGAATCACTCAGTATCAAGAGGCTGAGTCGTTATTAATTGAGGCCGCTCCTTGGATACCTCTTTGGTTTGGAAGCAACCATGTGGTGGTAAGTGAGAACATTGAGTATTGGTTTGAACCGCCGATGACATTACCAAGGCTTCAGCATATTAAGTTGAGAGACTGAAGTACATTTCATGTAGGGTGCCTGAATGTTGCAGTATACGATTCGACGGATCTCAGTTCTTCCGCTTCTCCTACTGGTTATTACTTTTTCTACTTTTTGTCTAACACGCTGGGGACCAGGAGACCCAATTTCTGTTATAGCTGGACAGGTTCGTGATCCTGAAGTATTGGCACAAATTAGAGAAGCAGAAGGATTGAATGACCCAATATATGTTCAATATATTCGTTGGTTAGGTGATGCAAGTCGGGGCGATTTTGGGGAAAGCTACATAAGGCGAGGTTTTACTACCTGGGAGGTAATTTCACCACGTTTGTGGGTTACCGGACAACTTGGATTAGCTGCACTTCTCATTATTTTTCCGATTGGCATTTTTGCTGGAGGATTAGGGGCTCGTTTTCGTGGTAGTTGGCTAGATCCCACAATCACACTTTCTTTATTATTTGCAGCAGCATTACCGGGAATTTTGGTGGTTGCCGTGTTGCAGTGGTTATTTGCTGTTCAATTATCTCTGTTACCGGTGGGTGGTTGGGGTGGTTGGATTGATATCTATTGGATAGCTGGAATAGTGGCTGTCCCCATTCCAGATCCACACATTTATATCCCACTTATTGCATATACATTGGGTGGCTTTGTTGGCGTGGCTCGTTTGGTGCGCGCTACAGTTCTTGAAGTAAACCGAACTGATTATGTAAGAACTGCTCGAGCGAAAGGACTTAGCGAAGGCGTCGTTCAGCGCCGACACGTACTCAGAAATTCTCTTTTGCCACTGGTGACCGTCGTAGCATTTTCACTCGCCGGAATAATTGAAGGCTCAATTATTGCAGAAACCCTACTCGGGATACCAGGCATAGGTTCGTTTCTCTTTCAGGCAATTGGTAGTAGGGACTACAACGCCATACAGGCATTAACGGTTATATATTCTGCAACTTTCATAATAATGAACCTTGTGGCGGATCTAGCATATAGCCTGGTGGATCCTAGAATCCAAGTTGGTGACACCTAATGAATAGGAGAGATTCTGAAATCGATTCTGGGTTACCGATTAATATAAATAAGAAATCGATGAGCCTAACGGCTGCTGTTTGGGCAAGATTTTGCCAGAAACGGTTAGGCGTACTTTCTTTAATAATCGTTATAAGCTTGTTTGTAATAGGAATCTTAGCTCCGGTTCTTTCACCCTACGATTACCGCCAAACAGATCTTACGTCGGCTTTACTTTCTCCTGGTTCAGAGGGACACCTTTTGGGGACTGACCGTTTGGGACGAGATCTACTTACGCGTACAATTTACTCGATACGTACAACGGTGATAATCACGGCGATTACGGTGCTAACGGGTGGTCTTTTGTTGGGCCCTGTCCTTGGGCTTCTGGCAGGTTTTTTTGGTAGATGGACCGATGTATTGATATCAAGAATAGGAGAGATTCTATCCAGTCTACCGGCATTACTTATGATGATCCTAATTAATGCAACTCTTGATGAACGACTTAGAGACCAAATTAGAAAGTTTGAGGATTGGTCAGGAATCGACGGCCTGATATCCACAGGCGCATACTCATATTTCCTAGTGTTTGGCACCCTTTCGCTATTTTTCTGGGTTGGATCCATGCGAATAGTAAGAGCTCAGGTATTGAGTATTCGGGAGTTGGATTACATAACAGCGGCTGAAGCATTAGGTGCAACACCTGCCAGGATTTTGAGTCGTCATATTTTTCCGAATGTAGCGTTTTTGATTATTCTAGGCGTTTCCTCAGCTCTTGCTGGAATTGCTGGGAGTGAACTTGTTCTGACTTGGGTGGGCGTGGGTGTTCAGCCACCCATGCCTTCGTTTGGTTCGCTATTATTTGAAGGCAGTGGAGCTCGCACAGTCAGAGCATATCCGCATCTACTCTTGGTTCCAGGAACTATTGTGACGCTGCTGCTTTTTTGCTTTGTTTTACTAGGTGACGCAATAAATGACGCTTATCGCGGGGATTGATTCGTTGACCGAATGCTGTGATAGGATCAGTAACCGTCTCGTTAGAGACGGCTTTATTTTGACTGGTGAAAAACTCGAGGAATAGCAATGACAGCAATAACTTCTGAACGCCTTCCGGACTCTTTAATCTCATTAGAAATCGAGGTTGAGCCTGAACGAGTTGAAAAATCAATGGAGAAGGCTGTTCGGAAAATTTCACAGCAGGTAAAAATCAAGGGATTTAGACCAGGTAAGGCCCCTAGAAGAGCTGTAGTGGCTTCCGTTGGGGAGGAACAGGTGTTTGCGACTGCAATAGATGAGCTATTGCCATTAGTTGTTGAAGAAGCAGTCAAAGAAGAAGAGATTGATATTGTTGGTCCTGCTGAAGATGTGGACATAAAATCTCGCGATCCGTTAATTATCGTTGCTAAGATGCCCGTCAGACCGACCGTAGACTTAGGTGAATACAAAACTCTTCGCGCCCCCAAAGAGCAATTAAGTGTTACTGACGAACAGAAAATTGAAGCTATTTTGAATGTTCAGAGGCGTTTTGCAGTTCTTGAACCAGTTGATCGTGCGGTCGCATGGAACGATTACATCAGAGGTGACTTTCGGGTGGAAATTCCTGAGCGTGAGAATGATTCTGGTTCGACGGACGAGGCTGTTGACCAATCAGAGGAGGACACAGAATTCCCTGTCCGAGAGAATGAAGTAGCACTATTGCCAGGCCTTTCTGAACACTTAATTGGCCTGAATGTTAGTGAGGACGATCAAGTAATTGAATACGAACTTAGTGGGGAAGACTTGCCTGAGGCCTTAGCAGGAAGAATTGCAAAATTCACTATCTCTATTAAGGAAGTTAAGGAAGAAACACTACCTGAGCTAGATAACGAGTTTATTGTTTCTCTTGACGAAGAAGGAGTCACTACAGTTTCTGAGTTGGAAGCGAGTCTCACAAAACAGTTACAGGAAAGTATTGATGCAAAAATACAGAATGATTACCGAGAAGAAATCCTTGATCTACTGCTTGCAACCGCCTCGATAGAGTATCCAAATATCCTTGTGGAAAGAGCAATCGATCAGATGATCGATCGTGAATCGAATCATGCATCACATACACGAGAAGGATTGGAACAATGGTTGGAATCAATCGGCCAGAGCGAGGAGGAAGTTCGCTCGGCTCTTCAGGACAATGCGACTATAAGCCTTAGGCGTGAACTTGTTCTTAGTGAGTTGTCGACAGTTGAAAAAATTGAGGTAGATGCTGAGGCAGTAGACGAACAAATTGATGCTGCTATCGAGTCAATCACCAGTGGCCAAGAAGGTCTGGAGGCTCAAGCACGACAGATGATTGATACGCCAGATTACCGACGGACCTTGGCTAGCCAGCAAGTTATTGATAATGCACTCGCAAGACTTGAAGATATTTGTACAGCAGAGTTTGAAGATTTAGTTGATGATAGTGAGTCATCGA
>Ga0302134_10000409_pt1 | contig 18207 bp, 14 predicted proteins | sample CB9_SCM_MG_FD_203123 | JGI IMG/M metagenome (GOLD analysis project Ga0302134, IMG submission 203123) | Marine microbial communities from Western Arctic Ocean, Canada - CB9_SCM | ecosystem: Environmental > Aquatic > Marine > Oceanic | place: Canada: Western Arctic Ocean | collected 2017-09-19
TCCCAGGCTTTCTTGAAGGCCTCTGGTGAGATGACTGACTCGATTGGGAGCGGTTGGTCCTCGCGGAAGGGGCCCCCGGTTAGGCCAAAGTAGGGCGCGCTGGAACTGGCGAGGCTCACGCGCCGAACGCCAGCATCCCGTGATGCGTCCAGCAGCAGCGATAGCTTGTCCATGTTGATACGGAGGTCGCTTCCGGCGTCCGGTTGGGCTTGGCCGTGGATCGCCATGTGAACGATGCCATCAATCTTGTGCTTGTTGGCCAAGGCAAGCAGGACGCCGGGCTCGCCGATGTCGGCCTGCTCCCACGTAAGCCCTTTGCCAACGCGAGCTTCCAGGAAGCTGGGCAAGCGCCATGTCTGGCGGTAGGTTGCGACGACCTCTTCGCCAGCGTCGAGGAACGCTTCGATGGTGTGCAGTCCGATGAATCCCATGCCACCGGTTGTCAGTATGGTCATGATCAGCTCCTAGCTTGATTTCACGACGCCGAGAGTGAGTTGGATACCTTCGATGCCTTGCTCCTCTGAGTAGACGCCTGCCGGGACAGGTTCGAAGCGCACGTTGTCACTGAGCGTTTCCTGGCGGAGGTACGCATCGTGAATCGCGAGGGCGCGGGTGACTGAGTCGGGCGCACCAGAGATGTAAGCGGTGATGCGGTCTTCAATCTCCAAGCCTGCGGCCTTGCGGGCGTTCTGCAGGCGATGGACTATCTCACGGGTCATGCCTTCGGCTTCGAGTTCAGGTGTCAGATCTGTATCCAGGCCAACCATGAGACCGCCTGAGCTGTCGATGGACACGGCGAATCCGTCACGCTCTTCTACGTCCACGAGGATCTCGGTCTCGTCGAGAGTGAACTCACCGAGGGTGACGGTGCCTCCATCACGTAGAGTGGCGGCAACGACTCCCGCGGCGGCGGCCGCAAGGGCTGTGCGGATAGCAGCAATCTGCTTGCCATACTTGGGGCCCAACGCAGGGAGGTTGGGACGCAGCTTGAAGGTGGCCAGGGCGTCATCGGTTGCGACCTCAAGGGCTTTGACATTGAGTTCCTCCAACACTTGGTCGGAGATGACGGACAGGTACTGCGCTTCTTCGGGTCGTGCCCGGACGATGACTCGCGCTAGGGGCTGGCGCACCTTGAGCTTGCCCTTGCTCCGCGCAGCACGTCCGAGGCTGGAGATCCGCATGGCGAGGCGTATTGCCTTGTCGAGATCCTCGTCAATCAGCGAGGGATCGGAGGTCGGGAAATCCGTAAGGTGAACACTGTCCGGCGAGTTCTTGGGAGCCAGGTTGCGGTACATGGCGTCGCCCAGGAACGGGGTCATGGGAGCGATCAGCTTGCTGAGGGTGAACAGGCAGGAGTACAGAGTGACGTACCCCCAGATCTTGTCCGAGTCGCCGGCATCACTATCGTCACCGAGGGGGCGCCAGTAGCGACGACGTCCACGGCGGACGTACCAGTTAGAAAGTTGATCCACGAATTCCTCGACGCGGCGCCCTGCTTCTGTGGGACTGTAGCTGTCCAAGTCTGCGGTGACGTTGGCTACTAGGTCGTTGAGTTCGGAGATGACCCAGCGATCCAATTCATTGGGCGGGGCGCTGGAGAGCCCAGGCCCGCCGATGTCCTTCGTCCAATAGCTGGCGTGGGATTCAGGATCGAAGCCGTCGATATTGGCGTAGGTGACGAAGAAGCTATAGGTATTCCAGAGGGTGAGCATGAAACGACGGAGGCTCTCGCCGACAAGCTCGGCAGAGAATCGGCGAGGTAACGAGGATGGCGCAGACGTGAAGAGGTACCATCGCAGCGCATCGGCTCCTTGCTCGTTCATGACCGACCACGGGTTAACGACGTTGCCCTTGGATTTGGACATCTTCTCGCCCTTGCCGTCTAGGATGAGCCCGAGCACGATGACGTTCTCGTAGGAGGGCTTCTTCGCGATAAGCGTAGATAGGGCGAGCAGGCTGTAGAACCAACCGCGGGTCTGGTCGACCGCCTCAGTGATGTACTGGGCGGGGAACAGGTCGCTAGTAATGAGTTCATCAGGGCTATTGATAGTCACTGGCTTGCCGCCGTTGCCGTTGATGGTGAACGGGTAGGACCATTGTGCGAAGGGCATGGAGCCGGAGTCGTACCAGGCGTCGGCCACTTCGGGGACACGATGCATGATGCCACCGCAGTCGGCACACGTCATTTCAATCTGGTCGACGAACGGTCGATGGAGGTCGAGACCAGCGACGAGGTGCTTGGTCGCAGGCGTGGCAAGCTCACCCAGTTCGGCGCTACCACCAACACAGCGAGTGGCTTCGCAGTCGTCACAGCGCCATATGGGAATCGGTGTGCCCCAGTAGCGCTCGCGGGAGACGGCCCAATCCACGTTGTTGCGGAGCCACTCTCCGAAGCGGCCTTCTTTGATGTGCTCCGGGTACCAGTTGATCCCACGGTTGCCCGCGACCATCTGGTCTTTGACAGCAGTGGTTTGGATGTACCAGGAAGCCTTCGCGTAATAGAGCAGAGGGGTGCCGCATCGCCAGCAGAAGGGATATGTGTGCTTGATGATGCCGTCCTTGAACAGGAGGCCACGTTCTTTGAGATCAGCGGTGATGTCCTTGTCGGCATCCTTGATGAATTTGCCCGAACCAGGGAAGCCACCCTGTAGGATGCCACGCAAATCCACTGTATGGACCGTGGGGAAGTCATGCTCTTTTCCGAGGTCAGCGTCCTCTGCGCCGTAGGCTGGGGCTGTGTGAACGATACCAGTACCGTCTTCAGTCGTGACGTAGCTAGCAACCAGCACGCGATGCGCATGGTCGGCGAGATCAGTTCCTCGATAGGGGGGTTCATAGCCGATGTTCAAGAGTTCGACGCCGCCGAAGGTGTCGAGCACCTCCCAGCCCTCCCCAAGTACGCGGTCAGCAAGCACCTCAGCAAGCACGAGGCGCTCACCTGAGTCACCTTCTTGCATGAGCGAGTAGCGCACGGAGGGGCTCACGGCGAGGGCCATATTGGCGGTGAGTGTCCAAGGAGTGGTGGTCCACGCCATAAATGCCGGGCGCGTGCCGACCCATGCTCCATTCACGAAGCCCAGTCGTTCCAGGACAAAGGTGGATGCTCCCCGTTCCGTGGTGGGGCGTTCACTGATGGGGAACCGCACGAAGACGGACGGGTCAGGGGAGTCATCCTTATAGCCGAGGGCCACTTCGTGGGAGCTGAGGCTGGTGACACACCGTGGGCAATGGGGCGTTACTTTGTAGCCTTCATAAACATGGTTATCGTCCCAAAGGCGTTTGAACACCCACCAGGCGGTTTCAACGTAGCTCTTGTGGTAGGTGACGTAGGCGTTATCCATATCGAGCCAGACGCCCGCGCGCTCGGTCATGGATTGCCATTCTTGAACGTACCGGAAGACGCTTTCGCGACAACGGCGGTTGAACTCCTCAATTCCGAAAACCTCAATCTCGTGCTTGGACTTGAGGCCGAGTTCTTTTTCGATTTCAAGCTCCACAGGCAGGCCGTGCGTGTCCCATCCACCTCGGCGCAGCGGGCGAAAACCTCGCATGGTCTTGTAGCGGAGGAGTACATCTTTGAACGAGCGCGACAGAACGTGGTGAATACCCGGGCTACCGTTGGCAGTTGGGGGCCCTTCGTAGAAGACGAAGAGCGGCGCATCTGCGCGTAACTCATCGACCTTGTGGAAGGTGTCCTCCGTGCGCCATTGCTCGAGCACATGCTCTTCAAGCGAAGGGAAATTAACCCTACTTGAGACGGGTTCGAATTGCTGCTGTTGGCCCTGCTGTTCCGACATCTTTACCTCAGTTCATATCCTTTGCCGTACTCGACCGGGCCAGGAATAAAAAAACCCCGCCCACTTGCATTAGCGGACGGGTAAAAAAACACGCGGTACCACCATTTCCTGTCAGCCAGGACTCTCAAGGCCAGGATAACGGCCGGTGGCCCGGTCAGAGTTGCTTGCTCGCAACGCCCCGTAGAGGTAGGTCAAAAGGGTTCGGCTGACAGCTCAGGAGGAATCTTAAACAGGGCCTGCGTACCGGCTTCCACCGTGCCCGGCTCGCTGTTCGCAGCGTCGCTATCTACTCATCTCCATCTTTGCATTGAAGATGATAGTAGCGGAGGGCGCCAGGCGGGGCAAGCACTCTGGTCTGCCCCTAGCGGCGGCGATTTCGTCGAGGCTGCGAACGCCCCGGGGAAGACTCCGGGGGTAGGTCGATGATGGTGGCTTCAAAGCCTTTATCGTTGCCCGTCTCCACGCTTGATTCGGGAACTACCGTTCCCCAGTTAGGTTCTTGGAACCACGATTTTCTGATGCGGATAAAAACGAAAGCAACGGCAAGCTGGAGGGCGCTAGCCGCCATCCAGACGCCCGCAAGTGAAGCGTAATTGGCAAAGTTCAAATCGCCACTAATGAGGGGTTCTTCCCAGGCAGTGAAAATACCATGGGCAAAGGTGAACGCAACCATGGTGTAGACCACACCAGTGGTTTCACCTTCGGCCGCTTCAACGAGTCGCCTAGCCAGCCAGGTGATGACCCCGACTTCAACGAGCGCTATGCCCGCGGCAAGGAGGGTTAGCACTTCAGGGAAGGGGACGGTGCTCCCTTCAATAGCTCCGAAGACCGGAAATCTCGTGACCTGCGTAAGGACGAAGAAGGACATGAATGCCATACCCCAGCCAAGTCCCGCACCGGAGATCATCACGGAAACTATCACCGCCATGGCGAACATCAGTAGGTAGGCGGCTACAACGAGAAGGGCTCGGGTAAAGCTCCCTTCCGATTCACGGAGGAAGCCGGTAGTGAGGAGGAAAATCGCGCCTTGGCCTGCCGGCAACCAAGTAACTAGCCCAACAGGGAGGCCTCGGCGAACGGAGTAGATGCCGCCGATGGCCGCAATCATAATCAGCCCAATCGCAGGGGGAGTGAGACTTCCAATGCTTCCGGGTAGCCCCAGGGAACGCCAAGGCCAGGAGACAAGAGACGCACAGAACAGCAACGCAAAAGGGAGGCCAAGCGTGAGTTGCAACCGACTACGGTCAACTATGTAGGGCGGCTTTTGAGGCTGATCAAAGCGGTCAGAGACCATGAGTAATACCGACTATTCGCGGTCGTCGCTGTAGTTAGGCCGATATTCTGTTGCCCTACCGCCACCGCTGCGGCTGTCCCCACTGAAATTCGCACCGACGCTGCTGCCGCGCGGCCGAGGGCTGGTGCTATCAGCCCGGGTGGCGGAGCGAGGGCCTCGCGTTCCAATAGGGGTGACGACAACACGACGCATCGTACCTTCGCCTGTACTTTCAGTGGTTACTTTTTTGTTTTCGGCGAGTGCAACGTGCACCAGGCGACGATCGGCAGCAGACATGGCTTCTAATGTCACAGGAGTTCCACTGCTGGTCGCACGTTCGGCCATCCGCTCCGCGAGCACGCTTACCTGCTGCGCACGCCGGTCTCGGTATTGCTCGACGTCAACAATGATGGGGCCAGAATCGTCCTCACGGCGACCAAGGATGATATTTGAGATGTATTGAAGCGCACGCAAAGTCTCACCGCGGCGACCTATGATGAGGCCCGCGTCCTCGCCTTGGATGTCGATAACGGTCGGGTTATCGGCGTCCGTGCCTGAGGTCCTAATCGTAGGGGTAGCATCAACGCGCATGGCGTTCAGGAGGTCTGTAACAACGCCTAAGGCAGCGCTTGCTCCTGCATTGGCACCTGATATCAACGATACTCGCACCTTGGCAGGTTCAGACCCGATACCAAGTATGCCACCACGACCTTGGCTAACGACGTCTACCTCGACCTCGTCGCGGCCTACGCCGAGGTCGCGTATCGCTACTTCTATCGCTTCCTCTACCGTCTTCCCCGTTCGCTCCAGAGGTTGTTTCTCCATCAACTCCAAGCTCCTTATCTGGCAGGGCTTCAGTGAGTGTGGCCCCAAGCCTTGAACCCGCCGGCTGTTGTGCAGCATCAGGGTCGGCTTTTTTGAAACCACCCAAACCATTGATTGAGTACTGCATCGCGACCCCGATGGAATTAGAAGTCACCCAATAAAGGACCAATCCAACCGGGAATACGAGGCTCAGGAATCCGAAGAAGACCGGAAACATCAGCGTCATCATTTTCTGTTGAGACGCCTGTTTGGGGTCCATCGTCGGGGACTGAGTCATTTTCTGTTGAACGTACATCGTCAGGCCCGAAAGCGCGACCAAGACGAACGCCAGTATGCTTCGGGATTGAGTCGCCTGAACCGCTAGATCCATTCCCAGGAAACTTCTGTCTACCGGGACGACAGTGTTGAGAACCGGCAACCAACCATAGAGCTTACTTGCTAGCCCCGCAAGGTTCTCCGGGGTGAACGGGACTACAAAGTTTATGGCCCAGAACAAACCGATGAAGATAGGCATTTGCACGACCATCGGACCAAGACAACCTATGGGGTTAAGGCCCATCTCTTTGTAGGCCTTCATGATCTCTTGTTGCCGGAGCTGGGGGTTGTTCTTATACCGGTCATTGATGACCCGCATACGGGGGCCAAGGTCTTGCATCTTGCGGGTTTGACGCACTTGACGAACGACAAGTTTGTACGTGGCCCCGCGGACCAAGATGGTGAATGCGATGATGGCCAGTCCAAGATTGCTGCCTAAAAAGACATACAACATCAGCAGGCTGTTGGTCATCGGTTTGGTGATCACCTCGTTCCAGACGAGGACAATGAAATCAAGCATTTATTCTCGGTTTTCCCTGCCTAGAACCCTTCAAGCTGATATTCCCAATCTTTATCAATGCCGTCATCAATCACCACGAATGCAGTGATTACTTCTTTCAACGAGCGTACGTAAACGAAATCACCACTGACCATAAGCGGCGCGCGGACCTTATCATCAGCGAGCGCGAAATCAGTGACCCTGGACCCGTCGTCGGCATCCAAAAGGGTCACGTCACCACCGTCAGATCCAATCAAGATATTGGTGCCCACAATCGCAGGTTTGGCAAGAATTTCATCACGCGAACCCTCTTGGTCGTAGGTCCACACTAACTCGCCTCTTTTGACGTCATAGGCGTAGACCACGCCGTCAAGGTTGGGTGCATAAACCCGGCGCCCGTCAGTAACGGGCGAGGCCCAGAACCAACTATCAGCAGTGAACATCTCCTGCTTGGAGCCGGTGGCCATGTCGATGGAATACATGACACCGTCGAACGCGCCAACGTAGAGCTTGCCATCGACCGCGACAGGCGCGGCGACGATGCTCCCGCCTAGTTCAGCGGGTGCAGCCCAAACGAGCTCGCAGGTTTCGATAGATACGGCATGAACCAAATGGTTCAAATCACCGAAGTAGGCGATGCCGTCAACAACGAGCGGGGAAGACCACACGCGACCTACGCCTTCTTCTGCGCCCCAGGGATAGCGGCATCTTTCGATGCTTGCCCGCCGGCCATTAGCGCTGAGCTCATCTGCCTCAAGAACGTACAGACGCCCAAGGTGAGTGTCCTCAGCGGCTGCGATGACCAGCGCTCCATCCGAGTAAATGACATCCCCAGAGATGCCTTTAGCAAGATTATTGCCATCGATTTCGAAAGAGCCGAGGTCACCAAGCGTGTCGCCGGTTTCCGATACATTGAGTGAGTAAACGAAGCCCTGGTAGCTACCTATATAGAGGCGACCATCGTTGATGGTGGGCGTACCGTAGAAGGCGACCCCAACTCGCTGTTTGTCGCTCCCTTCTTCGAGCTCACGAGCGTCGAAGATTTCGCCCTGGCGCGGCTGAATGCCACCCCGGCTGGTAGTGATTAGGCGGAGTTCGATAATTCGCCCGTCGCGAGTAGCGGCGAAGACCGTATCAGTTTCGGGTTGAGCAACGATGCCCGACCAGCTCTCTGAGGCACCTATGCTTTGTCGACCCGCACAACCCGCCAATACGATGATTGCAACGAGAGACAGGAGCATGACCATGCCAAGATGGCGGGTAAAACCTGAGCCAGGGCGTATCACTCTATAAGGTCCTTGTCCGCCTACATGTGAGGCAGAAGCAGCGGTGTCGAATTTATCGACCACGCGCTGACTAATCATTACATTCATGGGTATGAGCACCAGGTCCAGGAACCGGGTCATACCCTTCACCACCCCAAGGAGTACAGCGCCCCAGCCGCTTTACGGCGAGCCAGCCGCCCTTGACTAGTCCGTGAACTCCAATCGCATCCTGCGCATAATACGAACAGGTAGGCGAGTACCGGCAGGCACCCGGCCAAAAGGAAGACAGCCTGCGCTGATAGAACCCAATCAAACCAATAGCCAGATGGCTCGTCAATTTCTAGCGTTACCGCCGGAAGGTTTTTCCAACAGGCCCATTCGCTGCTCGAGACCCAACACGACCCGACGAATCGATTGAAAATCCGCCTCGACAATGGACTTGCGTGCAATCAGCAATTGATCCCATCCTTTTAGAACGGGAGCCTGCCTGACAATTTCCCGAAGGCGGCGCCTCACTCTATTACGATCCACCGCCTTCATGGAAACGCGCTTGCTAACCACGAAACCGAAGCGGGTAATGCCGAGGGAATTCGGCACCGCACGGAGCACCAGAAGTGGGTGCGCACGGGACGAGCCCTGATGGCGAAGAGAAAGGAAATCGCCTTTACTTCGAATCCGCTGATTTCGGCCTAAGGAAAGACTGATACCCAACGGAGCCTCGGGGCTAGGAACTAGGCCGATAGTTGATGCCTTCCCTTAAGGCGTCGAGAGGCTAGCACTCTGCGCCCGCCTGGTGTTGCCATTCGGTGCATAAATCCGTGCCGGCGTTGCCGACGGCGTTTCTTGGGCTGCCATGTTCGTTTGGACACTGGACTCTTCCCCTCATATGGGCAGTAGCCCAAGCACGAATTATACTGACGCCACGAGTAGGGTGTCAAACGAGTGCCCTTGAGTATCAAGCCCCATCGGGACCGGGTGCACAGGGGTTTACGGCCCTTGTTTTACTCCAAAAAGAGATTATTTGTTACCGCCGAATAACAAACCAACGCGAGTACGGGCAGATCAGCTAATGCTCGAGCAGGGATTGGCGGTCAGCCCGGAGCAAGCACGAGGCCTAATCCTCGCTGGTGAGGTGTCCTCATCAGCTCGCCGCATCGACAGCGCGGGCCAATCTCTGCCTCGTAACACCGTGCTATCCGTTCGCAAGCGCCAACGCTTCGTCGGGCGTGGTGGAGAGAAGCTGGCGGGCGCGCTTGAGGGATTCGGCCTAGACGTCCACGGAATGGTAGGGCTTGATATTGGAGCGTCGACCGGAGGGTTTACCGATTGCCTACTTCAAAGCGGTGCATCCAAAGCGTATGCGGTGGACGTCGGGCGCGGGCAATTAGCAGAGCGATTGCGAAATGATTCTCGCGTTACCTCGTTTGAGCGCTTAAATGCCAGGAATCCTTATCCACTACCTGAACTGGTCGACATCGCGGTGATGGACGTGTCTTTCATCTCATTGGCTCTGGTACTCCCCGAAGCAATCGCCCATTTGAGAGACGGCGGGGTCGTCGTGGCGTTGGTTAAGCCGCAGTTCGAGGCCAAGAAGAATCAAGTGGGTTTCAAGGGAGTCGTCAATGACCCTGCGGTTCACGCAGAGGTTGTCGGCAAGGTTTGCTTGTGGGTTGCTGACCGGCCAGGTGTGCGACTGATGGGGGTGCGGCGATCCGCCCTCGAGGGTTACGAAGGGAATCGCGAGTTTTTCGTGGCATTTCGCGCGACTAACGGCTAATCAGTAAAAAGAATCATCATCGCGCATTCTTTGTATTTATCAGGCACTAATCGGTGCTGACACCTCGCTCTTCCTGGTGAGCTCTCGGTTATAATATTGCCGTCCAGAAGCGATCATCATCAGCCACGTCCGGGCAGGCGAGGCGCAAGGGGAGACACCTTGGGAGACCTTCCACGATTTGCTCCTGCTGATTCCGACAATCCGCACGATGAGTGCGGGGTGTTCGGTGTTCACCTCTCGCAGTCCCAGAAGAGCGAAGCAGCACAGGTCGCGTTCTACGGCTTATACGCCTTGCAGCACCGCGGGCAAGAAAGTGCCGGGATTGCGGCAGCAGACGGCCGAGTGATTCGCAATTTCACAAATGTTGGGTTGGTTTCGAATGCGTTCAGGCAAGAAGACTTGGAGCGTTTGCCAGGACATATCGCCGTTGGACACACGCGGTACTCGACTACAGGGTCTTCAAGCGGCATGAACGCACAGCCGATTGTCGCCCAGGGACCGACTACGGAACTCGCGTTGGCACACAATGGGAATATTGTTAATGCCGAAGAAATTCGCCAGCGATTACTCGAGTGGGGTGTCATGACCACCACGGGTACCGACAGTGAGGTCATCGCGCACCTGCTGGCGTGGGCACCTGGTCAAACTTGGGGGGAACGATCTGCTTATTTGATGAAGTCCATCAAGGGTGCGTATTCCTTAGTGATTGCGACGAAGAACTCCATGATCGGAATCAGGGACCCCCACGGCGTGAGGCCACTTTGCCTTGGCAGGTTTGCCAATGCTGGCTGGGTGATCGCGTCAGAAAGTGCGGCACTTGACCACATTGGTGCGCAGTTCGTACGCGAGGTTGACCCGGGTGAGACTGTGGTAATCGATCGCGACGGGCTAGTAAGCATACCCAACCCTTCACCTCACGAGCGTGTCGCTCATTGCGTTTTCGAGCACATTTACTTCGCACGCCCCGATTCAACGCTGGACGGCAGGCTGGTCCACATGTCGCGTTCGCGGATGGGAGCGGCTTTGGCGAATGAGCACCCAGTAGAAGCTGACGTGGTAATTTCTATCCCTGAGTCGGCCAATTCTGCAGCGGTCGGGTATGCAAAGGAATCAGGCATTCCCTTTGAGCTGGGGCTAGTGAAGAACAGGTACGTGGGCAGGACGTTCATCGAGCCTGATCAGCGATTCCGTGAGCTGGGAGTCCGCAATAAATTTAACCCGCTCCCAGAAGTTCTTGCTGGCAAGCGAGTCGTAGTAGTCGACGACAGTATCGTTCGAGGGACGACAACTCCGCATATTGTTCAGCTGCTCAGGCGAGCGGGGGCGATAGAGATTCATGTTCGAGTCTGCGCCCCCCCCATCAAGAATCCTTGTCATTTTGGCGTTGATATGGCCTCCAAAGATGAATTCGTGGCATCCGGTCGCACGGTCGAGCAGATTCGCGAATTCATAGGGGCCGATTCCTTGGGTTATTTGAGTACTGAACGCCTCCACGAAGCGGTTGGTGAAGACCCCACAGGGGCTCGTTTTTGCGATGCATGCTTCACAGGGAACTACCCCATTCCGATTCAACTGCAGATGGACAAGTTCGCTCTGGAGCGAACCATTCACCAGGGAGACTAGCCGCGCTGCCCATTGGCTACTGAGTATGCCGAACACACCATCACCCAACTGCCGGAGCTAATCAGCGCCCTGTCTGATGCTGATCGCGCTCGCTTCAAGCGCGTGTACGCCGTTTCCACGGCGGAAGGGCGTCTTCACGCCCCCATCTCAATGATCCCCTGGATTGAGAGCACATTCGGCAAGCTGACGGCAGTCGAGAGCCAACGGATTGTCCGCGTCTCCAACCATGTGACAGGTGAGGGAACGCTGTTCAATCAACTCCGGGCTCATCGGCCGATACGGACTGAGTTGTTGAGTCAGAGCGGGCCAGACAACGGAGTGAGCGCAGCGCTTCGGGATGATCCGTGGGCTACCCCGACTGAGGCGACTCCCCAGGATACCTTCGGCAGGCTTTTCAACGACCATGGGGTCACAGCGGCTAACATCGCCAAGTATGACGCCGTTCACAGCATCATCGTTTTCTCTAATCCCGACCCCCTCGCCTTCACAGCGGAATCGGTTACCGCTCACCTAGCATTGGCTCAGGATTGGATTCGAGTTGCTCATGATGATGACTCGGCGGCAGTGTACCCGTACATCATGTGGAACTGCCTCTGGCGCGCCGGAGGCTCAATCGTCCACGGGCATACTCAAGTATCACTCGCTCGCGGCCGCCACTACGCAAAAATCGAGCGCCTTCGAGCGGATGCGGAGCGCTATCGGCTAGAGAATGGTGCCCCGTACTTCGACGATTTAGTCAATATCCATGAATCCCTAGGGCTTGCCCACAGGGTGGGTGATGTCAGCGTGCTTGCGCACCTGACTCCATTGAAGGAAAAGGAGTGCTTGCTCATCGTTGATTCCAGCGTCAGGGAATCTGCAAGGGGTAAGGCGTTGGGGGCGGCACTCTTCGATACGCTTCGCGTGTATCGCGACATATTGGGCGTACGTTCGTTCAATGTGGGAGTGCTGCTCCCGCCGGTGAATCAAACGGTGGAGTCCTGGGAGGAATTCCCCGTGGTGGTAAGGATTGTTGACAGAGGTAGCCTTGAAACAAGAACAAGTGATATTGGCGGCATGGAGATGTTTGCGGAGTCTGTCGTCGCGGCCGATCCGTTCGCAGTTCATCGCGCATTGATTGCTGAAGGAGTCTAGTCATGGCATCAATTGATGTGGTGATACCTGTGCTGAATGAAGAGCAGGCGCTGCCCGGATGCATTGCGCAATTGCGTGAGTTCCTGGGTAAGTCACTTGCCGAACATCAGTGGCGGATTGTGGTTGCCGACAATGGGTCGACTGACGGCACGCTCGATATCGCGAAGGCGGCTGCTCACGCCCATTTCGATCAAGTGGGGTATGTGCACCTTGACGTTCGAGGACGAGGGCGCGCGTTGCGCAAGGCGTGGCTGGAGAGCGAAGCAGATGTCGTTAGTTACATGGATGTTGACCTTTCCACAGGTCTGGATGCTTTCCCAACGATGGTGAATGGAATTGTCAACGATGGCTACCACGTGGCATTTGGCAGCAGACTAGCGAAGGGCGCGCGTATAAAACGATCGCCGAAACGCGAGTTAATCTCTCGAGCGTACAACATGATCATCCAGGGCATGATGCAAACGGGGTTCAAGGATGCACAGTGCGGATTCAAGGCACTAAGTCGCGGTGCAGCCCAGGTGCTGGTCCCCGCCATTCTCAACAACCACTGGTTCTTCGACACGGAACTTCTGGTTATTGGAGAGAAGCGAGGCTTCCGCATGCTTGAAGTTCCCGTTTCGTGGAATGAGGATTCCGATACTCGAGTGAAAATCATCTCGACCGTGACAGAAGACTTGAAGGGGTTGGCGCGGTTGAGGTTCCGGGGAATTCCCGAAATTGTCCCCCCTGCTAGCCTGTGACAGTGAAGCGGGGTGCCAATGGGGAGCCCTAGCATACATAATGAAATTGAGATGAGATCATTTTCGAAGGCAAAGAGATGACGCAACGCAGCCCCGCATTCGAAGTTCGCCCATCAATTATCACCGGTGATACGGCTGACGTATACCTCCACCGCACCCAGAGAGTCCTTCGCAACGAGGGAGTAAACCCGACGGTGGCCATGGAATTTTCTGCCAGCAGCGCCGGGACACTTTGTGGCTCCATGGAAGTCCGCGCAGTCCTCAGCAAGGTAACGTCCGAGGGGAATCGCGAGATATGGGCCGTGGAAGAAGGGCAGCAGATCAAAAAAGGCGAGGTATGCCTGCAGGTAAAAGCCCCTTACTCCAGCTTCGGTCTTTATGAGACCGCTATATGCGGAATATTGGCGCACCATTCAGGCTGGGCTACAGCTGCTCACGAATTGGCGGCAGCGGCGCGTAATGTTCCCGTTGTTAATGTAGGGGCGCACAACGTCCATCCCTCAGTCGCGCCCGTTATGGATTACGCTGCCGTTGTCGGTGGGTGCCTGAGCGGCTCCACAGTGCTTGGCTCTCGGCTTGCGAATAGTCCGCCTGTTGCCACGGTCTCGGGGGCGCTTGTGCAGTTGATGGGCGACCCGGTTAAAGCGATGATCGCATTCGACCGCGCAGTTACCCCAGACGTACAGCGAATCGCTTACGTCGATCCTCGCAAGGACCCGGCTGAACAGGCTGTCGAGATTGCACGGGCAATGCGTGATCATTTGAATAGCGTTAGGATCGCTCGCATGCCCGGTGGACGAACAGTGGACACCGCAACTCTGATGGAGGTACGCCATCGGCTTGATGAGATTGGCGCCAGGAACGTCAGCATCGTTCTCAGTGGGCGACTGACGCCGGATCGCATACGCAAATACCTAGATGAAGGGGCACCAATCGACGTGTTTCACGACGCGGGGTACATCGCTTCTGCGAATCCTCTATCCTTCTTACCCAGCATCACAACAATCAGCGACAGGCCCGTTCCTCAGGAAACCGAGCCATTACCACCGAATCCGCGCTTGGTACGGGTGCTTTAGGCCTCGACTCTATATGTTCCGAGGGCAAATCCTGTGTCGTTCATCAACGCGGCCGCGCTCGTGACCGGTTTATCTAGATTTGCGAATAATCCTCCCGATATGACGAACTCTGCGGCACCATCGGGAGTGTTAGCGTCAAACTCACTCACTTGAGAGTCGCGCACGTCATCGGCTTCATATGTCGCTAGGTACAGTGCCTGCCCTGCATGCAGCGCGACTTCCCGCACGATTAACGCGTCCTTCCGAACAATGGCCAGCCAGCCGACGTCCCCGGTAACGGGCACAGCCGCTGCAATACGGGGAGTGTTGAAATCATCTTTCTCGTAATCAAGGGCCAGTAATGAGAGGGCCAGCGCTTCACGCATGGGCATGCCCATGGCAACCTTCTCCGCGATAGGGTCAGTGTGGCTACCGTTGGTGGCAATGGCCCAATCGCCTACCAGCCTCAGGGCGTTGTAGGCGATGTAGGGATTTTTTTTGATGTCTCCTTCGAATCCTTGCCGCGGCACCACTGCAAGGATTCCATTATTTTCAACCGCCTCTCGATTGGGAAATGACCGACTAGAGACGCGGTACATGACGGCATTCGCTCCTGCGGAGTTCTTCCCAACGGCAACTATTCTTCCTACATACATTTTTCTTCTTCTCTCAAGGGTTTCAGGGGTTGCGAACTAGCCGAGGGCCAAGCCGGGCGTTGCATCTAGGGCCATGGAGTGAGTCAGACCACGAGTGAATCGATAGTAACCGGCCGCACCAATCATGGATCCGTTGTCGGTGCACAGTTTCGGGGCCGGAATAATGACGGGCACTGGTGCCTGTCTACATGCCTCACGAAGGGGGCCATTAGCCGATACTCCTCCGCCCAGCACCAGCCCTTTCGCTCCGTAGCGTTCAACGGCAGCGATAGCTTTGGTTGCAATGACCTCGACGACAGAGCTTTGGAAAGCAGCGGCGATTTCCGCGACCAGTGTGGGGGGGGCTCCTCCGTCTGGAGCAGGGTAGACACCAAGCGCTTGTGCCTTATGAAGCACCGCGGTCTTCAGGCCGGAAAAGCTAAAATCCAGGGAATCACCCAACCAAGCCCGAGGGAGCTTGAACGACGGGGAGACTCCCGTGGCGGCATGCTGAACGGCAGGCCCACCTGGGTACGAGAGACCAAGGATTCGGCCTGCTTTGTCGAATGCTTCGCCTGCAGCATCGTCTCGAGTGCGGCCCACTACCTCATAGTCACCGTGACCTCGCATGACGATGAGGTCGGTGTGGGCGCCAGACGCGATGAGCACGATGAGGGGAAATCCCGGATCGACCGCAGGGTCTCCCCCCCCCAGCCAAGCGGCGTAAGTGTGTCCTTCCAGGTGGTGTACGCCAATCAGCGGCAGACCTCGAGCATAGGCAATAGATTTTGCGGTGTTAACGCCAACCATAAGCGACCCCATGAGACCAGGCCCGTGAGTCACCGCGATGGCGTCGATGTCGTCCAACGTAACCTCAGCCTCGGCAAGGGCACCTTCGAGGACGGGGACTATCTGCAGGAGGTGCTGGCGCGATGCTACTTCAGGTACCACTCCGCCGTAGCGCGCATGGATAGCCACCTGCGATGAGATGACATCGGACAAAACACGGCGGCCATCTTCCACCACAGCCGCTGCCGTTTCATCGCATGAGCTTTCGATTCCAAGGATCAACATAACTAATGGAGGCTAGCACATAGCGGCCTATCGCAGGCGGGATTCCCACGACCGCGAAGGGCACAGGGGCCTGTGCTACTATCCCTGGCATTCCGCGTGAGAGAGAGAGGATTTTATTCCGAGCCGAAAAGGGGTTTTTGTATGATCGGTGATGAGGGGGTAGCAAGCATTGTCCTCCTGGTCGTATTCACGTTGCTTTCCGCGTTCTTCTCAGGGTCTGAAGCCGCTCTCCTATCGGTTCAACGCATTCGTATCCAACAACTAGCCCGCAGTGGAGCCCCAGGCGCGGCTCGCGTGGCCAAGCTGGTCAGCCGTCCCGATCGCCTGCTGCCCCCGATTCTGTTGGGGAATAACCTGGCCAATACAGCCGCTGCTGCCTTGGCCACATCCATCGCAATTTCACTGTTCGATGACCAGGGTGAAGCAATTTTGGCCTCCACCGCCGCAGTAACGGTGGTGCTCTTAATATTCGGCGAGACCATCCCGAAAACGGCTGCTGCCCGCCACGCCGAGCGCGCGTCGATAATAGTGGCTATTCCAATAGTAGCTATCAGCTGGCTGCTCCGGCCTATTTCTTTCGTGCTGCAAGGCATTTCCAATATCGTGATTAAGTTGTTGGGATCTGACCCACAGGCGCAGGCGCGGGTAACTGAGGAAGAAATCAAAGCAATGGTTTCTTTCGGTCATGAAGAAGGAGCGGTCGAGTCGAGCGAAGCGCAGATGATCATTCGGGTTTTAGAGTTCGGCAATCGCCAAGTACGCGAGGTGATGACGCCACGTCCTGAGATCGTCTGGGTAGAGCAGGGCCTGACAATTCAACAATTTCTCGCACTTTACAGTGAGAATTACCATACTCGTTTTCCTGTGTATCGGGAGACGGTGGATAACGTGGTCGGGCTATTGGCCGTAAAGGACGTGATGCGCCTGCTCGCGAACGGCGCAGCCCAAACATCGTCAGCGACGTCCAGGGTGCGGCCGCTCGTATTCGTTCCGGAAACGAAGAAAATTCAAGATTTGTTCGATGAGATGCGTTCGAGCGGCGAGCAGATAGCGATGGTCGCCGACGAGTACGGCGGCGTGGCAGGGCTGGTAACGCTCAAGCGGCTGGTAGAAGACATTGTTGGTCGTGTTGGAGGTGAGGACGAGGTTCCTCCGGTTAGCGTGGTTGAAATCAATGCATGGACCTTCGACCTTGACGCGAGCATATCCATCGCAGACGTCAATGCTCGCCTAGATTTTGCGATTCCTGAGGGCGATTATGAAACGCTGGCGGGGTTCCTTCTGGAGGAATTGGGCAATGTCCCCGACGTCGGGAACGAGCTGGGGTACGCAAACCTGCGGTTCACAATCACAGAGATGCAAGGAGTGCGTATATCAGGAGTTCGAGTCGAGTCCGTACCACTCGCCGAATAGAGCGATGGAGTACAACATAGCATGGCAATTCAGCGAGGCCCGACGCAGGGCCAGCAACGGGCGCGGAAGCCCGCAACGCAGCGGCTTGGCCAGGTCATCGTGCGGGCACTTCGGCGCGCGTCTGATTCACTGGACAACGGCCCGTTGGTGCTTGCAGTGTCCGGTGGCACGGATTCCCTGGCAATGTTACTGGCTGCCGCAACCATCAAGCAGTCACTGGGCTGCGAGGTTATCGTGGCACATTTCTCTCATGGGTTCAGGAAGAACGCCGAGCGGCGCGAGGCGGCGTTGGTTCGGCGCGTTGCTCGATTGTTGGAACTCCCATTAGAACATGAGCAGGCAGACACCAAGGGCTCAGAGGCAGCGGCAAGAGATGCACGGTATGCATTCTTCGGTCGTGTCGTGGCGGCACACGGCGCAGCAGCAGTAGCAACCGCACATACGCAGAATGACCAAGCTGAAACCCTCCTACTGCGGCTGAGTCGTGGCGCAGGGCTGCGTGGGGCGGGGGCGATTCGCGAGTTTTCGCGGCGACGAATCGGCCAGGACGACGGCGAGTTGATAACGCTGCTACGTCCGATGTTGTACGCCACGAGGGCAGACACGGAGAGGGTCTGCGCTGAGTGGGAGTGGACGCCGGCATCCGACGGCAGTAATCGTTCCATACGGTACGCACGGAATCGAGTGCGTCGACGGGTTCTACCGCAGCTCGCCGAAATCAATCCAAATGTCGTATCCGCACTAGCCGCATTCGCTGCGACGGCGCAGGAGGATGATAATCT
>Ga0302134_10000412_pt1 | contig 18185 bp, 13 predicted proteins | sample CB9_SCM_MG_FD_203123 | JGI IMG/M metagenome (GOLD analysis project Ga0302134, IMG submission 203123) | Marine microbial communities from Western Arctic Ocean, Canada - CB9_SCM | ecosystem: Environmental > Aquatic > Marine > Oceanic | place: Canada: Western Arctic Ocean | collected 2017-09-19
AAACCGGGCTTTTTTTTCGGGTTGAGGCGTTGGGTTAAACTCGATGCTATCCCCATTTCCCTTAATGACTTGAACCTCAACCCAGTCGCTCAAGTTTGTTGAAGACTCGACAATATATGTTTTTTGAAGTTTAGAGTCAAAAAACATAGTGAATGGACTTTCTTTAACGTTCAAGTAGACAATATTATTCGTATTATTGCTTGAAACTGATTTTAACGTTACCCAAGCGCCTGGGAACATGTGTGCTTTGCCAAAAAGCGCAAAACTTAAGTCTGAGCTTGTCCGACTGGCTTGGTGGGCTTCCGCCGTGACAACGTTTTTTCCGTTGGTCAACAGGCTAACGGCCACTTCAAAAGTGGCGTAGGCACTTTCATCCACGATCGTGCTTGTCGCGTAAGTCGTATGTCGGGCAGTTCGCGAAAGGTTGCTGTCCCGATAGACCTGCTCCCCATTCACATAAACCGCCGCCGCATCGTCTCGGAGCAACTTAAAAGTCATCTTCTCGATCAACTCGACTGCTTCCACCTCAAAGGTCTGCCGAAAATAGACCGTGGCGCGTTTGCTATCGGGATTGGTGCCGTAACTGACAACAGTGGCCTCGTTGCCGTTTCCATAACCAAAAAGGCCCGGGCCGGATAACCAAGCGCTGTCATCGAAACTCAGTTTGGTCCAGTTGCGGTTGGGTGCTGTGGTTCCATCGTAATATCTCCAGTCACCGCCGACTGACACGAGCATTTGCTCTTGCGCCGCCCCGACCTTGAGCAATCGATAGAGAAATCGGTCAGTACCCGTGAACGCCTCATTTGGTGTGTAGTCAAAAGTGCCGTCAGGCCTGAAGGTCAGCTTGCCATGCTGCGGCTTCGCCAACAGTTGCACCTCGGTCGCTGGCGACACTCCGGCGTCGTTGGCTAGCACTCCCTCTTCGCGTTTATCCAAGCTTAGTGTTCTACCTTGCTCTACGGCAAACTGATCCGCTCGTGCCACCAACATGCCCTGGGGCAGTGTTGATGTTTTTTGTGTGTCCACCGACCAAGCGTTGCCGAGTTTATTCTTTGCGTGCAGTCGATAGTACAAGGCGGAGTCAGCGGCCAAGCCATCAACCAAATGGCGCAGTTGGCCATCGCCATCGGGTGTGACCTGTTTGGAGTGATCCCACTTGGTGACATCCGGGCCACCGTCGGTTTTGCCCCAGACAAAAAAAGCTTTCGTGCCTGGTTGACTATGAGCCAGGCGGCCAGCGAGTGTGATCGACTCGGTCGTGCGCTCAACCGGTGTCGCGCAAACGATTTCCGGCAGGCGCGATTTGCCACGACCGGTGGAGACCAACTCGGCAATGATCAGCATGTCGGAGCTGGTCAGGCCGCCGTTGAGCCCGTGAATGGCGAGGACATTTTTACCGGCGAGCAACTGATCCCTGTACACAGTGATGTCAAATGACTCGAACTGCTTAGCCAGCGTGTCGTTGTGCGTTGTTGTTGCGCCGGAGTTCCATTGTGTTGTTGGCGGCGCGTTTGCGGATGCCACCCGATTGCCGTTAAGATAAGCGACAAAACCGTCGTCGTATTTCATGCGCAACTTTAGGTCAACGATAACCCCTGGATCATCAACATTGAAAGCATAGCGCAAGTAAAGCGACTCGGTTTTATTGTACATTTGCGTACTGAAATTCAGCTCTGAACTGATAAGTGACTGGTAGCCGCTACTGCGCTCGTAACCGGCTCCTTTTAGGCCTCGTTTCCAGGTTGCATCGTTGAAATCTATTGAAGTCCACGAGTCATCGTGGCGGCCGTTGGTCGGCACCCAACCTCGCACGTAATCGCCCGAACCCACCATTGTGTCACTCGTGCCGGTCACTATTACTTGAACTGTTCCAATTGCACGTTGGCCAAGCGCGTCCTCGATCGTGTACTCGATCAAGCCGGCGCCGCTGGCCGAGATTTTGACCTTGAACGTCAGTAATCCGTTCGGTTCGTTTCGGCGCCGTCCGTCGCGCATCACCGGCGAGCGGTGAACGAAAAGACTTCCCAAGTTAGTGGCTTTCGAGCGCACACTAAACAGCCGAAAGCCACCAGGAAAATAGTCCTGCCCTTCGCTCCCTTCGCCGTTTGTACCAACTGCGATGACCGGCTCGGTCTTGAACGTGCCGCGCAACCCCGCCGCGTGGTCGTTGGTGAGCGGATTGAAACTCACCGACTCACCGGCGGAGAGGTACAGTACATCCGGCTCGGCGACCGGCGGCTCGTTGATGTAATTCAGCTTGAGGGTCTGCCGTTTCCCACCGGCGCGATACTGGATTTTTTCGCTGCCCGTGGCGTCGGCGCTCACGCGCAAAACATACACCGACGAACTGCTGATCGTCTCGTGCAGAAGCGACTGCTTGGGGGAGCGCACCTGGCTGATGCTGCCGTCGCCGGGAAGCTTTAGCGTGCGCGCCTGGCCGGCTGCGACGTCCATCTCGAACGCATTGCCCTCAGGGTCGCCGACAACCACAGCGACGTCGCCCTTGTGCAGCCAGCCGCGTCCGGCGTCGCCTCGCATCGAGTAGCTGAACCAGGCCGTTCCCTCGAAGCCAGCCGATGGAGTGAACACCGCCCTGCCAGCCTCGATGGCGACCGAACCAGCATAGCGCGGCGTAACCTGCCCGACTTCGGCCAGTGACAGGCTGTTTTGCTGTCCTCGATAAACCTGCTTGAGGTCATTGGCCAACACGTCGTAATGGATTCGCTCTCCCGGCGCTGCCCACGCAACGTCGTCCACCGCGAACGGCATCTCGGCCGGGTTTCGCATTGCGGCTGGCCCGGAGAGGCGGCCGCTTGAGCGACCATAAATTTGTGATGCCGCAGTAAACTCCTGCCCCTCAATGTCCTTGAAGAACGACCGCAACTTGGTGGAATACTGCGGGTTCATGATTCCTCCCATCGAGTGTCCCGACCCGAAAATATGTCCCACCTCGTGGGAGGTGAGCGCCCAGCCGAAACCAGCCTGCATCACGCTCACGCCGTTTCTTGTGTGCAGTCCGTTCTGAAATGCGATGCCGAGTATCCCTCCGCTCAATCCGTCGCCAAAACGGATCGAAGCCGTCTGGCCGTAGGTGGACTCGGGTCGCCAGCGCTGCGTCCAAGTCGCAAAATCGTCCAGCGTGTCGCCGTTGCTGTCGAACGGAATGTCGTCATAGTTGTCCGAGTCCGGTGTGAGGATCAGTTCCTGCACCAGTAACCGCACGCCCAGTTGGTTCTCGTAAATCGCCGCGACGTTGGCCATCAGTGCGAGGTACCGGCTGGTGACCTCGGTGAGATGATTTTTTGAGTTCAAGCCAGTCGCCGATTTGTCGAGCGCGACGATAACCGTGGCCACCTTGAGCGACGCCTCGTAGCGCGGCGGGCTGGCGGGGCTCCCGAGCACCAGCGTCGGTGCGCCGTTCACCGGGTTGACCCCCGAGCTGGCCATCGACGGGAAATCCTCCGCCGGCTCAAGCTTGGCCGGCTCGGCTTGGCTCCAGTCCGGCTTGGCCAGGTCGCCGCCGAGGGACATCGTCCGGTACGCGCCGGTACGCGGATCGCGTACGCACGCCAACTCCGAAGGCAAACTCGTAAGCGCCTCGAACAATCCGCCATCGACGCCGCGCAACTGCACTTGGCCGCCGTTTGCCAAGCGCACCACACCGGCAGCGGAGCGGTTGGCAAAGGCCAGTGTCGCCGTGTGCACCTGGCCGGCGGCGATGGCTCGGCCCTCGAAGACTCGCAGCCTGGCGTCGTGCCGGCCCGCTTCGCCAAGCGTCGTACGGTAGCCGTTGGCGAGCAGCGGAAAATCGCGGAACAAAAAGTTGAGCGGCTCGCGCCCGGGCAACTGCAGCCGCAACGGCTGGCCGCCATCGATCGCCTCGGCCAATGTCGATTCGTCCTCATCCTCATGCTCCTCCCGCGTCATCGAAAAAACGGAGGGAGGAACTTGAGTGCGACTGACCGCCTCCTCTTGCGCTGGCAGTGTCACGACATTGGCTAAATCCCATTCGCTCTGGTTCACAAAACCGCCCACCGCCAACCCGGCAGCAAGCAGGGCAACCCCATTTTTTGTTGTTTGCTTCATTGTCGTCTACGCTTGGCTTTGGGGTGCTTTTGCGTGTCTTTGCGTTTGGTGGATGTGTCCTGATTGGCCGCCCTTCTGGGCTTGCGCGAGTGGCTGGAGGTTTTCTTTTTGCCCTTGGGCACCTTGGTTTTGATGACGCGAAAGTCGGCCTGCTTTTTTTGAATGTCCACCGCCTCGATCTGCACTTTCAGTTGGTCGCCTGGCGCGATCTCGTTGCCGCGTTGCCTCCCAACGAGCCGGCCGCGCTCCGGCACGAACCGATAATGGTCATCGCTCATGCTGAAGCGCTTGACCAAGCCCTTGAGTCCCAACTCGGTGATGTCCACCATCGCGCCGATGTGGCGCACGTCGGTGACCATGGCCGTGTATGTCTCCGGCTTTTGGTGGTCGAGTTGCCGCTGAAGATGCGTCAACAGCTTGATGTGTTTGCTGTCCATCTCGGCGTCGGCGGAGTTGCGCTCGGTGAGCGAAATGTGGTCGGCCGCTGTGGCGAGCGCGGTGTCATCGAGCTTGGCGTGCTGATACACGATTCGGTGCACGATCAGGTCGGCGTACCGGCGGATCGGCGAGGTGAAGTGCGCGTAGTCGTCCTTGGCCAGGCCGTAGTGGCCGATCGGCTCCGTGGAGTAGCAGGCGCGTTTCATGCAGCGCAGGTAGCCGATGCGGAAGACGTCGGCGAGCAGGTGGCCCTTGAGGCTGGCGAGAAATTTTCCGGCCTGTTTTTGGTCGGTCAGGTTGCCGGCGCGCAGCCCCATCATTGCCGCCCGCGCCCGGAGGTCGTCGAGCTTCTCGGTGTCCGGCTTGTCGTGGACGCGGTGGATCGCCTTGACGCGTCGCCGCTTGATTTCCTTCGCGATCGATTCGTTGGCGAGCAGCATGAATTCCTCGATCAACTGGTGCGACACGTCGTTCTCCACCCGGCGCACTTCGCTCAACCGGCCCTTGTCGTCGAGCAGCACTTTGTGCTCCGGCACGTCGAGATCCAGCGCGCCCGCACGGAAACGCGCCTGTCGCAGTTTTTGCGCGAGGCTATGGGCGTCGTGCAGCATACGCTCGATGTCGCTGGTCGGTTCGCGGCTCAGGATCGCCATCGCCTCCTCGTACGAAAAACGGTGCTTTGAGCAAATGACCGTCGAGTGAAACTTCGCCTGCTCGACCCGCCCGTTCCCGCTCAGCACGAACTCCACGCTGCGCGCCAGCCGATCCACCCCCGGCTTGAGCGAGCACAGCTCGTTGCTCAACTCCTCCGGCAGCATCGGGATGACGCGGTCAATGAGATACGTCGAGTTGCCGCGCTCCCTCGCCTCCTTATCGAGCGCGCTCTTGGGGGTGACGTAGTGTGACACGTCGGCGATGTGTACCCACAACCGCCAGCGCCGCCCCTCGATGCGCTCCAGCGAAATGGCGTCGTCGAAGTCACGCGCATCGACCGGGTCAATCGTCACAACACTGTGCTTGCGGCAATCCCGCCGGCCTTTGCGGTCGGCCTCCGTCACCTCTGTGCCCAAGCGCCGGGCCTCGGCCTCGACCTTGCCAGGGAAGCGCGTCGGCAACTCGTACTGCCGGATGACCGACTCGACATCGACGCCCGGCGCGCTTGGGCTGCCGATCACCTCGAGCAGTTTACCCTCCGGCGAGTTGTGGCGAGACGGCCACTCGGTGATCTCGACCACCACCCGGTCGCCACGCTTGGCCTTGGGCTTGGCCGCTGGGTCAAGCTTGGGTAGGTAAATGTCGTGAGTGATGCGCGGGTCGCTCGGCACGACGTACCAAAGCTGCCGCGACTTCTCCAGCGTGCCGACCACCTGCGTACGGGCGCGCTCGAGTACCTCGACCACCCGACCGCTTGGCCCCGACGGCGCGCGACGGCCCCGGCCACGCTCGTTAGCGGGCGATGCCGGCCGGTCCTCCACCAACACCAGCACGCGGTCGTTATGCATGGCGGTGCGGGCTGCGTTGGGCGAAATGTCGATCGAGGGCTGCGTCGCGTCGGTAGTGACGACCCGTCCCCCGCCCATGCGGTTCATCAGGATTCGCCCGGCGAGCAAGTTCTCGTCGCCCGGCAGCGCGTAATGGTTATCGGGAAGCTTCACCACCCGGCCCAAGCGCACGAGGTTGCGTAATTCAGCCCGCACATCCTGGGCTTCCGATTGGCCAAGCTCGAGTTTTGTGGTGATCTCATCCGCCCCAGACGGGACGTAATGTTTGCGCCCCAAAAGGCGCAGAAGTCGATTTTCAAGATTCATTATGTGATAGGCGGCTCCAGAGCCGGGCGAACCACCGGCTCGCTTCCAGCAATTTTATTGCCACCGGCACGCTTGTATCCCGCAGCGTAGGCCCCCACAACGTTAACATTCCAAAAACTCAGGACAACTTGAGGTCAGATTTACCAAGTACAAATACATAACAAAAAAGAGACCACGGGAAAAGTAACCGCCTTTTTTACTGAATCCATGACCCCAAAACTCCTTAAAATGTGATGACGATTAAAAACCGAAATAACTGTAGTGCCAATTCGCTTGCATTAAACAAGGGGGTTCTTTTATGCGTTACGACCACGCAATCCGAGTGAAATTCACACTGTTAGGTATCTTTTCACAGCTTGAATTTAACTTTATTAACCTTCAAAAAGAATGGCATTTCGTGTGCTATTTTTTTTTGAGTTTGGCGTTGACAACGGTTCAATTGGACACGAAGCTGCGCCTCCGTTTTACCAAAAAAGGTGAAGTGTTAACTTATAACTAAAAATATAAAACCTAGAACCTCATCATGAAGCGTTATCAAAAAAACAAAGTCGGGGCCTTCACGCTCATTGAGCTGTTGGTCGTTATCGCAATTATCGCTATTTTGGCCGGCATGCTCCTGCCTGCTTTGGCAAAGGCAAAGGCAAAGGCACAGCGCATCGCTTGTGTAAACAACCTCAAGCAGGTTGGTATCGCCACTCGCATCTACGCGACGGATAACCAGGATCGGTTCCCGTGGCAGGTGTCAGAGTTAGAAGGTGGTTCCGCCGAATACTTGGCCAAGGGAAAAGCCTTAGAAGGCTGCAGACACTGGCAGGCGCTCTCTAACGAGTTGAGCAACCCTAAAGTAATTAGGTGCCCGCGTGATGGCAACCGGACTCAAGCCAACGGATTTGCTAATGGCAAGCCTCGCGGTGCTGCCGGCAAAAACGTTGTCCCGTTCTGCGAAGGAACATCAAAAAAACATACTAAAGGCACGCTAAGCTACAGCTACTTCCTCGGCAAGGGTGCTGACGAATCCAAGCCTAACAACATCTTGGCTGGAGACCGCAACATCATGTTCGGCAAGTACAACAACGACGACGACAAAAAGGCAGCTCACATCATATTCAAGAAAAAGTTCACTGCCAAGAAATTGCCGCAGTGGACCGAGAGCCTGCATGAGAATCAGGGCGATCTCCTTTTGTCCGACTCATCCTGTCAGCAAGCCAGCGCATCGAAGCTCGCTCAATACATGATCGACTCGAGCGACAATGACAACGAGATGATGTTCCCGAGCGGGAAGTAATTCATCCAACCATTCTTACAAAGACCCTCCCAAACGGGAGGGTCTTTTTTTTTGCACTTCGGAGTGCGGCGAAACCACTTTTGAGGAAAACAGGGCGCTGGTAACAGGGTGTTAAAATGAAAGATAACCCCTGAAATCTGTGTCTGACTTACTATACGTCCGCTTGCCCAAGCGCAAAACTGCCTAAAATTTTCTTACGTTAGTATTTGACTTAACGAGTGGGGCAAAGCTAATTTATTGATGTGCCAAGTATTAATTTCAATCTACAGTTGTCAGGACCTTCTAAATAATTTTGACTCATGAAAAACACACCTATTCGTAAAACCCTGGGAACCAAGGTCATCCTTGGCTTTACACTGATCGAGTTGCTGGTGGTGATCGCCATCATAGCCATTCTCGCCGGCTTGCTGCTACCGGCCCTGTCCCGAGCCAAGGACAAGGCCCACAACTCCATCGACTGGAGCAACAACAAGCAAATCATGCTGGCGTTGAATATGTTCACCGGCGACCATGAGGAATACCTACCCCACCCCACTTGGGGCGGCAACGGGAGTGGCCCAACTGGGTGGGCCTATGCCGGTAGTTCGCCTGAGAATAACACCGGATTCAAGGCTGGCATGCAATGCAAAATAGCATCTCATAACTACAAAGGCACAACATCAATGACAGCGTATCAAGGAAACCCCGGCATAGGTGGTTTAGCGAAACAGATGGCTGGTCAGTACGAATCCTTCAAGCATGGCCAACTGGGTAATTATCTGGGGAACAATCCCCAAGTGCTGATGTGCCCCAAGGATAAAGCCACCTCCACGGGAACCAACAGTAAGCTTTTTCTCCAACGTCCAATCAAGCTGACCAGCTACACTTGGAACGGGAATATTATTTACTTTCACAACAAACCCAGCCCAGCCACTGGCAGTTACAACGCCTCAAAGGTTCGGAAGATTTCAGCCACCGATCCCGGCGACATTATCCAGTGGGAGACAGATGACACAAATCCGTTCTGGTTTAACGATGCAGGCAACCAACCTAATGAAGGCATTTCCCAGCGCCACAAGACTGGTGGCTCAAACAGAAATAGCCGGCAGGACGTCGGTGGCGCGGCCACCGTGGGCATCGTCTCCGGTGCCTCGGTTAACCTGACCTACAAGAAATTCTATGAGATGGCCCAAACAGGTGGTGCACCAGCTGCCCCAAACGACATCTGGTGGGGCAGCTCCAGCCGTTGAGGCCAGCAAACCATTTCACAAAAGGCGGCCCGTAAACACAGGCCGTCTTTTTTCTTCCCCAACCGCGACACAGCGCCTTACCTCGGACGGGCAACATGCACGGCGATGATCCAACAATTCACCCCTCCACCCTAAGATGGATAGTTTCCCTGTCGGTTGTCGCCACCGTCCTGCTGGCCATCAACCTCACCGCCCCGCCTGAACCTCCCGGCCAAGCGCTTGCCCAAGCGCAACCGCCCTTCACCTCCACCCTGCCCTTCCGGCGCGACGACAGCGAATACACCGGCTCGGCCTCCTGCCGCGACTGCCACACCGACGAGCACAAAAGCTGGCACTCCTCCTATCACCGAACCATGACCCAGTTCATGTCTACCGAAACCGTCCGGGCGGCGTTCGACGGCCAAGCGCACGAGTTTCAGGGCGAACGCTTCACCATGCACCGGCGCGGTGACGAATACTGGACGACCATCGAAAGCATCGACGCGGCCAACGCCTCGCCCGACAGTCGCGACCCGGAGGCGCTACACATGCGTATGAGCATGGTAACCGGCTCACACCACATGCAGGTTTTTTGGCTGCCCGGCATGAAAGGCAACCTGCAGATCGGCTTCCCGTTCGCGTGGCTGATCCACGACCAACGCTGGGCGCCGCGCAACAGCCTGTTCATCCGCGACCCACACACGCTCCTCAGCAAGGAGAACTGGAACATGAACTGCATCCGCTGCCATACCACCGGCCCACAACCGAGGCCCAACCAGGCGGCGCAACGCTTCGAGTCGCGCGTGGCAGACCTCGGCATCTCGTGCGAAGCCTGCCACGGCCCGGCCAAGCGGCACGTCGAGCGGCAGCAACGCCTGGCCAAGCTGCCCGAGCCCGAACGCCAAGCGGCGCTCGACGCCGAGCCTTTGGCCATCGTGCAGCCGGCGGATCTTGACCATGCTCGCAGCTCGCAGGTTTGCGGCTCGTGCCACGGCATGAAGTGGTTCGACAAAAACGAGGAATGGACCGCACACGGTTTCCGCTACCGCCCCGGCGACGATCTCGACAAAACCACGCCGATCATCCGCCCCACCCAACTCGATAAGCAACCGTGGCTCAAGCCGGTGCTCGAGAAAAACCCCGGCATCCTCAACGACTTTTTTTGGCCGGACGGCCACATCCGCGTGACCGGCCGCGAGTACAACGGCCTGCTCGAGTCGCCCTGTTATCAGCGCGGCGAGATGTCGTGCGTCAGTTGCCACTCGATGCACAAGAGCGATCCCGACGATCAACTCGCGCGCGGCATGCGCGGTAATCAAGCCTGCCTCCAGTGCCACGACGAAATGGCCGGCGACCTCACCCGGCACACACGCCACGCCACCGACTCTCCCGGCAGCAATTGCACCAACTGCCACATGCCCCACACGTCGTACGGCCTGCTCAAGGCCATTCGCGGCCACACCATCGAGACGCCCGACGTCACCACCACCCTCGCAACCGGCCGGCCGAACGCCTGTAATTTGTGCCACCTAGACAAGACGCTCGACTGGACCGCCGAACAGTTGGCCGATCGCACCGGCCAGGCCAAGCCGACCGTGCCGGGTGAACACCGCACGACCGCCGCCTCGGCGCTTTGGCTGCTCAAGGGCGACGCCGGCCAACGCGCGCTCGCCGCCTGGCACATGGGCTGGCAACCGGCACTTGCGGCCAGCGGCAGCGGTTGGCAGTCGCCGCTGCTCGCCGAGTTGCTCAACGACCCCTACTCCGCCGTTCGCTACATGGCACACAAGGCCCTGGCCAGGCAGCCGGGCTTCGGTGAATTCGAATATGACTTTGTCGCCGATGAACCAGCGCGCCTGGCCAAGCGCGAAGCCGCCTTAGCCAAGTGGAAGCCGCCAACCGGCGATGTGCCGGGAAACCCCGCCGGCGTGCTCCTGAGCGCCGACGGCCTGCGGCTGACCAACCGGGTACAGCGACTCATCCAAACCCGCGACAACCGCCCGATGCGCCTGCGCGAGTAAAGCGTTCGTGTGGTTCACCCTCATCCGGCCTGCGGCCACCTTCTCCCTGAGGGAGAAGGATTGATAACAATACCCCCTCCCCGGGGAAAAGGGTTGGTTGAGGGAGAATCTTTTCACTTTCAAAATAAAACTTTCGTCCCGATAATTCTGCGTCTCGTCTTGATGAACTTGCTCCTCACAAAAAATGGCCCGCGACTGGCGTTTACGCTGATTGAGTTGCTAGTGGTGATTGCCATCATTGCCATTCTCGCGAGCCTGCTGCTGCCGGCGCTGGCGCGGGCCAAGGAGCAGGCGCACCGAACCACCTGCAAAAACAATTCTCACCAGTGGATCCTGTCGTTGACGATGTACGCCGGCGACAACGACGAGGTATTCCCGCCCGGCGGCTCGAGCAACCCGTACTGGAACTCGGTCTGGTTTCGCGACACGATGACGAACCAGTACCACATCCGGCGTCCGATGTTTTACTGCCCGTCCAACCGGAGTTGGAACCGCGACGATTTCTGGGCCTGGCCAGGCGGGCGCAACTCGGTGATGGGCTATTTTTATTTCGCCGGCGAAACGCGCTACTCGAACAACCGCTCGATGTTCCAGGAGCAGGTTCGAACGCCGGTTTTCGCCCTGAAAACATCGGATAATCCACACTACAAAGTCATCTGGGCCGACTTGAACCGGAAGCATCAGGGATCGTGGGGGCGGCCGGGCGATTCCAACCCCCTGATGCGGGGAGTCAACCATTACAACGACCGTGGCGACGAGCCGGACGGCTCAAACGAGGGGTTTTATGACGGACACGTGGAGTGGATCAAGGGAGCCACATTCCGAAAAAAACCAAAGATGATGGGCTTTTTATATTTCTGACGAAGGTTGAAAGCTGGGATTTTGTCACAAAGTTGTCACACCAAAAAAAGTTCTTGTCAGATGGAGGAAATGCTGTATATTTCCCCACGTCTCACACGGCGTGTGAATGTAAGCGCTTCCGTGAGTATCTACAAACATCTGACATTATATTCTCTGAACTATCCCCGGAGGGGTTGCAGGTTTCTTCAACCTGGCCCCTCCGGTTTCGTTTTTTTCCGGGAGTTCCCCCCTTTACACTAAAAAGATATGGCATGATTCCGGTTTTTTCCTTATCAGTGCGAACCGAAAAGTGTGCCCATGCAGTATCGTTCCATTAGTCACTTTTGCTTCAATCATGCTTGGCCTGGCTGGCTCAACCACACAGGCGCGTGCCCAAGTTGAGGTACAGTTGTCACCTACTGACTCAAATGACACCTACTCTCTGACTTGCCTCCAATCTGCCCAAAACGAGCGTGGCGGTTATTTGGCAACCCACCGGCCCCCTGTACAAGGGCGCGTACTGGTCGGCGGCGCACGCCTTCCCTTCTAAGAAAGTCAAATTGGCCGCTCTGCCTGTTCAGCCCAGAGCGAACGGCACCTCTTTTTTTAAACTCTCGTGGCAGGATATTAATTTACAGAACAGCCTGATCTGGCTTCCACCGGGCGATTTTTTGATGGGTAGCCCTGAGAAGGAGGCCGGAAGATATAAGGATGAAGTGCCCGCACATAATGCCACCATTCCGCACGGATTTTGGATGGACCGCTACGAGGTAACACAGGAACAGTTCATGGTCCTCATGGACAGCAATCCCAGCAGCACTGATTACACATCTGACTTGCCGGTAAACAAGGTGACCTGGCAAGAAGCTCGGGAATATTGCAAACGGCCCACAAAGCAGCAACGCACACGAAATACTATCCCTTCCGGCTACCTCTACCGCCTACCCACAGAGGCAGAGTGGGAATACGCCTGCCGCGCAGGAACAGAAAATGCCTATAGCTACGGCGATAACAAGGTGTTATTGAGCCAGTACGGTTGGTGGGCTGAAAACAGCAACGGCCAGCCAAAACCGGTTGGTCGATTGACACCTAATCCATGGGGCTTTTACGACATACACGGTAACTTGTTCGAATGGTGTCTCGACACCTACCGGGCATACCCGGGCGGCACGGCCTACTCTGACTCAGGAAAGATGAAAATCTTCCGGGGCGGAGCCTACTACTGTCCGAGTAGCATCCTGCGTTCCGCCTGCCGAGCCGAGCCACAGAAACCGGATTACCGCTGGATACTTGGGGGCTTCCGTGTCGTGCTCGCGCCACCGGTTGACCAAGCGGAGAATTGATCTCGCCTACAAGGCACGGCTTGTCCAAGCGACTGCCCATACGGAACAGCCTCTAAACACGAAGAGGGTCTTGACTTCTACCAGTAAAACCGAACAATGTGCCGCCACATAGGGGAAGGAGGTAACCCCTCCGACAAAGAATGCCATCCGGGTTGCTTTCAACTTTCAATATCGTCCCGCTGCTTGCCAGTGCGCCGAGCGAGCCATATTCCGCCTATCTACTGCTGGGGGTGATGGCATTGTTGGCTGTCGGATTCGCCTGCGCCCCGCTCATACTCTCTGCGATCCTCGCGCCAAAAAAACCGGGCGATATCAAGGAAGCCCCCTTCGAGTGCGGGCTGGAATCCAAGGGCGACCCGTGGGTGCAATTCAACGTGCAGTATTATTTATACGCGCTGGCGTTTGTGATTTTTGATATCGAGGCCGTCTTTCTTTACCCATGGGCGGTAGCGTTCACGGGACTTTCGTTCGGGGCATTCCTGGCAATGGGCGTGTTCATTTTGCTACTGGCGGAGAGTTTGATTTATTTGTGGATTAAAGGTGTACTGACTTGGAAATGACGGGAGGGACGCGTTCCACCTCGTCCCATTTTTGAATTAAATTTGGAATAAAGACACGGACGACGGGAAGTCGTCCCTTCTTGCGAATGACAACTGAAAACATCAATCCGAGCATCGATCTCGATGATACGACACGTGCGGAACTCGAACGCGCGGGGGTCATCGTGTCGTCGGTGGATTTCCTCTACAACTGGGCGCGGGGCAACTCGGTGTGGCCGCTGACATTCGGCTTGGCCTGCTGCGCCATCGAGATGATCGCCTCGGCCACGTCCCGTTTCGATATCTCCCGTTTCGGCTCGGAGGTCTTTCGCCCCACGCCGCGCCAGGCGGACCTGATGATTGTCTCCGGCACCGTCACCAAGAAAATGGCACCACAGGTGGTGCGAATTTACAACCAGATGCCCGAGCCCAAGTGGGTCATCGCGATGGGCGCGTGCGCGATTTCTGGCGGGCCATTCAAGCAGGGCTACAACGTACTCAAGGGCATCGACCGATTCATCCCGGTGGACGTTTATCTGCCGGGCTGTCCGCCCCGGCCCGAGGCGGTGTTGCAGTCACTCAATTATTTGCAGGAGAAAATCCTCACGCAGGACATCAGGAACGACCCCGCCTTCACCAAGGGCCGCCGGCAATACCCCGTGCCGCGCTTCACGGGCAAGGATCTCGAGCCGCCGTTCAACCCCGAGGTGTGGCAGCCCCCCGCCAACCCGAACGCCAAGCCGCTGAAGGAAGCCACGGCGTGAGCGAACTTTCCCACGAACCGGTTCTGCAGCAGTTCCCCGATGCAGAATGGGATAAAGCCGCCGGCGCGGTCATCGTGCCGCTTGGCCAAGCGCGCACCATGGCCGAGTGGCTGCTTGGCCAAGGCGTCGATTACTGCAGCAATGTCACAGGCGTGGATTACCTCGAGCGCGAGGTGAAGGAAAAAATAACGAACGACGCCGGCGAGATGGAAACCGTCACACGCACCGAGCCGGCCCGGATCGATGTGGTATACCATCTCTACTCGATGCAAAATAAAACCGGCCCACTGGTGCTCAAGCAACGAACCAGTCGTGACAACGCCGAGGCGGAATCGCTCACACCCGTGTGGCGTAGTTGCGATTTGCAGGAACGCGAGGTGTTTGATTTGTTCGGCGTTAATTTCAAGGGCCACCCGGACCAGCGACGCATCCTGATGTGGGATGAATTTGAGGGCCACCCCATGCGCAAGGATTATACCGAACCATTCGACTACGAGTGGGAGCCCACACCTCACAACGAAATCCTAGAGAAACACCAAAAGGGGAAAGTCATCGTTTGAGCACCGCCGCCACACCCAATTACGAGCTGATACAGCAGGACGGTCTAGAGACCAACCTGCTGGAAGTTTCGATGGGGCCGCATCATCCGAGTACGCACGGAGTATTTCGCATGGACGTGAAACTCGATGGCGAGACGGTGGTGGACCTACGGCCGGTGTTCGGCTACCTGCATCGCAACCACGAGAAGCTCGCAGAAAACATGAGCTACCTCTCGAGCATGCCTTTTACCGATCGGCTCGATTATTTCAACAGCATGACCAACAACTGGGCCTACGCTCTGGCGGCGGAGAAGCTCATCGAGGTCGAGGTGCCGGAGCGCGCCGAATACCTGCGCGTCATCATGGCCGAGCTGACGCGGCTGGTTAATCACGTTTCACTTGTTGGCTTTTTTATCAACGACCTAGGGGCGCTGGGCACGCCGCTACTGTACGCCTTTCGCGAGCGAGAGAAGATTCTCGACCTATTCGAGCAAGCCAGCGGAGCCCGAATGATGTGCAACTACTTCCGCTTCGGAGGCCTGCGCAACGACGTGCCTGAGGGATGGCTCGAGCGCGCAGCCAAAGTGGTTGATCACTTTCCCTCCTTCCTCGACGAGTACGAACAGCTTCTCTGCGAAAACGAAATCATCCTCAGCCGCACGCAGGGTGTGGGCAACTTGCCGCGCGAACTGGCCATCAGCGCCGGCGTCACCGGCCCCATGCTCCGCGCCAGTGGCGTGGCGTACGATTTGCGCAAGGTGGATCAATACGGAATCTACGACCGCTTCAAGTTTCGCGTGCCTTACACCGATGGTGACACGGGCGACTGTTACGACCGCTTCATGATTCGCATGCTCGAGATGCGCGAGAGCATCGAGATTTTGAAACAGGCGCTCGCTGGCATTCCCGAAGGCGAAATCATGGGCAACGCGCCCCGCGTGTTTAAGCCAAAGCCAGCGGAGTCGTACGGTCGCATCGAGGGGCCGAAGGGCGAGCTGGGGTTTTACCTCATCGCCGATGGGACTCCCAAGCCATACCGTTACCGGGTGCGGCCGCCGTCGCTCATCAATCTCACCGTCCTCCGAGACATGTGTCTCGGCGGAAAAATAGCCGATGCCGTCATCATCCTCGGAAGCATCGACATCGTCCTCGGGGAGGTGGATCGATGAGAATTCTCGGTGGTGGCATTTTCAAGGGCATGGCAGTAACACTGCGGAATTTTGTAGGCTCCTATCTTAACAAGAAGGAACGCCTCCACACAAACGATTACTCATGGCGCGCCGACGGCGCGCTCCCGCAAAGTATCGGCGATTACCCGAAAGAAAAAGGCGAGCAACTTAGCGACACCACCACCGTCACGGAATACAGCCGCAACTTCCCCATGTTGTTGCACGACGGCGGCGAACCGATGGACACCGTTCGCTGTGTTGCCTGCCAAATCTGCGAGCGCGAATGCCCGCCGCAATGTATTTACATTGAGAAGGACTACGACGAGAACGGCAAATACATCAAGCGGCCAGCAGTGTTCGACATCGACGTCTCGGTCTGTATGAGCTGCCAGATTTGCGTGGAAGTCTGCCCGTTCGACGCCATCGTGATGAACAGCCAGTTCGAGTTGAGCACGCCCAACCGCTTCGGCGGACTGCTGGTGCGGCGTGATGACCTGCTTAAGAGCAACGACTACTACCACAAGATTCACCCCGAGGAAGCCGCCTCACGCGATCAGAAAATGGCCGTTGAAAAAGCCGCCAAGGAAGCCAAGAAAAAAGCCGCCGCAGAGAAGGCCAAAGCTGCTGCAGAGAAAAAAGCGGCGGAAACAGCCAAGGAGGAAGCCAAATGAGCCTCGAACTCCTCATAGATATCCTCATTGCTACCGTGCCGCTGATGCTGATTTTTGCGACGCTCTTCGCCTTCACGACCTGGCTCGAGCGCAAGGCTCTCGCGCGTATTCAAAATCGTATCGGCCCCAACAAAGTGGGCATCCCGTGCACGCGCATCGGCCTCTTCGGCCTTGGCCAACCGGCCGCCGACGGCATCAAGATGATCTTCAAGGAAAATATTGTCCCGAGCGGCGCCGACCGTCTCTTTCACCTGCTCGCCCCAATCCTCGCACTCATACCCTCGATGCTGGTTCTCTGCTTCCTCCCACTTGATTTTCCTTGGCTCAACGAAAACTCAGTTAAAGCCTTCCTGCTCGATGGCGCGGTCATTTTCTTTTTCGCAATCACGGGCCTTAACACGCTTGCAGTCTTCATGGCCGGTTGGGCCTCGCGCAACAAGTACTCGCTGCTCGGCGGCATGCGCGCCGTCGCGCAGATGGTCAGCTATGAAATCCCGCTCGTGCTTTCCGCAGTCATTGTGGTAATGATGGTCGGAAGCCTCAACGCCGGCGAAATCGCCGGCGTGCAAAAGGGCGGAAACTGGTTCGTTTTCTCCCCGTGGGGCTTCGCTGCCTTTGTCATTTTCTTCATCGCCGCGCTGGCGGAAACCAACCGCTCGCCCTTCGACCTCCCAGAGGCCGAGAGCGAAATCATTGCCGGCTATTTCACCGAGTATAGCGGCTTCAAGTTCGCTCTCTTTTTCCTCGCCGAATACATCGCTATGTTCGCCATCAGCGGCTTGACGGTCACACTGTTCCTCGGCGGCGGCGATGGTCCCGGCTTGGCTGTGCTGCCATGGCTCAGTGTCATTTGGTTCCTCGCAAAAATATTCGCCCTTATCGCAGTGATGATTTGGCTGCGAGGCACCCTGCCCCGCTTGCGAGTTGACCAGTTGATGGGTTTTGCGTGGAAATTCATGCTGCCGCTTTCCATTCTAAATATCTTTGTGGCCGGCTTCGCTTGGCACGCGGAACAACTAGACAACAAATTTATCATGGTGATCACTTGGTTGATCTCACTCGCGGTTTTGTATGGTGCCGCCAGTGGACTGAACCAACTGAACCGCGGCAAAGTGCGCCCGCGCGAGTACAAGTACGCTGAATGAACGAGGTAATTGCATTCTGGATCTTGTCCGCCGTCGCCGTGCTCGGTGCGCTGGTGGCTGTGCGCAAGCGCAACCTCATTCACGGCGTGTTCGCGTTGCTGGTTTTCTTCGCGGGACTGTCTGGGTTGTTTTTGCTGCTGCTCGCCGAGTTTATTGCGGCGGTTCAGGTACTCGTGTACATAGGCGCGGTCGGTGTTTTACTTCTGTTCGCCATCATGCTTACAGAGCGAGTGGCCGGCGACGACGGTCGTCGAATGACTTCGCGTGGCTGGCCTTGGGGACTCGTGGCGGCGGCGGCGGTGTTTGTTCTGTTACTGTTGTCGTTATGG
>Ga0302134_10000413_pt1 | contig 18185 bp, 18 predicted proteins | sample CB9_SCM_MG_FD_203123 | JGI IMG/M metagenome (GOLD analysis project Ga0302134, IMG submission 203123) | Marine microbial communities from Western Arctic Ocean, Canada - CB9_SCM | ecosystem: Environmental > Aquatic > Marine > Oceanic | place: Canada: Western Arctic Ocean | collected 2017-09-19
TAAACGCCCGAATGTTTCGATCAATATCAATTATGTTATCGCACCAGTTGATTATAGCTTCATCCTTTAAGAGTTTCGTGGCGTAGCTTGCACCATGATCCTGTTGTGGTGTTGCAATAGAGGTAGACGCAGCGATCGTTGGCAATGTGTCTAGAAGACAGTTAACGCCTAGTGTAGTGAGCCTGTCTGTCAGCGTAGCCGCAGTATCGGTGTTGTGGATGGCGACATGCGCAAGGGATAAGACATCTCCAGTATCCAGCCCTTCATTCATTTGCATGATGCAGACACCCGTTTCGTCATCTCCAGCTTGAAGGGCGCGTTGAACCGGCGCCGCGCCACGCCAGCGAGGTAAAAGAGATGCATGAACATTGATGCAACCCAGTTGTGGATAGTCGAGGATGTCTTTTTTCAATATTTGCCCAAAAGCGACGACAATCAAAAGGTCTGCGTTGTATCCGCAAATATCAGTAATATTGAGCCTTCTAGGCTGTATTACCGGGAGATTATTAACCAGCGCTACCTGTTTTACAGCGCTGGGCACTGTTTTCTTCCCCCTTTTACCCGGCTTATCGGGTTGCGTGATGACGGCCAATACATCATACGGACTATCGACCAACGCTGACAGGTGAGCCGCCGCGAATTCCGGTGTGCCTGCAAAGAGGATCTTCATCGTTGTTTCTGCTGTTTCAGAAGTTTTTTGCGGATCATTTGGCGCTTTGTGCTGGATAGATAATCAACAAAAATTTTGCCTTTCAGGTGATCCATCTCGTGTTGAATGCATACCGCAAGCAATCCCGATGCTTCCATCCTAAAAGCGTCGCCCGCTTTGTTGATTGCTTCGACGGTGATATTTTCGGCGCGATTGACCGGCTCAAAGAAGCCGGGTACCGACAAACACCCTTCTGAAGTCTCTAATTCTCCCTCGGTACTGATGATATTGGGGTTTATGAGTACGATGGGGGAGTTATTTTCTTCAGAAACATCCACCACAATGAGTTCCAAGTGCACGTTAACCTGGGTTGCAGCCAGGCCGATACCCGGCGCCGCATACATTGCTTCTTGCATCTGATCTGCCAGGCCAGCGATCTTGCCATCAACATTTTTTACAGGCTTAGCAGTAGTGCGCAGACGAGGATCTGGGAATTCCAAAATTTCTAATAAAGCCATATGGTTTTGCAATATACCTCTAGTAATAATGCAACTTGTGCTGCTAAGGTTATGATCATCATGAATATTCCTGTAGAATATATCCCCCGGAAAAACCAGATATTGTACCCTTTTTAATGGTGGGATTCGCCCTGTGAAGAAAACTCTTCTGTCTCTGGTACTTGTTTTTGTCAGTGTCACATCGCCATATATCTGTGCGGAAGATGTTGCTCTAAAAGCAGATCATCCAAACAGGTACACGGTCGCCGATGGTGACACATTATGGGACATCGCGCGGATGTTTCTTACAGACGCCTGGCTTTGGCCGGAAATCTGGCACGTAAATCCAGATATTGAAAATCCGCACTTGATTTACCCAGGTGATGAAATTGTATTGACTTATGTTGATGGTCAGCCGCAATTGTCAGTACAGCGTGGAGATAGGTCCAGAACACAAAGAATGACGCCCAGTCAATCGGTCAGGCAGGGTGATCGATACCACAAACTTCAACCGAAAGTTCGAATTTCGCCTCTGACCAGTGCCATCCCGGCGATCCCCCTCGATGCTATTTCAAATCTGCTCACGACAGGCAGTATTGTGGAGCAGCACCGCCTTGCTGATGCGCCTTATATTCTGTCCGGGACTGCAGATCGATTGATCTTTGGTCCAGGAGATGAGTTGTATGGGCGCGGTGAGTGGGATGACGATACGGCCGTCTATGGCATTTTTCGTGAGGGCAACGTGTACATGGACCCGGAAACAGGTGAGATCCTCGGGTTTGAAGCGACCCAGGTAGGAGCAGCCAGGGTGATGTCTCGTAGTGATGACATTGTTACGCTGAAATTAACGCAGGTGAATACCGACGTTCGGGTAGGTGATCGCCTAATGCCGACAGAAGAAAGACGGGTTGAATCTACTTTTTATCCGAAAGCGCCGAAAGAGTGCGTTGAGGGTGTGATCATGACGGTCTTGGGTGGTGTCACACAGGCGGGTCGTAGTGCCGTTGTGGTTGTTAATCGAGGACTTCAGAACGGTCTTAACGTGGGCGATGTGCTTGCAATCTATAAGAGCGGCAATGTGGCCAGAGATCGAATGAAAGGCGACAGGGTTCGTCTTCCTGCAGAGCGTGCTGGTCTTCTCATGGTGTTCAGTAGCTTCGATAAGATGGCTTATGGTCTGGTGCTTGAGACCGAAGAACCCCTCAGAATTGGCGATGTCGTAAAGAGCCCGTAGTATCGAAGTAATTTCTCACTGACTTTTCAGCGATTTCTCCTGCGCTAGCGTACCTGTGCCTGATAGGTTTGCCCTTCTTGAATTAGTAAGGGTGCCAAAGTGCCAACACTTGATGTAGATCTGCTTTACCTATCTCGACTGTTATGTGATCGACCTAGAAAGCTCAGGCATCTGCTTACACACTTTGGTAGTGCTGAGGCAGTCTTTGGCGCGCCAGGAGATGAGATTCTTGGTCTGTGTAGGCTAGACATTGCAGCGCTAAGAAAGGCGTGAGAGATTTTCCAGCGTGATGTAGAGAAAGATGTCGCGTGGTTGCAGGAGCCAGACCACCACCTTATATCCATAGATCAGCCCGACTATCCGGCATTACTTAAAGAAATACATGATCCCCCTGTCCTGTTATTTGGGTGTGGTGAAAAAAGTGTACTGGAGAACAGCAATACTGCCATGGTGGATTCTCGAAGTCCCACCCGAATAGGTATTGCCAATGCGCAGCGGCTGTCGGGTCAGCTATCGTCTGTCGGGCTAACGATAGTCAGCGGCATGGCGCTGGGGATCGACGCTGCGTGCCATCAAGGAGCATTACTGGCTGGAGCGAAAACGATTGCGGTACTCGGCACTGGTTGAGAATGCACAGGATGTGCCTGAACAGTTATCGTTTGTTGCTGATAGAGCCCTCGCAATAACACCGATTCACCCTTTGACTGATCACCTACAACTGTTTGAATCCCTTTTAGATGGGAAACCACAAAATATCGACCAGTTGGAAGCGCAACTTGATCTCTCTATAGATGAATTGATGTGCGCGCTCGTTGAGTTGGAGGTGCTGGGTTTCGTTGCTCAAGAACGCGGGGGCTATGTCAGCTTGAAACCTGGTGATGTCTAGGTTAATTTGCCTCCCCTATTGTTAATTGGAGTAGCCATGCCATTTGTAGCCATCTTAATGGGTTCTGATTCAGACCTGCCGGTGATGGAATCCACTATCGGAGTACTGAAAGATTTAGCCATCGACTATGAAGTGCGGGTCACCTCAGCACATAGAACGCCAGAAGACACTCGGGACTATGTACATGATGCTGAGTCCAGAGGTTGTGGTGTATTTATTGCTGCGGCAGGGATGGCTGCGCATCTTGCTGGTGCTGTTGCGGCGCAAACGCTAAAACCAGTGATTGGAGTCCCTATTGACGCCGGACCTTTAAACGGAATCGATGCCTTGTTGTCAACAGTACAAATGCCTGGTGGCATTCCAGTAGCTTGTGTGGCTATCGGAAAAGCTGGTGCTAAAAATGCTGGATATCTTGCCGCCCAGATTCTGTCAACCGCAGACGAAAACCTCGCGGGAAAATTGCGGGAAGACCGTGACAAAAATGCAGAAGCCGTACGCCAGAAAAACGCTGATTTGAATGCCTAACGTACTACCATCATGGCGTGCCGCGCTTACAGCTAGGAATCTTTGCCAGGGTGATATTATCGCTTATCCTACTGAGGGTGTGTGGGGTTTAGGTTGTCTGCCTGAGTTAGGGCAATCGGTCGCACATATTCTTCATATTAAGCGTAGACGCTGGGATATGGGCCTTATACTTGTCGCATCTAAATTTGAGCACGTTGAACATTATCTGGCGGGGGTTGGTGACGAAGCACGTAGCCATCTGGAAAAAGTGTGGCCGTCAGCAGTCACCTATTTGATACCAGACAATGGCGTTGCCCCCATGTGGATCAAAGGCCGCCATCATCGCGTGGCGCTTCGACTATCAGCGCATCCAGTTGTCAGATCTATTTGTGATCACCTGGGAGGCCCGATTGTGTCAACCTCTGCGAATCCGACAGGCCGGGAAGCAGCGAAGAGCGCACTTCGGGTGCGTCAATATTTTGGTAATGATGTTGATCAGATTGTGCCTGGCCCCTTGGGTGGTGAAACAGGAGCAAGCGAAATAAGAGATTTGATGAGCGGTGATATTTTACGGCAGGGGGGATAATGCACCAACTAGCAGTTTTTGGTAACCCAATAACCCATACCCGTTCACCTGAAATACATCAGCTTTTTGCGAAGCAACATGGTCTCGAAATTGACTATGAACCGATCTTAGTCCCACCTGGAGAGTTTGTGCGCTACGCTCATCGGTTTCTTGAAGGCGGTGCAAAGGGATTCAATATTACTGTCCCGTACAAAGCTGATGCGTATCATTTTGTCGAACAGTGTTCCAAAGCTGCCGTCCTTGCTGAAGCGGTTAACACGATTAGCATCAAGCAAGGCGTTATTTATGGGGACAATACGGACGGCGCCGGATTGATGAAAGACATTGTCGACAATCTTGGCTGGACGTTGCAGGACAAAAAGGTACTTGTTCTTGGCGCGGGGGGAGCTGTCAGCGGTGTAGTCAGCAATTTACTCGGTGGTGCGCCTCGTACCGTCGAGATACTAAATCGAACGGTAAGCAAAGCGATAGCAATTGTTGAAAAGCAAAATGACTCGCGTGTTCGAGCGATCGAGACACCAGGCGATGCCTACGATGTCATTATCAATGGCACTTCCGCGGCCCTACAAGGAACGAAACTGGATTTGCCGACGTCAATCATCACGGCGGAGAGTTGTTGCTATGACATGAGTTATGAAAACAGCGCTTTTTTGGGCTGGTGCGCGGACCTTGGTGTGTCTCGGCTGGCAGATGGTTTGGGTATGCTCGTAGAACAAGCAGCGCTGGGGTTCAACATCTGGTTCGATCTGCAGGTTGAAACCATTGACGTGATTGCGGCCCTGAGGCAATGACAAGAAAATTTATTGCTGGTGCCTCTTGTCCTGTCTGTGCACAGGTTGATAAAATCTATACCGAGGATGGTACACAAACTTGGTGCTGTATTAGTTGTGGGCACCGCGAGAGCAGAGAGAAGGAAAAACCGGAAATTATTATTAAATCCTCACGACAAAAAGATTGATAAGTTAAGTCTCTCAGAAAATCTCAATCGATAGTTCATTTCCCTCTGTAAAGTATATAGAATGCGGCCGCCCTTACACGTGCGAGGGTTGATCGTAATTACTCGGAGCTTTTGATGCGTAGAGCTAACCCAATTTCTTGGTCAGCAGGCCTTGTTATGCTGCTTGGTGGCAATGCCGCTATGGCTGAATGGACCCTTAACATGACCGAGGGTGTTACCGAAATCAGCCGGCAGGTATACAACCTGCATATGATTTTCTTCTTCGTGTGTGTCGCAATCGGCGTACTGGTATTTGGCACAATGATTGTATCTATGGTTTTGCATCGCAAGTCACGCGGTGCAGTACCGGCGACATTTCATGAGAATACCAAACTGGAATACATGTGGACTATTCTCCCAATTGTCATACTGATTGTCATGGCTGTGCCAGCGACGAGTACGCTACGAGATATGTATGACGCGGGAGAATCTGACATTGATATTGAAGTAAGAGGGATTCAGTGGAAGTGGCAGTACACTTACCTGAACGACGATCCGGCGAAAGAAGTGCGATTTGTCAGCAGCCTCTTGACACCTAAAGACGAAATCGAAAATCTTGCCCCCAAGAATGAGTTTTATCTGCTCGAAGTTGATGAGCCTTTGGTTATTCCGATCAATAAGCGCATACGTTTCTTGATTACGTCCGAAGATGTGATCCATGCATGGTGGGTTCCGGCATTTGCAGTTAAGAAAGACGCGATTCCGGGGTTTATTCATGAGTCGTGGGCCATTGTGGATGAGCCTGGTATTTATCGAGGCCAGTGCGCCGAATTATGCGGTAAAGATCATGGCTTCATGCCAATCGAAGTACATGCCGTCAGTGAAGAAGACTATGAAACCTGGCTCGCTGAAAAACAGGAAGCGGCGCGGGTTGTCTACGAAACGATAGGCAAGGAATGGACTTTCGAGGAGCTAATGGCAACCGGAGAAACTGTTTACCAGCAAAGTTGTGCCGCTTGCCATCAGTTGAATGGCGAAGGAATTCCTCCGGTGTTTCCTGCCCTCAAGGGCCAGGGATTAGCTGTAGGGCCCATCGCGGCGCACACAGACATCATTCTAAACGGCAAGGCAGGCACGGCAATGCAGGCCTTTGGCACACAGCTCAATCCCGCACAGTTAGCAGCAGTCATTACCTATGAGCGTAATGCCTGGGGTAATAACTTGGCTGACCATATACAACCCAGTCGAATAAATGAAATCCTAAGTGGAGGCGCCCAGTGATTACAGAAAATCCGCATGACTCACATGGTCCTGATAAAGGCCTTATGCGCTGGGTATTCACTACCAATCATAAAGACATCGGGACGTTGTATCTCTGGTTTAGCTTTTTGATGTTTCTTACCGGTGGTGTAATGGCATTGATAATTCGTTCTGAGTTATTTCAGCCCGGATTACAGTTAGTGCAGCCAGAATTTTTTATTCAGATGACCACAATGCACGGGCTAATCATGGTGTTTGGTGCGGTTATGCCGGCATTTGTTGGTCTTGCGAACTGTTTAATTCCAATGATGGTCGGTGCGCCGGATATGGCTATGCCCAGAATGAACAATTTCAGTTTCTGGATTCTACCCTTTGCCTTTGGCCTTTTACTCTCCAGTTTGTTTATGGAAGGCGGTGCACCCAATTTTGGATGGACGTTCTATGCGCCATTATCAACAGATTTCGGACCACCGAGCACCACTTTCTTTATCTTCGCTGTCCATATGATGGGCATCTCTTCCATCATGGGCTCAATCAATATCATTGTTACGATCCTCAATTTGCGAGCACCTGGCATGACGTTGATGAAGATGCCGCTATTTGTTTGGACCTGGTTGATCACAGCATATTTGTTGATTGCAGTGATGCCAGTGCTAGCTGGCGTAGTCACCATGATGCTGATGGATATCCATTTCAACACCGCATTTTTTAGTGCCGGTGGCGGTGGCGATCCCGTATTGTTTCAGCATATTTTTTGGTTTTTTGGCCATCCCGAAGTCTACATCATGATACTACCGGCATTTGGTATTGTGTCCGCGATTATTCCAACCTTTGCGAGAAAGCGCCTGTTTGGTTACGAATCTATGGTTTACGCCACAGCATCTATTGCCTTTTTGTCGTTTATCGTTTGGGCGCACCATATGTTTACCGTAGGCATACCAATTGCGGGTGAACTTTATTTTATGTATGCAACGATGTTGATCGCGGTGCCGACGGGAGTGAAAGTATTCAACTGGGTGGCAACGATGTGGCAGGGATCAATGACCTTTGAAACCCCGATGCTGTTTGCCATCGCGTTTGTGGTGTTGTTTTCGATTGGTGGCTTCTCAGGTCTTATGCTGTCGATCGTTCCTGCGGATTTTCAGTATCACGACACCTATTTTGTGGTCGCGCATTTTCACTATGTTCTCGTACCTGGCTCCGTGTTTTCAGTCATGGCAGCTGTTTACTACTGGTTGCCAAAGTGGACCGGAAATATGTATGACGAGGCTTTAGGAAAGACGCACTTTTGGCTGTCATTTATTGGTATTAACATCACTTTTTTCCCCCAGCACTTCGTTGGATTAGCAGGTATGCCACGGCGAATTCCTGACTACCCGTTACAGTTTGCAGATTTCAATATGGTTTCCAGCTGTGGCGCATTTTTGTTTGGTTTCAGTCAGTTGCTGTTCCTGTTCATCATCATCAAAACCATTCGTGGTGGTGAGAAGGCAACAGAGCAGGTCTGGGAAGGTGCACACGGTTTGGAATGGACCATTCCATCACCCGCTCCCTATCACACATTTACTACGCCACCGTCAGATTTGAACGAGGCGCATGGTTAGATGACAGACAACGCGAAAACAGTTGCACGCTTATTGAGTACAGCCGTGTTTATGTTTGCGTTCGGTTTTCTATTGGTGCCCCTCTATGATGTCCTGTGTGCCGTTACGGGATTTAATGGCAAAACTGCTGGGCAATATGTCCCGGAAAAGACAACTGAAATAGACAAGGATCGTTGGGTTACAGTGCAGTTTATTACTAACAACAATGCTGGTATGCCTTTTGAGTTTCGACCCAAACAACGCTCGATGCGGGTACATCCCGGAGAAATTAACACGACGGAATTTTATATCAGAAATCCTGTGGCCCGGACTATAACCGCACAGGCAGTACCCAGCGTTAGTCCGTTTCATGCGGCTGCTTATTTACATAAAACTGAATGTTTTTGTTTTGAACAACAGCAGTTGGTCGAAGGGGAGGCTTTGGACATGCCGTTGCGCTTCATTGTCGATAGTGAATTGCCAGCAGACGTAACCACACTGACCTTGTCTTATACACTTTTTAATATTTCGCAAGAGGCTCTCGCGGTAGCGAGATAATACGGAGACGATTATGACCGACAGTGCCTACGAGCCCTATTATGTTCCACACAGCAGTAAGTTACCGATATTTGCTTCGATTGGGATCTTCCTGACTGTCTTTGGCATTGGGCATATCCTCACCGACTTAAGCGCCGATGTTGATTCCGCTTTTGGTATGGCCACCTTGATGTCGGGTGGTCTGGTGATGGGCCTTACCCTATTTTTCTGGTTTTCCAAGGTCATCGAGGAAAATCATAAACAGTTATATAGCGATCAGATGAATCGATCATATGTGTGGGGTATGAGTTGGTTTATTTTTTCGGAGGTCATGTTTTTTGCGGCTTTTTTTGGTGCCTTGTTGTACGTTCGTGTGTTCGTGGTTGATTGGATAGGGGGTGTTGGGGATCGGGGTCCAAGCGGCATGTTGTGGCCCAACTATGAGCCGCACTGGCCGTTGTTGAACACGCCGGATCCGGAACGGTTTCCTGCGGCAACCGGGGTTATTTCTGCAATGGGATTACCGCTGGTAAATACGTTGCTCCTTGTTACGTCCAGTTTCACGGTGAGTTTTGCGCACCACGCAATTAAGGAAGGCAATCGAAAGAAGATCATTCAATGGTTGACGGTGACTGTCTCTTTGGGGGTCATCTTTTTATTCGTTCAAGCCTATGAGTACGTGCATGCCTATAGGGATCTGGGTTTGACGTTGGGATCCGGGATATATGGCACGACCTTCTTTATGCTAACAGGGTTCCACGGTGCGCATGTCACGCTGGGTACTCTCATGTTATTTATCATGTTGTGTCGTGCACTAAAGGGGCACTTTACAGAGGATAACTGCTTCGGGTTTGAAGCCGCGGCATGGTATTGGCACTTTGTGGATGTTGTGTGGCTTGCACTGTTTATTTTTGTTTATGTGCTTGGAGGCTAACAACTAGATTCCGTCATAGAGATAGTGGTTTGAGGCAAATTGATGCGACATTCCAAAAGAATTGAACTAAATATCAATTGATAATCAGGAATCTAGAGACACGGTCTTTAATTCTTGGACAAGGGTTAACTGGGCGCTCTCGACCATGGAGCAGATAGAGAAAGTTGTCCGCTCCAGAATCCGTAGATGATGATCATCAATAGTAATGCAGCAAGTGATACGCGAAGTAATAATAGATTCGCGGTACGCTTACCACCCCTACCTTGATCGATGAGTAGCGTATAGAACGCAGTGCCCAGAGCCAAGAGGTTGGCAATGAATAAAATGATGATGGTAACTTTTAGCAATCTCCCTCACTACTGCGACCAATGTCGCCTAAGAATCCGTATACGCCATTGTTACGCGATTACAAACTAAATGCATTTCGTTTTTAACGGGCCGTTGACACTTTTTTCAGTGGGCTTTTTGACTATTTTTGTCTATCTTGGATTCTGGCAACTTAATCGGTATGACGAGAAGCAAGCCTTGGTATCAAATCAGCAGGTATTTGCTACCTCCCCCTGGCAAACCCCCGAGGATGAGCTAGCGACGGGCACGCCTATACAACTGCATGGGCATTATGATCCAGAGAGTTTGTTTCTGTTCGATAATAGAGTGCTTAAGGGAGTGGTCGGGTTTGAGGTACTGAATGTATTTCTTGTGGAATCTACCGCGAAAAGTGTGGTCATAAATCGAGGTTTTGTTCCCATGGGCCGAGTCCGTGAAGACAAACCCAATATCCCTACCCTTGTGGAATCAAAGGTGCTCCGCGGTCATGTTTACCACCCATCGGCGCCATTTCTGGCGGGGCATACTGTAGCTGGAGTGCTCCCCATTGTTCAAACACAAGAGCCAAAAGTCCTCGTGGCCGATATGCCTGCTTATCCGTGGGTCGTTCGCTTGAGCGATAAAGACCCAAATGCGTTACCGCGAAATTGGCCCATAACGACGATACTGCCAGAAAAACACCAGGCCTATGCCATACAGTGGTTTCTGATGGCAGCAGCGATCGCGATTGCATATAGTTGTTTCTGTATTAGGAGAAAGGTGGTGAGTAGTGTCTGAACGTGCAGGGCGACGTGAACTGGTGGCGATTCTTGGGATAGCGATATTGCCATTCGTGATTGCAGGTATTGCGTTTCTAGACTTTCCGGTTGACCAAATCCCGGATACTACTAAGAACCAGGGGACTTTGGTTTATCCCCCGGTTCAGGTCGAATTTCTACAATCAAAGGCGAAGCAATGGTCACTGATTCAGGTTGTTAAAGAAGACTGCGCTGAAGTTTGTGAGCAAACACTATATTTGACAAGACAGGCCCGTAAAGCGTTGGGTAAGGATGCAGCACGGGTACACCGTGTTTCACTTTCTCGCAGTGACTTATCAGAGACCTTTATGAATTTGATTCGGAATGAGCACAAGTCCATGCTTGTACTCGTTGATGCAGAGTCAGTTGAGCAGCTCCTCCAGATCACAGCGGAAATCGATAATATGGTGTTTTTAATGGATCCTCTGGGCAATATCATGATGTATTTTTCACCGGATAAGGTGGGTAAACCTCTAATGGAGGATTTGCGCCATCTATTACGGATTTCCAGAATTGGCTGAATCCGGTAAACTCTTCTGCCCCAAATCCGGTTGAAGCGATTGTGTCTGACCTAAGTTTAACATTCCCCACCACGTGGCGTGACTATCTGGAAATCTGCAAGCCGAGAGTTGTACTTCTCATGTTGCTATGTACGCTTGTGGGTATGTTTCTCGCGACCACCGGGATGGTTGCATGGCAGATATTGGTGTTCGGAAATCTCGGTGTTGCGCTGGTTGCAGGCTCTGCGGCAGCACTTAACCATCTACTTGATTCATCCATTGATGCAAAAATGGCTAGAACTCGCAATCGACCTATTGCGCAAGGTCGGATTAGTAACCTTCAGGGTGGTATTTTTGTTGCGGCGACCGGTGTCTCGGGGTTAGCGATCTTATATGTACTTATTAATCCTTTGACTGCCTGGTTGAATCTGGCGTCCTGGATTGGATACGGTGTGATCTACACGATGTTTCTTAAACGCGCGACACCGCAAAACATTGTGATTGGCGGGTTGTTTGGGGCGGCTCCGCCATTGTTTGGCTGGACTGCTGTAACAGGCAGTATCGATGGTGGAGGTTTGATCCTTGTCTTGATTATATTTGCCTGGACCCCACCACATTTCTGGGCCTTGGCGATTGACCGTATTGATGAGTACCGGGAAGTCGATATTCCCATGCTACCCGTAACCCACGGTGAGCAATACACCAAGATGCATATCTTGTTGTATACCATCATTCTTATACTAACGACGTTCTTGCCCTACCTCGTTGGCATGAGCAATTTGCTGTATCTCATTTGTGCGATAGCACTTGGTGGAGGGTTTCTGTATTGGAGCGTAGTTCTACTGGTTGGTCACCATCGACAAGCCCCGATGGAAACGTTTCGTTACTCTATAGTCTATTTGATGGCGCTTTTCGCCGCACTACTGGTTGATCACTACCTGATGCCAGTAACGTATCTTGTATAATAGTTGTCATTGATGGATAACGGTATTCGTCGCACTTTATTGTGGATAGTGGCGTTCATGTGTCTGGTGCTGGGTGCGCTGGTTGCCAGTATCGTAACCCGAGGGCCGACTCAGGAACAATTACAATCCCTGGGTTATTATCGGTTCGAATCACCACGACCCTTAAATGATTTCGAGCTTATAGACCACGAGCAAAACCCGGTTGGACTTTATTCGCTCAAAAATCGCTGGTCGCTACTTTTTTTCGGCTTTACCTATTGTCCTGATGTCTGCCCAACGACACTGGCAGTCCTCAGTAACGCGTTAGCAGATAATGACAAAAGGCTACAGGTAATATTAGTGAGCGTGGATCCAGATCGAGATTCGCCACAGGTGCTGGCGAGGTACATCAAGAGTTTTGATCCAGAGTTTAGAGGATACACTGGTACGTTTGATAATCTTGTTAGCATAGCAACACAGCTAAATGTAGCATTTGGCAAAGTACCTGGACCCGAACTAGGCACGTATTCCGTAGAGCATAGCGCAAGTATTATAGTTATAAACCCCGACGGAAAATACGCCGGGTTCATCAAGGCGCCCCATCAACTCCAGAATATCCGTGCCATTGTCAATACGTTTGAATAGCGACTTAGTAGTTATGTTAGCAATCGAGGCTGGTTATCTCACTATTGTTCACCTAGAATACAAATTGAATTCAGGGCTTAAATAAGTGAACCAGATGCAAGGTGGCATTTGTAGCCAATACGAATCAGTGCGACAACAATCCATTCGTATCTGTGAACCGCTTGAAGTCGAAGACTACTTGGTTCAACCGATGGCGGATGCCAGTCCGCCAAAATGGCATCTGGCGCATATCACCTGGTTTTTTGAAACGTTCGTGTTGAAACCATTTTTGCCTGGGTATCAGCCTTTCTCTGACGTTTACGAAGTCCTATTCAATTCTTATTATAATGGTGTTGGCCAGCAGCATCCGAGAGCAAAACGTGGCTTGCTTTCTCGACCTACCGTAGCAGATATTTTCGACTATCGAGCGCACGTTGATGGGCATATGAGGTCACTTTTAACTGGCGAAATAACGCCTAAAGTCAATTTTCGAACCATTCTCGGCATGAACCACGAACAACAACATCAGGAACTATTGTTTACTGATCTCAAGTACAACCTAGGCCACAATCCATTGTCGCCGATTTACCAACAAGGCAAGTCGGTCCCGGATGTGCGGCCCCAGGCACTTAATTTTCTGGAGTTTTCCGGAGGCATATATCAAATTGGGATACATGCTGACGATGAGTTTGTATTTGATAATGAATCACCACGCCATGATGTGCTAATCGAGGATTTTCGTCTGGCAAATCGTCTGGTTACCAATGCAGAGTTTATCGAGTTTGTTGAAGATGGCGGATATCAAAGGCCGGAATTGTGGTTGGCCGATGCCTGGGCTTTGCAATGCAGTGAGGGAAAACTTAGTGCGCCACTTTATTGGCAACAGCGACAGAATAAATACTTCGTATATACCCTGGCAGGGCTTGTCCCTGTTAGCCCTCTGGAACCAGTTTGCCACGTGAGTGGGTATGAGGCTGATGCCTTTGCCAGGTGGAAGGGCGCGAGATTGCCTACAGAAATGGAGTGGGAAGTGGCTGCAAAGAGCCAGGAGCAAAAGGGAATATTTGTAGAGGACGGTTTCTATCATCCGCTGGCCGCAGACACTGCTGAACTGGGCGGGATGTTTGGCAACCTGTGGGAGTGGACTCAAAGTAGTTACTCACCTTACCCTGGCTTCAAATCTTTCCAAGGACAACTCGGCGAATATAATGGTAAGTTTATGGCTAATCAGTTGGTGTTACGTGGCGGGTCCTGCGTGACTCCGCGGTCGCATATTCGACCAAGTTACCGAAATTTTTTCTATCCCGCAGACCGTTGGCAGTTTTCTGGCATTCGTCTTGCCAAGGACGTTTAAGGAATGCCCGTGTCTAATCAATCTTCTCTTTTCTTTTATGACATCAATACCGTATTGGAAGATACCCAAAAAGAAGTAACCCTGGGATTGCAACGCCCACAAAAAATGATTTCACCGAAATTTTTTTACGATGAAATGGGCTCTAAACTATTTATGGAAATTACCCGTCAGCCGGAGTACTACCTGACCAGGACGGAGACCTTACTGTTACGCGAGTATGCCGATGAGATGGCTGATTTGATGGGTGAAAATTGTTTGCTGATTGAATATGGCAGTGGCAGCAGTGAAAAAATTCGCATTCTTCTCGAGAGTTTGCGGCCAAGGGCATACGCACCGCTCGATATCTCCAAAGAGTACCTAGGTGCGGCAGCAGGCGCATTGGCGTCGGAGTTCCCCTGGCTTGAAGTACATGCAACCTGCCTTGATTTTACGGAAGACTTTGAGCTGCCATTTACCATGGATGCCAGACGGGTCGCATTTTTTCCAGGGTCGAGTATTGGTAATTTTGGTCGGGCCGAGGCAAGGGCTTTTCTGGGTCGTGCGCGACGTTTGGTAGGTGACGAAGGTGGCATGTTAATCGGTGTTGATCTAAAAAAAGACAATGCTGTATTAAACGCTGCATACAATGACAACAATGGCATCACGGAGAAGTTCAATCTTCACGTCCTAACTCACCTTAATGAAAAATTTGATGCCGACTTCGACCCCAAAAACTTTACTCACTCTGCAGTCTATGAACCAGAAAAAGGCTGTGTCGCTATGTATCTCACCAGCCTGTTAGCGCAGAACGTCCAAATTGATGGCACGTCAATTTCTTTTGAGGCAGGCGAGAAAATCCATACGGAGAATTCACATAAATACGCGAAAGAAGAGTTTCTTGATATGGCGCTGGATGCAGGATTCACTCAACATCGGTTCTGGACCGATATCAACAACTGGTTTGGTATCTTTTACCTGTCCTAGTGGCGAACCCAGGTATGTCTAGCTGACGACAGACTGGGTTTGTTCGTCAAGTTGGCGGGCGAGGCTTAGGAATTCTTTAGGACTTTTCAGGTATTCTCCGGGTTCACCGGTGATCAAGCGGGTTAAGGCGAATCTTGCGGCTGAAAACTTTTCAAATACCATTAAGTATTCAAATTCTGTAGGGGTTAATTCACGCTTGCTGCAGTAGCCATCGATTAGTGCGAGGCGTCTATCGGTGCATCGGCTACCAGCTTCATCACGGCACCAGTCGATAATCGTGATCGCAATGTCCTGAACCAAAAAATCATCGCAAGCATGAAAGAAGTCGAGTATCCCAGTTACCTCACCTCCCTCGAAAAGCACGTTGTCACGAAATAGGTCACCGTGAATGATACCTTTTGGCAAATCGAGATCCTGCGCAGCTTCGTACTCGCCCGCGATTCGAGTGAGCAAAATGAGTTCGTCTGCCGTTACATGTTTCGCTACTGTCTTTAGGGTGTCTTCCATCCAGTCCGGCGAAAAAGGGTTGTCACGATGAAGATCCTCAGTTGCAAGCGTGATATGGATATCAGCGAGTACTTTACCGATCGCGGTGCAGTACTCAATACTGGCCTCTGCTAGATGTTCACCGGAAAGCTTTGGGGTCAGAAAAGTTGGCTTGCCACAGAAAATGGTGGAAGTCATGCCGTCCAGGGTGTGCCTCGGTGCTGGCACGGGAAGTCCGTAATAATATAAATGCTGCAGAACGCGATTAAAAAATGGCACGTCGTCAAAAGTCAGTCCTTCAATGATCGTTAGAATGTACTCAGATTTCTCATCATGCTGGTCCAGGGTGATAAAGTAGTTGGAGTTTTCTATGCCGTCTAGGATTGCTTCGCAGGCGTGTAAATCTCCGAGGCCAAACATCGTGAGGTAACGCGTTAACGCGTCGTCTTTAAAAGTTGTGAACGTTGCCATTGATTACCACTCTTCGATCACCCATTGGGGATAGAGTTTTTTATGAAACTCGAGGCTCTTTTAGTGTGCAGAATGATCTCCCGGCACGATGTAGTATGGTTTTCTCTTCTTGTTTTTAGGAACTACCTTAATCATAAGCAGAATGCCATTGTTGCGGTATTCATATATTGTCTTATCTTTGCCTTCTATAATTTGTATATCGTCTCTGGATATGGGATGAAGTGCTCCCAACGACGTCGACACAATGCAAAGAAGAATGATTGAAATAAGCGTTCTGTTCAAAGTATGGTTCGTAGTGTTATTACCGAGGTGTGATCAATATGCAGGACCATTACCAACTGGTACTCATCGATGGGTCATCGTACCTGTTTAGAGCCTTCCATGCACTACCCCCACTAACCACTTCAAAGGGACAACCTACTGGAGCGATTAAGGGTGTGATCAGCATGATCCGAAAACTCATGAGTGATTTTCCAGACAGTCACATAGCTTGTGTCTTTGACGCTAAGGGAAAATCTTTTCGCAACGACATCTACCCGGATTACAAGGCGAATAGAGCCGCGATGCCAGATGACCTGCGCAGCCAGATTGCCCCCATCCATGAGATCATAAAATTAATGGGCGTACCTTTGCTTATGGTTGAAGGTGTTGAAGCGGATGACGTTATCGGAACGTTGGCGGATCAGGCAACCCACGCCGGGATGAGCGTACTGGTATCAACGGGTGACAAGGACATGGCGCAGTTGGTCAACGAACATGTGACGTTGATCAACACAATGAATGATGCTGTTTTCGATAGTGACGGTGTTGTGGAGAAATTTGGCGTGCGGCCGGACCAGATAATCGACTATCTTGCCCTGGTTGGTGATACATCCGACAATATTCCCGGCGTACCTAAGTGTGGTCCAAAAACGGCGGTAAAGTGGCTTACGGCATATCAGTCGCTTTCCGGGGTTATTGAAAATGCTGATAGTGTGTCTGGCAAGGTTGGAGAAAATCTGCGTGCCAGTCTCTCACAGCTGCCCATGGCTTATGAACTGGCGACGATCAAATTAGACGTCGGCCTGGAGAACACGGTTGAAGACCTAAAGCTAATAGCGCCAGACAATGATGGGTTATTGGCTCTTTTTACGGAACTCGAATTTAAGCCATGGATGGATGAGTTGGTGAGATCAGACCAGCCAGTAAGGGTAGAAAATCCCGCCAATTATCAGAAAGTCACAAGTCTCGATGAACTGAAGCAGTGGTTTGGTACTGCGCAATCACCGTTGGCACTGCATATTGAGACGACAGCTGATGATTATGTTGATACTGAGCTGGTTGGACTATCGTTTTGTCACGAAGCTGAGTCCGCAATCTACGTTCCAATGGGACATAACTACGATGGCGCACCCTCGCAGCTATTGGTCGAAGGGGTACTAGATCTGGTCAGAAGTGTCTTAGCGACGCGTGTGGTCGTCGGACACGATCTAAAATACGCGATGAGCGTTCTGGCGAAATATAACGTGGATCTTAATCCTGGCTTTGACACTATGCTGGCGTCGTACGTTTTAAACTCCGTTGGCTCGCGTCATGATATTGATGATCTCAGTATGCGTCATCTTGGCATTAGAAAAACGCAATATGAGGAAATCGCGGGTAAAGGAGCGAAGCAACAACACTTCAACGAAATTGATATTGCTATTGCGACGCCATTTGCAGCAGAAGTCGCTGATATGGCCCTTCGCTTGGCAGGTGTTCTGCAGGAAAAGCTTAGTGCCGAGGTGTCGCTGTCACCTGTGTTTGAGGAGATAGAAATGCCGGTACTGGGTATTTTGTCCCGTGTTGAAAGAAATGGCGTGTTGCTCGACACCGATCTCTTGGACCAGCAAAGTTCGGAGCTCGAGAAGAAGATGCGTGAACTTGAGCAACAGGCACATGGGTTGGCAGGTGAGACATTCAACCTTGGGTCTCCGAAGCAGATACAGGATATTTTTTTTAACAAGCTCGAATTACCCGTTCTAAAGAAGACGCCCAAAGGACAACCATCTACGGCGGAACCAGTACTTCAAGAGCTAGCGCTCGACTATCCATTGCCAAAAGTAATTTTGGAGTACCGCAGTTTGTCGAAAC
>Ga0302134_10000415_pt1 | contig 18167 bp, 20 predicted proteins | sample CB9_SCM_MG_FD_203123 | JGI IMG/M metagenome (GOLD analysis project Ga0302134, IMG submission 203123) | Marine microbial communities from Western Arctic Ocean, Canada - CB9_SCM | ecosystem: Environmental > Aquatic > Marine > Oceanic | place: Canada: Western Arctic Ocean | collected 2017-09-19
GTCTCATTCGCTCTATCTACAAAACAGAGACAATTTTTGAACGTCACCGCCACCGTTATGAGTTTAATAATAACTATCTTAATGAGTTGAAAGAGAGAGGACTATCATTTTCGGGTGTATCAGAGGATGGTTTAGTTGAGGTGATTGAGTTATCGGAACATCCCTGGTTTCTTGCTTGCCAGTTCCATCCAGAATTTACCTCTAATCCCTTAAATGGACACCCCTTATTCATTAGCTTTGTGTCTGCAGCTCGCGCATGTCAGGCGGTTAATCTGTCAAAAGATGGCAGTGAATGAAACTCTGTTGCTTTGACGTCGATAATTCAAAGCCTTTTTTTCTGATCGCAGGGCCATGCGTGATCGAGGGAGAGTCTTTTTTGCTCGATGTTGCAGAAGAGCTCAAGCAAATTACTGTAGAGCTGGGTATTCCACTGATTTTTAAATCCTCCTTTGATAAGGCGAACCGTTCATCTATGGATAGCTTCAGAGGACCTGGTATTGAATCGGGACTAAAGGCTTTAGAGGCGGTAAAGAAAAATCTTAATCTACCTGTTTTGACCGATGTTCATGAGGACACTCCTTTAAATGAAGTTGCGTCGGTCGTAGATGTTATGCAAACACCATCTTTTTTGTGTCGACAAACCAACTTTATCCTAGCAGTGGCATCTTGCGGTAAGCCAGTGAACATTAAAAAGGGACAGTTTCTGTCGCCTTGGGAAATGATTAATGTTGTGGAAAAAGCCAAGTCCACGGGAAATGAAAATATTATGGTTTGTGAACGGGGATATATGTTCGGTTATAACAATTTGGTTGCGGATATGCGTTCCCTTGTCGCATTGCGTGAAACTGGATGTCCAGTGGTTTTTGATGCGGGCCATTCGGTCCAGCGCCCAGGCAGTCGGGGTGATATGTCTGGGGGTGATCGGCATCTTATACCGCCGTTAGCTCGTGCTGCGGTAGCGACTGGGATTGCTGGATTGTTTCTTGAGACTCATCCAAATCCTAATGAAGCAAAAAGTGATGGTCCTAACTCATGGCCTTTAAGGAATTTAAAGGCATTGCTGATGCGATTAAAGGCTATTGATAGTGCAGTAAAGAGTGGAAGCTTGGAAGAGCATCTTGACTAGGGGCTAAGGAGAAGGCATGAGCCATATTAGGGAAGTTCGCGGGATCGAAATATTAGATTCTAGAGGTAACCCGACTGTCGAGGCTGAGGTAATTCTTGAGACCGGCGCACGTGGTCGTGCGGGTGTGCCATCGGGGGCATCAACTGGTTCTCGAGAAGCAGTCGAATTGCGTGATAGCAATATATCTCGTTACCTAGGGAGGGGAGTTTCTCTGGCTGTGGAAAACGTAAACAGGGATATTGCGTCAGCAGTGATTGGTCTGGATGTGTCAGATCAACAGGGACTGGACTCGACGCTTATCAAACTTGATGGAACACCAAACAAGAGCCGTTTAGGAGCTAATGCAATGCTAGCTGTGTCATTGGCTGCTGCTAAAGCTGCAGCCAATGAAGCAGGACAGCCGCTCTATCAATCACTTGCAAAAGTTGATTCTTATGAAATGCCTGTGCCGATGATGAACATCATGAATGGAGGGGCGCACGCGAACAATAGCATTGATATTCAAGAGTTTATGATTCTCCCGGTAGGGGCTCCTAACTTTTCAGAAAGCATGCGTTATGGAGCAGAAATATTCCACGCTTTAAAAAAAGTGCTTGATAGGCAAGGTTTAAATACGACGGTTGGAGATGAAGGCGGGTTTGCACCCAATCTGGAGTCGAATGAGGCGGCTCTGAAAATCATAGAGGAAGCTGTTGAAGATGCAGGCTATACCTTAGGGCGAGAGATTTTTCTTGGGCTTGATACTGCTAGCTCTGAATTTTATTCTCAAGGGTTCTATCACTTAGAGTCAGAGAACAAACATTTTGATCCCGCAGAATTTTGCGGTTATCTAGAGGATCTTGTTGCACGTTACCCGATCATTTCCATTGAAGATGGTATGGCAGAGGATGATTGGGATGGTTGGACTCTGTTAAGTGAACGGCTAGGAGATCGTATACAACTGGTTGGTGATGATCTTTTCGTTACAAACACAGAGATCCTAAAGATAGGGATAGAGAAGAATATAGCAAATAGCATTCTGATTAAGCCAAATCAGATCGGTACTTTGTCGGAAACTATCGAGGCCATTAATATGGCAAATTCGGCAAACTACACCTCCGTTATTTCACATCGATCCGGAGAGACTGAAGATTCCACCATAGCCGATATTGCAGTTGCCACCACCGCTACTCAGATTAAGGCAGGCTCTATAAGCCGTTCTGATCGCTTGGCGAAGTATAATCAGCTTCTTAGGATCGAGAACCAGTTAGGTGATAAGGCTTCTTATGCGGGGATCAACGCCTTTCCGATGACTCTTTAAGTGAAGTAATGCTATGCGAATATTGTTGACCTTAATGTTATCAATTCTGTTTCTCCTGCAGGCGAGACTGTGGTTGTCTGATGAAGGGATGAGTGAGGTATGGAAACTGGAGGCGCAACTCTCTGAGCGCACAGAGGAGAATCACCAGCTTGCGATAAGAAATGCTGTATTAGAGGGTGAAGTGGTTAATCTGAAGGAAGGGATAGAGGCGGCAGAGGAACGAGCCCGAACTGACCTAGGTATGATTGCTGAAGGCGAGACGTTTTATATGGTTGCTAGACCGAGCTCACAAATAAACCAATCTCAGGGTCAGAACTTAAGCTCTTCTTTTCCGGCGCTAATGTCACCCTTAAAGATAGAGCAGTAGCCGGATTATTTCGTGGTCATGAAAGTTTTATGACTCTTAAAATAGAGAATAGTATGGTAGTTTTTTGTTTTACTAGCGTGGGCGTAGCAGAACATAGACTGCGCCAGAGCCTCCATGGCGGACTCGAGCGGAAGCAAACGCTAGTATGTCTTCCCATTGAGCTAGCCAATGCTGAACATGGCCCTTTAAAACAGGTCCTTCAGCCCCTGAGCGTAGACCCTTACCATGAATTACCCGTACACAACCAAGCCCGCGATTTCTCGATTCCTCAATGAATTCTCGTAAGTATTTTTTTGATTCTGCAGCTGTAAGCCCGTGTAAATCGACTTCTGCTTCGATACTGAAGTGTCCGCGATGCAGCTTTTTAAAGGTGCGTTGAGGTAAACTTGGATGGCAGTAAGCCGCTTCCTCCCCAAGTTGTTCAAGGACATAAGGTTGGTTGAGAGTCTTGCTAAGATTCTCACGCAGAACCTCTTCTCTAGCCGCTCTAGAATGCCGTGCCTTAACGCTAGGATGTTTTTGATTCTGAATGCGCTCTTCGTGTTCAAGTGGCTTGACGTTTTTCATCGCATTTCTGAACACATCTGTATCTTCGCTATTGCTCAAGGTACAACTCCTATTGCTATAGAACATACATTATAGGTATTTAATTAAGTGCGAATATTACTTTCTAATGATGACGGATACCGCGCCTTGGGCCTGCGTTTGTTGGCGCGTGCGCTCGAAAATCTAGCAGAGGTCATTGTGGTAGCTCCTGATCGTAACCGGAGCGGAGCTAGCAATTCACTTACGCTTGATGCGCCTCTTAGGGTTGAGCGGATTGATTCTAATATCTATTCTGTTAATGGCACCCCGGCTGACTGTGTCCACGTAGCTATTACTGGACTATTAGAGGCCGAACCAGACATGGTGATTTCTGGTATAAATCATGGAGCTAATTTAGGGGACGATGTGCTCTATTCTGGCACTGTTGCGGCAGCAATGGAGGGGAGATTCTTAGGTCTACCAGCAGTCGCTGTATCACTGGTTGCTGAGCAATCTCATCACTTTGATACAGCCGTGTCCATGGTTCATCAAATCATAGAAGGGATAATGGATAATCCACTTCCTAGTGACACCATCTTAAACATAAATGTGCCGGATCGGTCTATAGAGGCGATTGGTGGGATTAAGGTAACGCGTCTTGGGGGTAGATGCCGCCCAAACCCAGTTGTGCTTGCTCGTGATCCCAAGGACCGTCCTGTTTACTGGATTGGGCCTGCTGGCGAGGGCCAAGATGCTGGCCCTGGAACCGATTTTGATGCAATTGCTAATGATTTCGTTTCAGTTACTCCTATTAAGGTTGATTTGACTGATCATAGCGCACTGGATTCCCTTGAAAATTGGTTGAAACAGTTAAAATGAAACGAGAGAAAAATGTTTCCGGGGTTGGAATGACATCTGCTCGGACTCGAGATAGATTAATAGACCGGCTTAGGGGAGAGGGCATCAAAAATGAGGCTGTTTTGGAACGAATTCGTAACGTTCCGCGGCACTTATTTGTAGATGAGGCCCTCGCGAGCCGCGCTTATGAAGATACGGCTTTGCCCATTGGCTTTGGACAAACCATTTCTCAGCCCTACATCGTTGCTTTAATGACTGAGGCTTTGATCGAGGGATTGAGTTCCGACAAAAAATTAATCAAAGTATTGGAGATTGGTACTGGATGTGGATATCAGACGGCAATACTTGCGCCTTTCGTTCAACACATCTATAGCATCGAACGTATAAATACGCTTATTCCACGTGTTCGCCCAAGACTTTCTCAGCTTCAGGTGCATAATTTAACATTGCGTCACGCCGATGGTTGGCGAGGCTGGATAAGCCAAGCGCCTTTCCAGGGGATTCTTGTTGCAGCTTCACCTCCCAAGGTGCCCCAGGATCTTCTTGATCAATTGGACGAAGGCGGTCGCTTGGTGATTCCCATTGGTACGCGTAATAGTCAGCAGCTACAGCGTATTACTCGACGTGGAGATATCTTTAAGATTGAAAAATTGGAACTAGTAAGCTTTGTTCCTCTTTTGGAGGGGACTGAAGGTTGAAGTTATTTACTAGATTATATGATTACACGATCAGCCTATCTAGGCATCCTCAAGCGGAGCGTTATCTTTTTTCTCTCAGTTTTTCAGAGTCTTTTTTCTTCCCAATTCCTCCAGACATTATGCTTATACCAATGACGCTTGCTAAGCCGCAGAGTGGGTGGCGTTATGCTGTTTTAACTACCATTGCGTCAGTTATTGGTGGCTTGTTGGGGTATCTCATTGGCTTATTCGCACTAGATACAATAGAACCTCTCCTAATGCAGCTCGGATATTGGGAAAGGTATCTTGCTGCCACAGGTTGGTTTCTGGAATGGGGGTTTTTAGCGGTTTTTATAGCTGGGTTTTCTCCAATACCCTATAAAGTTTTTACCATTGCGGCGGGGGCTCTGAATATGTTTCTGCCAGCATTTATTCTGGCGTCCTTGATAGGGCGTGGTAGTAGGTTTTTCTTAGTAGCTGGGTTGCTACGCTGGGGTGGCGAGTCCATGGAAAAGAAATTGCGAAATTACGTAGAGCAGATTGGCTGGTTTTTGCTAATCTTTTTTGTGATTTTTTATCTTTTTATTCGCATGGGAATTTAACGAGCGTGAGAGTCTTTAGACTGTATATTGTCATTTTGACAATTGCGTTTTTTCTTGGCTGTACGCCAACAATTGTGGAGTACACACCTCGCATGCATGTAGTGCGAGCGGGCGAGACTTTACAAGTAATAGCGTGGAGATATGGCCTAGATGTCAGAAATCTTTCCCAATGGAATCGTATAGAAAATCCAAACCTGATTTTTGTTAATCAGCAACTTAACTTGATTCCTCGAGATGGGGATAGAACGGTTTCTGTGCTGCGAAATTCTCAACAATCGGAATTAACTTCTACTCAGTCTGTCTTACCGGCGCCAAGTTGGTTATGGCCTGTCAAAGGCCCGCTTTTAAGCACTTACGGCTCCGATAGCGGTACTGGAAAGGGAATTGGCATAGGGGGAGAGGTAGGAAGTGGTATTCGCGCGGCAGCAACTGGTCGAGTGGTTTATGCCGGAGATGGTCTGATCGGATATGGCCAGCTTTTAATTATCCAGCATAATCCCACGTATCTAAGCGCCTATGGGCATAATGATCGTCTGATTGTGTCGGAGGGCGACTCAGTTGAACAGGGGCAGGTGATTGCAGCTATGGGTATAGGACCCGGTCGACAGCCTCAACTCCACTTTGAGATTCGACGCAACGGCGGATCTGTCGATCCGCTGGCCTATCTGCCTAGATAAGAGAAAGACTGTAAGGGCTTATGACGTAAGGAACAATGCAGCTACTACAGCACGATTTTCGTGTACTAAAACATTATATGTTCGGCATGCTGCGGGTGTATCCATAACCTCTAAGCCAACCCCCTGAATAGCTGCTTCTGCCATGAGATCCATGCTTGGAATACATACGGAGTTGCCGGTCCCAAGTATTATAAGTTCGGGTTCAAATGCCAGGGCAGATTCAAGATCTGCGAGTGTCAGGGAGGCAGGATTCGAAACATTCCAATCTTTCAGTAAGTTTTGAGCTGATATAATGAGATGACTGCGCACCCATTGTTCGCCCACGCGTACGCCCCCAGTTTCCCATGCCGAAACTAGATTGGCGGCCGAATTTTCCCTCATAAACTTGATAAACTTTCTCCAATTAGAACTAGGTTTGATTATAAGCGCATATATTATGCCAAGGAGTTATTAGAACCAGTGCCAATAATCGAAGAACGTCAACAAGTTCCGGGTTCGAACCATTGGTCGTGGCCGAAAGGTACTCATCATGTACTTCGGCAAGTCCTTTCTCGTCGAGAAATAAAGTCCCCATCGGAGATTGATCTATCTCTTAGTGGGCTGCGTCCAGTAGGTGAATTTCAATCCCTTGATAAGGGTGTAGATCTAATGATTCGTCATAGGGATAGCCGAATCACCATAGTGGGCGACTTTGACGCAGACGGTGCGACTAGTACCGCATTAATGGTTCTTTGTCTTCGGTCTTTTGGTTTCAGTGATGTTTCATTTTTTATTCCAGACCGCTTTGAACTTGGTTATGGACTTACAACCGAGTTGGTTGACCAATTACTCATCAAAAAGCCTGATTTAATTGTGACTGTAGATAATGGAGTTACGAGCGTGGCTGGGGTGGCCGCTGCGCGGAAATTAGGCATCGATGTTTTAGTTACCGATCATCATTTGCCAGGCGCTGAGTTGCCAGTTGCAAATGTGATAGTCAATCCAAATCTTATAGGCAACACTTTTCTTGGTAAAAATCTTGCCGGGGTAGGTGTGGCTTTTTACCTTTTAGCGGCATTAGGGCGTCGCCTTGGTGTTTCTTTAATCATCCCTGATTTTTTGGATTTGGTTGCTCTGGGAACTATAGCTGACTTAGTGAAATTAGATCACAGCAATCGCATATTGATTGGCCAAGGTCTTGCAAGAGTGCGAGCAGGACGCTGTCGCCCCGGGCTCTTAGCATTATGTGAGGTAGCTAATATTTCATATCGTGATGTCACAGGAACAACGTTAGCCTATCAAATCGCCCCAAGACTGAACGCTGCTGGTCGACTCGATGACATGGCAATAGGTGTGCGTTGTTTATTAACGGATTCTCCGAAAGAAGCTTTGAGCTTAGCAAATCAGTTGAATTCCTTTAATAAAGATAGACGAGTATTAGAGTCGAGAATGCGTGCGGAGGCTCTAGAATTGATGGATGCTGAAACCTCTATATCAGCCGGAGAATTGTCTCCCATACTTTGCCTATTAAGAGATGATTGGCATGAGGGAGTGGTGGGTTTAGTGGCCTCCAAGATTAAGGATCGATATCACCGTCCCGCATTTGCATTTGCTCATACGAAGTCTGGGTTTTTAAAAGGGTCTGGTCGATCTATTGCTGGGTTCCATCTTCGAGACGCACTTGTGACGATCGATGCTCAACATCCTGGACTTATAGACCGATTCGGAGGGCACGCAATGGCTGCGGGTCTTACGTTAGACCCTAATGGGTATTCTCTGTTTCGAGCAGCCATGAAATCATTGGGTGAAGAAAGACTTGGGCCAGAAGATTTTGACGAGAAAATTTCGACTGACGGTGTGCTATCAAGTAGCGATATTACCGTAGAGGTGGCATCGCTGCTACATGCTATTGGGCCTTGGGGGCAAGGGTTTCCTGAGCCTCTTTTTGAAGGCTCGTTTGTGCTGATCAATCAACGGATATTGAGTGATAAACATCTGAAAATGACTGTTAAGGTTAATAGAAATGAGCATCCCTTAGATGCGATAGCATTTAATTTTTCTCCGGGAAATTGGCAGGTGGGTGATTCTTTGAATCTTATTTACCGATTGGGCGTGAATGATTATTACGCTTCACCCAGGGTTCAACTAATTGTCGAATATATCGAGCCCTCTAAAAGTGCAATCATGTGAGTGGGATTCGATTGCGCTATCATTCAGCGCCTTCGGTATCGGTGTGACAAATGGAATTTGGTGAGCTTAACTCAAAAATTTCTGATCTTCAGGGACGTTGTAGCGCCCTTAGGGGGTATCTTTGACTATGATGGGAAGCTGGAGCGACTTGAGGAGGTTGATCGAGAACTCGAAGACCCAGCTGTATGGGAAGATCAAAGTCGAGCCCAAGGTCTTGGAAAGGAGAGGGCTGATCTTGAATTGATTATTACTACGCTTGATGGGGTAGATCGATTTTTGACTGATTCAGATCAGCTGTCTAGGCTTGCGCGAGAGGAGGCCGATGGTGAGGCTCTTCAGGATATTGCCAATGAAGTTGTAAAAACCCAAAAGGAAATTGAGCGCCTGGAATTTTTGCGTATGTTCTCTAGGGAGATGGATGCGAATAACGCTTATCTCGATATTCAATCTGGATCCGGCGGTACTGAAGCGCAGGATTGGGCTGAGATATTGTTTCGAATGTATCTTCGGTGGGCAGAGTCTCGTGGGTTTAAAGCAGAGATACTGGAGTACTCCACGGGCGATGTTGCAGGGCTTAAAAGTGCAACAGTCTTGTTAAGCGGAGACTACGTTTATGGTTGGCTTAGAACCGAGACGGGCGTTCATCGTTTAGTGAGAAAGTCACCTTTTGATGCAGGCCACCGACGCCATACCTCTTTTGCTGCCGTTTTTGTTTCGCCGGAAATTGAGGATGAGGTGGACATCGAGATAGACCCAAGTGATCTTAGGGTTGATGTCTATCGTGCAAGTGGGGCCGGAGGTCAGCATGTCAACAAGACTGAGTCAGCTGTGCGTATAACCCATTTGCCATCTGGAGTTGTTGCTCAGTGTCAAAATGATCGTTCGCAGCATAAAAATCGTGCAACAGCAATGGCGCAGCTGCGGGCTAAGTTATATGAGCAGGAGCAACAGAAACGTCAAGAAGAGGCAGAATTGTTGGAAAAGGGTAAAGCAGATATTGGTTGGGGGAGCCAGATACGTTCCTATGTGCTTGACCAATCCAGAATTAAAGATTTAAGAACGGGATTTGAAAGCGGAAACCCTAGCGCCATACTAGACGGTGACCTTGATCCTTTTCTTGAGGAAAGTTTGAAACAGGGTTTATAAGAAATGTCGGAATCAATAGATAAAACTTTATCAGGCGAAAATAAGCTTATAGCGGAGAGGCGTGAGAAGCTTCGTAAGCTGCGTGATGGAAATGCTTTTCCAAACGATTTTCGTCGTGACTCTCTAGCAGATGAGCTGCTTTCTGCCTATGGGGACCGAACGGCATCTGATTTTGATGTTCAATCTCCTCGCGTGCGCGTTGCAGGTCGTATGATGGCAAAACGCGTTATGGGCAAGGCCAGTTTCGTGAAGATTCAGGATAGCTCTGGTCATATACAGCTCTTTATAGAGCGTGATCGTGTCTCTACTGAGACCTACCAAGCCTTTAAGTCTTGGGATGTGGGAGATATTTTAGGGGCTGAGGGGGATCTTTTTAAGACTAAGACTGGTGAGTTATCGGTGCGTACAGATGACTTACGGTTACTTGTAAAGTCTCTTCGTCCAATGCCTGAAAAATGGCATGGTCTCGTGGATCCAGAGTTAAGGCTTAGGCAACGTTATCTGGACTTGATAGTTAGTCAAGAAACTCGTCGAAGATTTCAAATTCGTATGGAGATTGTACGTTTTCTTAGGTCATCCCTTGACGCGTTGGGCTTTGCGGAAGTTGAAACGCCGATGATGCATCCAATCCCAGGCGGAGCCCTCGCTAAGCCTTTTAAAACTCACCATAATGCACTAGACATGCCGCTCTATCTGCGTGTCGCTCCTGAACTTTATCTGAAGCGTTTGCTTGTTGGCGGGCTGGATCGTGTATATGAAATAAATCGAAGCTTCCGTAATGAGGGCATTTCAACCCAACATAATCCTGAGTTCACAATGCTAGAGATCTACCAAGCTTATGCAGACTATAAAGATTTTATAGGCCTTACTCAGACGCTTATTCGAGACTCGGCGCGAGTGGTTCTTGGTACTGATCAGCTGGACTACCAAGGGCAAACGCTTGATTTGAAGAGTGATTTTGAGATTGTGACTATTGAAGAAGGACTTATTCAGCATAATCCTGGTTTGGCTGGTAATCCTAGAGGCCTCGAGCAGCTACGCTCTATCTGTGATCAGCGTGGGATTAAATATGAGAAGGACTATGGCGCAGGAAGGTTGCAGATTGAGTTGTTTGAAGCAACGGTTGAAAGGCACCTGAAAGGTCCCGTTTTCGTTACTGAGTATCCAGCAGAGGTTTCCCCGCTAGCCCGCTGTAAAGATGATGATCCTTTTCTTACGGATCGATTTGAGCTCTTTATCTTTGGCCGAGAAATAGCCAATGGATTTTCTGAGCTAAACGACCCAGAAGATCAGGCTAGGCGATTCCAAGACCAAGCACAAGCGAAGGCAAGAGGAGACGATGAAGCGATGTATTTCGATAATGATTACATCAGAGCTTTAGAGTATGGAATGCCACCAGCAGCTGGTTTAGGTATTGGTATTGATCGACTAATAATGTTGTTGACTAATTCGCCATCGATTCGGGACGTTGTTCTGTTTCCTACTCTAAAGCTTGAGGTTTAAACAGTTTCCCAAGGTAAGGGTTCCCTTGTTAAGCGTTTTTGTGGCTCTTCAGCTAGCTCTAGATGTTTTTTAGCTGCATCAATTTTTATAATGGCGAGTAGTTCTACACGTTGTGAGTTTGCTCGGGCGCTGCGTACGACTTCTCCTACTGGGGCTCCTGTCAGGTCGATTAATACGCTACCGATGCTTGGTGTATCGGATAATACGCCTGAGAATCGAAATATTCGGCGTTTAAGGTTCCCGCGGTGTTGAACGCGTGCGATGACTTCTTGTCCTGGATAACAGCCTTTATCAAAGGATAGTGCGCCAAGTTTATCGAGGTTTAGCATGTGGGGTGTAAAACGTTGGCTTAGGGCAGATGAAATATTGATTAGACCCATTTGAATTTCAACTATTTCTCCCCTCAGATCAGTTGAAACCTCAAATTCTGACTCAATTGAGTGCTGTTTATCCTTTGGTGCCACAAGATATGTAGCATGTGGGCTTGCTGTAAATGTTAAAGCAGTACCTTTTTTAATAATATTTTCAGATGTTTGGCCTAAGGTTTTACTAGGTCCTTCAAGCCGCTGCTCAGTCTTGCTTGGCAGGAGAGCTCCAAACCATTTTGAAGAAACGTCACAAATTTCAACCTCATCTCGTAAAACAAATAATTTTAATTTTTGAATGAGAGTATCCGGATTATCCCCATGCATCATCAGAAGCCAGCCGTCGTCGTGGGGAAAGGTGTGTAACAGAGCAAGGACACGTCCTTTAGCGTCATGCCATGCGGCAAGAGTGGCTTTTTTTGAAGTAATATCTTGACTCAGCTGCGCATTGAGAAATTTTTTTGCATCAGCACCGGTCACTTGAATAAAGTGAATGGTGGGAAGTAGGTGTAATACCGTTGGTGTAGTGTTTGTCACGATGGATATCTTAGTCTATAAACTCGTTCTGTTTTTTTTTTACGGACTTAGATGGTGCGAAAAAAGATCGTTTCTGGCAGACTGATTAAATGCACAGATTTCAGAAAGTAGATGAGAAGCAGAAGAGCGCAGTTGCAGTCGGTATGGAAACCGGGCATGGGAACGACGATGATATCTTGTTAACCGCTGGAAGCGGGCAGTCAGAAAGGCTTAGAGAGATCGGCGGACCTAAAGGACCAGAACCAACTCGATTCGGTGATTGGGAGCGAGCAGGCCGCTGCATTGATTTCTAACGGAAGCAGAAGCGGGCGCGTTCGTGCCGCTGTTGCGTTGCCCTAAGCAAGGAAATAAAAAACTATGAACAGGGTTGAGCGGCCTTTATCGCCGCATTTGCAGGTCTATCGCCCTCAGATCACCAGTGTATTGTCTGTTTTGCACCGGGGGACGGGGGTCACTTTGTCTTTAGGCATTTTCGTGCTTCTTTATTGGTTGCTCTCCATTGCAGGCGGTGAGCAGGCCTATATCAACGCTCATGTTGTTCTAGGTAGCTGGCTTTTTAAATTCTTTTATCTTGGCTGGTGTTTTTGTTTTTTTTACCATCTTGGCAACGGCGTGCGTCACTTGGTCTGGGATGTGGGGATTGGATTTGATCGAGGACAGTATCGTGTTAGTGGATGGTGCGTGGTTATTTTTTCTCTGATCGCTTCGGTGAGTTATTCCCTAGCGGTTATTTTATAGGGGCTTGGTGATGAGTCTTGTCAGTCCGCTAAATAAAGTTCTAGGACTTGGTTCTGCTAAGGAGGGCGCAGAACATTGGTGGGTACAGCGGCTATCAGCTGTTGCACTTATACCTCTTGGTCTATGGTTTGCGGTCGCATTAGCCGGCATGGAAGACATGACTTACAGTTCTGTGGTTGAATTTATTAGACACCCAGTTAATAGCATTTTGCTTATTTTGGCATTGATCACCCTGACCTATCACTCTCAACTTGGAGTGCAGGTGGTTGTGGAAGACTATGTTCATGCCTCGACCTTAAAGGTTGTTACGATTGTGGCAGTCTCCTTCACTCACATCCTAGTAGCAGTAGCTGGGATTTTTGCGGTGTTGAAGATAGCTTTAGGGGCAGCAGTATGACTAAAGAGTACGAATTCATAGATCACACTTATGATGTGGTTGTTGTAGGGGCTGGGGGTTCTGGATTGCGAGCAACCCTTGGTTTAGCAGAGCAAGGCCTTAGTACTGCATGTATTTCAAAAGTTTTTCCAACCCGGAGTCATACAGTTGCAGCGCAGGGTGGGATTAGTGCTGCCCTTGGAAACATGGGAGATGATGATTGGCGCTGGCATATGTACGACACTGTAAAGGGTTCTGATTGGTTAGGTGATCAGGATGCAATTGAGTATATGTGCAAAGAGGCGGCTGCCTCCGTGATAGAGCTTGAGCACTATGGTGTGCCTTTTTCCCGAACTGACGACGGACTTATATACCAGCGTCCTTTTGGAGGTATGACAACTCACTATGGTGAGGGAACGGCGCAGCGCACATGCGCTGCGGCAGACCGAACTGGTCATGCAATGTTGCATACGCTATACCAGCAGTCGCTAAAACACGATGCTGAATTTTTCATCGAATATTTTGCAATTGATTTGATTATGGAGGATGGGGTTTGTCGCGGGATAGTTGCTCTTGATCTTGCTGAGGGACGCCTGCACAGGTTTCGTTCTAAGATGGTCATCCTAGCAACGGGCGGTTATGGCCGCGCCTATTTTTCCTGTACATCGGCGCACATCTGTACAGGAGATGGTAATGCAATGGTGCAACGTGCTGGTCTTCCACTCCAAGATATGGAATTCGTCCAGTTTCATCCAACTGGCATCTATGGGACGGGCATGTTGATTACAGAGGGGTCGCGTGGCGAGGGTGGTTATCTCACAAATGCTGAGGGAGAACGTTTCATGGAACGCTACGCTCCCAATGCTAAGGACTTGGCATCCAGAGATGTGGTGAGCCGCTCAATTACCATGGAGATTAATGAAGGTCGTGGTGTTGGATCAGAGAAAGACCACGTTAATCTGCATCTAGAGCATCTTGGAACAGACATTATCAATGAACGTCTGCCGGGTATTGCAGAGACGGCAAAGATTTTTGCTGGCGTCGATGTTATGAAGGATCCCATCCCAGTAATTCCGACAGTTCACTACAACATGGGAGGCGTGCCGACGAACCTCTATGGAGAGGTTATCAACGTAGATGGTGCTAACGAGGAGTCTGTCGTTCCTGGGCTAATGGCTGTTGGTGAGGCTGCCTGCGTTTCTGTGCATGGAGCTAATCGTCTTGGGTCAAACTCACTGATTGATTTGGTTGTTTTTGGACGTGCGGCAGCCATTCGATGTGGCGAGCTAATAAAACCTGATGGTAGGTCTGCACCTCTTGCCAAGGACGCGGGTCAAGTGGCCGTTGATCGTGTGGATCGCCTTAGGAATGCTAAGGGTAGTGTCTCGACAGCAGAGCTACGTTTGCAAATGCAACGGGTAATGCAAAATCATGCGGCAGTCTTTCGTACTGGAGAGTCTCTCCAAAAGGGGATTGATCTTCTAGAGCCTATATTTTCAGCGTTTTCAGATGTTTCTGTTGCGGATCGTTCTTTGATCTGGAATACCGACCTTATGGAAACTTTTGAGCTTGAAAATCTTTTAACTCAAGCGATGGCGACTATTAAGTCTGCAGTCCATAGGACAGAGAGTCGTGGTGCTCAGGCTCGAGAGGATTACCCAGAGCGTGATGATGAAAACTGGATGAAGCATACGCTGGTGTGGGTGAGCGAATCAGGAGAGGTTCATTTCGGTGAACGACCAGTTCAAATGGAAACATTAACGGATGATGTCGCGCCAATTCCACCTAAGGCGCGCACTTATTAAGCATAGGAATAGTAGAGGATAACTAATGGCGCAGTTCCGACTTCCGATCAATTCACGAGTAAAGCCTGGGAAAACCTTTGTAGGGGGAGACCAAGCAAAGAACGTAAAAAAATTCTCTGTATACCGCTATGATCCAGACGTGGGTACAAATCCGACCATCGATACTTATGATGTGGATATGGATAAGTGTGGGCCTATGGTGCTAGATGCTCTGATTAAGATCAAAAATGAGATTGATCCTACTCTCACCTTTCGCCGCTCATGTCGAGAGGGTATTTGTGGTTCATGCGCGATGAATATTGATGGTGTTAATACGCTAGCTTGTCTTAAACCGGTGAGCAAGGTGAGCGGTACTGTTAAGGTTTATCCGCTTCCTCACATGCCTGTTATTAAAGATTTAGTGCCAGATATGACTAACTTCTACGCTCAGTATGCATCTGTAAAGCCGTGGCTTGAGGCAAAGACGCCCCCTCCGCCAGATCGTGAACGACTTCAATCTAAGGCAGATCAGGAAAAGATCAATGAGCCGTCAGCCTGTATTTTATGTGCGTGCTGTTCTACGGCATGTCCCAGTTACTGGTGGAATTCGGATCGATATCTAGGACCAGCGGCATTGCTGCAGTCATATCGTTGGATAGTTGACAGCAGAGATGAGTCTACGGGCGAGCGTCTGGATTCTTTGGAGGATCCATTTAAACTTTATCGATGTCATACAATTCTTAATTGTACTGAGGCCTGTCCGAAAGACCTTAACCCCGCCAAAGCGATTGCTGAAATAAAAAAGCTGATTGCTGATCGGCGTCACTAGTTAGCCATTGATGGAGCGTGCGTCAACTGAAATTGCAAGGCTGCGCTGGCGCTGTCGGCGCGGAATGAGAGAGCTTGATGTGTTGCTGGTCAGTTTTCTCAACAAGTCATACGGAGATTTGCCCGTTGAGCAAAAAAGACTTTTTGCTGATTTGCTAGAGCTTCCTGATCCTGATCTTCATGCGCATCTTGTAGGGAGGTATGAATTTACTGATCCTAGTTTGGAAAAGCTTCTTCAGAGTATGCGTGTATTTGGTTCAAATTGAGTTGGATTGTTAAATCAGATGAGGATAGGGACTTTGATTTTTTGTAGAGTCTTTGGATCAAAATAAAATGGTATTAACCCGTAACAGACTGGTCATTTAGATTTTCCTAGGGGTTTACTGGCAGTGCAGAGTAGAAACAGCATGATTCCGCTATCGGAAGATTATATTAGCGTACAGGCTCGCGTAGGCTCACTTCATGGTGATAGCATGGTTGAGCTTGATTTTTTAAGCTCTAAGGTATGTCGTGGGTGTGAAGGGGGATGCCTTTGGCGTTGGAAGCCTCCTCCATCACTGCGGATACTGAGCTCGTTGCAGGTGCATGTAAATGAACTAGTCACAGTATCTGTAAATTCACAATATCTAATGCTTGGAACGATTTTTCTGTATGGATTGCCGTGGTTAGGACTCTTATGTGGTGCCGCTATAGGCGTTATGAGTTTTGGGAATGATCTGAGTACCTTGCTTGGATCTTTTTGCGGGTTTGTGGCTGGATTGCTGTTGGGGCGCTATTGCGATACATACCTCCATATATCGCCCATAATTACGTCTAAGCAAGAAACTTAACCTTATCCTTAGGGCCTCTTATTAAAAGGGGTTAATAGTTCTACGATTCTTGAATGGGTTTTGTGCAACTTAAATCCATCATATAAGAGGACTGAAGGGCAAGCAGGGTATAATGTGTTTTGCTTCCGCTACTTCTTGTTCGGCCATGGAACGGATCCGAAATTTTTCAATAATCGCTCATATTGATCACGGTAAATCTACACTTGCCGATCGATTAATACAGTTGTGTGGGGGTCTATCAGATCGAGAAATGGCTGACCAAGTTCTTGATTCTATGGATCTCGAGCGCGAGCGAGGGATCACTATTAAGGCGCAAAGTGTAGCTCTTGAGTATTGCGCGAAGAATGGTGATACCTATCATCTTAATATCATTGATACCCCTGGGCATGTGGACTTTTCATACGAGGTTTCACGCTCTCTTGCCGCATGTGAAGGGGCTTTGTTAATAGTCGATGCTGCCCAGGGTGTCGAGGCTCAGAGTGTCGCAAACTGCTACTCAGCGATCAGCTTGGGTTTAGAAGTTTTACCAGTGATCAACAAGATTGATTTGCCTTCGGCAGACCCGGAAGGTGTTGTTAATGAAATTGAGGAGATTATTGGCCTGAGCGCTCAACATGCTCTGCGCATCAGTGCTAAAACTGGAGAAGGTGTTGAAGCTTTGTTGGAAGAGATTGTAAGCACTATTCCTTCCCCGAAAGGGAAATCAAATGCTCCTCTACAAGCGCTCATTATCGACTCATGGTTTGATAGTTATGTCGGTGTTGTGTCCCTAGTTAAGGTAGTGAACGGTAAGTTGTCTAAGGGAAGCCGGATCGAAATTTTCTCTACTGAAAGGCGTTATAAGGTTGATCGTGTTGGAGTCTTTACTCCAAAAATGACTGATCGAAAACATCTAGAAGCAGGGGAAGTTGGATATATTATAGCGGGTATAAAAGAAGTTGATGCTGCTCCGGTTGGAGATACCATTCGTGAACAAGGGTCTGAGGATACAGAGCCTTTGCCAGGGTTCGAACGAATTCAGCCTCGTGTTTTTGCTGGGCTCTTCCCTATTAATTCTGAGGATTTTGAAGATTTTCGTGAGGCGCTTGAGAAATTAAGATTAAATGATGCTGCCCTAAATTTTGAGCCGGAATCTAGTCTCGCTCTTGGTTTTGGGTTTAGGTGCGGTTTTCTAGGAATGCTACATCTGGAAATTGTTCAGGAACGATTAGAAAGAGAATACGATATTGAGCTGATCTCAACAGCCCCTACGGTTGTCTATGAAATCGAAACTAGTACCGGAGAGATTATAAAGATAGATAATCCAACACAACTTCCGGATAGAGGTCAAATTAAAGAGATTCGAGAACCATTGATACTTGCAACTATTCTTATGCCTAAAGAGTTCATTGGTAACGTCTTAAAGCTTTGCGAAGAGAAACGCGGAAAACAACGCAAGCTGCAATATCTGGGTAAGCAAATTTCCCTTGAATATGAACTTCCGTTGGCAGAAGTGGTTCTGGATTTTTTTGATCGTCTAAAATCCACAAGTCGTGGTTATGCATCATTTGACTATCAGTTTTCTCGATTTGAGCCAGCGGATCTAATAAAGCTAGATATTATGATTAATAAAGAACGAGTGGATGCAATGTCGATGATTATGCATAGAAATTTTGTGGATCGACGTGGGCGTCAGTTAGTGGAAAAACTTAAAGATATTATTCCTCGGCAGCAATTCGAGGTTTCCATTCAGGCAGCGATTGGAGGACAAATAATTGCT
>Ga0302134_10000417_pt1 | contig 18140 bp, 13 predicted proteins | sample CB9_SCM_MG_FD_203123 | JGI IMG/M metagenome (GOLD analysis project Ga0302134, IMG submission 203123) | Marine microbial communities from Western Arctic Ocean, Canada - CB9_SCM | ecosystem: Environmental > Aquatic > Marine > Oceanic | place: Canada: Western Arctic Ocean | collected 2017-09-19
TCGATGGTGGTACTTTTATTGCTGAGGCTCTCAATCGGGGTGCTGCCGCGATTTTGGCGCCGCCTGGTCCCGGTGCGGATAGTCTCAGCAAAGCTATACCGCTAATAACTAACGCTAATCCGCGCCGCCTCTATGCCCTGATGGCGGCGCGTTTACATGTGGGTCAGCCGAAATCGGTGGTGGCCATCACCGGCACCAACGGCAAAACTTCAGTGGCCGCTTTCACCCGTCAGATATGGGCAGGGTTGGGACGTCAAGCCGCTAGCATCGGTACGCTGGGCGTGCAGGCGCCGGGGCGTTCTGTCGTTGGTAATTTAACAACGCCGGACCCAGTCGATTTGCATCGCGACTTACAGATATTATCAGAATCCGGTGTCGAATACCTGGCCATTGAAGCCTCCAGCCATGGCCTTGCCCAATATCGACTCGATGGGGTGAAGCTGGCGGCGGCGGCATTCACGAATCTTTCCCGTGACCATCTCGACTATCACGGGTCGATGGTTACATATTCGGAAGCTAAGCTGCGCCTCTTCTCTGAGGTATTACCAGAGGGCGGTGTGTCAGTGATCAATGCTGACGATCCCTATGCCCGGGTGATTATGGAGGCCTGCCGTTCGCGTGGGCACCGCAGCCTTTCTTATGGCAAGCTCGGAAATGACATTCGTCTATTGCGATCGACGCCGCGGGCCGCGGGCCAAAAGCTGGACATCGTTGTGGACGATCTTGAATTCTCGGTCAGCCTGCCGCTGATCGGCACATTCCAAGCTGCGAATGCGCTGTGCGCCCTGGGCCTGGCATTAGCTACGGGGGCCAAGACTCGGGCGGCGGTATCTGCCTTGGAAGGATTAGAAGGTGCACAAGGCAGGCTTCAGTTCATCGCTTGCCGGGCCAACGGCGCCTCTGTCTATGTTGACTACGCACACACTCCAGATGCCTTGATCAACGTGCTGGATGCCCTGCGCCCACATGTTGCCGGACAACTCGACGTCGTTTTTGGCTGCGGTGGAGACCGGGATTCGGGAAAGCGGGCGGAAATGGGAGCCGTCGCTGCGCGTCTGGCCGATCACGTTTATATCACCGACGACAACCCACGCAGCGAAGACCCCGCGGCAATACGCCGGGATATTCTAGCAACCTGCCCCGGGGCTGCTGAACTTGGTGATCGGGCGATGGCCATCCAGACTGCTGTGGCCGCGCTTGGCCCAGAGGACATGCTTATTGTCGCCGGCAAGGGCCATGAGGTCGGGCAGGTCGTCTATGAGGAGGTCCATCCGTTTCTCGACGCTGATCAGGTGCGCGCCGCTGTGATGGAGGCGGATGCATGAATAATGATGGCCGCGAAGCGCTATGGAGCTCAGAGGAATTGGCGATGGCCTCGGGCGGGACTGTCATGGCTCCATTTAAAGCGATGGGCGTCTCCATTGATAGCCGTACGGTGCGCCCCGGCGACCTATTTGTTGCCATCGTTGGCCCGAACCATGACGGCCATGATCATGTCGCCGAAGCCTTAGCGCTGGGCGCCTCGGGCGCATTTGTGCATCGCCAGCCTAAGGCGCTTGGCGATGGTGCTCCGTTGGTCATGGTAAGCGATACTTTTGATGCCCTGGGTGCGGTGGCCTGTGCAGCAAGGCGGCGTGGGAATGCCGAGGTGATCGCCGTTACTGGCAGCGTCGGCAAGACCGGGACCAAGGACGCTTTACGCTTGGTGCTTGGGCGCCAGAAGTTGACTATTGCCAGCCAAGGCAACCTTAACAATCACTGGGGTTTGCCGCTCAGTCTCGCTCGCATGTCTCGTGATGCCCACTATGGCGTGTTCGAAATGGGGATGAATCACGTTGGCGAAATCCATCCCCTGTCGTTGATGGCACAACCGGATGTAGCGGTGATTACCAACGTCGAATCTGTGCACCGCGCGCACTTCCGTGATGAGGATGATATCGCTCAGGCGAAGGCAGAGGTCTTCGATGGCATGGGAGCAGATGGTGTCGCCATTCTCAACCGGGATAATCGCCATTTTGGGTTACTGGCCCTGGCGGCTCAACAACGATGCATAGGGCGAACTATTTCTTTCGGCACTGATACTATGGCCGATGTGCATTCCCTTGCCGTCTCACCGGGCGTTGATGGTACGCAAGCGCGGTTATCAGTCCTGGGCCAGGAACTGACATGCCATATCGGCATTGCCGGACATCACTGGCTTATGAACGCCATGGCGGTTCTAGCGGTGGTTGTCAGTATCGGTGCTGATGTTCCTGCCGCCGCGGCGGCACTCAAGGACCTGCGACCCTCAACCGGGCGTGGCAGCCGTCAATATGTTGCCGTGAATGATGGCAGGTTCACCCTGATCGATGATAGCTACAACGCTAGCCCAATTTCGATGCGGGCGGCGATTGCCGTTCTGGGCGACGCCACGCCGGGTCCCTGCGGACGCCGCATAGCTGTCCTCGGAGACATGCTTGAACTTGGCCCAGATTCCCCGGTTCTTCACGCTGAACTTGCTAGCGTGATCGAGGCAGCAGGTGTCGATCAGGTCTTTACCGCCGGCACTGAAATGGCCCATCTCGCAAAAATTCTGCCCGCGTCTCGCCGTGGTTTCCACGCGGCGTCAGCTGAAGCTCTGGCGCCACTGGTTGCCACTGCTGTGCAAAAGGATGACGTGGTGATGGTGAAGGGATCCCGCGGCAGCCGCATGCGCCTCATTGTCGAGGCGCTTGGAGCTTTGGGTGCCGGTGAGGGTGAAGTGCCGCGCCGCATGGCGAACGGGGGCTAACGCTAAACATGCTGTATCACCTTCTCACCCCTCTGGCTGATGACGTCTCCGTCTTCAACATCTTCCGTTATCTAACATTTCGCACAGGCGGCGCGATGATCACGGCCCTGATCGTTAGCTTCCTGTGCGGTCCTGTGATCATCGCCATGCTGAAGCATCGCCAAAACGGTGGTCAGCCTATTCGCCTCGACGGCCCGGAAAGTCATCTGCTAACCAAGCAGGGCACGCCAACCATGGGTGGGTTTCTTATCCTGTTGGCCCTGACTGTTTCCACGGTGTTGTGGGCAGATATGGGAAACCCATTTATCTGGACGGTCCTGGGTGTGACACTCAGTTTTGGGGGCGTTGGCTTCATCGACGACAGCATGAAGATTCGCAAGCGGTCCAGCGGTGGCCTGTCGGCGGGGATGAAGGCTGGGCTCCAGGTGGCTATCGCGCTCGTGGCCACTCTGTGGATTTCCGCAGCTCTGCCGGACGGGTTACAGCACACGTTGGCGGTACCGTTCCTCAAGTCCCTGCTCGTCGATCTTGGCTGGGGTTTTATTGTGTTTGGTGTCCTGGTCATGGTCGGCACATCAAACGCGGTCAACCTTACAGATGGTCTCGATGGCCTTGCCATTGTGCCGGTAATGATCGCTTTCACGGTTTTTGCGCTTATCTCCTATCTAGCGGGTAATGTGATTTTCTCTAGTTACCTGCAGATTCATCATGTGCCGGGTAGCGGTGAACTTTCGGTGTTCTGTGGGGCGTTGCTTGGAGCTGGGCTCGGTTTCCTATGGTTCAACGCGCCTCCGGCGCGCATTTTCATGGGTGATACGGGTTCACTTTCTCTCGGCGGGGCTCTCGGCGCGGTTAGTGTTATCACCAAGCATGAGCTTGTTTTGGCGATTGTCGGCGGCTTGTTCGTGCTTGAGGCGGTTTCCGTGATCGTTCAAGTGCTGTCATTCAAGCTAACCGGCCGTCGCGTATTTCGCATGGCGCCGCTGCACCATCACTTTGAAAAAAAGGGGTGGGCGGAGCCGACCATCGTTATTCGATTCTGGATCATTGCCACCATCCTAGCGCTTGCCGGGTTGTCGACGTTGAAGCTGCGTTAGGGGAAAGTGGTGATTGACCTCGTCTTCATGCGGGAAAAGGACGTGGCAGTGCTGGGACTTGGCCGGACCGGCCTCGCAACCGCCCGAGCCTTGGCCGCTGCTGGAGCCAATGTTGCGGCTTGGGATGACCGTCTCGCTGCTCGCCGCGCTGCTAAGGGTGCTGGTATTGATATTGCCGCGCCAAACACAGCGGCATGGAAGCGGTCGGCTACATTGGTGCTTAGCCCTGGCATTCCCCATACTTATCCGAGGCCCCATCCGGCCGTGGCCGCCGCCCGCGATCAGGGCATGGCGGTTATCGGCGACGTGGAATTATTCGCTAGAGCTAAAGGGAATGCATCCTGCATTGCTGTGACTGGCACCAATGGAAAGTCGACAACGACAGCGCTGATTGGCCATATCTTTGCCCAGGCGGGCCGGTCGGTTTCCCTCGGCGGTAATCTTGGGCGTGCCGTTCTTGATTTTGACCCGCTGGGACCCGACGGTACCTATGTGGTCGAGCTATCTTCTTACCAACTCGAACTAACGAAAACTGCATCTTTCGATATTGCCGCTCTGATCAATATTAGCGCCGATCATCTTGATCGGCATGGGGGCATGTCCGGCTATGTTGCCGCCAAGCGGCGCATTTTTGATAATCAGACCCCCCGAATGGCAGTTGTCATCGGTATCGACGATGCTCCCTGCCGCCGTATTCACCTGGGACTAGTGCGTGGCGGGCATCAGCATATTATCCCAATCTCGGCATGTGGCGTTGCGGCTGGCGGCGTATATGTGATCAAGGGTATCTTGTATGATGACATCGGCGGCAAGGCGCGGCCCGTGCTCGATGTTGCCGAGATTTCGACGCTGCCTGGAGATCATAACTGGCAGAATACTGCGGCGGCCTATGCCGGGGCGCGTGCTGCTGGCCTTCGTCCCTCGGTTATTGCCCGGGCCATCCGTAGTTACCCGGGTCTGCCGCACCGCCAGGAACGGGTGGCGGTGATTGACGGCATAGGCTACGTCAACGATAGCAAGGCTACAAATGCTGATTCTGCTCGCCGAGCGCTTGCCTGTTATGGCAACATTTATTGGATTGCTGGCGGCCGCGCCAAAGAGGCAGAACTCCATTTGCCGCGACGCTTGTCACGCAATGTACGCCACGTCTTTCTTATCGGCGAAGCGGCAGAACCATTCTCCAGGTCCCTTAACGGTCGTGTCGCGATATCTGTTTGCGGTACGTTAAAAAGTGCTTTTGCTGAGGCCCAAAGGCTTGCCAGCGCTGAGGCGCGGCCCGAGCCGGTGGTGTTGCTGTCCCCAGCATGCGCATCCTATGACCAATTTCGTGATTTTGAGCATCGAGGAGAGACGTTCCGCGCCTTCGTGACGGCACTTCCGGGTCGAAGGGAGGCTGCATGAGCACCTTTGCCCGCACGGATCGCAGTTTGATCAGCCACTGGTGGTGGACGGTCGATCGTTGGACGTTGGCCGCGATTATTGTAATTGTGGCATTTGGTGCTTTTTTGACGCTTGCTGCCTCGCCCCCGGTGGCCCAGCGCTTGGGCTTCGACACGTTTTACTTCGTGCGCCGTCAATTTGTCTTCTTGCCAGTGGCTCTGATATTGATGATTGGAACGGCGCTGTTGTCGCCGCGGGGCCTGCGTCGTTTCGCTCTGACCATTCTCGGCGTGGCGTTAGTAATGACAGCGCTGGTGCCGCTGATCGGTATTGAGACGAATGGAGCAGCTCGCTGGCTGCGTCTTGGGCCCATTTCGATTCAGCCTTCCGAATTTATTAAGCCGACATTCGCAGTCACGACGGCGTGGTTGTTCGCTCGGTGGCGTCTTGACGATAGATTCCCCGGACTTGTTGTTGGTGCGGGTATGCTGGCTATCGTCACAGCTCTGCTGTTACTGCAACCTGATGTAGGCATGACGACCGTGGTGGTTAGCGTCTGGTCTTGCCAGTTGTTCCTCGCTGGCTTGCCACTTGTCCTGGTTGGCTGCCTGGGGCTATTGGCCGTGGCCGGAGCCGTTGGCGCCTACCTTACTTTCGATCATGTACGTACCCGTATCGACGTATTTATTGACCCCAATGCTGAGCAAAATTATCAGGTGGTACAGTCATTGCGCGCCTTCCGTGATGGCGGCCTCTTGGGGCGCGGGCCTGGCGAGGGGCGGGTCAAGGAAGTACTGCCCGACGCCCACGCAGATTTTATTTTCGCGGTCGCCGGTGAGGAATTTGGCTTGATCGTTTGCCTGATCGTCATCGCCTTATTTGCCTTTATAGTCTTACGCGGCTTCTCCCGGGCCTTGCGCGACAACGACCTGTTCTCATTACTGGCAGTTGCGGGACTCCTCGTTCAATTTGGGTTGCAGGCCCTGATCAACTTGGCATCAACAACCAATCTGATTCCGCCTAAGGGTATGACGCTTCCCTTCATCTCCTATGGAGGGTCGTCCGCCCTATCTCTGGCTCTGACCACCGGCATGGTGCTGGCTCTAACCCGTGAACGTATGGACGGGGGGGTGCGCCCATGAGTGGAACGCCTTTTGTCGTTCTCGCCGCTGGTGGTACCGGTGGGCACGTATTTCCAGCGGAGGCCTTGGCGACAGAACTTGCGCATAGGGGTTGCCGCCTTGCTTTGGTCACTGATAAGCGTGGCGGCAACCTTCGGACCGCTCCGGAGGGATTGACGGTGCACCGGGTGATTGCGGCTGGAATGGCTGGAAAAAGTCTTACCGCTCGTCTGCGTAGTGCATCGGAATTGGCGATCGGGACCATACAGGCGCGCAGCCTGTTAAAGCGTCTGGCGCCGGACGTGGTCGTGGGCTTCGGTGGTTATGCTTCGGCTCCCGGGGTGTTCGCGGCTGGTCTGATTGGCATTCCTACCGTGATCCACGAACAGAATGCGGTGTTGGGCCGTGCCAACCGTCTGCTTGGGGGGCGCGCTTCCTTAATTGCAACGTCATTTGCAGACTGCGGGGGTGTCCCGATTGCTTTGTCGGGGCGTATCAGGCGGACGGGAATGCCCGTGCGCAGTCAGTTCACGGTAGCTCGCGACGCAGGCTACGCTCGCATCGCAGATGACGGGCCTGTCAACCTAATGGTATTTGGAGGTAGTCAAGGTGCTCACTTTTTTTCCGAAGTGATGCCATTGGCTGTGGCTCAGTTACCGGAAGTTTTGCGCCGCAGAGTGAGCATTGTCCAGCAATGCCGGGTGGAGGACCTGGATGCGGTACGGCAGGCCTATCTGACCATGGGCGTCACGGCCGAACTCGCCACGTTCTTCGATGACATCCCCGAGCGGATGGCCCGTGCTCATCTCGTTATCTGTCGTTCGGGGGCTTCAACCGTGGCCGAATTGATGGTTATCGGGCGTCCAGCGATTCTGGTGCCGTACCCATATGCCATCGATAATCACCAAATAGCCAACGCTCAAGCCGTCGATGAAACTGGAGCGGGCTGGTTGATGCCCCAGGGCTCGTTATCTCCTCATTCCTTGGCGGCGCGGTTAGAGGCTTTGTTCATTTTTTCGCCGACGCTGACCACAGCTGCAAGTTGCGCGCGCGCGGCCGGATTGCCCGACGCCACCAAGAATTTGGCGGATGCCGTGTTCAAACTCCTGCCCAATGGCATCGCAGAAGAGACGAGGGTGGCGGCATGAGAGCCCTTCCGCTTTCCATTGGCACTATTCACTTCGTCGGCATTGGCGGCATAGGTATGAGCGGCATAGCCGAGGTTCTACATAACCTTGGGTATCAAGTTCATGGCAGCGACCTTAATGAGAGCCCCAACGTGGTGCGACTTCGGGCTAGGGGTATTGCGGTTTCGGTCGGACATGTTGCTGACAATCTGGGTAAGGCTCAGGTAGTCGTCGTCTCGTCTGCCGTGAAAGCTGATAATCCAGAAGTCGTTGAGGCCCGCCGCCAGTTGATACCGGTCGTGCGCCGGGCAGAAATGCTTGGTGAGCTGATGCGGTTGAAATGGTCGATTGCTGTCAGCGGCACCCATGGAAAGACAACTACTACATCACTTATAGCCAGTGTTCTTGACGCCGCCGGCTTGGACCCAACTGTAATTAACGGTGGCATCATAAATGCTTGGGGTACCAATGCCCGCCTTGGCAGCGGGGATTGGCTGGTGGCGGAGGCAGATGAGTCCGACGGTACCTTCGTCAAACTGCCAGCGACAATCGCCGTGGTCACTAACATCGATTCCGAGCATCTCGACCATTATGGGTCCTTCGACAATCTGCGGAATGCCTTCGACACCTTTGTCGAAAATATTCCTTTTTATGGTTTCGCAGCTCTTTGTATTGATCACCCCGAAGTACAGGCAATGATTGCGCGCGTCGCCGACCGGCGCGTCATGACCTATGGTTTTAGTCCCCAGGCTGACGTCCGAGCGACTGAAGTTCACAGCGGTCCTGACGGTGCCCGTTTCAATGTAACCATTGCCGACCGCAAGACCGGAAAAACGCGGCGGATTGACGACTTGCACATGCCGATGATGGGGGATCACAACGTCCAGAACGCGCTCGCCGCAATCGCAATCGCTAATGAAATGGAAATTAAAGATGAGGTTCTGCGCCGGTCCTTGGCGGTGTTCAAGGGCGTCAAACGCCGGTTTACCTGTACCGGTGAGGTGGACGGCATCACGGTGATTGATGACTACGGTCATCATCCGGTGGAGATCGCGGCTGTTCTGTGCGCCGCCCGCAGCGCCGCCCAGCGAAATGTTATTGCAGTCGTGCAGCCGCACCGGTTTTCTCGCCTTTGTGATCTCTTTGAGGGGTTTTGTACTTGCTTCAACGATGCAGATACGGTTCTCGTTGCCGACGTTTACGCTGCGGGCGAGGCGCCGATCCAGGGTATCGATAGGGATCACCTGGTGGCGGGACTGCGCGCGCGTGGCCACCGGGAAGTCATTCCGTTGACCGATCCTGATGATTTAGTTTCTATCATTAATGATCTCGCCCAGCCTGGTGACCTGGTGATCTGTCTGGGAGCAGGCAGCATTACCCAGTGGGCTAATAGTTTGCCCGAGGCTCTAGTCAGAGTGCGTTATGGCGATAAGGAGGCCATTGGATGATGGTGGCCAAGCGTCAAAAGAGTCTGGTCGAACGTCTGCCCGCCGTACGCGGCCGGCTACGCGCCGACGTGACACTGGCGCGCTACACATGGTTACGCGTCGGCGGGCCGGCGGAGGTCTTATTCGAGCCCGCGGATGCTGATGATTTGGCAAGCTTCCTGGCTGCATGCCCGCGCGATGCAGTGGTTACCGTGCTGGGTGTCGGGTCAAACCTCCTCGTGCGGGACGGCGGGATTCCTGGTGTTGTCATCCGTATTGGACGTGCGTTTTCCGGCATTAGTGCGGAAAACGGTATTCTGACCGTGGGCGCCGGCGCCACCTGTCCCAATATAGCAAAAGCGGCCCGCGATGCCGGAGTTGGAGGATTGGAATTTCTCAGTGGTATTCCCGGCAGCCTCGGCGGTGCCGTGCGAATGAACGCTGGATCTTATGGGTCTGAGATTGCAGATGTTTTGCTCTCTGCACGTGCGTTGGACGGTGCCGGTGGTTGTCATGAGCTTGATTCTAGATGCCTTGGCTTCACCTATCGCCATTCGGCCACGCCCGAGAATTGGATATTCGTTACTTCGCGATTGCGCGGAAGGGCGGCAAGCGCAGCGGAAATAGGTGCTCGCATGGAAGCTATCCAAGCTGAGCGTGAGGCAAGCCAACCGATCCGCATGCGAACCGGAGGCAGTTCTTTTGTCAATCCGCCCGGAGAAAAGGCTTGGGAACTAATAGAGCGGGCCGGATGCCGTGGCCTGGTCCTTGGCGCCGCCCAAGTTTCGGAAAAGCACTGTAACTTTCTTATCAATACTGGCGGCGCCACCGCTGCCGAATTGGAAGGTCTGGGCGAGGAAGTTCGTCGCCGCGTTTTCGGCGTCTCTGGCATCCGTCTTGAATGGGAAATTTCACGCATCGGCGAGCCCATTGCCAATGGCCTGCGTGAGGTAGTGTCATGACCTGCCATGTCGCGGTCCTTATGGGCGGCTGGTCGGCCGAAAGGGAAGTTTCCCTTGTGAGCGGCGCTAATGTGTCGGAAGCCCTCAAATCTGCGGGCTATCGGGTTACCCTGATAGATGTGCAGCGGGATGCCGGTAGCTTACTGACACGGCTCGACCCACGCCCGGACTGCGTGTTCAATGCTCTGCATGGCCGTTATGGCGAGGATGGCTGCATTCAGGGATTGCTCAATATTTTGGAAATCCCTTACACGCATTCTGGACTGCTGGCATCGGCACTGGCCATGGATAAACCGATGGCTAAAACCTTGTTTCGGGCCGCTGGTTTGACAGTGCCCGATCACCTCCTGGCGCGTCGCGATGACGTCATCAATCGGGACGTCCTGCCGCGCCCCTATGTGATTAAGCCACTTAACGAAGGTTCGAGCGTCGGTGTGCGAATTGTCCGCGAAGGCGATAATTTGCGGCCGCTCGCGGGTGCTGGCTGGATATATGGCAGCCAAGTAATGGTTGAGCCTTATATTGCCGGCCGAGAGTTAACAGTCGCTGCTATGGGTGACCGGGCCCTGGCGGTAACTGAAATCACTTCGCATCGTGGTTTCTACGATTATGAGGCCAAGTATAGCCAAGGTGGTTCTGGCCATGTGGTTCCTGCGCAAGTGAATGCGGGAACTTACGAAAAAGCGATGGCCACTGCTATTGCAGCCCATCGCACCCTCGGTTGCCGTGGCGTATCCCGCGCCGATTTCCGATTCGATGGCAATGACCTCTATCTGCTTGAAATCAACACCCAGCCCGGTATGACGCCAACGTCTCTGGTGCCCGAGCAGGCGGCGCATATCGGTATTTCGTACCATGAACTAGTTATTTGGATGGTCGAAAATGCGGAGTTCGATGCATGAGACGCATGGCCTCCAGAAAGAGTATTCAGGTGAATGCGCCGCGCCGTCGGGCACGTCCCCTGTGGCGCCGGCGTAAGGTTCTATTTAGCGTTGCGGCGGCGGTTCTGGCTGCAATTCTTGGTGTTGGTTGGTGGGTAGTTGATAGTGGGCGGCTGGCTCTGGCTACAAATCATCTGCGTCAAGAAATGATCGCGCTTTCCGCCAAGGGTGGCTTGACAGTCCAAGAGGTCCTAGTCACTGGACGAAGCAACGCCAGCCGCGACTCTATCCTGGGCGCACTTCGTCTTGCGCGCGGCGAGCCAATGCTGGGCTTTGACCCACACGAGGCAAAAGTCCGCATCGAGGCATTACCGTGGGTCAAGCAAGCGACTGTCCTGCGCCGGTTGCCGGATGCGGTGATGGTGCGCCTGCAGGAACGCAACGCTGTTGCTCTTTGGCAAAACCACGGCAAGTTTCACCTGATTGACGACCGCGGTGAGGTGATTCACGTCGATACCTTGGAGTTGTATAGCGATTTACTCGTCGTTGTGGGAGAGGATGCGCCGCGTTACGCGAGTGAACTGCTGCACGTGCTGGGTAGCCAAATAGGGCTCATGGGTCGGGTGCGGTCTGCCGTGCGGGTCGGAGGGCGGCGGTGGAACCTGCGTCTCGATAACGATATCGATGTTCGTCTGCCCGAGATCGATGTATCCGCAGCCTGGGCACGCCTTGCCGAGTACGAACGCACCCACGACATTCTGGCACGCGACATCAGCGTGCTCGACTTGCGCCTGCCCGATCGCTTGATCGTTAGGCGTAACCCGAACTCGTTAACGCCAGCCAAGGGCGGGCGCGATACTTAACGGATAAATTGAGGAAAGACGGAAACAACGTCATGCAACCGGCACTTAGAAATGAGATGATACAGGGTAAAAATCCGAATGGCCTGATGGCCGTTCTTGACGTTGGCACAAGCAAAATTTGTTGTCTGATTGCTCAGCACGGCGTCGACGGTAAACCGAAAATTCTCGGCATTGGACATCAAATTTCCCGGGGTCTCCGCGGTGGCTGCGTTGTAGATATGGAGGCGGCTGAGGCAACTATTCGCGCCACTGTCGAAGCTGCTGAACAGATGGCGGGGGAGAATATCCGCGAGGTGGTGGTCAACGTTTCTTGCGGTTATCCAACTTCGTCCCTGATCGCCTATGAAGTTTCTATTGCTGGGCACGAAATCGGGGACAGTGACCTTCGTCGCGTGCTCAACCCTGCCCAGGCAGTTCGCGATATGGGGCCGGAACGCGAGGTACTGCATGCCATCCCCGTCGGCTATCGCATTGACGGGAGCCGCGGCGTTCGCGATCCGCGTGGCATGTATGGCGAGCGACTTGGCGTTAATATGCATCTAATTTCCGCCGATGCTGGGGCGTTGCGGAATCTTGCAACGTGCATCAAGCGATGCCACTTGGACATCTCTGGGCGCATCGTTTCGCCTTACGCCTCCGCTCTTTCCTGTCTTGTTGAAGATGAGCGTCAGCTAGGTGTTGTTCTCATAGATATGGGGGGCGGCACGACCTCTATCGCCGTCTATTTCGACGGGGAGATGATTTATACGGACGTCGTTCCGATTGGTGGCATCCATGTCACCAACGATATCGCTCGCGGCCTGTCGACACCGTTGGCCCACGCTGAGCGCATGAAGACCTTATATGGCAGCGTTATGCCTTCGCCGTCTGACGACCGTGAGATCATCAAGGTACCCGTGGTGGGAGAAGATGATGAGTCTGAAGCTAGCCAGGTCCCGCGATCCATGCTGGTCAGCATCATTCGGCCACGTGTTGAAGAGACATTCGAAATGGTTCGCACACGCTTGGCTGATGCTGGCTTCGACAAAGTCTCAGGCCGGCGCATGGTTCTGACCGGCGGCGCCAGCCAACTTCCTGGTGCGGTCGAACTGGCCGGCCAGATTTTAGATAAGCAGGGACGCAACGGGCGCCCTCGTTCCTTGGAAGGACTTGCCGAAGCAACTGCCGGGCCGTCATTCGCGACGGCGGTCGGGCTGATCAATCATTGCGCCAATGGCGTGGAGGGGGATGCCGGCCGGGCTTATCGCCCGACGGAGGAACCGAGGGGCCATATTGGCCGGTTCGGTCAGTGGTTTCGTGAAAACTTTTAAGCCAAGCGACTTTCGTTCCCAGGCTCCTCCCTGGGGAAACCTGCTTCGCGCTCCTCCGTGGAGCGTATTGCCCACAATGCCGCCACATCTATTCGCTTAAACCGGAGATAATCATGACCATAAACATTAGCATTCCGAACAGCGGTGAAACCCCGGAGCTACGGCCGCGTATTACTGTCTTTGGCGTCGGAGGCGCTGGCGGTAATGGTGTCAACAACATGATCCAGTCGCAATTGGAAGGCGTCGACTTCGTCGTTGCGAATACCGATGCTCAGGCTTTGTCCCAATCTCGTACTGATCGTCGCATCCAGCTGGGCACGGACATTACCCGTGGCCTTGGCGCTGGTTCGCGCCCCGATGTTGGTGCTGCGGCCGCCGAAGAATCCATTGATGAAATCATGGAACAACTGCGGGGCTGTAACATGGTGTTTATCACAGCCGGAATGGGAGGAGGTACTGGCACAGGTGCAGCACCGGTCATTGCCAGGGCGGCTCGTGAAGTCGGTGTGTTGACGGTTGGCGTAGTGACCAAGCCGTTCCATTTCGAGGGCTCGCACCGCATGCGGGTTGCTGAGGCCGGCATTGCGGATATGGAACAGTATGTTGATACCTTGATCATTATTCCCAACCAGAATCTGTTCCGTGTCGCCAACGAGAAGACAACCTTCGCCGATGCCTTCAGCATGGCCGACGATGTTCTGTATTCAGGCGTGCGCGGGGTCACCGACCTGATTGTAATGCCTGGGATTATTAATCTCGATTTTGCCGATATCCGTGCCGTTATGAGTGAAATGGGCAAAGCAATGATGGGTACAGGCGAGGCCGAAGGCGAGCGTCGAGCTCTTGATGCTGCTGAAGCAGCCATTGCCAATCCGCTGCTTGACGATACGTCCATGAGCGGTGCGACCGGTGTTTTGATCAATATTACCGGAGGCAAGGACATGACGTTGTTCGAGGTAGATGAGGCTGCTAACCGAATACGTTCGGAAGTGGACCCTGAAGGGAAAATCATTTTTGGCTCCACATTTGACGAAAGCCTAGACGGCCGTATGCGTGTATCCATTGTCGCTACCGGCATGGATGCGGAGGCAAAACAGGAGCCCATCCGCACAGCGCCAACAGTGGCAACAATGCGTCAGGCTCCTCTGCTACCAGCGGAGATAATAGCGTCCCAGACTGCGGCCATGATTGTTGAAATGAGGCCAACAGCCCAGGAGATACCCGAAGTTCTTTCACAGCCGGTAGCACGCACCGTTGTCCAAGCTGTTGCCGAAGACGAGCCGGAAACGATAATGACGGAAAAATTGGAAAAGATGCAGGAGGCGGTATTGCCTGTTTCTGCTGAGCCCGCCCAAACCATGGCGCGTGAGGCGTTCATTCCGCCTGAACCCGTTGAACCCGGGCGCGAATCACGGCCTATCGCTGATCCTTTCGCTGCTGCTGCCATGGCCAATGGCTCTAGTCCGCATCGGGACGTGGGGGAAGCGAAAGCTTCGGCTCCAGAAAAAGCACCGAGCTTGTTTGAGCGGGTGACGGGTACTGGGCGGGCAGCTTGGGCGGGGCGTGTGCGGCAGCCGGATCGCGCGGAATCCACGTCATCCACTGGGAGTAAGCTGCAGGAGGAGCTAGCGGCCAAGCCGGATGTTCAGCCTCATGCAGGAGCAACGGGATTGTCTGACCCGGCCCCGTTGAGCGAGATGCCGCAGGCACAGCTCGGTGGTCTGAATCCATTTGATAGGATAGCTACGTCGACACCCGAGGAGGATCTTCTCGATATTCCCGCATTCCTACGCCGCCAAGCTAATTAAAGAGTGCATAGGAATGCCCTAACGGATTGAGTTGACGTAACAATCCGTAACAAAGAGTGATTTGATGTTGCTTCAGGCTATTGATAAATAATGATCCAGAGGACTCGAATCGGCAAGTCTTGCGGTCAAACTAAGGGTAATCCGATTCTAAGGAGTTTAGGCGGACCGTCGGCAGTTCGATCATAGCGATCGGAAGAATTAGAGTATCATGGGTTTAGAGAAAAGAGGGGATAAGTCCGGCCGCTTGACCATTGAGCGGGACATCTCCCATTCCGGGTCGGAGGGGAATGCTGTCGGTCAAAAGACCCTGAATGGTCGCATCAGCTGCTCGGGCATAGCGCTGCATTCTGGATCCCTCGTCACCATGTCTCTGTGCCCGGCCGAGCCGGATACGGGGATTGTTTTTGTTCGGACGGATCTAGACGGCGACGGCGCCCGTATTCTAGCGCGTTGGGACAATGTGGTTTGTACCCGGCTGTGCACGACGGTTGGTAATTCAGATGGCTTGCGTGTTGCCACGATAGAACACTTAATGGCCGCGTTGTATGGCAGTGGCATCGATAATGCGGTAGTCGAGCTCAACGGCCCCGAGGTTCCTATTATGGACGGAAGCGCTGCGCCGTTCATGTTCCTTGTAGAATGTGCTGGTACGGTTGAGCAAAATGCGCCGCGGAGAGCCATTCGTATCCTCAAGTCAATTTCTGTCAGTGATGGGCATGGCGGCCGGGCGAAGCTTATGCCGGATGATAAATTTTTGGTAGATATTGAGATCGATTTCAATAATGCCGCTGTCGCTCGGCAGTCACTTGCCATGGAACTCGTCAACGGTACCTTCAAAAAAGAGTTGTCGCGGGCCCGTACGTTTGGCTTCCTTCATGAAGTTGAGAAGCTTCGAGCTGCCGGCTTGGCGCGCGGAGGTTCGTTAGACAATGCCGTGGTGATCAGTGGTAACCAGATACTTAATGAAGGCGGTCTGCGCTACGGCAATGAGTTCGTGCGTCACAAGGCGCTTGATGCGGTAGGCGATTTGTACCTTGCGGGATGTCCGCTGATTGGAGCTTTCCAGGGTTTCCGATCCGGTCATTCTACCAATAATAAGGTCCTGCGAGCACTTTTTTCTGATCCAGGAGCTTGGTGTTATGATGTCCTGATGCCTGATCATCCTGTTGGCGGCGTAGCCCCATTTGAATCGTTTGAGACATCACTGTCGACTGCGGTTCCTGCCTGACGCTCGGAATTTTCCAGGCAGTGCTTGGTTCGCGCTGAGAATCTGGTAAAATTCATTTTGGCGTTCCCGGTAATCGGCTGGTGTTAGGATTTTCGTCGTGAGCTCCTCTGCTCCTCACCCGGATATGCCGGACATGATCCGCAGTTTCGGTTACCACAAATTTTTTTGCCGTGTGATGACGGTGCTGTTGTTATGTCTGGTGGCCGCTGCTTGTGCTTCCAGCGAAGAGGAAGCTTATGTCGAGCTCCCTGTTGCGGCCCTCTATAATGATGCATCAGACGCCCTCGAAAGCCGAAAATTCGGTGGCGCGGCAGCCTTATATGAAGAGGTTGAGCGTCAGCATCCCTATTCGGTCTGGGCGACTAAGGCCCAGATCATGGCGGCCTACGCCAGGTATCAGGGCAATGATTATGATGCTGCTATCGCTGCCTTAGACCGTTTCATCCACCTTCACCCGGCCCATCGCGACGTACCATACGCCTACTACTTGAAGGGGCTCAGCTACTACGAGCAAATTGTGGATGTTTCCCGCGATCAGGAAATGACCCTTCTGGCGCAGAGCAATCTTCATATGTTGATCACCCGATACCCGCTCAGCATATATGCCAGTGACGCCAAGGTTAAGATCGATCTGACTAACGATCATCTTGCCGGTAAGGAGATGAATATTGGGCGCTATTACCTGCGCCAAGGCCACTACCTTGCAGCAATTAACCGCTTTAAAAGGGTAGTGGGGACGTATGGAACGACCTCACATGTTCCTGAATCCCTGCATCGCTTGACGGAAGCCTATCTGGCACTCGGTCTGAGGGAGGAATCTAAGAAGACGGCGGCCGTCCTGGGGTATAACTTTAGTGATAGCGAGTGGTACGTTGATTCGTATGAATTAGTCGAAAATCGTTTGGGTCGACCGGCGAGCGAGACGGAACCCTGGTACCAGTTTTGGTGACGGGATCGAAACCGTGCTGCATACATTGGCGATCCGGGATGTAATTCTCATCGACAGGCTGGGTCTGGATTTCCAATCTAACCTGAGTGCATTGACGGGTGAGACCGGCGCGGGAAAGTCAATTCTACTCGATGCATTGGGCCTCGCGTTGGGGGCTCGTGCCAACAGCTCGCTCGTGCGAAATGGCGCGACGAGTGCGCAAGTGACGGCAACGTTTAACCTTGCAAAAACGCACCCCTCCCACGCTTTGTTTGCTGAGAATGGCCTGGATGTTGCAGCCGGGGAATTTCTTCTTCTGCGGCGCACGATAGGGGTGGATGGGCGTTCCCGAGCCTTCATCAACGATCAACCCGTTAGCGCCGGACTTCTAAGGAAAGTTGGCGCGACTCTAGTCGATATCCATGGGCAGTTCGAAAATCAGCGCCTCATGGACGTCACCACTCATAGCCAGCTTCTGGACGCCTACGGAGGGCTGAGTGACGATGTCGAAACAGTTGCGACGGTCTATCGCTCTTGGCAGGATACTGTAGCAGCACGCCGGGCAGCGGAGCTTGATGGTGAGCGGGCACGTCGTGACGAAGATTATTTGCGACACGGATTAGATGAGCTGACTAAGGCGGACCCTAAGCCGGGAGAGGAAGCGTTCTTGGCGGAAACCCGAGCAGTTCTCATGCATACTGAAAAAATTATCGAATCTCTTAATGCTGCCAGCAACGAATTGCAAAAAGGCAAAGGAGCAGATGGTGCGCTTAACGCCGCGGCCCGTCATTTAGAAAAGGTCGCGCCATTGGCCGGAGGGGCCCTGGATGGTGCTATTGCCGCGCTGGAAGGGGCAGCGACGGAGGCTTCGGAAGCTATTTTACAGGTCGTCGGCGCGTCACAGGTTCTGGACCTTGATCCCGGTCGGCTCGATGCGGCTGAGGAACGCCTTTTTGCTCTTCGTGCTTTGGCCCGAAAGTACTCGGTAGCAGTGGATAGCCTGGCCGGCCTACGCCAGCGAATGGCGGACCAATTGGCTGCCATTGAGGATGGCGGGGCTGCGCTTGCAGTCCTGGCGCAACGAGAGGCTGAACAGCGTGCTGGCTATATGAGTGCCGCTGAGCGGCTTGGTAAAGCTCGACGGAGTACGGCTAAAAAGCTCGATACGGCCGTTTCTGTCGAACTCGAACCTCTTCGGCTGGGTGGCGCATGCTTCTCCGCAATCATCGAGCCATTGG
>Ga0302134_10000418_pt1 | contig 18135 bp, 17 predicted proteins | sample CB9_SCM_MG_FD_203123 | JGI IMG/M metagenome (GOLD analysis project Ga0302134, IMG submission 203123) | Marine microbial communities from Western Arctic Ocean, Canada - CB9_SCM | ecosystem: Environmental > Aquatic > Marine > Oceanic | place: Canada: Western Arctic Ocean | collected 2017-09-19
TTGGTGGCAGCGGAGAAGTGAAGCTGGCAACAAGCTAAGGGTATTGGGTTTACTAGCTTTGCTGCCGGTTCCTGTGATGCTCTATTTAGCGACTCGCCCTGATCTTTATCCGCCCGTGAATCCCGATACGGGTGGGCCCACTGGTGCTAGCTTGTTAGGTTCGACACTATCGATTTTGTTTCTGTTGTTGATTCTTCCCATGATGTGTCGCTGTCAGAAACTTGATGGTCGAGGGCGGTGGATGAAGCTGTGCTGGATTGCCTTTGGCGCAGAGGTCTTATTGGTTGTGCTGATGAAGCAGGGAAATAGTTCGCATCGGGAAATGCAGCAAATCCTTGGTTTGGGTAGTCTGATGATCTGGATTCCACTGATGCCGCTGTATTTGAAGTCGTGGCAGTGGCGAATTGGAGTCACTGGTTGGCTTAATGCTACGCTGGCGTGGTTGTTATTACTGATCATCACAGGATGGATGACATTTTTGCCAGGTTGGCTGGACCATTTGAAGTTTACCAATGGCCTTGTGGCTCACTCACATCTTGCAATGGCTGGTTTTTGTTCGGGATTTCTTATGCTGCTGATGGGGCAGGTGTTGCCTGAGAATTATAGTCGGGTCTTGTGCATAAAGCGCGAGTTCTCTTTCTGGCAATCAGCTGTCGTTGGCTACGTGTTGCTGATGTGGTTTTCAGGTTGGAAAGAAGGTAACGACGCAAGCTTTGTAATAATGCAGGGTCTGGATCAGCGTGATGGCTTGATGAAGATTTACAGCCTGCGACTTCTCTGTGGTCTAGTGATGCTCTGGGCGTCCTTCCGCTGGTGGACAGGTTTTATACAACAAACGAATCATGAATCATAAACTGAAACTATTTCAATGGGCGGTAGGTGCCTGCGATGCATGCACGGGAGTGCTGTTGGTACTTGCTCCGGTGTGGACGCTGCACTTGATGGGGATGAAAAATATTCCTGATCCGGCGGACATTATTTCATTTGTTGGAATCTTTGTCATGGCGGTGGGGTTATCGTATTTCCTCGTCAATCGTGGAGATTGTTCCGGATGGAAAATGCAGTGGAAAGTAACCGCCCTTGTAAGGTTATCAGTTGCTTGTTTCCTGACATGGGAAATATTTGGAGAAGGATGGGAGCTGCGGTGGATCACGGTGCTTCTGACCGATTTAGTGATTGCGGGGATTCAAATTGCAGGTCTTAAAGCTGGATGGCTAGATCATCGGGATAACAAATAATGAGAGGTTTTTTACAAGGCGTTTTATGGGTGACGGGAGTTTATTTTTACTTCCTCATCTTCGCGCAATTTTCCTTTCTGGAGATTCTTGATGGGCTTGATGGGCTTGATGGAGGTGGTTTAGAAACTGGTTCATTAAAGTTGGTCATGGGCGCGATGGCCTTGGGTGGCATCACCGGGAGTGTTTTGGTTCTGCCGCTGCGCAGTAGGTTTTCTTGGGCTGCCATCATGCGGGTAGCAGCTGGATTCTGTGCTCTAATGCCGGTGCTGGCTGTGGTGGGTAGTTCGTCCTTAGGTGTTTTTGCTTACGCCGGAATTGCATTGGGGATTGGTCTGGGTTTAGGCGTGCTGACGGTGTTGTTGGCTGCTAATCTGGCTAGAATCATGAGCCATGTTTATGTTGGCGCGGGGCTGGGCACAGGCTTGGCCTACATGTTCAGTAATTTGCCATGGGTTTTCCAGTCGACTCCAGAAGTGAGATGTTATGTGACAGCCGCGGCTGTTTTGTTGTTGGCACTGATTCCACTCAAGAATGTGGAAGGGAAAACACTGAAGAGGAAGTTGCCGAGTCTCAAATTGTTTCCAGTGGGAGTGATTTGTTTTACCATGCTTGTCTGGCTGGACTCTGCTGCTTTTTATATCATCCAGCACAATGAGGAAATGAAGTTGGGAACATGGGGCGAGTCTCATCTTTGGCGGAATGCCATGGTTCATTTACTTGTGGCTGTGCTGTCGGGGTGGCTACTTTTGCGCGGGAGAATGGTGCTGGTATTGGCTACTGCGTTCGCTCTACTCGGTGTGGCTGGGTTGATGGCCTCTGAAGAGGTTTTGAGATTGGTTGCCGGCTATCTGTATCCAGCAGGGGTTTCATTATACTCCGTGGCCCTGATTCTATATCCTGCGGTTTGGTTAGGTCAGAAAGGAGCGACGCTGAGAGCTGTTGTCTTATTCGCCGTTGCTGGCTGGGTCGGCTCGGCTATGGGGATAGGGATGGCGCAGGATCTGAATAGAGTGCCGGGTGTTTTTGTCGTTGTAGCGGGCTTGGCGATGATTTTTCCGCTTGTGTATAGCCAAGTCAAACATCGCAAACGTGAACTAGCCGTGTGTGGGTTAGTGGCAGTTCCGTGTTTACTGTGGATTTTCGCAAACAAAGAAACGCACATTCACAGTTCGAGCGATCCTATTTCTTTGGGACGTGAAGTCTACATCAGCGAGGGCTGTATCCACTGTCACTCACGTTATGTGCGGCCCAATTCAGAGGATGTCCTCCTGTGGGGGCCCGAAGGGGATATCGCTAAAGTTACGAGCGAGAAGCCTGTAATTATCGGGAATAGACGACAAGGCCCGGATCTTTTACATGTCGGGTTGCGGCGTTCAAAGGCGTGGATACGGCAGCACTTTATCGATCCGCAATCTCTTGATGCTAACAGCTCAATGCCGAGTTATGCCTACTTATTTAAAGATGATCGAGGTGAGGCACTTGTTGATTACTTGGCGGCTTTTGAATCGGTAGATTTGGCAAAGCGACAGGCGGAAATTCATCAATGGCTTCCATCGTCAGCAACCAGCGCGAAGTCGGCAGAGCGTGGAGACTATCTTTTTACCACCTACTGTGCCTCATGTCATGGGGAGCAGGGGCGTGGTGATGGTGTTCTCGCTGGCCTTTGGGTCAAGCCGCCTGCGAACTTGATCGATAGCCCTTTTGCTTTCACTTCAGTTGACGATGGTGGTGTCATGCTCGCCCGTGTCATCAAATTTGGTATCCCAGGAACAGACATGCCAGGGCACGAATTGCTGTCGGATTCCGATGTGAAAACACTGGTCGACCATGTGAGACTTCTCAGAAAAAAATAACCCAACAAAACAAATGAACATTAAAAAAATACTACTACTCCTGCTTGTTGTAGGAATCATAGCTGCTGGTGTGGGCTGGTATCTTATCCAGCAAAAATTAGCACCTACGGAAAACTATATACAGAACTGCAATAACGCGCGTTTGATATACGAGCAGTTTGAAGAGTTTGAAAAAGACTATCTAGAACTGCCCTCGGCTGGAGCCAAGGAGGAGGATGAGGAAATGTCAGCACTCGATCTTTCAACGGCCAACGGCTACCTCGGCCAGTTGATTATTGCCTCTGCCATGGATTCTGAGGGGATATTTTTTATCGAAGGATCTGCGTCCTGCTCAGGTGATGCGCCTGATGATGTGGTAACACCTCGTGAAGAAGTTCTCCGGCCCGGTGAAAATGGCTGGGCTTATTTCAAAGGAAGAGATCTAGCCGGTGAAAAATCGTTACCTCTCTTGGTTCCTGGATGGAACCCAAAAACCAAAGCCTGGGATGAACAGGTATGGGTATCGGGCGTTCCCGTGTTGATGATTGATGGATCTGTCGTTCTCTACCAAGCCCCAGCCGATGGTAAACAGGAAGAATATGCCACCAAGAAAGCCGAAATCCCCTTTAAAAAAACAGATTCTAATCTTGTCCAGCCAGCTACCAAATGATCTCCTCATTGACATAATTCGAATAGCGAAGAGACTCAAAACATTAACCAACTCAATCTATGAAAAAAATAGCTCTACTCAATCTACTCATCATCCCATTTTTAATTTTCTCAGCTCAAGCACAGGAAACAGCGGTAAAGACTTACGAAAAGGGAAGTAAGGTGGCCGAATTTAAGTCTGCCGATCAACATGGCAGAGCATACACTTATAAAAAGGGAACCCGTTACCTGATGATTACTTTTGATATGTCGACTGGTAAGAAAGCGAACAAAGTGCTGCATGAAAAAGGAGCTGCCTATCTGCCTGGCAAAAAAGCAGTTTATGTCGCTAACATCTACGGCATGCCTGGCATAGGCCGCCGCTTCGCGTTACCTAAAATGAAGAAGTATGCACACCCTATTATTCTAGCCGATGCGAAGGGTTTACTGGATCCGTTCCCCACTCAAAAAGGAAAAGTCACTGTGCTAGCTCTGAATACCAGAGGAGTGGTGACCGCTATTTCCTATTGGGAGCCTAAGTCGCAGAAAATCGAAGATATTCTCAAATAACTAGATAATTTCCCTTATTCTGCTGTGGATTCTTTGACGCAAGCCGCAGTAGGTGCGGTGGTAGGTGAGCTGATTCTGGGTAAAAAGCTCGGATGGCGCGGTGCTGCCTGGGGGGCGTTTTTCGGAACGCTTCCAGATCTGGATGTAGTAGTCTTACCCTTTTTAGACGCCGCTGCTGGTATCCGATGGCATCGAGGGCTTTCCCATTCGATCTTGGTTATGATCGTGGCGAGCCTAGCCTTGGCTAAGCCTCTCGCTAAACTTCATAAGAAAAAGAGTGTGCGCCCTAAAGAAATGGGCTGGCTTGTGTTCTGGGCATGGAGCACGCATGTTCTCGTCGATTGCTTCACCACGTATGGGACACAGATATTCGAGCCGTTTTCCAGTTATCGGGTAGCGATGAATACTCTCTTCATTGTCGATCCATTGTTCACATTGCCGCTCCTTGTAGGGCTAGTGATGGTATTGCGGATGGATTCTAAAGAATTTCTTAAACGGCGGCGAATCATGAAGTGGTCTGTAGTCGTGTCCTGTCTCTACTTTACTTTCGGGCTGTCGATGAAGTTTTGGGCCGAGAGTAAGATAAGAGATGATCTGACCAAGAAGATACCGGATGGCGAGTTAGTGGCCGTGGCTCCTAGTTCATTTAACACGATCCTCTGGCGTGGACTTATTGAGGTGGAGGACGGTTATTTTTTAACCTATTGGTCACCATTCGATCATGGAGATGCGACTTACGAATTCATTCCAAAGAATCGTGAACTAGCAAAGGACTTTGAGGGGAAAGATGCGATGGAAGCATTGAAATGGTTTTCACGTGGGCACTGGGTGGCCCGTGAGGGGGATGATGGCACAATGGTGATCATCGATATGAGGTTTACGGAAATTCGTGACCCTCATGACGGAACGCTACAACCTATCTTTCAATGGCATATGCGTATTGACGATGTAGGGCAGGTTAACGCTCCGATGTTGAGACCTGAGGGGCTGGATTACGCTGCTGCCGTTTCATTGCTCTGGCAGAGAATTTGGGGAGAGCGGGAGAAATGGGATTCGCTGGAGGAGTTTTAGCCGTAATTTCTGAGCTGAAATGTCTGAGCCCGAGAGACCGGCTGTTCTCTTTCCTAAAATCACGGTTGCAATCCCGCGGCGATTAAGACATCTTAATTAAGTCATCGGATGTTCCTGATTCGGCGACAGCCCTCATTTCCCCGTTATCCCAAGATTTCCCCCATGGCTGCAAAATATACTGAAGACGACATCAAGTCCCTCGATTGGAAAGAACACATCCGCATGCGTCCCGGCATGTATATTGGTAAACTCGGTGACGGTAAAAGTGCCGACGACGGTATTTATATCCTACTGAAGGAGGCGATGGATAACTCGGTTGACGAGTTTGTCATGGGCTATGGTACAGAGGTTCATGTAAACATAGACGAGAATAGTCGTGTCGAAGTTCGTGACTTTGGTCGAGGTATTCCACTGGGTAAACTCATGGACTGTGCCGCCAAAATCAACACGGGTGCGAAGTACGACAGTGAAGCTTTCAAAAAGTCCGTAGGTCTCAATGGTGTCGGTATCAAGGCCGTGAATGCGCTCTCTGAATTCTTTGAAATCCAGGCATGGAGAGATGGCCAGACCAAGGCGATTGAATTTAGTAAGGGCGAGGTCATCGAGGAGATGAAAAATCCTCGTAAGGACTCAGGAGAAAACGGCACACGTTTAGCCTTTGATGTAGACCGGAGTATCTTCCCGAAGAAAACCGCCTACACAGATCGGTATGTCGAAAAGATGTGCCGCTACTATTCCTACTTGAATCCAGGCTTAGCGATTCTTTTTAACGGGAAGAAATTTAAGTCCAAGGACGGCCTGTTAGACCTCTTAAAAGAGGAGATGGATGGAGAGGCTCTGTATGGTCCCATTCATCTTCGAGGTAATGATATCGAGATTGCCTTTACCCACTGTCCAGAGGGAAGTGAGGAATATTATGCGTTTGTAAACGGGCAACATACAACTCAAGGGGGCACGCATCTAGCGGCGTTCCGTGGGGCGATTGTTGATGTCATCCGGGGCTTTTATAAAAAGCAATATAACCCCTCGGATATCCGCAACGGTCTGGAGGCGGCGGTCCTTGTTAGGATCGAAGAGCCGATTTTTGAGAGCCAAACCAAGACTAAGCTTGGTAGTATGACTATTTCTCCAGAAGGGGAAACGATTAAGACTTTCATTACGAATTTCTTGAAGGAGCATCTCGATAACTATCTCCACAAAAACCCGAAAGCTGCTGAGGCCTTACAGAAGCGTATATTATCTTCTGAACATGAACGTAAGGAGCTTTCTGGAGTTAAGAAAATCGCCCGTGAACGAGCTCGCAGGGCGAAGGTTCATAATAAGAAACTCCGCGACTGCCGCGCTCACTTCTCGAGCAAACACAAGCGAGGTAAGGAATCCACCGTGTTTATTACCGAGGGCGATAGTGCCAGTGGATCGATTACTAAGTGCCGTGATGTTGAGACCCAGGCTGTATTTTCGCTTCGTGGTAAACCGCTCAACTCATTTGCTCTGAAACGAAAAATCGTTTATGAAAATGAGGAGTTCAATCTGCTTCAACACGCACTGGACATTGAAGAGAGTCTGGAAACGCTGCGTTACAACAAGGTGGTGATTGCAACGGATGCCGATGTTGATGGCATGCACATCCGCTTACTGCTGATGACTTTCTTTTTACAGTTCTTTCCCGAGCTTGTTAGAGAAGGGCATCTATATATCTTACAGACGCCTTTGTTCCGCGTAAGGAATAAAAAGAACACAATCTACTGCTACGATGAAGATGAGCGTGTCGCTGCACTCGAGAAGCTTGGTAAGGCGGCTGAAATCACCCGGTTTAAAGGTCTTGGTGAGATTTCACCCGATGAGTTTAAATTCATGATTGGCCCTGAAATGCGTCTTGATCCTGTCCGTATGGAGGAGGGGAAAGGTATCAAGGAGATGCTTGCATTCTATATGGGTAAGAACACACCTGACCGTCAGGAGTTCATCATCAAGAACCTCCGGGGCGACGTGGATGCAGCATAGGGAATTGCGAAATGTAATGTAGAATCAATGGATAAGTGAAAAAAGCACTTGCCATACCCTGTATGGTGCCATACCCTGTATGTATGAAGATGACCATGCATATCGATGAAGTCGTTTTGGAAGAGGTCATGGTAAATTATGATTTTGAAACCAAAACGGATGCCGTGAACTTCGCTTTGAAGGAGTTGGATCGTTTGAAAAAATTGCGCAAGATGATGAAGGAGGGACTGGGTATGAGCTCAGAGGAACTCAAGGCCGGCGTTTATCCAGAGTATGACTTGGAGGCCTTGCGGGTGGCAGAAACTCCGGCCGCGTATAATACCAACAAGAATCAAAGCGAATGAAGCCTGAGTCTATCCTGGTTGATTCTAACGTGTTTATCAATTTTCTGCGTGCGGGGAAAGACCCAGCGCAGGAGTTGCTGGCGCAGTATGATATCGCGGATCTCGTGACTTGTGGAGTGGTCAAGGCAGAGGTGCTGCGCGGCGTAAAATCCATGCTTCTGCGCCAGAACTTGGTGTCTTTTTTTAACATCATGCGTTTTGTCGAGAGCTCACATGCCCTCTGGGACGAGACCTGGGAGCTGGCCTGGCAGCTCGACCGCCAGGGCAGGGTGCTTCCCCTCACGGATATTGGCATCGCCGTCTGCGCACTCAAGGCGGAGTCCGCAGTTCTAACCAATGATGGGCACTTCGATCACATCCCGGAGCTGCTGGTACTGAGGCCGAAGTAGTGAGGCCGAAGTAGTGAGAGCGCCGCCCGCAACGAAGGACTTGCAGCCTTCGTTTACTCGTTGCATATTTACCTTGGAAAACGACGAAGGACGCAAGTTCTTCGCTACGTTGGTTGCTCGCCGCGGGCCATGACTACCTTGCCGGTGCGCACGGTCTCGATGACTTCAAACTGAGAGAACATCGTCAGAGCAGCATCAATTTTTGAGCTTGCACCGTAGATCATAGCGATCATCGAGGTTGGTGTGAGATCAACCGTTTTGCCACCATAGTGATCAATGATTTGAAGGGCCTCGGTGCGGTCTTTTTTCTCAACGAGAAACTTAACTAATAACAGTTCCTTGTTAACAGAGTCAGAGCTGGTGTGTTCGACACAGTGAATGACATCGATGAGTTTACTAACTTGCAAGATGATCTGCTCGAGTCCCGCAGGGTCGCCGCTGATACCGATCGTCATGCGTGAGAAATACTTGTCGCGTCCACGTGAGACGACAAGGGAGTCGATGTTGTATCCGCGTCGTGCGAAGACCTGACAAATGCGCATCAGCACACCGGCTTTGTTGTTCACAAAGACGGAGAGTGTATGCACGGGAGTCGTGTTAGCTTCAGCTTCAGGGGGATTGTCAGTTGTTACAAGAGACATGGGAAAATTGGTAGTTGGAGTTTGGAACTTGGAGTTTATCGACGCCTAGGTTGAGCCTGTGGGTTTGGCCAATGGCCCTTTGGGTGGCTCAGTAAGCATATCTTCGAGAGCTGCTCCGGCTGGAATCATTGGGAAAACGTTGTCGGTCTTCACACATTCGGCGTGGATGAGGACAGGTCCGTCTGTGATTTCAAAGGCTTTTTCGAGCTGTTTCCTAACATCAGCTGGACGCTTGATGTTGAAGGATGGGATGCCATAGGCTGCTGCAAGTTTACAGAAGTCCGGGTTGCCCTCAAGATCGACACCTGACATACGGTCGTCAAAGAATAGTTCCTGCCACTGACGGACCATACCGAGGTAGTGGTTGTTGAGGATGACGATTTTTACGGGAAGTTTGTGCAGTGCCACTGTTGCGAGTTCGAACAAGGTCATCTGGAAACCGCCATCACCTGAAATGGAGATGACTGTTTCTTCTGGGTGTGCAAAAGCGGCTCCAATGGCAGCAGGGAAACCGAATCCCATGGTGCCGGCTCCTCCTGAGGAGAGCCATTTCCATGATGCGTTTGTCTTGTAGAACTGTGCTGCCCACATCTGATGCTGACCGACGTCGGTCGCTACGATGGCGTCACCACCAGCGACCTGGTAGAGTTCGTCGATGACTTGTTGCATTCTAAGTCCACCTTGTTTGCGGTAGGTGAGGGGATATTTCTTTTTCCAGCCATTGATTTCCTCAAGCCATGGTTCGGTATCGAGTCCAGAAATGCGTTTATTGATTTCAACAAGTGCCGTTTTGGCATCGCCCACGATTTCGATATCCGCACAAATCATCTTGTTCATTTCAGCAGGATCGATGTCGATGTGGATGATCTTGGCGTCTGCACAGAACTTGTCGGCTTGGCCGATGATGCGGTCGTCGAAGCGTGAACCAATATTGATAAGCAGGTCGCACCCGCAAACGGCTTTGTTAGCATAGGCCGTGCCATGCATGCCCAGCATACCGAGAGCAAGTTCATGTTCCTCGGGGAAAACTCCTTTTCCAAGAAGTGTGGAAGTAACTGGGCAGCGTAGAGTTTCAGCCAGCTCCTTGAGCTCGGCGGCTGCACCGGAGATCATGGCTCCCTGTCCTGCTAGGATGAGCGGTCGCTGGGCCTTGTGGATGAGCTGGAGAGCTTCATCGATACGATCGGGATTGATTTCAAAAGCGGTGTCAGGTTTGTAACCTGGCAAATCGAGTTCAGGATCCATGTCGCCTGTGAAATCAGCCGAGGTGATGTCCTTAGGCAAGTCAATCAAGACGGGGCCTGGACGACCGGTGGTCGCAATATGATATGCTTCACGCGTGATCCTTGGAATATCGTTGGTTACTTTAACCAGATAGTTGTGTTTGACCACGGGCATGGTGATGCCAAAAATGTCAGCTTCTTGGAAGGCGTCCTTACCGAGCATCCAAGTAACCTGCTGACCACAGAGGATGATCATGGGGACAGAGTCCATCTGCGCAGTCATGATACCAGTGATGGTATTACCAGCACCAGGACCTGAAGTCACGAGAACGACAGCGGGTTTACCCGTGGCACGGCCATAGCCGTCGGCCATGTGACAGCAACCTTGCTCATGTCGGGCGAGGACAAACTTGAGGTTACTTTTGACGGTGATAAGGGCGTCGAAAATGGGGATGGCGGCACCTCCGGAATATCCGAAAATGTATTCAACCCCCAGATCGTCGAGAGTTTTGATGAGAGCTTGTGCTCCGTCGAGTTGCTGTGTGCTCATGAGAAAATTGCTGTTTCAAGTGCAAAGTAAGCTGAAATCAATGATTTGTAAAACGAAAACGGGCCATTTATGTTTAAAATGACCCGTTTTTAGTAAATAGCGTGTCAAAAATCGATGTTAGATGTCGATTCTTGTCAGTTTTAAATCAGGTCGGCGATGAGTTTTTCTAATTTTACGATATCAGCCGAAAAGCTACGGATGCCTTGAGCTGTTTTTTCCGTTGCCATCGCATCTTCATTAAACATGAAACGGAAGGCTTTTTCATCGAGGGAGATTTTTTCTAAATCTGATCCAGCAGCGGTTTCAGAAGTGAGTTTACAGTCGAGTTCACCAGGAGTGTTTTGGAGTTCTTCGAGGAGTCCTGGGCTGATGGTTAGAAGGTCGCAACCTGTGAGGTTTGTGATCTGGCCGGTATTTCGGAATGATGCGCCCATGACTTCGGTTTTGTAGCCGAATTTTTTATAGTAGTTATAAATTGCCTGAACGGAAAGCACGCCGGGGTCTTCAGCACCTTGGTAATCAATACCCGTGTCTTTCTTGAACCAATCATAGATCCGACCAACAAAGGGGGAGATCAATTGCACCCCAGCCTCAGCACATGCCACGGCCTGGGCGAAGGCGAATAGAAGGGTCAAGTTACAGTGGATACCGTCTTTTTCTAATTCCTCTGCAGCGCGAATACCTTCCCATGTGGAGGCGATCTTAATGAGAATACGGTCGCGGCTGATACCTTCTTTTTCGTAGAGCCCGATGAGATGGCGGGCTTTCTTCACGGTAGCTGCGGTGTCGAATGAGAGACGGGCGTCCACCTCGGTGGAAACGCGACCTGGGACGATCTTGAGGATTTCGACTCCAAAGAGGATGAGGATACGATCAATAATGCTGTCGATAAGGGCATCGCCAGTGAGATCTGATCCAGCGTGCTCGGTGATGGCTTGGTCGACTAGAGGCTTGTATTCCGGCTTGGACGCGGCTTGTAGGATCAGGGATGGGTTCGTTGTTGCATCCTGAGGCTTGTATTCCTCCATGGTGGCAAAGTCGCCGGTATCGGCGACAACGGTGGTATACTGCTTGAGTTGATCGAGATGATTGTGTTCGCTTGTTGAGCTCATAATGTAAGGGTTCATATACGCTCTAGGCTTGCTTGCAAGGAGCATGTTTGACATTTGGGTGTTACCTTTTTCTGCGAGGATTTCAAGTTTGACCTACGGGCTATTATGACCTATAGTGATAAAGCCTATGAAATACAATAAACGAACACAATGGCTGTCAATGATAGCTCTGCTATCCTTGGTTCTGCCGAGTGCAGCGCTTGAGCAGAGGCTGTTTAAAAGTGCTGATCAGACGAAGACGTTTACCGCAACATTGCTTGAATACAATGAAGCGAAAAGGACGGTGGCGGTCAGAATTAAAGGTGGAGACTCAAAACGATTTTCGATCGACCTGCTTTCTGCTGACGACCAAAAATACGTGATGGGCAGCGCAGGGGAACTTGCCGTGAGCCGTTCAGTGAACGTTAGCTTTAAAGAAGTTAAAGGCGAGACCGCTCGCTCAAAGTCAGGCCGTGTAAGAACGTCTTCGACACCGATAAGTTACGATATCCAAGTGTATAATCGTTCTGATCAGGTTATCAAAGACCTCGAAGTTCGTTACAGCTTTTACTATTGCGTGGGTAGCAGCACTGTTAACGGCCCACGACACTCACCTAAAGTTCAGAAGGGTTCGCTGATTTACCCGAAGCTTTTTGGCAAATACAACGAGACTCGCCCTACGGCGAATGTTGTGTTAGTTCGTGAGAGTCAAAAAAAGATACTACCGCCCTCCGGCGGTGGAGGCAGAGCTGGCAGAGCTGGCGGTGGTGGATGATGTCAAAATAACTATCCTGACGGTCGTCAGGACAAAAATGAGGTTATCATGTGCGACGGCAAGGCTTCTGGTTCTGATGCTAATTCTAAGGGTGGATACCGTAGAGTTGACCACGTAATCGGTATTGCAGCTGACATCGTGCTTGATGGTAAAGTTATCAAGACCGTGGCCAGTAGTCCATTTGTGATGAAGAAGCACAAGGAAGGCTCAATCAAATAATTTCTAGATCATCAAAAAACCCGCATCTCTTACGAGGTGCGGGTTTTTTATGATTTGAATTTGGAGTTTTTATCCTTAAGCCGCATCGGCGCGTTTCTTGCGCAGGATGGGTGGCTTTTTGCCTTCGACAACGGCACGGTTGATTGTAACCGATTCGATGTCATCACGTCCGGGCACATCATACATCACATCGAGCATGATTTTCTCAAAGATAGAGCGCAGTGCGCGGGCACCGGTTCCTCGGCTGAGAGCTTCCTCGGCAAGAGCCTGAAGTCCGTCCTTGGTAATCTTGAGTTTGACTCCGTTCATCGCAAGCAGCTTGGAATACTGCTTGATCAGAGCGTTCTTGGGTTGGGTGAGCACTTGAATGAGCTCATCCGTTGTGAGTTCACGAAGTGAGGAGATAATAGGGAGTCGACCAATAAACTCGGGGATCAAACCAAAGTGAAGAAGATCTTCTGGTTCGGCTTTGTCGAAGAGGTCTTCTGGAGCGATGTTCTTTTCTTCTTCACTGCCTTCGCCTTCGTGGAAACCGAGAACGTGTTTGCCAAGACGACGACTAATCATGTCGCTAATGCCTACGAAGGCGCCACCGCAAACGAAGAGAATACGCTCGGTATTCACCTGGATGTATTCCTGTTGTGGGTGTTTACGACCACCTTGGGGTGGGACGTTGCAGACGGTTCCCTCAAGGATCTTGAGTAGTGCCTGCTGCACACCTTCACCAGAAACGTCACGGGTGATGGAGACGTTTTGAGTAGTGCGACCAATCTTATCGATTTCATCGACGTAAATAATACCTCGCTCGGCGCGTTCGACATCGAAGTCAGCGGCCTGAAGGAGACGAAGGATGATATTCTCAACATCATCACCAACGTAGCCAGCCTCGGTCAGAGTGGTGGCATCGACGATGGTAAAGGGGACATCAAGTACATTGGCAAGCGTACGAGCCAAGAGTGTTTTTCCAGACCCTGTAGGTCCAAGCATCAGAATGTTGGACTTTTCAATATCAACATCAATAAATTCAGGCGCTGGATTCATGTGATCCTGACGCAGGCGCATGTAGTGGTTGTAGACTGCGACAGAAAGCACCTTCTTGGCACGCTCCTGACCAACTACGAACTCATCGAGCTTTTTGGAGAGCTCAGCTGGCGTAGGGACATCGCCTTTGGAGATCTGAGTCTCGGCAATAGCTTGTGTTCCCTGACCGAGTTCCTTCTCCATGATGGAGGAGCAGACTTCGATGCATTCGTTACAAATATAGACGGCCGGACCGGCGATCAGCTTTTTGACCTCCGAGTGGCTTTTGCCACAGAAGGAACACATGGTGAGATTGGATGTTCGTGCCATACAGGTAGTAAGGGTAAGGGTAGAGGTGAGTGTCTTTGTCTAAGTAATGTGAGAAACGGTGAGGAAAACAGGATAAGAAAAAGGACGTGGGTGACATTACCGCCACTCGCACGTCCTGACAATAGCCTAAAATGCTATAATTGTCCTACTTCTTTGCGTCATCACCGTCAGCACCCTCAGTTTGGGCGGTATCAGCTGGTAATTCCTTTCGGCTTTGTAAGACTTTATCAACCAAACCGTAGGCTGCAGCCTCTTCGGCAGACATGTAGTTATCTCGGTCTGCGTCCTTCTCAACCTGCTTTTCGGTCTTTCCAGTGTGGGTGGAGAGTATCGCGTTTAGCTTCTTCTTCAGGTTAAACATGAAACCCATGGTGCGCTCGACATCAGCCGCGGTTCCCTGAGCTCCACCAGAAACCTGGTGAATCATCACGTGGGAGTTAGGCAGGCAGAATCGCTTGCCCTCGGTTCCCGCAGTGAGCAGCACAGCACCCATGGATGCGGCGATGCCGATGCAGTAGGTGTTCACGTCACAGGTAAGGAACTGCATGGTGTCGTAGATCGCAAGACCTGCCGTTACCGAACCACCGGGTGAGTTGATGTAGATATGAATGTCCTTTTTAGGATCCTGCATCTGGAGGAAAAGCATCTGGGCAATCACCGAGTTGGCGACGCCGTCATCGATGCCACATCCGATGAAAATAATGCGGTCCTTGAGTAGACGCGAGTAGATGTCAAAGGCTCGTTCGCCACGTCCATCGGATTCGATGACGGTGGGGATGTAGTAGTTGTTCTTGGGAGTAGAATCCATGTGTGATTGGAGCATAGGGAATAGGTATTTAGGAAATAGGATGTAAGAGTGCCGCTGGGGCGGCGGGGATGGTTAGGCTTAAGCTTCTGTCACTTCTGCCTTAATTTCCTCTACTTTCGCGCTCTCTACCAAGAAGTCAATGGCCTTGCCAATAAGAATGGAATTTCTCAGGCTGGAGATACGACCTGAACGTTGCATATCCTTCATCATGGCTTTAGGTGCCTTCTTCTCCTGCTTTGCGATACCAGCGATACGCTGAGCTACTTCGTTGTCGGTGACAGCGAGATTCTCAGCGTTAGCGATTTCCTGGAGGATGAAATTGGTCTTCAGATTGTTACGTGCTTGAACCTGCGCAGTGGCAATAATTTCAGCTTGCTGGGATGCGATGTCTTCGTCGCTGAGTCCAGCCTGTGCACCGCGGGCGACCATGTCGTCTGCGCTACCCTGAGCTTCGGCACTGACCAGCTCCTCGGGGAGATCGAAGTCCACTTTGCCAAGAAGATGAGCGACGATTTGATTCACCTTGTCTTCGTTGATCTGCTGTCCTTTTTGTTGGGTGATTTGCTCGGAGATGAGCTCTTTCAGATCATCGACCGTTTTGTCTTTTCCAAACTGGAGAGTTTCGGCGACAAATTCGTCATTAAGCTCGGGGAGAGCTTGTTCCTTAACTCCTTTGACGGTAACGGCGAAAACGATGTCTTTTCCGCGAAGGTCTTCCATTGGGAAATCATCACCTACGGAGCAAGTGACATCGAGTTTATCGCCATTGGAGGCTCCTTCAAGCTGCTTGCTGAATCCGGGGAGGAAGGCGTCTTCCTTGATCTGCACCCAGTAGTCTTCTTTGCCGCCGAGGATACCAGCGGGTTTGCCAATAGCTTCTTCGAGAGGTTTGCCGTCGAGAGTAGAGGTAAAGTCGATGACGGCGATGTCGTCAGCCTTAAGCGCACGATCTTCGTCTTTGTAATCGGCATAACGCTCGAGCACTCCGTCGATTTCTTTTTGGACTTCTTCGTCAGTGGCATCAGCCGATGGGATTTTCACCTCGATTTCCTTGTAGTCAGGAAGTTCGAAAGTAGGTGCGAGGATCAAGGGCATGACGAAGCTGAATGAGCCATCGTCGGCGTGAGTAACAGTCTCAGGGGCCTTGAAGTTGAGCACGCGAAGATCTTCGTCTTTCTGCATGGCTTCACCGCAAGCGGCGCTGATGAGGCGTTCCTCAAGCTCTTGTTTGATGTCAGTGGCAAAACGCTTCTCGATAACGGAAACGGGAGTTTTACCAGGACGAAAGCCTGGGATTTTTGCCTGTGTGCCGTAGGCTTTAACGATATTTTTACGTTCGCTCTGGACCTTATCGGCTGGGATTTCTGCACGCAGAGTTGCGGTGCACTCGGGTAATTTGTCGATTGTGATGTTCATAATGACTTCGTGTTGGAAAATGAGTTGTCTGTGGGGAAATGGCGGGAATGTCTGGATTGATTTCCCGCGAAGGGGCGGCAAGCTAGTAGCCATAGGGCTCCGAGTCAAGAACCATGAACGGGATTTGTGTCACGAAATCAGGGCTATAGAACGAAGCCCCGCGCTAGCTGTGAGGCTGGAAACGGGGCTTGTTTTTCCTGTAACAATGAAGTTTTCAGTCCTGCGACTACTTTCTACGTCTCTGTTGACGCGGGTTGGGCGCTGATTTGATTCAAGATGAGGTATTTCAGCGGGAGCATCGGTGGCTAAAAAGACGTTATCCTGGAGCTCATCACCGATGGTGGTGTTGCGTCGAATAATAATGGCCAAGGTCTGCTGCTCCACAACACGGCGCATTTCATTAGGTAGCCCCCCGCTTGTTAGAAGATGGACGCCAGCCATTACTTTACTCATTACCTGCACTTGAGGTCATTCTTGAAACCGTGACCGAGCTGCATGATTGCAAGAGCCTCGCATAATTATGTTTGCATGACGGGGTGAAAAAATGTCCCGCTCCATGTCCCGCTTCAAACAGCGCAAAACCACGCATTTTCGTGCATTTCTGGAACATGACGGCGGTTGTTCTAGCAGAAGTCGTAAACGCTGGAACCCTTACAAACAAATGGCTCCGAGGTTAATCGGAGCCTTTAAAAAGTGGTACAGGAAGAGGGACTTGAACCCCCGACCGCCTCGGTGTAAACGAGATGCTCTACCAACTGAGCTATTCCTGCACTTTTGTGGACGAAATTGGCCACATGTCTTGGAAGACGCGCGTTGTTTGGCTGAAATTGCCGTTTGATGCAATCACTTTTTTCAAAGAATTTCTACAAATCTGCCGGGGTGTGTGGTTCGAAGGTGGTGCTGCGCTCGTGGGCGCGAGCTTTGGCGGCCTTGCGGGCCTTCTGCTGGAGGTCTTCCTGTATCCGATAGCGTTTCTTGCCTTTTTCACGTTCAATACGCTTTGATGTGCCATCGTCGATGATCTCGAAGCCGTTGCTATTGTCTTTGAAGGCTGCCTCGAGGATGCTTTGGAGGCGTTTTTTGCAGGCTTTGTCTTCGATGGGGATCATCAGCTCGATCCGTTTGTCGAGGTTGCGTGTCATCCAATCGGCAGAGGCGATGAATAGCAACGGGTCACCGCCATGGTGGAAGGAAAAGATACGGGCGTGTTCGAGGTAGCGATCGATCACAGATATCACACGGATGTTTTTTGCCTCTTTACGTTTACCTGTTTTCAGACAGCAGAGGCCCCGGATGTTGAGGTTGATTTTTACTCCATCCTTAGATGCCTGATAGAGAGCCTTGATGATTTCCTCGTCCTGAAGTGAATTCACCTTGGCTGTGATGGCTGCTGGTTCGCCGTCTTTGGCGCGTTTTGCTTCGGCTGAGATGAGCTCTAGCAGCCGGGCTTTCATGTGTGTGGGTGCAGGCACAAACTTTCTGAATCGAGTTAGTTTAGACCGACCCGTCACGGCGTTGAAAAACAGGGAGGCATCCGCTCCGTAGGCCGGACGTGAAGTCATGTAGGAAATATCGGTGTAGAGTCGTGCGGTCGACTCGTTGTAGTTACCCGTGCCCAGATGGACATAGCGTTTCAGTTGGCCATCCTCATTGCGGATGACCAGGCAGATCTTGGCGTGGGTTTTGAGTCCGTGAACACCGTAGACAATCTGGACTCCGGCGCGTTGGAGTTCGTCGGCGCGCATCAGGTTACGTGCTTCATCAAAACGGGCTTTAAGCTCGATGAGGACGGTAACTTGTTTGCCATTGTTGGCGGCTTTTATCAGGGCATCGATGATACGTGAATCGGATGCAGTGCGGTAGAGGACTTGTTTGATCGCGATCGTGGATGGGTCGCTGGCGGCCTCTTCAACAAAGCGAAGCACGGGCTCGAAGCTTTCATAAGGGTGATTGAGCAATACATCAC
>Ga0302134_10000422_pt1 | contig 18090 bp, 16 predicted proteins | sample CB9_SCM_MG_FD_203123 | JGI IMG/M metagenome (GOLD analysis project Ga0302134, IMG submission 203123) | Marine microbial communities from Western Arctic Ocean, Canada - CB9_SCM | ecosystem: Environmental > Aquatic > Marine > Oceanic | place: Canada: Western Arctic Ocean | collected 2017-09-19
AAGGTCTACGAGGGTATGGTAGCCCTTGCTTTCGAGTATTTCTTGTTCCAATGTGCGTGCGATAACCGCGTCCTCTTCAGGATGAGGGCCGTCTTCTTTCCATCCAGGGTGAGCTCGCTGGTAGACGAGTTCGACATCTATTTTAGGGTCGAGGCCGTTGGCGGCGAGCCATTTCTGGACCATGACGTCGGGTTCGCTGCCAGGTTGAGCGGCTTGAACCTTGAGTCCCTTTAGGTCACCGGGGTTGGTGATGGTGTCGTTAGCCATGAGCCAGTGAGGGGCATTGCGATGCACGAGCAGCGCTGCTCGTACGGGGGCATCATCTTGCATGATGGCGCGTACGGCAGCACCGATAGAAACTACGAAGTCGAGGTCGCCGGCGAGTAGGCTATCGATACTTTCTTTGCCAGCGAGGGTGTCAAAGGTGGGCGTTAGCCCCTTGTGCGCATAGATGCCAGCGTGGTCGGCGAGCAGGAAATCAAGCATGTTGATGGTGCGGTTAATGATGCCGATGCGGACGGGGCTTGGCATAGGGAAATCTCCGAGGCAGGGTAGTTAAGCGGAATCGATTCTACGGGAAGGCATCCGAAGGGGGCGGCTAGTGAGCTTAGAACGGGGACAGAGCTTGCGTTCCAGAGGCTTCGACCGTTCATTACCCATGCTACTCATGTTTTGTACGATGGGCGGAAAATAACAATCAGGGGGGACCATGGGAATCATGGCCACCGAGGAAGAGGGTATTGTGCACTCGCGGTACAGTGGAACAGGCTTGGTCCGGGGCTGGCATCGTTCAACCAGTTCATCCCTAGGGCAGAGCAAGGGAATTTTCGCTGGCGTTTGTCGCGGTCTTGCAGTGTGGGAGAGAGGGGAGAGTTTGGCTCTAGCGGTAGGATGGCGCTCCGGGATGGTAAGGGCCCGGATATACTTGTTGCGCTTATGAAAAAACTTGAACTACTGGCCAACGGTGCTTCAGCACTTGGCATCGAACTTAATGATTTGCAGCTTGGGCAATTCCAGACCTACCTAGATGGGCTGGCCGAATGGAACAGACGTACGAACCTGACGTCTACTGGTGCACTAGCAAATGCTGAACGCGTCCATCTTTTGGACTCACTGACACTAGCGCCCGTAATGCGCCGAGAGGCGCCGAGTGCGCAGCGATTGGTGGACGTTGGCTCTGGTGCTGGATTTCCTGGTTTGGCGTTGAAGATTGCGTTGCCTGATTTAGAAGTCGTTCTAGTGGAAGCCACTGGTAAGAAGGTTGAGTTCCTAAGGTGGATGACGAGCAACCTCGGACTGGGCGATGTTGAGGTATTTGCGGGTCGGGCGGAGGCCGTAGGTCGCCGCGTGGGATACAGGGAGGCGTTCGATGTGGCGACCGCGCGGGCGGTCGGTCAACTGAAGTTGGTAATGGAGTTGACGCTTCCTTTATGCAAGATTGGCGGAGTCCTAATCGCACAACGTGGAGGGGATGCAGAGGAGGAATCGGTGCTTGCAGTCAAGGCTGCAGCGACGCTCGGCGCGGGGAATATCAGCGTTGAGTCTACGCCAGTGGCGGACTCTGAGACTCGCGGGTTCATCACGGTGGTACGGAAGCTCAGCACCACGTCTGACCGGTTCCCTCGACGCGATGGAATCCCCGCGAAGCGACCTCTGGCGTGAGCACTCCGTTCGAGCTTCAAGCGAAGTCGCTATCGCTAAGGCGCAAATTCCTTTCACGCCAGACGGCGGTTTCGTTCGCAGTACTCGGGGGCCTACTGGCTTTGGTCCTGGCTCGGTTCGACGTGGCGTGGGGTGAGACGTGGGACTTGATGCGCCACATGAACCCCGTGTGGTACATCGCTGCGGTCTTCGTGCACTACTCAACTTTCATCTTTAGGGGGGCGCGTTGGCGGTTGCTGCTTCGCAACGCTGCGCGGAGAGCTGGAGCCCACTTCGAGGAACGCCACGCTGTGTACTTCGGTCGCATCATTTTGATGAGTTGGTTTGCTAATTCGGTGACTTTCTTCCGGATGGGCGATGCCTACCGCGCGTATGTTTACTCCGAAGACGCAAGGTCTAGCTTTCCACGAGCGGCCGGCACGGTGCTAGCTGATCGGCTCGTAGACCTAAGCGTGGTGGGGGCATTGATGGGAGTGGGTTTACTGGTTTTATTGGTTGGGGGGCAGATCACACCACCTGTTATTTTGACGGCGGCCGCAGCAGGACTTCTTGCGTTGGTCGCAGTCGGCTTACTAGCGATGCTGATGGCGCGCCGATTAGTGACGCTCCTTTTACCAAAGAAATTGGCTGATCTCTACCATCGATTCCATGATGGGACGATGGGGAGCTTCGGGGCGTTACATTGGGTGTTCAGCCTAGGGTTGCTGGGTTGGCTCTCAGAGGTAGGGCGGTTGTTTTTCGTTATAAAAGCCCTTGGTGTTTCGGTGCCCCTGGGATTGGTAATTTTCGTGCCGATGGCCAACGGGTTGTTGTCAGCGATTCCGTTGACACCGGGAGGGTTGGGCATCGTCGAGACCGGTGTAAGCGGCTTACTCCAGATGGAATTGACGGTTGAGTTAGCCGTAGCGGTGGCTCTAATCGATAGGACAATCAGCTACCTAAGCATCATAGCCACCGGTGGCATTGTGTTCACGGTCCATCAGTTGAGAGGGAATCCACCGACCTGCGGCGATGCTGCGGTTACCTAGCCAACCGTTTAGCATACGTTGGGCCTTCGCTTTAGGGCATCGCGTGGTGAGGAACCCAGGCCAAATCGACCAGATCATACGACGAGTGGGGAGTGAAAATTCATGATAAGCAATGCTATGAAAAGCAAAATGCAGGCGGGGGAGCCGGTAGTTGGTGTCTTCGTCAGCATCGAATCACCCACAACAGTGGAGCTTCTCGCGCTGGGCGGGGTGGATTTCGTGGTGGTCGATAGCGAGCACAACCCCATTTCACCGAATGAGGCGGCCAACATGTACAGGGCCGCTGAGGCCCTGAACGTCCCCGCGCTCACGCGGATTGGTGAAAACACGCAGCAGGTGATTTCGAAGTTCATGGACGCGGGGTCGGTTGGCGTCATGATGCCGATGATTAATACGGGAGACGATGCCAAGAGGCTCGTGAGCTACACGAAGTACCCACCAATCGGCCGTCGTGGGCTGGCTGGTGTGCGTGCAAACCACTATGGGATGTCGGAATCGCTCGCCGATTACTGCGCAGCGGCCAACAAGGCGACGTGCGTGGTAGCTCAGATCGAAACGCTTGAAGGCGTTGAGAACGCGGATGCGATTATCGCAACTGAGGGCGTTGACGTGGTGTTCCTGGGGCCTACAGACCTTTCTGTTGCGCTGGGAGTTCATGGTCAAGGCAAGCATGAAAAAGTGCTGAAGGTGATTGAGGATTTGACGAAGAAAATCGTGGAGGCAGGCAAGGTTTCGGGGACAATTGCTCGATCCCCGGAGGATTATGGGTATTGGCGAGATAGGGGCATGGGGTTCTTCCTCACCGGGGCCAACACTCTGCTAGGCGCAGCGACATCCGCGTACGTTCAGGGTGTCCACGCCGTTGAGGAAGGGCGCTAGATGACAGATGAACGAATAGGAGTTATCGGAACAGGCATTATGGGCGGTCCCATGGCCTTGAATCTAGTCAAGGGTGGGTTCAAGGTCACAGCCTACAACCGTACAGCAGCGAGGGCAGAAGCCTTGGCCTCCGGCGGTGTCGACGTGGCAAAGAGCATCACTGAGGTAGGCGAGAAGTGTTCGGTGGTGATCACGATGGTGCCGGACACCCCGGACTTGTTGGGGGTTGTTGAGGGTGACCGCGGGTTGGTGTCTTCGATGAAGGCAGGCAGCGTCTTGATTGACATGAGCACGGTAGCACCAGGAGCTACACAGGAATTGGCAGGACGGCTAGCAAACCAAGGCATAGCTATGCTGGATGCGCCAGTCAGCGGGGGGTCCTGGGGCGCGCAACAAGGCACTTTGACTATTATGGTTGGCGGTGAGGCAGCGGCGTTCAGTCGCTGCCTGCCTGTGTTCGAAGCCATGGGCAAGAGCATCACGCTAATGGGGCCATCGGGCATGGGCCAGACGACGAAGTTGGTGAATCAGATATTGGTGGCTGGAACAGCCTCAGCGGTCGCTGAGGCGCTGGTCTTCGCATCGGCGCATGGCGCTGATTTGCTAAAGACGATTGAGGCCGTTTCCGGGGGTGCGGCAGGGTCATGGCAACTGGCTAACCTAGGGCCACGGATGGCGAACGGGGACTTCGCGCCGGGCTTCATGGTGAAGCTGCAACAGAAAGACCTACGATTGATTCAGGAAGCCGCTCAGGAGGCGCACGTACCTCTAGCAGTGACGTCGATGGCACGGCAATACTTCACGGCTTTGGAGGCTGCAGGCCTCGGCGACGAGGGTACCCAGGCGATCATCAAGGCCGTCGAGATTCTGGCTGGACGAGAGGCGCGCCAGGCCTCGTGATTATCGCTGAAGGCATACCAAAGCGAATGCGCCATTACCTGGTGCGGCTGATTGTTTACGGCATAACAGGGTCTACCGCGGTGTTTCTGAGCCAACTACTTCTATCGACGCTCTTGGGACTCGAAGGTTCGCTGCGCTCAGGGCCGTGGAGTTTCCGTGTGACGTATCTGATTTTGATACCGCCGTCTTATTCGATGGTTTTGGTGGCGGTAGGAACTTTGTTTGGTCAGCGTGCCTACTTCGCGCGTCGCGTGATGCGCATCTGGGGACGGCCGCTCAAAATGATAGGGGTAGGCAGCCAATCTGGCGGATTGAAGCAACCCCGCGACCAATAAATCACCCGTCGGTTAGTCCCGTATGTAACGTAGGTAAGGACCTCCGTATTTTTTTAGCTGCAGGGCTACGTGATCGACCTATGCTGAAGCGCGGTCCAAGGTGCGTAGGGATTGAGGAAGGTTCGTCAGGACAGCGAGGGGGCACCAACGCGATACAGGTGAGCACCGAGGCATTCTTCTAGAAGGCTTGCGGCTGAGGTAAGGATGCAGGAAGGCTCGTGGCCGATGTCAGGTTGTCCCGCGCTGGTCATTCATCCAGAAGGCGGCTTCGACGGGGTTATCCGCAGATTTGCTTAAAGTCCAAATGAGACCGGCCGACGTCTCGCCTCTCATGCCAGGGACCACGCTGTGATTGTGGAGCAAGTGGTGAATCAGGTGGAGACTGGTCGCCCGCTAGTTGCGGCGGGTCGGGGAATCGCTTGCTCACGGGTCGCTAGAATAGGGTAATGGAACAACAAGTCACCATCACCGGGTATCGAGGCGCACCGGTGGGCATCAGGGCCATTGTGTTCGATTTCGACGACACGCTAGCCGATACGTTGGCCGCGCGTGTTCATGCTTGGGGAAAGACGTTCAAGTGGGCGGGTATTCAGGAGCCCTCCGCTGCCGCTTTCGTAATTGAGCAACGCGGGGTACCGTTGAAGGGTTCGCTCGAAACCCTTCAGAAATCAAGGGGCGTGGATACTAAAGGCATGCTAGATGCCTATCGGTCGGCTTATTGGGCTAAGGCCCCGGGGTTGCTTCGCTTGTTCGAAGGGGTATCTGAGTTAATGTCAGCGCTGCGCGAGGCAAGCGTTCCAGTGGGAATTGTGACGTCTAAGGGGCGGGATTTGCTTATCGATGGTCGCGCGGCAGGGACGTTAGTGGAGCTCGAGGAGCTCGGCCTAGGTTGGCTGGCGCCGCACACCGTGGGATTCGAGGACGTTTCGGAGCCGAAGCCACACCCGGAAGGCCTGCTCCGCGTGCTCGAAGGACTAGGCGTCATGGCACATCAAACGCTGATGGTTGGCGATAGCTCTGCGGACATACTCACTGCACACAACGCGGGATGCTGGAGCGCCTTGGCGGGTTGGGGTGTGCCGGTTAATCAACGCGAAATGGCCAAGGCTATGCCCGATGTCGTCGCGGAGCATCCGGCGGCATTGAGGGCGATGCTGTCCACAGCGCGCTCTAGCTAAGCGACAGGCCTACGATATATGCGAGTAGCCGAAAAGATGGTGACCCCCAAGCGTGAATCAGAATCATACTTTGTCGAGGATGGGGTTCACGTAAGCTGTCCTTGTTTAATCGGCCTCCAATCCGTATCAGCGGGGCGTTGAAGGCAATCAGCCTGAATCCACGTACGGGAACCCTACCCCAGTGACAGACGTGCCCTTTACGACGACTCCCCTGTTGAGCGGCATAGTGCCTGCGGGTGCTGGTCGATCGAAAGGCGTGAGACTTCGAGAGGTGCATTTTTCTGTGCACGCTTCCCGGTGGGCTTCATGTAGAGGGTTCTGTAGTCGCTTATCGGATGCGGTGGGTATTTATGATCACGTGGGCTCGATGCTTGTTCTTATTTTCATAGAAATTCCCGTCAATCCGATAATCAAGTGACACGGCTGGCCCCGCAATAATTCATCTATTACTGCGCGCAGGCAATTTCCTTTTCATGGCTACGCAGGAGTCAGTGCTCCGGGATAGCAGAGTTTGGTTTATGATCGGGCTAGGCAATCCGTGCTTGAACACGTCAAAGGAGATCGACCCATGGCATATCCGAAAGAAGTTGTGATCATCAATGGTATGAGGACGCCTGTAGGCCGGTTCGGCGGGGCGTTCAAGGATATGCGGGCATCCGATCTTGGTGCGATTGCTATCAGGGCGGCACTGGAGCGCTCAGGGGTGTCTCCAGGAGCGGTAGATGAGGTCATCATGGGGAATGTGCTGCAGGCGGCGGAGACGGGATATACGGCTCGACGCGCGATGCTGGCAGCGGGTATCCCTGACCGAGTGCCTGCCATGACAATCAATCGGGCATGCTCTTCAGGCTTAGAGGCGATCAATCTGGCGGTACAGGCGATCATGACGGGTGAGTCTGAGGTGGTGGTGGCGGGTGGCATGGACAGCATGAGCCAGGCGCCCTACTTGATGACCGGCAATCGGTTCGACGGGCCTCGCATGGGAGATGTCACCATGACCGATAGCTTGGTGATGGGGCTGAGCTGCCCTATCTACGATTACCACATGGGAGTGACAGCCGAAAATGTGGCGGAGCGATTCGAAGTGACCCGGATGGAGCAGGACGAGCTTGCGGTAATCAGTCACGAGCGTGCGCTGGCGGCTCAGGAATCAGGTTATTTCGATTCGCAAATCGTGCCGGTGCCCGTGTCACAACGACGTGGCGACCCGGTGATGGTGAGTCGCGATGAGCACCCAAGGCCCGGTACAACCATCGAGGGGCTGAGCAAGCTAAAACCGGTGTTCAAGGATAGCGGTACGGTGACGGCGGGGAATTCCGCAGGCATCAACGACGCTGCCGCTGCGGTGGTGGTGATGTCAGCTGAGCGTGCGGCAGCTGAAGGCCTGAAGCCACGCTTGCGCTGGGTGGGTCGCGGTGTGTCAGGCGTTGACCCGGCGATTATGGGTATCGGGCCAGTGCCATCGACGCGGAAGGTGTTGGCGAAAACTGGGATGTCTATTGATGACCTCGATCAAATCGAGCTGAACGAGGCATTTGCTTCGCAGGCGCTGTACGTAATCCGTGAGTTGGGGTTGGATATCGAGAAGGTGAATGTAAATGGTTCGGGCATTTCGCTAGGGCATCCAGTAGGGGCGACGGGCGCAATCATGACCGTGAAGTTAATGGAGGAAATGACGCGCCGCGATCAGCAGCTTGGATTAGTGACAATGTGCGTAGGCGGAGGCCAAGGAGTCTCTACCATTTTTGAACGCCTAAGCTAACGGGTGCGTCGCTGCACCCATAAGCAACGTCTCGCGCAGCGTACAGCGAATGATTCTTAGTCTTTAGCGCGTTCACGCGAGCTTTCAGGGACGCAACCGTGGAGGTAGAAAAGGGCACGATGATTGGCCGTTGAGCCCTCTGAGTGCTTGGTAATCGAGGCCCGCTACATGGCCGTGACGGCTACGCTGCGAGCGGGTATGCAGGGGTTCCGCGGCGGCTTACTTGTAGAACAAGCGCAACAGCCGTGCTAGGTGGATAATGCCTAGGATCAGGAATTCAACAGAGTGAGAGGCCTATTCGATGACGACTGCAGAGAAAACCATCAAACTTGGGATTGTCGCACGGTCCCAATACGCTGCCCTCAAAGAAGGCATCGTCAAGCCCCGAGGCGTATCGCTGGAGATTGTCGAAGTAGCACCCATGCCCAAGCTCTTCGACCGCATGATTGCGGACCTTGAGTTTGACATTTCAGAGATGGCTATCGTCACCTACTTCCAGCTCAAGCAGTTGGGGAAGCCCTTCACCGCGCTCCCTATTTTCCCCATGCGCGCGTTCCATAAAGGCGCGATCACCTATAACGTCAACTCGGGCATCACCACGCCCAAAGATCTCGAAGGCAAGAAAGTTGGAGTCCGCGCCTACGCAGGCACTGCCGGAGTCTGGGCTCGTGGCCTGCTCTCTTCTGAGTACGGTGTCGACCACACCAAAATCACCTGGGTGCTCACGGACATCGAGCACTTGAGCGTGATTCCTAACCCGTCCAACACTGTCAACCGCAAAGGCGACAAGCTCCCTGAACTCATCATCTCCGGTGAGATCGACGCCGGCATTGGCATTCAGGGAGTCGACTCCCCAGACGTCAAGCCCTTAATCTCCGACATCAAGCAAGCCACTGCTGACTGGTACGCGAAGACAGGAGTCTTTCCCATTAGCAACTGCATGGTCATTCGGGACGAAGTGCTCGCTGCGAACCCTGAAATTGCAGAAGCGTTCTTCGCTGCCTACAAGCAGGCCAAATCGCTCTACCTCCAAAGGCTCGCGGCGCAGGGCCCCAAAGCCCTCGATGAGGAAGTTGATAAGCGCTATGGCGACATCATTGGAGGCGATCCCTTACCCATCGGTATCGATGCCAATAGAAGCGCGCTTGAAATGATCGCCCAATTCTCGGTTGATCAAGGGCTCATCAGCGCCATGCCCAATATCGACGACCTCTTCGTCCCCAGCACACGCAATCTCAGCTAGCACCATGCAGGCCTTGCGAGAGCGGTCACTGGACTACCTCCGGTGACCGCTCTCGGTTTCCACTCGATAGCTTTACGGGGGGGGAGGGGAAGGAAACCAATTACCCACGATAATCGAATAGGTATCGCTACCGGAGAGTCCCTAAACAAGATTCTCCTGTTTTTCAGTCCCTCCTGAACACAATGCCCATACTTAACGCACCGGTTCTGCTTCCACTGTTTCATCCTTTGCTAGTGGCCCATCATAGACAGCGCCACCCGCTTGCGCTCTAGGTCCACGTCCACCACTGTCACCATCACCTGTTGGCCCACCGATACCACGTTGTTCGGGTTGTTCACGAATTTATCCGCAAGCCTGCTAATGTGCACCAGGCCATCGCCATGCGCACCCACGTCCACGAATGCACCGAATGCCGTCACGTTCGTCACCAACCCAGGCAACTCCATACCTGGTCGAAGGTCCTCTATCGAGTGAATCTCCTCTGAAAAACTGAAAGCATCGAACGCCTCCCGTGGATCTAGCCCTGGCTTAGCCAACTCAATCATGATGTCGTTCAGCGTCGGCAAGCCCACATGATCCGTTACATAGTCCTTAACGTCCAGCAGCATCCGTGCCTCTTCGTTGCTCACCAACTGCAGCACATCGCAACCCAAGTTCTTCGCCATCTGACGAACCACACTGTAACTCTCAGGGTGCACCCCGCTGGCATCCAGCGGATTGGCGGCTCCTCGTATCCGCAGGAACCCCGCCGCCTGCTCGAATGCCTTCGGCCCCAACCGTGACACCTTCAACAAATCAGCACGCGACTTAAACGCCCCTTTAGCATCCCTGTGTTGCACTATCGATTTCGCCAGTGACGGCCCCAGGCCGGACACGAATGCAAGCAAATTGGGGCTTGCAGTGTTCAAGTCGACCCCAACCAGGTTCACGCAGCTCTCAACCACGTCATGGAGGCGCTGGGCTAGGGCCGGTTGATCGACGTCATGTTGGTACTGCCCCACCCCAATCGCCTTCGGGTCGATCTTAACGAGCTCAGCCAGTGGGTCCATCAAGCGCCGCCCGATAGACACCGCGCCACGCACCGTCAGATCGTGACCGGGGAACTCCTCCCGAGCCAACGCCGACGCCGAGTACACTGATGCTCCGCTCTCGTTGACCATAACTGTCGACACAGATCGAGGTAGTTTCAGGTTGCGAACCACCGACTCCGTCTCGCGCCCCGCCGTACCATTACCGATGGCTATTGCCTCGATATTGTACTTCTTCACCATCTCGACGATTCGCCGCGCTTCCTTTATTTCACGTTCTGCACCAAGGTGCAGATACACCGTATCGGAGTGAAGCAATGCCCCTTGCTTATCGAGGCAAACGACTTTGCACCCCGTCCTAAATCCTGGGTCAATAGCCAGGATTGCCTTTGGTCCTAACGGTGCCGCCAGCAGCAGATTGCGCAAGTTATCCGCGAACACTGCTATCGCTGTCGCATCCGCCCGTTGCTTCAACGCATTCCGCAACTCCGTCTCCATCGATGGCCCGAGTAATCGTTTGTAGCCGTCCTCCACCGCCGTCGCCACCTGAGTCGACGCCGCGCCGGTGCCCCTCACGAAGTGACCGGTCAGCACCTCCACGGTCTCCGCTTCCTCCGGCCCTACCTGCACCGATAGCACCCCCTCTTGTTCACCACGGAACACGGCCAGTACCCGATGCGACGGCATGTTCGATGTCAGCTCCTGCGAGTCGAAGTAATCACGAAACTTCGCTCCTTCCTCTTTCTTGCCTTTCGCCGCCTGCGAGCGCAGCACGCCACGTCGCGCGAACAATTCGCGCGACGTCGACCTCGCCCATTCGTCCTCGCTCAACCACTCAGCGATGATATCCCGCGCGCCAGCCAACGCCACCATCTCGTCCGAGACACCGTTCGCCGGGTCGATAGACGATGATGCCGCCAGTGAAACGTCAGTTCGAAATTCCTGCGCCCACAGCAGCACTGCCAGCGGCTCCAAGCCCCGCTCACGAGCGATCATCGCCCTCGTGCGTCGCTTCGGCCGGTGGGGCAGATAAAAGTCCTCAAGCTTCGACATAGAAGGCGCCGCGTCCAACTGCCCCCGCAATTCATCAGTCAATAACTTCCGTTCCATCAGCGACGCCACCATAGCCTCGCGACGCTCATCCAATTCTCGCAACTGCCCCAAGCGGTCCCGCACTGTCTGCACCGCCACCTCATCCAACGCCCCTGTTGCTTCCTTGCGATAGCGAGCGATGAATGGCATCGTCCCTCCTCCATCCAGCAACTCCACCACCGCCCGCACTTGCCCTGGCCTAGCGCCCACCTCCCGCGCAATCACCGCAACGTGAGCATCGATCCTTGCATCAATCTTGGCCATCTCACCACACCCCTATTACATGGAACGCGACCGCCTCAACGAGCGCGGCCCAAGCATATCAGGGCTCTGACACCACTCCTAAAAGCGTATCGTTCTAGAAGCGAACTGCGTTATGGTATAGCCGCTGCACACCGTCCGATTCGCGCGAAACTCAGGAGTGCCGCACTTTTTTTTGAGCAAATCTTGATTTACATGAACCTCGTCATTCGCGAAGAGGCCCGATGCATCCCTAACAAACACTTGCTAAGCACAGAGCTTCATAGTTTTTATCCTGCACCCAACACAACGAAGTCCCGTTCCCGGCGCCACCAACCGGCCTAAGGTCTCTCCGGCGAAGCCAAGAGGTTAAGGACATAGGCGCCTGCATCGACCCAGAATACGTAGCCCAACACAACAAGCCCGGAGGGAGATTATGGCAGGAAGAATTGAAGGCAAAGTAGCGGTCATCGTAGGAGGGGGCCAAACCCCCGGCGAAACCATCGGCAACGGCAGAGCCACCGCCATCCTCCTCGCGAGAGAAGGAGCACGCGTCATCGTCGCCGACCGTGACCTCCTGTCCGCCCAGGACACCGTCGACCTCATTTCCATCGAGAACGGCGACTCGACCGCCGCTCAACTCGATGCCACGAACGAAGTCGCTGTCAAGGCGTTCATCACTGATATCAGCGTCCGCTATGGCTCGATAGATATCCTCCATAACAACGTCGGCGCTAGCCTTGCCCTCGGTGACGCCGTCGCCGTCGACATGACCGAAGAAGCCTTCGACCGTTCATTCGCTGTCAACCTCAAGAGCCATTGGATGGCCTGCAAGCACGCCATTCCCATCATGCGCGCGCAGGGCGGCGGTTCCATCGTCAACATCTCATCCCTCGCGGTGTTAGAGGCCTACCCTTACATAGGCTACAAAACCATGAAAACCGCCGTCATCGCCCTTACTCAGAACCTCGCGATGGCCCACGCCGAAGGCGGAGTGCGCGTCAACGCCATCCTCCCCGGCCTCATGAACACTCCAATGGCCATCGAAGCCCGCGTTGCAGCAGGCATGCCAAGGGAAGAGCTCGTCGCGATGCGCAACGCCCGCGTCCCTTTGGGTGGCCGCATGGGCACCGCTTGGGATGTAGCCTACGCCGCCCTCTTCCTCCACTCCGAGGAGGCTCAATTCATCTCCGGCATCAGCCTTCCCGTCGACGGCGCCGCCTGGGCTTCACAAGGGAAGTACTAATTGCCCACCACCCCATCAGCCGTTCCAGGTGGAGTTTATTGGTGTGCTGTACCCGCAGCTCCGTGCTTGCGTGTAGGTAGAATCAGGTCTTGGTACACAATCAACTCTCAATTCCCCCCCCAGCAGATAAAGAGATGAACAACGAAAGCGGCAGGGCCATCAACTGGGACGAAGAAGACCTCCCCGACACGTTCGAGCGATATCAGAGACGATCCGCCCCGCTCAGAGCACACGCCAACCTCGAAAGCCTCCCCCTCGCAACCGTAATCGAAGCCCGCGGGCGTGACACCATAGTCTCCATTGGAGGAGAACTGCGCAGCGCGAGAATCGCATCACGTCTAGTGGCTGCGAAATCACTATCTCCCATCGTTGCCGGTGACGCAGTCCGCGTGACCGCACTCCCTGGCGCCCATTTGCGTATCGACGCCCTCGAGCCCCGGCGGTCCGTTCTTGGGCGCTTTGTCGGCAAGACCGACACCCGTTCTTCCTTTGACCCCATCGCCGCCAACATCGACCTCGTCGTGCTCGTCTGCTCCCCAGCCTCACCGCCGTTCCGGCCTGGACTGATCGATCGCTACCTCACAGCAGCCGCACTGGAAAATCTCCCCTTCGCCATTTGCCTCAACAAGAACGACCTGGGCGTCACCGCTGAAGTCGAAGCTATGCTCGCCGGCTACGCATCCACTGGCGTTTCCATCTTTAGCACCAGCGCCCAAACCAACGATGGTGTAGACCTATTGATGATTGCCCTAGAGAAGAAAATCAGCCTCTTAACTGGCCATTCAGGAGTCGGGAAAAGCTCTCTGCTCAACGCCATCGAGCCCGGCCTCGCCCTCAAGACAGGGTCGGTAACACAAGCCGCAGCAGGCGACGGCAAGGGCCGGCACACCACAACCTCTGCGCGCCTCATCCCACTATCGCTACCCGACACCTACGTTGTCGACTCCCCAGGGGTTCGCGGGTTCGGCCTAGGTCCTATCGCCGCTGTCGACCTCCTTGCTGGTTTTCCGGAGGTCGTCGCCGCATCACAGCGCTGTCGCATCCGCCATTGCCGTCACAATGCTGAGGGGGGGTGCGCCGTAGAGGCTGAACTATCGAAGACCGAATTCGGTATTCACAGGCTCGCCTCTTACCGCTCGCTAGCGGGGGGTTACCCGCCAGAGCCCGGCCTTGATTAGCTCGTCCGGCTGCTTCCATCGCCTACCTGCGTTGATGCGATTTGATAGGTACTACGTACAAAGGTGCCCTTTCCGGCAAAGCCGGTTCTCCAATTTGACTACGACGGATACCGTCGACCGGAGCGCTAACGGTTCGCCGCCATCGCTACACTAGCCCCTCTCCCCACTGTCACAGTTACCCCACTGAACGACAGGCGTTGGTTGGTCGCGGCTGTTTGCCTCATGCTCATTGGCCTTCATGGGGGCAGCATTCCGTCCGACTAGCGGGGCGGGTTTTCCCAATTTCAGCGGCAGTGGCCCCGGCTTGCCCATCTCCGAAGGGCTCGTGTAGCAGCACGGGGGGTGAATCAGGGTCGAATGCGAGTTAGGGCAAAATAGCACCTCCTCATTCACATTGCCCGAACGCAGCCCTGAAGCCTGCCTAGGCATACTACGTCGCCCCGGTTTATCAAATCTGAGAGACCCGAAGTGAGCGCCCAACCTTGCATGGTTCAAGGGAGGAGAACCCATTCCATCCGTACTATCTCCTAGCCCATACTTCCCACATGGAAACTCCCGACGTCCAGCAGGTTCGCGCGCTCGTCCAGCGCATGGCCAAAACCAACCTCAAGCAAGGCCACGACCATAGCCGAAATTTCGACTATTCGTACCTCTGTCCGTCCCCCACCGAATACAAGTGGCAATGGTTCACAGACTCTTGCTTCCACGCCATCGCAATTGCCCACATAGACCCCGAGCAATCTATTCGTGAGCTCGACACCCTTGTAGCCACTCAACGTGGCGACGGGTTCATCGGGCACCTTCATTTTTGGGGTGTCAAGCTTGGCGGTTTCTCACGCCCATGGGAGTTTATCCAAGCCCCTCCAGGCGACCTCCTGGGCAGCTCCGGCCTGGTACAGCCTCCTATTCTTGCCCAAGCCATCGAGCGCGTTGGCCAGGTCGTCGGCGACGCCGCCATACCTCCGCGCTTCATGCACGCCCTTGATCTCTACCACGAGTGGCTGGCGACCAACCGCGTCCCTGACGACGATGGCCTCATCGTTATCATTTCCCCTTACGAATCCGGCACGGGTCAATCACCCGTCTTCGACGAAGCACTGGGATTCGAGAGCACTCCAAGTCGGTGGCGAGCCAGGTTCAAGAACCGGCGCATTGATCTTATGAACTGGTTCGCTGCCTACAACAGTGCCAAAATGCTCAGCAGGCATCGTTTTTACGTCAAGGAAGCCGTAGTCAACGGGCTCTACGCTGACTCTCTCGCAACCATGGCACGCATGCATCGCGTCCAGGGAAACAACCGGTCCGCCGCCGCATACGATGTCATGGCCGCAAAGGTAACCTCGTCCATGCTCGCCAAGATGCTTGATCGCGCCAACGGTGGCTTCATGAGCCTCATAGGAATCGAAGAGCGCCGAGCACGCGCACTCACTGTTGGGGCACTCGTTCCGCTCGTCATGCCCAACATCCCTCAGGACATCGTCGACGAGGTCATGGATAGGCACCTCTTGCGCCGCGATAAGTTCTGGCTACGCTACCCACTCCCATCTGTCGCAGCCACGGAAAGCACCTTCAATGCTCACGAGAACAAACTCACCGGGCGGGGACCCATCGGGATCAACACCAATTGGCTTGTCTGGCGAGGGATGCGCGTGTACGGCCACAGCGAGACCGCCGAGCACCTTGCCACTCGCACAATAGAGCTCGTCGCCAAGAACGGCCTGTACGAGTTCTACAATCCGCTCAGTGGGCAGGGCATGGGGGCCCGATCTTTTGGTCGGTCAGCCCTTGCCCTTGATATGGCCCTTGCATAGCAATCGGTTCGGCTCTTCTCACTTAGCACCGGGTTGATCTCAGCTCAAGGTCACAAAAACCACGCCCCCGTTTTCCAGTTGCGCACTAGCGGTGTTTTCTCGCAGCGTGGTTGATCATTATCAGTAGGCATTGCGGCTAGCCAGCGGCGCGAGAAGCGTCAATCGACCGATCAATACCTTCTTTCACTTGCCCCAAGAACAGCTTATTGCGGGAAGCCACCACGAACACAGACTCCTTCGCCGTGTTCAATCTCAGCCCATATGTAGGCTTACGTCGCGAGAAGTAGAACGTCCCGCCTGCGAACGCCGCCGCTCCCATAATGCTCGTCTGCTGCGCATCCACTAACAGACCTAAACCCAATACTGCAGCTCCCAGAACCATCATTGTGATTCCTGGCCATCGGCGCCGCCCCTCGGTTTCGATGCTCGCAGAAGCCACATCCCGCGTCCTATATCGGTGCTTCGCAAACACTATTTCGGCCGTACCCAGGCGGATACCATTAGAGTCAGAGTAAAAAACGCGCTCATTTGTCATAATGAAGATAGGTTACTTCGCCACCAGCGCGTACTCCAGGCTATCTGTAAGCGCTTGCCATGAAGCTTCGATGATATTTGCCGACGCCCCCACTGTACTCCAGTAATGCTCCCCGTCAGTGGATTCCACCAATACGCGCACCACAGCGCCCGTCCCATCGGGCCCCTGTTCCACCACGCGGACTTTATAGTCCGTCAGTTGCACGTTAGCCACATCTGGGTACGCCTGAATCAATCCCTTGCGCAGCGCTGCATCGATTGCGTTAACTGGTCCGTTTCCCTCCGCAACCGTGTGCATCAGCTCTCCATTCACCCGCACCTTCACCATCGCCTCGCATAACGTCTCATCGCCGTTCTCTTTAGAGCTGTTTTGGCGACGACGTTTCTCCATCACCACCATATAGTCAACCAACTCGAACGGGCGAGAGTAGCCAGCAAGCGTACGCCGAACCAGCAACCGAAACGACGCCTCGGCCCCTTCGTATTGGAAACCTTGCGCCTCTTGATCTTTCACCAGTTTCAGCAGGTCACCTAGGCGTTCTTTCGGCACATCCGCCGTCAGCCCCGCCTCCTCCAATTTAATCGCTATGTTCGCGCGACCCGCCAGCTCCGAGACCACCACGCGTTTCGCATTGCCTACCAACCCGGGTTCGATGTGCTGATACGCCATATCCATCTTTGCCGTAGCCGATGCATGCAGCCCCCCCTTATGGGCAAACGCGCTGTCCCCCACATATGGCTGGTATCGGCTACGCGGCATATTCGTGAGCTCGGCCACATACCGGTGCACTTCCGTCAAGTGCACCAGCTGCTCATCGGTGACAACATCCATGCCCAGCTTCAGTTTGAGGTTCGCAATCACCGAAACGAGGTTTGCATTACCGCAGCGCTCTCCGTAGCCGTTGATTGTTCCCTGCACCTGCGTCGCGCCCGCCTGCACTGCCGCGATGCTATTTGCCACCGCCACATCAGAGTCATTGTGACAATGGATGCCGATTCCACCATCCACCGCGCCGCGCACTGCGCTGACCACAGAGAACACATCCACCGGCATCGTGCCGCCGTTCGTATCGCAGAGCACAACTTGCTCTGCCCCTGCATCGGACGCAGTCTTCACGCACTGTATCGAGTATTCCTGGTTCGCGTTATAGCCATCGAAAAAGTGTTCAGCATCGAAAATAACCCGCAGCCCTTGCGAACGCAAGTACTCGATCGACTCGCGGATCATTGTCAGGTTTTCCTCCAGCGACGTCTCCAGCACTTTCGTCACTTGCTCGTCTGAGGTCTTGCCTACCAATGTCACCACTGACGCCCCACAATCCAGCAATGCCTGCAGGTTTGGGTCGTCCTCAGGCTTTGTATTCGCCCGCCTCGTCGACCCAAAAGCCACAATTTTAGCATTGTCCAGCTTGAGGTCCTTCACTCGCCGGAAGAACTCTTCGTCCTTCGGGTTGGAGCCAGGCCATCCACCCTCAATGAAGTGAATGCCCAGCTGGTCCAGCCTAATCGAAATGTTCAGCTTGTCCTCTACCGACAAGCTAATGCCCTCCATCTGGGTGCCATCGCGCAGCGTGGTGTCGTACAGCGTAAGCTCACTCATCATGTCCTCTTTCCAACTCATTGCCCGCATCGTCCCTCGAAAACAATCAACAAAAAACCCGTCCCCAATAAGGGACGGGATGTCATTACCCGCGGTACCACCCTCGTTCCCCCCGTGTCGCAAGAGAGCACTCTGTAGAGCGCCAAAACGCTCTCGCCATTGGTAACGGGCGGCAATCCCGATTAGATCTACTTCCCCCTGCTCATGCGAGGGGTTTCAGCTGACGGCCAAGGAGGGATGTTCAACTAGGGCCGACGTACCGGACTCACACCAACTCCGGTTCGCTGTTCGTCGGGAACGCTACTTGCTCGTCTCCATCACAGCATTTAGTAGGGACGCTAGCACGCGATGACGATTCTCGTCAACGGCCGATC